>Ga0209499_1000336_pt1 | contig 34843 bp, 34 predicted proteins | sample C_130208_EF_Meta_FD_187306 | JGI IMG/M metagenome (GOLD analysis project Ga0209499, IMG submission 187306) | Freshwater microbial communities from Lake Croche, Canada to study carbon cycling - C_130208_EF_MetaG (SPAdes) (version 2) | ecosystem: Environmental > Aquatic > Freshwater > Lake... | reverse complement strand
TGGGCTTGGAGTGTTATCTCCTATCGGAAACAATCCAAAATTGTTTTTTCAAAACTTAATGGCTGGACAATCAGGTGTTAAGAAAATAAATGCTCCTTTTGCAGATGATCTTGATTGCAAAATTGCGGCATACATCAACGATTTTGAGCCACTGGACCATTTTGTAAAAAATAAAGCCGCCACAATGGATCGCGTCACTCAGTTTGCTGTAGCAGCTAGTCAACAAGCAATCAACGATGCAGGGCTAGATTTAGAAAAAGAAGACCTTGAGCGAATTGGGATTTACTTAGGTACGGGAATGGGTGGCGCAGCTTCCATTGAGGAGGGCTACATACGTCTATATCGTGAAAATGCCAAACGACTTAAACCATTCACAGTACTCATGGCAATGAACAATGCAGCAGGGTCTCAAGTCGCATTAGATTTTGGCTTTACGGGTCCCGATCTGACTTTCTGTACAGCTTGCTCATCATCTTCCATCGCCATAGGTGAAGCAATGCGACAAATTCGTCATGGCTATGCAGACGTTATGTTAGCTGGCGGTTCAGAAGCATTGTTAACATTTGGTACTATTAAAGCTTGGGAAGCACTTCGCACGCTTGCTGACGAGGATCAAACTGATCTGTCAAAATCATGCAAACCATTTTCTTCAGACAGAAGTGGGCTGGTGCTAGGTGAAGGAGCTGGAATTGTCGTTTTAGAAGACATGGGAAAAGCGCTTGCTCGTGGCGCACATGTTTACGCTGAAATAATTGGTTTTGGAAGCAGCAATGACTCCAGTCACGTTACGCAACCCTCTATTGCAGGACAAACTAGGGCTATGCGTAAAGCGCTCAATGAGGCAGGTATTCAAGCAAGTCAACTTGATTACATCAATGCACATGGAACTGGTACAAAACTAAATGACTCTACTGAGGCAGCATCAATTGCAGAAGTTTGTGGAGTAGGTGTTCCGGTTAGTTCAACAAAATCACTGCATGGCCACATCATGGGAGCAACTGCAGCGGTTGAGTTTATAGCATGCATGATGGCGATTGAAGAGCAATCATTACCGCCAACAGCAAATTTCACAACTTCGGATGAAGGTTGTGAGTTAGATTTCATTCCCAATGTTGGTCGTAAAAACGTTAAAGTTAATACCATCATGTCAAATTCGTTTGCATTTGGCGGCACCAGCGGCGTGCTAATTGCCAAAAAAGTTAGCTAAACTAACCATTAATTTTCTCGGGAACGAATCATGAAAATCGTAATTGCCGGCACTGGATATGTAGGTTTATCTTTGGCAGTGCTTTTAGCGCAGCATAATGAAGTTATTGCTTTAGACGTCATACCTGAAAAAGTGGAGATGTTAAATCGCAAAGCCTCTCCTATTTCAGATGCTGAAATTGAAGATTATCTTAAAAACAAAGCGCTTAATCTCACCGCAACGCTAAATAAAGAAAAAGCCTATCAGGGCGCTGACTTTGTAGTAATTGCTACCCCTACTGATTACGATGTTGAGACCAATTACTTCAACACCATGTCAATTGAAACTGTGATTCAAGATGTTTTAAGTATTAATCCAAAAGCGGTAATGGTCATTAAATCTACTGTCCCTGTTGGCTATACTGACAGCATTAAGGAACTCTTTACAAACGCACAAATCATGTTCTCGCCTGAGTTTTTACGCGAGGGGAAAGCACTTTACGATAACCTTCACCCTTCTCGTATTATCGTGGGTGAAATATCAGAACGCGCACAAATCTTTGCAAATTTGCTTAAAGAAGGCTCACTTAAGCCAAATGTAGATGTTTTACTTACTAATAGCGCAGAAGCCGAAGCGATTAAGCTGTTTGCCAATACCTATTTGGCGATGCGCGTTTCTTACTTCAATGAATTAGACACTTACGCAGAGTCTCACGGATTAAACACACAGCAAATTATCGAAGGGGTATGTTTAGACCCTCGTATTGGCAGCCACTACAATAACCCTTCTTTTGGCTATGGCGGCTATTGTTTGCCAAAAGATACTAAACAGCTACTTGCCAACTACAGCAGCGTGCCACAAAACCTAATTAATGCGATTGTGCAATCTAATAGCACCCGCAAAGACTTTATTGCAGACAGTGTCGTCAAGCGCAATCCAAAAGTCGTTGGTGTCTATCGACTGATTATGAAGGCGGGTTCCGACAATTTTAGGGCATCCAGCATTCAAGGGGTCATGAAACGTATTAAAGCGAAAGGCATTGAAGTGATTGTGTATGAGCCTGAGCTTAAAGAAACTGAATTCTTCAAATCAAAAGTCTATACAGACATCAACACTTTTAAACAAAAGGCAGATGTCATCATTACTAATCGCATGACAGATGAACTATCGAGTGTTCAAGAGAAGGTATTCACTAGAGATCTCTTCGGCGCTGATTAAGAAATCTCCATGCCCTAGAAATTGGGTTCGTTTGGCAAAAAGGTATATTTTTCATCCCCCAATATAAGAAATATGCGTTTAAGCCCTATTCAGTATAGCCTAGAGCATAATTGGGTTCGTTTTGGAAATCAATATATTTTGATAGGCCACCAAAATCAAAAATATCGCTCTAAGCCAATATAAGTGCTCGATTCCAAAGGATTGGGTTTGTTTTTTCTAGAAGCCTATTTTGTTGATTATTTTCCAAATGAGAACTAGTCCGTTTTGTAAAACAATATTTTCAAAGATGAGGCATGCGCTGTTACTACTTAATCAGCCATCAATAATGCAATAAAGTTTATAACTTTAACCATCTCAAGGATTGGATCATTACCCTGTGAAGACCACCTCAGAGCACGTTCAACATGAAGAGCTCAAACTCGCGCATGACCAATGTGAGATGTTAGAGAATGACGAAAAGGTAGGGCTTTGGAGCATGCTTGATAGTAAGACAAGAAGGGCGCTTAAGAACTTTAAAAGATAATATATACTCGAGAAAACAAACGATGCGCTATGGAGCTAAGAAAATGGTATCAAAAATCCAACAAAAAAAGCCTCTTAGAATAACTCGTTGCAAACTATCTCAAAAAGAGCAGTTGCAAATGATTGGCCTTTTTGCATTGGGTGAAACAGCCAGGTCTGCTGCTGACATTGTGAAAATACAACCCAATACATCAGCACTGTTTTATCGCAAGTTACGTGAATTAATTTCAACTCATCTAGAGCAAGAGTCATATGAAACATTTGGGGGAGAGTTATTCATCGATGAAAAAATATTAACGGCTCATGAAGATCAAGATAAATATATCGTTTTTGCTGTCTTTATAAAAAATGGCAAGGTGTTTACTAAAATAAGAAGCCATGGCAACCAGAAGACTGCAAGCTTAATCACGCCTGAAGCACTTTTCTTCGCCAAGGGCGAACATAATCTAGTAATAGACGTAAATGACCTATGCCAGGAAATTATCTTGAGAGATAGCAAGGGTCAAGTTGATGAATTCTGGGTTAGATCTAAAGAGATATTAAGAAAATATAACGGGATACCAAAGTCTAATTTTTCATTGTTTCTTAAAGAATGTGAATTTAGATTTAATTATGGCACTCACAAACAACAACTCAAAATAATGGAAAAGTGGCTAGACATGAAGAGATAGAGGATACCTTCAATCCCTCTTAGCCATTAACTTCTGCCACTTTGCTGGGCCTGTCAGATGTACTGAAGTCCCTTTTGCGTCTACTGCAACGGTCACTGGCATATCTTTTACGTCGAACTCATAAATGGCTTCCATGCCTAAATCTGCAAAGGCAACAACACGAGCTGATTGAATAGATTGTGATACCAAATAAGCCGCGCCACCCACAGCAATTAAATACACTGAATGATGTTTCTTGATGGAGGCAATGGTTTCTTCACCACGCTCCGCTTTACCCACCATGCCGAGCAAACCTGTTTTATCCAACATCATGTCGGTGAATTTATCCATCCGCGTTGCGGTAGTTGGCCCTGCTGGACCAACGGCCTCGCCGCGTACAGGATCAACTGGGCCTACGTAATAAATAAAGCGATCAGTGAAATCCACGCCTTCAGGCAATGATTCACCCCGCGCTAGAATCTCTGAGATACGCTTATGTGCGGCATCACGACCCGTCAGCAACTTACCACTTAAAAGTAATGTCTCGCCTGGTTGCCAGGTTTCTACATCTGCGGCAGTCACCGTATTAAGGTACACGCGGCGTGAATCCTGATTAGGTGCCCAAGTGACCTTAGGCCAATCATTAAGGTTAGGTGGCGTTTGCTTGTAAGCGCCAGAGCCATTCAGCACAAAGTGCGCATGGCGCGTTGCTGCGCAATTGGGAATCACCGCAACAGGCAATGATGCGGCGTGCGTTGGGTAATCTAAAATCTTCACGTCCAATAGCGTTGTTAAGCCACCCAAACCTTGTGCGCCAATCCCAAGCGCATTAATTTTATCGGCAAGCTCTATACGCAATTCTTCAATACGATTGCTGGCACCACGTTTACGCAAAGCCGCTAAATCAAGCGGCTGCATGAGCGATTCTTTCGCCAGCAGCACGGCTTTTTCAGCAGTTCCGCCAATACCCACACCCAACACACCGGGTGGACACCAGCCAGCACCCATGTCTTGCACTACGCTTAAAATCCAATCCACAATACTATCGGATGGATTAAGCATCGCTAGCTTAGCTTTATTCTCTGAACCGCCACCTTTAGCTGCAATATTCACTTCAACCGTATTGCCTGGCACCAAGCGCATATGCAAAACGGCCGGCGTATTGTCTTTGGTGTTCGCACGCTTACCTGCTGGGTCGGCCACAATCGATGCTCTGAGTGGGTTTTCAGGCAACATGTAAGCTTGACGCACGCCTTCATTTACCCAAGATTCAACATCCGCACTCTGCTCCCATTGCACATCTGTTCCAACATTGACAAACACCACCACAATGCCTGTATCTTGGCAGATAGGACGCTTACCCTCAGCACACATGCGAGAGTTAGTTAAAATCTGTGCAATCGCATCTTTTGCTGCTGGCGACTCTTCAATTTCATAGGCATCGCCCAGCGCCTGGATAAAATCCACAGGATGATAGTAAGACATGAATTGCAAAGCATCTGCGACGCTCGCAACAAAGTCTGCTTTAGTAATCGTTGGCTTATCTTGTCTCATGTACTCGATCTGCTTAAAACAATAATTGGCTTAACATCAATCGTTAAAATTTAACGATTGATGCCTTAGAGTTGGTCGATAATATAAACCAGTTTAAGCGCTTTGTATGCCGCTTACTGAAATCTATTCGATTAAGATGGGCCTATTCTCCCAAACTGTATGTCAAGCTAAGCAATTTACATCAACGGCATTCACGCTTATCATGCAGTCCGTGCACTAAATTAAAGAAAAGCGCAATCTTTAACGAAAATAGGCAAGGCATTCATGTCAAATCAGCAAGTCGATGTTTTATTAGTGGGCGCAGGAGTGATGAGCGCAACGCTAGCGGCTATGCTAAAAGAACTGGACCCTAGTTTGTCTATTCGCATGATTGAGCGCTTGCCGAATGTTGCTGGCGAAAGCTCAGATGGCTGGAATAATGCTGGAACGGGTCATGCAGGCTATTGTGAACTCAATTACACTCCACAAAATTCAGATGGAAGCATTGAGATTAATCGAGCGCTTCAAATCAATGCCGCTTTTGAAGAGTCGCTCCAGTTTTGGTCTTACTTGGTAGAACAAAATATTCTCAAAGCCAAAGACTTTATCAACCCAACACCGCATCTCAGCTTTGTTTGGGGACAAGATAACGTCTCATTCCTAAAAAAACGCTTTAATGCTTTAAGCCAACATCCCTTATTTCAAGACATGGAATACAGCGAGGATGTCAGCAAGCTTAAACAATGGATGCCGCTGATTATGGAAGGCCGTGACAATCAACCTGTTGCGGCAACGAGCGTTGATTACGGCACCGATGTTGACTTTGGTGCCCTAACCCGCGGTTTGATTTCACACCTACAAAAACAAAATGATTTTGAGCTCGAACTCAATCAAAATGTGCGCCGCTTAAAGCAAGACAAACGTGGCATTTGGCATGTCAACATCCAAAATCGCACCAGCAAAAAATCACACACGATTAATGCTAAGTTTGTATTTTTAGGTGCAGGCGGTGGCGCTTTACCCTTATTACAAAAATCTCGCATCCCTGAAAGCAAGGGTTATGGCGGATTTCCTGTGAGCGGCTTGTGGCTAGTGTGCAAAAATCCAGATATTATCAAAGAACATAACGCCAAGGTATACGGCAAAGCCGCGATTGGCGCCCCTCCAATGTCAGTGCCGCATCTAGATACGCGTATTATTGATGGCGAGCCTGCTTTATTGTTTGGCCCTTACGCAGGCTTTACTACCAAGTTTCTAAAGAAAGGTTCGTTCTTGGATTTGGTTAAATCATTTAAAGCAAATAACTTTAAATCGATGATGTTCGCCAGCCTTCGTAACATGGGCTTAACTCGCTATTTGATAGGTGAAGTCGTGCAATCCCAAGAAAGCCGCATGAAGTCACTGCAGCAATATTTCCCGAATGCAAAGCCTGAAGATTGGCATTTAGCCACCGCTGGTCAACGCGTACAAATCATTAAAAACTGCCACAAAAAAGGCGGGAAACTGGAGTTTGGCACTGAAATTGTCACGGCTAAGGATGGCTCTATTGCAGCGCTTTTAGGGGCTTCTCCTGGCGCGTCAACCTCGGTTCAAGCCATGACAGATGTCATTAAACGCTGCTTTAGTGACCGCGTTCAAACGCAAGAATGGAAAGTGAAAATGCGCACGATGGTGCCGTCATATGGACAGTCGCTTATTGACGACGCTGAGCTGCTCGAAGAAGTCAGAACAAGAACACTACAAACGCTAGCGCTTAAGAAATAGACATAAAAAATCCCAGCAGACCGCAAGGGTCATGTCCGTGGAATATATCCGCTTTAGCGGATATATTCCACGGACATGGGTTTTTTCAATTTAAATCTACTTAAACTTCTCTTCGTTCACAATTTTTTCGAGTAGTTTTTTAAACTCCGGACCAACTTCAGGATGGCGCAAACCTAAACGCACGGTCGCCTCCATATAGCCCGCTTTAGAACCGCAATCGTAACGAACACCGTCATATCTATATGCCAAGATTTGCTCTTCGGCTAACAATGCTGAAATACCGTCAGTCAGTTGAATTTCACCGCCAGCACCTGGTTTTACTTTATCTAAATGATGGAAAATTCTTGGCGTTAGGATATAACGGCCCACCACACCCAATGTGGATGGCGCATCTTCTGGCTTTGGCTTTTCTACGATGCCTGACACTTGCTCGATTTTTTCATTGACTGGCGTTGTTGCGACAATACCGTAACTCTTGGTTTGTTCACGTGGCACATTCTGCACGCCGAGCAATGAGCAACGATAATAATCATAAGCATCAACCATTTGCTTCATCACAGGCACATTACCATCAAGCAAGTCATCCGCTAATAGCACAGCAAAAGGCTCATCATTCACCACAGGTCTAGCAATACGTACCGCATGACCCAAACCTAATGCTTGGGCTTGGCGAATATAAATACAATTCACATGCTTAGGAATAATATTTTGAACAATTTTAAGCAGCTCATTTTTACCATTACGCTCTAGCTCATTTTCAAGCTCGTAAGCCATGTCAAAATGGTCTGGAATCGCGCGTTTATTTCGACCGATAATAAAAATTAGATCAGTAATGCCAGCATCCATTGCTTCTTCAACCGCATACTGAATCAAAGGCTTGTCGATAATCGGCAGCATCTCCTTTGGATTCGCTTTTGTTGCTGGTAAAAAACGTGTGCCCAAACCTGCTACTGGAAAAACCGCTTTCGTCACTTTTTTCATATTGCTACCTTTGGTGTTCATTTCAGATTATTCAGTAATAACTGCTTGATACTTTGACTTCGACTTCAAATCATCGGTTAAGTGAGGCGCTAATACTTGTAGCATTTGCGCAAACACTTTTGGATTACCCGCCACAATATTACCGGTGTCTATCCACGTTTCATTCCCTTCAAAATCACCTACAATGCCGCCCGCTTCTTGAACTAACAAAGCGCCCGCAGCGATGTCCCATTTAGACAAGCCGATTTCCCAAAAGCCATCAAACCAGCCAGCTGCGACATAAGCTAAATCAAGCGCTGCTGAACCAGGACGGCGAAGACCTGCCGTATTTTTAATCATGTCTTTAAACATGCCAAGATACGTATCAAGATGTTTAAAGTCACGGAATGGAAAGCCTGTGCCTATCATTGCGCTTTGAAGCTTGGCGCGATTACTCACACGAATACGCTTGTCGTTTAAAAAAGCACCGCGACCACGCGTTGCAGTAAATAAATCATTACGGCTTGGATCGTACACAACCGCTTGCTCAAGCTGACCACGACTCATCAAAGCAATCGAAACAGAATATTGCTCAAAACCATGCAAAAAGTTAGTAGTGCCGTCTAATGGATCGATAATCCAAACGTGCTCAGCATCCGTTCGGTCGTTACCACTTTCTTCACCGATAAAACCATGGTCTGGATAAACCTCTTGTAGCGTTTCGATAATTGCGCGCTCCGCGGCATGGTCGACTTCACTCACAAAATCGTTGTAATTTTTACTATGTACCTTAATCGAGCCTACATCCTGAGAGGCGCGATTAATGATGGTACCAGCACGTCGGGCGGCTTTGACCGCATTCGTTAGCATTGGATGCATGTGTATTTTCCATTGTTGCCCGTCATCGACTTCCGATGTAAGTGTAGTTAAACTTAAACGTAAAACTACATGAGGCATAATTAAAGAGCTGTTAAAATAGCATTTTAATGCTTTATGCCATGACTTCCAAACTTAACTTACTAAATAATTTTCGCATCGTGCTATGCCAAACTAGCCACCCTGGCAATATTGGCTCAACCGCTCGTGCGATGAAAACCATGGGGCTCACTCAGCTTTACTTGGTGCAGCCTAAACACTTCCCGGACAGCGAAGCGAATGCACTAGCTTGCGGCGCGGTTGATCTGCTTGAGAACGCTGTTGTTTGCGATACCTTGGAAGATGCGTTAAAAGGATGTGCCGTGGCGATAGGCATGAGCGCTCGTAAACGCCAGCTTTCACACGAACTGATTTCAGCGCGCGAAGCGGCGAATAGAGCCGCTAACATAGCCAATGACGAGCAATCAGTTGCTTTAGTTTTTGGCACAGAGATGAGCGGCTTATCTAATAGAGAGTTAGACCTTTGCCAATTATTGGCGATGATCCCGACTAATCCAGATTTTTCATCACTCAACGTTGCTGCAGCTGTACAAGTGATATGTTATGAATTACGCATGGCGGCAGGTGAGGGTAATATTGAAAACCCTGATAATAAAATACCGCTGGCGACCAGCGAAGAGGTTGAAGGTTTTTATCAACACCTAGAAGAAACGCTGATAAAAGTTGGCTTCCTAAATCCTAAAGAACCTAAAAAACTAATGCAACGCGTTCGCCGTATTTATGCGCGGGCAAGCCTAGAAAAGGAAGAGGTGAATATTTTGCGTGGTATATTAAAACTTACACAAAACCCTAGAAATTTTAATGATCAAGAAACATCAGCGACAAAGAGCAAATAATAATGTTTAAGCATATTAATGAGGACATTTCGGTAGTCTTTGAACGCGACCCTGCGGCAAGAACCCACTGGGAAATCATCACGACCTATCCTGGGGTCCATGCCCTCCTTATTCACCGTCTATCCCATTGGATATGGCGAAAACGTTTTTTCTGGCTCGCTCGCTTTATTGCTTACATTAGCCGCTGGATGACTGGCATTGAAATTCATCCGGGTGCAACCATTGGGCGCCGCGTATTTATCGACCATGGCATGGGTGTGGTGATTGGTGAAACCGCCGTGATTGGTGACGATTGCACGCTTTATCATGGCGTCACGCTTGGCGGCACATCATGGAATAAAGGTAAGCGCCATCCAACCCTCGAGCAAGGTGTGGTGATTGGCGCAGGTGCAAAAGTACTTGGCCCAATCACAATTCGCAAAGGCGCAAAGATAGGTTCAAACGCTGTGGTGGTGAAGGACGTTCCAGAGAATGCAACTGCGGTTGGCATCCCTGCGCGCATACTCGAAGAAGAATCCAACAAACAGCGCGACGAAATGGCTGAGAAAATAGGCTTTTCAGCTTATGCGGTTAGTGATAACGTAAATGACCCAATGACCAAAGCGATACATGCTTTGCTTGACCATGCTGCGGCACAGGACGTTAAACTTAAGCAAGTGATGACGCAGTTGAACAAGCTTGGTGCGGACGTAGAATCAGATGCTGAGGTTGGAAAAGCATTTGATGTGGAAGCTTTTAAGAAGCTTTAATATAAAAGTTTAGCGCTGCTTAAACGCCTTTATTTTCGCCAGCGCGTATCCACTGCAATAAATTAGACCACTGCTGAATATCTTGTTTGACGCGAGAAGGACTCATGTCGAACAAGCTTAAGCCGGCTTCAGCAGCGTGCACATAGGCCTGGGCACTGCGTAAATGACCCATGACAGGGAACCCGCTTTGCGCCAAGTAATCTTCTAAATTAAGCGCCGCTTTTGTTCGCGCATTCACACGCATGCCAACCATAGCAACAAAAGTACGCTCTTTACGAACAGCCTTTTCTTCCCGCAACACTTCTAAGAAATCCTGCGTTGCATTGATATCAAAACTAGATGACTGCATCGGCACAATAACCCAATCCGAAGTTTTCACGGCCTCGCTGAGCTTATCCCCCCGCAGACCAGCTGGAGAATCAATCACATTAATATCCGCACTCAAGCAACTCAAATGACCTGTTCTGCCATTTTGCGCATGTATGAGAGGTAAGGTAGCTGGGCGACGATTAAGCCAGCCAAGTGATGACTCTTGTCTGTCCATGTCCGACAGGACCACATGACAGCCACGGCTGGCGAAATAACCAGCCAAATTCGTCGCAAGGGTTGTTTTACCACTCCCGCCTTTGGGATTGGTAACTAGAAAAGTTTTCATCACTTCTTAAGAGCTGGGATTGAAGTTGCTAATGGCTTTGCAGGCACTTTAGTGGTTGCTGCTGGGGTCGTTTTTTTGGCTGGGGCTTCTTTAGTAAGTGCTGATTTAACTATCTGTAAAGGAGATGCTTTTGACTTTACCTTTGCTGATTTTTCATCCGATTTTGCTTTTGCCTTCGCTGCTTTTTCTTGAATAACCGCCATGTTCGCGCGCCACTCCTGAAGTTGCTCATCTTCCAACTCCAATTGAATCGCAATCGCCTCTTCAACCGTTAGTTTTTCTTTTTGCAAACGTTTAGGCAACTTACCACCCATGCGTGATAGCACACGTTCGCGATCGTCTTCGCTTAAATTTTTAACTTTTACGATGTAATCAATATTAATGTCAATATTTTTCATAGATTTTTTTCCTTTACAATTAACTATTGAATAACCATTTCAGATTATATGTTATTTAAAATCATATAAATGTTACGATTTTATGACAATAATACAAAAAGATGGGAAGGTAAAGCGTCACCGTAGAAAAAAACATTCTTGTAAAGTCATTTTAATTTATTGATCGTTAACATATCTTAAAAAAAGTATTTTTAATGCCGCTTAGGATTTACTAAAAAGCCGAGGCTAAATGAAAATCAAAAGATTTCATAAAATTTTCATAAAAGTCCTGAAAAACAAGCATAAAATTTTATAAATTTTGATGGATGTGGATATGCCTAAACGAGCAGATATTAAGCAAGTTCACCGACTAAAGTTTGCCTTAGTAACTGAAACATTCAAACCAGAAATTAATGGTGTCGCGATGACGCTAGGCAAAATAGCCAGCCACTTATCGATCAATCAACATCAAGTTCAAGTCATTCGCCCCAAGCAAAACGATTTAGACATTCCTGCAGAAACGCAAAACTTCAAAGAGTATTTAGTTACGGGAATGCCGATACCCTTTTATAAGCACCTTAAATTTGGCTTGCCCTCCAAAAAGCGCTTAATCAAATTATGGGCTGATAACAAGCCGGATGTAGTGCATATTGCAACAGAAGGTCCTTTGGGCTGGTCCGCATTGCAAGCAGCCAAAAAACTCAATATTCCAGTGATTAGTTCATACCACACGAATTTTCATCAATACTCCAAGCATTACGGTGCAAACTTTTTAATGCGGCCCATTGAGAACTACTTAAGATACTTTCACAACCAAACTTTGGCGACACTCGCCCCCACTCAAAAAGTGGTCAAAGAACTGGAAATGACTGGCTATAAAAACGTTTCAATCATGGCAAGGGGTGTCGATACAAGCCAATTCTGCCCTACAAATCGCTCAGCAGCGTTGCGCAAAAGTTGGGGGGTAAATAATGACGACTTAGTCGTGATTCATGTGGGTCGACTCGCCAAAGAAAAAAATATTCTTTTAGCGCTAGAAGCTTTTGAGGCTATCCAAAAATCTAACCAGAATACAAAACTTGTATTTGTTGGCGATGGCCCCATGAGAGAAGAGCTATATAAAGCTTGCCCGCAAGCAATTTTTAGTGGAAGTCAGCAAGGCCAAGCGCTGGCAGAACATTATGCCTCAGCTGATTTATTTATCTTTCCTAGCATTACCGAAACTTTTGGTAACGTGGTGCCTGAGGCCTTGGCAAGCGGCTTATGCGTGGTGGCTTACGACTATGCTGCCGCCGGGGACATTATCAAGCACGGCCATAATGGGCTATTGGCGCCTTTCAACCAAAGTCAGGATTTAATTCAGACAGCGCTTGATGCAGCACAAAACTCAACAATGCTGAATCAATGCAAAAAACATGCCGTAGCTAGCATTGTAAACTTCCGCTGGGATAGTGTGATTGAGGAACTAGAAAGACTCATCTATGCAACCGCAAACGGCTTTCAACCAATTAGAATAACCAAAGATAACTTACCTAAAATTAAACCTTCAAAAAACATACGAGTTCGCCAGAGAGCCATCCGCTTGGCGCTTCACAAAAAAATCAACCTAATCAAGCTATAAAACCAGCACAACGCCTCTCATTTGAAGCACAAAATAATACTTGACTAAAGTGTTGGGTTATTATACTCTTTGAGTATGTTAAAAAGTCTTTAAACATCATGAGACATTATCCAAAACCACTAGGAATATAAGCAATGCGATTAACCACAAAAGGTCGATTTGCAGTAACTGCCATGCTAGACCTCGCCATGAACGAAGCTGATAAGCCCGTCACGCTTGCTTGCATAAGCGAGCGCCAAAGCATTTCCTTGTCTTACCTAGAGCAGTTATTTAGTCGCCTACGCCGCAGCGGCTTGGTTAAAAGCGTGCGCGGTCCTGGTGGCGGTTATCGTATTGCGAAAAAACTAGACCAAATCTCTATTTCTGAAATTATTAGCGCAGTCGATGAGTTGATTGACGCTACCCAATGTGGAGGACAAGAAAACTGCCATGATGAGGGGCGTTGCATGACGCACGATTTATGGTCAAGTTTAAATGTAAAAATATTAGAATACTTGTCCGGCGTTAGCCTAGCCGACTTAGTTACTAGCAATGAAGCTAAGTCTAAGGGCCAAAGTAAACCTATCGCTTTTAATTTCAAAAAAGATTCTGCTTCAGAATCCATTGCCAACTAGTGGTCACGTATTCATGTCCAGCCAACACGCTTTTTTTGACAACAACAGCACCACGCTTTTAGACGCGCGCGTACTGGAAGCTATGTTGCCTTATATGCAACATCAGTACGGTAACGCTACGAGCCGCCATTTATATGGTCGTGCGGCACGCCAAGCTCTAGATCAAGCGCGCGAACAAGTGGCTGAGGCTTGTGGTGCTCACCCATCACAGGTGATATTGACTGCCAGCGGTACTGAGGCGAACAATTTTGCAGTGCTTGGCATGGCAGGCACACGTGAAAATGCGCATCAAATTGCGGTAAGCGCCATTGAACACCCAGCAGTGACTCGTCCCGCTTTTGCGCTACGTGAGGGTGGCTATCGTGTTGCGGTGATTGCTGCAGACCACTTTGGTCAAGTTGATCCATTAAGTTTAGAAGTGGCTTTAGAAAAACCAACCAGCTTGGTTTCTGTCATGCTTGCTAACAATGAAACGGGCGTCATTCAAAACATCGAAAAATTAGCTGAAATTGCCAAATCAAAAGGCGCACTTTTCCATACAGATGCTGTGCAAGCACTTGGAAAAACTCCTCTCGATTTTGAATCGCTTGGCGTTAATGCCATGACGGTCTCTTCACACAAGATTAATGGCCCGCAGGGCGCAGGCGCTTTGATTTTAGACAAGCGTGTTGACATAAAACCGCTATTACACGGTGGTGGCCAAGAAAAAGGTTTACGAAGTGGCACTGAAAATGTCGCTGCAATCGTGGGGTTCGGGGCAGCATGTGCACTGATTAAACAGTCGCTCGAAGCGCGAGCAACAAACACTCACCAATTACGAGACGCTTTAAATGTTGGCCTAAAAGATTTGGGTGCCACCATTTTTGGCGAAAAATCCGTGCGCTTACCAAATACAAGTTTTTTTGCTTTCAATAAAATTGAAGGCGAAACATTAGTCATGGCTTTAGATCGCAAAGGCTTTGCTGTTGCCAGCGGCTCTGCTTGTTCTAGCGATAGTTCTGAACCAAGCCATGTATTAATGGCTATGGGCGTGACACCGGACTTAGCGCGTGGCGCAGTGCGTGTTAGTTTTGGTGCAAACAATACGCATGATGAACTCAATCGTTTTTTAGTGGCCTTAGAAGGTGAAGTGCAGCGTTTACGCCAACTCACCGCTCTGAGTGCTTAATTAAATGACCCGCCTAAAAAATTTGCAATAGCTACTTACAGACTTACAGGAAACATATGACCGTAAAAACACCCATTTATCTTGATTATTCATCAACCACACCAGTCGATCCGCGTGTTGCTGAAAAAATGATTCCTTACATTACCGAGCATTTCGGCAATCCTGCTTCACGTAGTCATTCGTTTGGCTGGACTGCGGAAGAAGCGGTTGAAGAAGCGCGTGATGAAGTTGCAAAACTGGTGAATGCAGACCCTCGTGAAATCGTGTGGACATCAGGCGCTACAGAATCAAACAACCTCGCCATTAAGGGCGCGGCTAATTTCTACAGCAGCACCAAAGGCAAGCACATCATTACTGTGCAAACTGAACACAAAGCTGTCATTGATGCGGTGCGCGATTTAGAGCGTCAAGGCTTTACTGCAACATACCTAGCACCGGAGTCAAATGGCTTAATAGACCTAGAGAAGTTCAAAGCGGCGATCCAACCAGATACTGTTTTAGCATCTGTGATGTTCGTCAACAACGAAATTGGTGTGATCCAAGACATCACGGCCATCGGCAACATCTGCCGTGAAAACAATATTGTTTTTCACGTGGACGCTGCACAAGCAACCGGAAAAGTAGAGATTAATTTAGAAAAACTACCTGTCGATTTAATGAGCTTTTGTGCGCATAAAACCTATGGCCCTAAAGGTGTCGGTGCGTTGTATGTTCGCCGCAAACCACGCATCCGTCTTGAAGCGCAAATGCATGGCGGTGGCCATGAGCGTGGCATGCGTTCAGGCACATTAGCAACGCATCAAATCGTCGGGATGGGAGAAGCTTTCCGTCTTGCTCGTTTGGAAATGAAAGCAGAAAATTTAGAAGTACGGCGCTTGCGAGATCGCTTGTTGGCTGGCTTAGAAGAAATTGATGAAGTTTATGTCAATGGCGATATGGATCACCGTGTGCCACACAATCTCAACATCAGTTTCAACTTTGTTGAGGGTGAGTCTCTGATTATGGCAGTGAAAGATATTGCCGTTTCAAGCGGCTCTGCATGTACCTCTGCAAGCCTAGAGCCTAGCTACGTATTGCGCGCATTAGGTCGCTCTGATGAACTTGCACATAGCTCTATCCGCTTTTCTATCGGGCGTTTCACCACCGAAGAAGACATTGACTACACGATTGCCTTAATGAAGAGCAAAATTGGTAAGTTACGCGAGCTATCCCCTCTTTGGGAAATGCATTTAGATGGGATTGATTTAAGTAAAGTTGAGTGGGCTGCCCACTAAAAGGAGAAATAAAATGGCATATTCAGACAAAGTTTTAGACCACTACGAAAACCCACGTAACGTGGGCACATTAGACAAGAATGATCCGCACGTTGGCACGGGCATGGTTGGTGCGCCAGCTTGTGGTGACGTAATGAAATTACAAATCAAGGTAAATGATAGTGGCATCATTGAAGATGCTAAATTCAAAACCTACGGCTGTGGCTCTGCGATTGCTTCAAGCTCACTCGTCACCGAATGGTTAAAAGGCAAGACGCTAGATCAAGCGGCAGAAATCAAGAACTCAGCGATTGCTGAAGAGCTTGCTTTGCCACCAGTTAAAATTCACTGTTCAGTGTTGGCAGAAGATGCGATTAAAGCTGCTGTGGCAGACTTAAAATCAAAACAACCTGCTTAATAAAGGCTTAAAGACTGATGGCAATTACACTCACAGAAACCGCAGCACAACGTGTTGAGAAATTCCTTGCTAACCGTGGCAAAGGGATCGGCTTACGGCTTGGTGTGAAAACCACGGGCTGCTCTGGCATGGCTTATACCTTAGAGTTTGTAGACGACATGCAGCCAGAAGACACCACCTTTGAAAGTCATGGGGTAAAGGTCATTGTTGATCCTAAGAGCCTTGTATACATAGACGGCACAGAGCTAGACTTCACAAAAGAAGGCTTAAACGAAGGCTTTAAGTTCAACAACCCTAATGTCAAAGATGAATGCGGTTGCGGTGAAAGCTTTACTATTTAAGTCACACGATGGAACTGCTGCAAAGAAACTATTTTGAATTATTGGGCTTGCCCGCGCAGTTTGAAATTGACTTAACCCTACTACATCAACATTACCGCACACTTCAATCTGAAGTGCATCCAGACCGTTTTGTGACCGCTTCAGCCAATGAGCGCATACAGTCTATGCAAGTGGCGACACAAGCCAATGAGGCTTATCAAACCTTAAAAAATACGACTGCGCGGGCACGTTACCTACTCCAACTCAATGGCATAGAAACCCTCGAAGAAAGCAACACGGCCATGCCTGGTGATTTCTTAATGTTGCAAATGGAATGGCGTGAAGCCATTGATGATGCAAACAGCACAAAAGATACTTCAGCATTAGATCGGCTGCTTGTTGAGATCAGGCAAATGGCACAGCACTTGTCACAAGGCCTTAGTATGCAATTTGCACAAAAAAGCTATCAAGACGCTAGCGAAAGCGTCAGGAAACTTAGTTTTATTGATAAAATTAGCGCCGACATTCATCGTGTCATCGAACAACTAGAAAACGCATAATAAATGGCATTAATACAAATCGCAGAACCAGGCATGAGCGCAGCGCCACACCAGCACAAGCTGGCAATTGGCATTGATCTCGGCACAACCAACTCACTGGTGGCGACTGTGCAAAGCGGCATGAGCCTTTGCCTTCAGGACGAACATGGGCATGTCCTTCTTCCTTCCGTTGTCCGTTATTTAGAAAGCGGCCAAATTGCTGTTGGTCATGCTGCACAAGCGACACAAAGTGCAGATCCTAAAAACACCATTAGCTCTGTGAAACGATTTATGGGACGAGGGATCAACGACATTCCCGACACGACGCATATACCTTATGCATTTCGTGATACAGGGGTTGGAATGGTGCAGATTGAAACACGCGGTGGTATTAAAAGCCCGGTTGAAATCTCAGCTGATATTTTACGCACCCTCAAAATCCGTGCTGAAAAAGCCTTGGGCGGCGAGCTCACTGGGGCAGTCATTACCGTGCCAGCTTATTTTGATGATGCACAGCGCCAAGCGACTAAAGATGCAGCTCGCTTAGCTGGCTTAAACGTCTTACGATTATTAAACGAACCAACCGCTGCAGCCGTTGCTTATGGCTTAGATAATGCCTCTGAGGGCATTTATGTGATTTACGACCTAGGCGGCGGCACATTTGACGTGTCCATCTTGCGGTTGTCTAGAGGTATTTTTGAAGTGCTGGCAACTAATGGGGATTCTGCCTTGGGTGGTGACGATTTTGACCAGCGTATTTTCTGCTGGATATTGTCCGAAGCAGGCTTACCTCCACTCAATCAAGAAGACACCAGAACTCTGCTAACCAAATCTAGAGAAGTTAAAGAGTGGTTAAGTGAAAATACTGAAGCACAAATTACCAGCGTATTAAGCACTGGCAAGCTTGTGAACATCAAGCTGACGGCCGATAAACTAGTTGAACTAACGCAAACTTTAGTCACCAAAACACTTAATCCAACGCGCAAAGCCTTGCGTGATGCGGGCTTAAACATTGAAGAAATCAAAGGCGTGGTGATGGTGGGTGGCGCGACACGCATGCCGCAAATTCGCCAGGCAGTGGCTGAGTTTTTTAAACAAGAGCCACTCACTAACTTAGACCCAGACAAAGTCGTTGCGCTTGGTGCGGCGATTCAAGCCAACGTATTGGCGGGCAACCGCAGTGATGATGATTTATTGCTGCTAGATGTGATTCCGCTTTCTCTTGGCCTAGAAACCATGGGCGGCTTAGTAGAGCGCGTGATTCCTCGCAATGCCACATTGCCAGTAGCGCGAGCGCAAGACTTCACGACATTTAAAGATGGTCAAACTGCCATGAGCATTCACGTGCTGCAAGGTGAACGTGAGTTAGTGTCAGACTGCCGCTCACTCGCTAAATTTGAATTACGTGGCATTCCGCCCATGGTCGCTGGTGCGGCACGCATTCGTGTGACATTCCAAGTGGATGCCGACGGCTTACTTTCTGTGACTGCTCGCGAACAATCAAGTGGCGTAGTGGCTGATATTGTCGTCAAACCCTCTTATGGTTTATCTGAAGATCAAATCATTAAAATGCTTAAATCCTCTTTTGGTGCTGCAGAGCAAGACAAACAAGCTCGTGCCCTGAGAGAGGCCATTGTGGATGCAGAACGTTTAATCGAAGCAATTAATGCAGCGCTTGCAGAGGATGGCCATTTATTAAGCGCTGATGAAAAATCAGCCATTGAGGCGCTAGTAAATGCATTAGAAGCAACACGCCATGGCAATGATAAAGACAGTATCATTCAAGCGGTAGAAGCACTTAATCATGCTACTGAGTACTTTGCTGGCAGACGCATGGATGCTTCGGTGAAACAAGCTTTCGCAGGTCAAGACTTAAATACATTAGAACTTTAAAAGACAACACAACATGCCACAAATTATCGTATTGCCCCATGAAGAACTTTGCCCTGAAGGCATGGCATTTGAAGCCAAGCCAGGTGTATCCATTTGCGATAGCCTACTCAAACAGAATATTGATATTGACCATGCTTGCGACAAAGTTTGCGCTTGTACGACATGTCACGTGATTGTGCGTGAAGGTTACAAAACACTTAACCCAGCCGAAGATCAAGAAGAAGACTTACTCGACAAAGCTTGGGGTTTAGAGCCAAATTCACGGCTTTCATGCCAAGCGATTGTTGGTACAACTGATTTAGTGGTGGAAATCCCAAAATACTCTATCAACATGGCAAAAGAAGGCCATCGCTAAATCCCCCTGTCTTCTTTTCATTGTCATCAAAAGTTCACATGCTCGTGGTTGACTAGCAACTCTGATCTTAAAGTAACTCAGCACAAGGAGTGATTGAAATGGCTAAGAAGGACAAAATAGAAATTCATTGGCTCAACAAACCACAAGAGCAGGACTACCCTGCCGCAGCCTCATACTTAAGCCTTATTTACGATGACAAAAGCTCATCGTCCTTTGTTGTAAAGCTGACAGATGCCCCGCTTGTTGAGTTTAAAGCTAAGGATATTTTTAGAGCATCTAGTCTTTCGCTACTTGGCGTCAGCAATCTTCATGTTAGGCGTGACATCAAAAAAATCAAAACTGGCGAACTCATGTCACCACTATTGCTTGTAAGAGACCAAGCGAATGGCAAACTCACTATCGCGGATGGGTATCATCGGCTTTGTGCGGTCTATCACTTTGATGAAGACGCATTAATTCCCTGCAAAATTGTTTGATGCATTAATTGACTTGTTATTGCAACAATCAATAATTCAAATAAGTATTAGTTAATGCTAGGTCGAGCTAATATTAATCTCTTAGTTTTCATAGAGCGCTTAAACCCACTCTATCTTTTATTTGAGCAGATAAAATGAAGTTTTTTATCTGCTTGATTATCTTAGCATTTTTATTTGTGAGCTACTCCATTCATTACAAACTGTTTGGCTCTAAGACGCTATCAAAAGCTACTGGTGGCTTGATTGCGCTATGCTTATTAGGCATTTTCCTTTTTTCAATTGGTTGCCTGATCTATAAAGAAGCGATGATTTATTCTTTAAATTCATAGATTCATCTTCTTTATGACACATGATTGACACATAAAAAAATTATTATTAAATCTTTGTAAGGTAATTTCAAAGAAGCTCAAAATGAATGAAGTCATGAATTTAATTAAACAAAGAAAAACCAGCGAGATCAACAGTCCTTTGATTCACCAAAAGGTGCTCAAAAGCATACACAAGATTTCTACCACTGAAATCTCAAGAACAGCGGCCACGCTTAACTTGATTACCGATCATTTAAAATCTAAAAAACAAGCAAAGCAACCCGCGGACATCGTTCCAGTTTATCTTGTGTTCTAGATTTTTTTAAAGTCTTAGTTTTAGCCTCAACTCCTTTTGAGCGTCTTTCCAGGCGCTCTTTTTTTCATATAAACTTCATGGTGTCTTCACAATAAAAACATGGCATGATTGATAAAATAATAATTTAAACATAATTATTACTATCGCTAGACATAATCACGTTCAGACTTAATTAACTATTTAACAGGTGAACGTTCGTGCCAACAACAATAGGTTACTTCAATTTTATAGTAATCAAACAACATCAGGATTACCTCAACTTTTCCATTAAATTTAGCTATGGAAAAAACTTTTGCGAAGTCACCGGCATGGGCTGGATAGGTAAGAAGAAGGTGCATTACTACATCAATAGCATTCTCATGAATAAAAAGCATGCTTCGCTTGATGAAGCTAAAGAAGTGGGCATTACCATCGTGCAAAACAGCGCTTTATTTGAACAGCTGCAACTTGACCATTTAACTAAGTCTTACATTAAAACAAAACTGGCTAAGCCTTAGCTTTACAAAACCAAGCCCGCTTACCCAGTGTGATATTTAATATAAAATAAATGCAGATTAGCCCAACAACGATGCGCTTTTATTTTGCACTTATTGCGCGTTAGGGCCTGTAATAAGATACAGCTGACCGCCTTCCACTAATTCAGGATCACTCGATTTTGCATGCACTTGCAATGAGCCCAAGAAGTAACGTTTATTTGTTTCAAACCAAGGCGCTTTGCGCACTAAATCGGTAATTTCAATAATCCCTGAGTTTTCTTCGTCTTGCGTTAAAAATTCAGGGCTGTTTTTATCTAAGAATATTTCGGGCGCAACGCGGAATACCTTCTCTGCATTGCCTGTTTTGGGGTCAAACTGCCAGATCGATGCCATGTGTGGATTATCACCCGGGTCTTCTTCAACCAGCACTTTGCCATCGCCAGCCACGGTTATATTGTCAAACATCTGAGCGCCAATATCACGGGCATTGAGTACCACTTTAATTGCGCCGCCGATTTCAGGCTTGTTAATATCATCAAAAGTGAGTTGGAATAATTGGCTAGTGCCGTCAATTTTGTCAGTGGTGGCAAAGTAAAAAATATTCGGGCTATTGACATCCCAAGCACCATCTTCTGGACGCATAAAGTTTGCCACATTCACGCCTTTTCCAGCTTTCTCTAAGTCGTAACCGCTCATGCTAGAAACATCACCTAAGTTAGCAAAGTCAAATCGCTTACCCTCTACTTTGACCGCATAAAGATTGCCGCCCATCATGCCAGCCTGCTCCACAGGGTTTCCTGTTGCACGCTTTTCACCCACATACATGTACACTTGGCCACCAGGACTATCATCCATCCCCATCACTACGGTTTTAATACCTGTGCTCGGGTTAGCCACAGCATTTTCCCAAGCAAATTTACCTAAGTAAGGCAGCTCATAACTTATGCCTTTTTGCTCACCCGTCACCACATGGGCAAAGCCTCGACCACCTTCGCGGTCTTCTTCACCATTCATAAACAAGCGGCCATTAAAACCCTTGCCAGAAGCCGCATCATAAAAAGCGCTCAGAGCAGGCAAGTCGGCAGAACATAAACGATTAAAACTATAGGCTGGTGCATTTACATGCTTTTTATCATCAGCAAGCCATAGTTTGGTCTGCTTAATTAAATCTTCACCATAAGTGATTTTTAAGCTGGCAATATCCAGAGTCCAATGCGACACAAATGCCCCCCGCCCAAAATGCTTGCGGTTTTTACCTTGGTCTTTACCAATCTCATGGTTCATATAAATAGAGAGTGTGCCATCGCCATTATCCAGGGCACCCAAACCATCAGGAATGCCAACCATACGATAGTTTTTAACACCAACAGCATCACCCACGTTTAACAAAGGCTTTACTTGCCAAGCAGGAGATAGTGGTTTTAACCAAGCCTGTGAAATTGGTACTTCATTAGATGCAGCGAAACAATGTGCGCCAAAATCTAATAGCAAAACAAAAAGTAAAGGAGCTGATTTTTTCATGTGAGTAACCGAAATTGAAATTAAAGAATTACTCAACATAATAAGCGAGAAATAAGACGATTTTTTGACAGGTAATAAAAAAATCTGCCGAGGCGGGTTTTTTACATTCTAAGAACAATCAAATTTAAATAGCTAAATTAGAAAGCGATTTGTGAACGCAACATAAGCAAATCTTCATGATTTATATATTGATGTCAAAAAAATATATTTAATATAGTTATGTTGAAAAAAAAACAGCACAGCGTGTGATTAGATGATTTATTATCTATCCAACGTAAATTAAAATCATGATTTTAGGATTGAATGATAAAAACTCACACTTCCTTAGAACAAGCTTTTTTATATTGGCTAAGGCTAGGCTTTATTAGCTTTGGCGGCCCTGCTGGCCAGATTGCCATCATGCATCAAGAGTTAGTGGTAGAAAAACGCTGGATTTCAGAAGCGCGTTTTTTACATGCGCTGAATTTTTGTATGTTATTACCTGGCCCTGAAGCTCAACAATTGGCGATTTATATTGGTTGGTTGATGCACAAAACGCTAGGTGGCTTAATGGCTGGCTTGTTATTTATTTTACCTGCATTTTTTATACTAGCTGGTTTGGGTGTGGTGTACATGCAATATGGTAACCTACCTTTAATACAAAGTCTGTTTAGTGGCATCAAACCTGCGGTGGTGGCAATTGTATTATTTGCGGCTTATCGCATTGGCACGCGCACACTAAAACATCCTTTATCAATGCTGATTACAGTGCTTTCATTTATTGGGATCTTTTTTTTAAAACTGCCGTTTCCATTGATCGTCTTATTGGCCGCCATGATTGGCTGGATGGCGAGTCACTTCTTACCGCAAGCTTTTAAAGCGGTCTCGCACAAAGCCAATACTAAAACTGAATATTTACCCGCCATCATTGATGACGACACACCCATCCCAGAACACGCCAAATACAAACTCAGCCTTTTACTCAAAAACCTCATTTTGGGACTTCTGATTGGTGGCTTGGCTTTTTATTTATTGATGAGTTTTTTTGGCTTTGAAGATTTACTCAGCCAAACAGCTTTATTTTTCACCAAAGCAGCATTGCTGACTTTTGGTGGGGCTTATGCGGTGTTACCTTATGTTCACCAAGGGGCTGTGGAGCATTACCATTGGATTACGGCTGCGCAGATGATGGATGGCTTGGCGCTAGGTGAAACTACGCCAGGCCCGCTGATTATGGTGATTACCTTTATTGGCTTTGTAAGTGGCTGGGTGAATCATGCACTACCTGATGCGCCGCTTTGGGTTTCTGGCTTAGCAACCGCTGGCGTTGCGACTTTCTTTACCTTTTTGCCTAGCTTTGTAATGATTTTTTTAGGCGCACCGTTTATTGAAACCACGCGCAGCCAACTCAAACTCGCCGCCCCTTTAGCTGCTATTACTGCGGCGGTAGTTGGTGTGATTTTTAATTTGGCAGTGTTTTTTGCATTACATACCTTTTGGCAAGAAAAACCCCAGCATCTCAACATTGCTGGGTTAATCATTGCAAGCCTGGCTTTTATTGCACTTACCAAATTTAAAGCAAATACTTTAGTGGTGATTGTCGCCAGTGGTTTGGTTGGCCTTGCTTTGGGTTCTATTGGCTAGGCTATATTTAATTAAACCTCTTTACGCATGTGCGGGAATAAAATCACGTCGCGAATGCTTGGGCTGTCTGTGAGGAGCATCACCAAGCGGTCAATACCGATACCACAACCGCCTGTTGGCGGCATACCGTATTCAAGCGCACGGATAAAGTCTGCATCGTAATACATCGCTTCATCATCGCCTGCTTCTTTAGCAGCCACTTGTGCGTGGAAGCGCGCTGCTTGGTCTTCAGCATCGTTAAGCTCTGAGAAGCCATTGGCGATTTCACGGCCGGCAATAAAGAGTTCGAAGCGCTCAGTAATTTCCGGATTTTCGTCCGAAGCGCGAGCCAGTGGTGAAACTTCAATTGGGTAGTCAATAATATAAGTCGGCTCCCACAATTGGCTTTCTGCCGTTTCTTCAAACAAAGCTAGTTGCAAAGCGCCTAGGCCTGCATAGTCAAATGCCTTTACCCCAAACTTTAGCAACTCTTGACGAATAAACGCTACATCCGCTAATTGCTCTGCGGAATAACTAGGTGCGTACTTATTAATCGCGCCCACAATCGTTAAGCGTTGGAATGGTTTGCTAAAATCTAACTCTCGATCTTGGTATTGCAAGGTTGCTGTGCCACACGCGGCAAGCGCTGCTGCACGAATACAGTTTTCGGTATAGTCCATCAACCATTTGTAATCGGTATAAGTAGCGTAAAACTCCATCATGGTGAATTCTGGATTGTGACGAACGCTTACGCCTTCATTTCGGAAATTGCGGTTCACTTCAAACACACGCTCAAAGCCACCAACAATCAAACGCTTTAAATAAAGCTCCGGGGCAATACGCAAGGTCATTTGCATATCCAAAGCATTGTGATGTGTGACAAAAGGCTTAGCTGATGCGCCGCCTGGGATTGGGTGAAGCATCGGCGTTTCCACTTCTAGAAACTCATTTTCCAGCATAAAAGTACGAATCGCAGCAACAATCTTGCTACGCGCTTTAAAAGTATTGCGTGTTTCTTCAGAAACAATCATATCCACATAGCGTTGGCGATATTTAATCTCTTGGTCAGCCAAACCGTGGAATTTTTCAGGGAGCGGACGGAGTGATTTAGTGAGCAAACGAAGCTCTGTGACCTTAATAGAAAGTTCTCCCGTTTTGGTTTTAAACACCACACCAACTGCAGCAAGAATATCGCCCAAATCCCAATGTTTAAATGATTCGTAAATCTCTTCACCAATATTATCCTTAGAGATGAATAGCTGAACGCGTCCTGAACGATCTTGCACGGTTGCAAAGCTGGCTTTGCCCATCACACGTTTAAGCATCATGCGGCCAGCGATTTTTACAGTGACCGCCATTCCTTCTAAGGCTTCATTTTCAAGCGTGCCATATTGCTGATGTAAGTCCGCAGCAATATGCTCAGGCTTAAAATCATTAGGGAAAGCAACGCCAGCGGCGCGAATGGCCTTAAGTTTTTCACGGCGCTCGGCGATGACGTGGTTTTCGTCTTGTAATGGCGTATTTAGATGTTCACTCACTTCAAACTCCCTGCTTTAAACTTTCAGATATAAATTGGTCAAGGTCGCCATCAAGCACACCTTGTGTATTGCCGACTTCAACATTGGTACGTAAATCTTTAATACGCGATTGGTCTAGCACATAACTTCGGATTTGATGCCCCCAGCCAATGTCGGTTTTGGCATCTTCCAAGGCTTGTTTTTCTTCATTACGCTTATTGAGCTCAAGCTGATAAAGCTGGGCTTTTAGCATATTCATGGCTTCAGCTTTATTGCGATGTTGCGACCTGTCGTTTTGACACTGCACCACGGTATTGGTTGGGATATGCGTAATACGCACAGCAGAATCAGTTTTGTTAATATGCTGACCACCCGCACCACTGGCGCGATAGGTATCAATACGCAAATCGGCAGGATTAATATCCACTTCAATGGAGTCATCAATCTCTGGGAATATTTGTACGCTAGCAAATGAAGTATGGCGGCGATTACCCGAATCAAAAGGTGATTTGCGCACCAAGCGATGAACACCTGATTCACTGCGCAAATAGCCATAGGCATATTCACCCGAAATTTTAAGTGATGCGCTTTTGATGCCAGCAATATCACCTTCTGACTCTTCTAGCACTTCGACCTTAAAGCCTTTTCGCTCGGAATAACGCAAATACATACGGAGCAGCATCGAAGCCCAATCTTGCGCCTCAGTACCACCACTACCTGATTGAAAGTCCATAAAGCAATTATTTGGGTCCATGGGATTTGCAAACATGCGGCGAAACTCCATGCCCTCAAGTTGCTTTTCTAATTCTAGACTATCGGCTTCTATACTTAATAATGTGCCTTCGTCGTTTTCATCCCTAGCCATCTCAAAAAGCTCGGAGGCGTCGCGAATACCAGCATCAATATTAACCAGCAATTTAACCAAACCCTCAAGCTCACGGCGCTCTTTGCCTAGCTTTTGTGAGTGTTCGTTGTCATTCCAAATCTTAGGGTCTTCTAAAAGCTGACTAACTTCTTCTAGGCGTTGTTGCTTATTTTCAAAGTCAAAGATACCCCCTAAGCGCATGCTGGCGATCAGCGAGGTCGGTAAGACGATTGCCTATGAGATTGAGTTGTTCGGCTTCCATTGTAATTTTAATTGTACTTTTTTGAATAGATGAAATTATACATCAAACCCAGAACAACAGATGTAACAGGCCTCATGCTAGCTATACGCTTGCGAAGTTAGATAAATCACGAAAATCTTATTTACTTATGGATTTGTTTCACGAGTTCTGTCACAAAGCTGCAATATTTAATCTATAAGCTCTGTTTTTATTTTGACTAAAAGTTGTCAAAAAATATAAAATAAATTTTCGCCCAAAGGAGACATTATGCAATCAATGTTTGTAAACGCTCTAAAAGTTGTCTCATTTATCGCAGTCTCCTTCTCTGTAACAACTTCATGCGCTGCTGAAAAAATCATCAAGATCGATGGCTCCTCAACTGTATACCCAATCAGTGAAGCAGTTGCTGAAGAGTTTCAATCTGCTCAAAAAATCAAAGTGACTGTTGGTGAGTCTGGCACCGGTGGTGGCTTTAAAAAATTCTGTCGTGGTGAAACTGATATTTCTGACGCTTCACGCCCAATCTCACAAAAAGAGATGGATGCTTGTAAAGAAGCTGGTATTCAATTTATTGAATTGCCAATCGCTTATGACGCTTTAACGATTGTTGTGAACAGCAAAAATGACTTCGTTAAATCAATCTCAGTTGAGGATTTGAAAAAAATCTGGGCACCAGGTTCTTCAGTGAAAAATTGGAATCAGGTGAGCACTTCATACCCAAACTTGCCTATGGCATTGTTTGGCCCAGGAACAGCATCAGGAACATTTGACTACTTTACTGAAGCTGTAAATGGTAAAGCTAAATCAAGCCGTTCAGATTACACACCATCAGAAGATGACAACGTTTTAGTACAAGGTGTTGCAAACAACGCAGGCAGCATGGGTTATTTTGGTTTTGCCTATTACGTCGAAAACAAAGATAAATTACGCGCATTGCCCATCATCGCTAAGGCTGGCGCAGTCGCTGTAATGCCTTCAGTGGAATCTGTTATGAACTCTACATATCAACCACTTGCACGTCCATTGTTCATCTACGTGAATGCAACTGCTGCTAATTCACGTCCAGAGATCAAAGCTTTCGTAAACTACTACTTGGAAAATGCGCCAAAATTGGTAAAAGAAGTGAAATATATTCCACTAACAGCTGAAGACTACGCAGCTGTTAAATCACACTTCAAAACAATGAAGCCTGGTACCGGGTTCAATGGCACTCCAGAAGTTGGCGTTAAGATTAATGATCTAATTAACCGTATCAAGTAATTAAATGCGATCAATATTGGGGTGGCGTAAGCCGCCCCAATTGCTAGCAATAAAATCTCGTTGATAACTATTGTCAGCGCATGCAATTAAGATTGATTGAATTTTTTAGCGACGATTCATCCGATCTAGAATAGAAAAGCATCCTTAAATATGGCGACTAACACGATGAATGAATTAGCAACCACCACCATCAGTCCGCGTTTAGCGAAAAATATTCGCCGCAACATTAGAGAGCGTGTGATTGAATTCATTTTGATGTTGGCTGCGCTTTCAGCAGTGGCTACAACGTTAGGCATTGTTGCTATTTTATTAAATGAATCGCTGGGTTTCTTTAAGACCGTTTCAGTGGTTGATTTCTTTACTGACACACAATGGACGCCTCTTTTTGAAGATGCGCACTTTGGCATTATGCCGCTTATCGCGGGCACGTTAACAACTTCAGCGGTCGCTTTAATGGTTGCGATTCCTGTTGGCACGATTGGTGCAATTTACTTATCTGAGTTTGCTACTCACAAAGTTCGCGAAACAGTTAAACCGATTCTTGAATTGCTTGTTGGCGTTCCAACAGTGGTTTTTGGTTATTTCGCTTTATTCTTTGTCACCCCATTACTACAAAACATGATTCCCACATTGCCAGGCTTCAATATGCTTTCAGCTGGCTTGGTGATGGGCATTATGATTATTCCTTACATCAGCTCTGTGGCTGAAGATGCCATGCGCGCCGTGCCGATGAGCATGCGAGAAGGCTCTTATGCGATGGGTGCTACACGCTTCCAAACTGCGTTACGTGTGGTTGCCCCAGCTGCAACCTCAGGCATCGTTGCTGCCTATATCTTGGGTATTTCACGTGCGGTAGGTGAAACCATGGTGGTTGCCGTAGCAGCAGGCCAACAACCTAACCTAACATTTAACCCGATGGAAAGTGCTGCAACGATTACTGCTTACATTGTGCAAGTTGCACTAGGTGATTTGCCACACGGCAGTATTGGTTATCAAAGCATTTTTGCTGCAGGCCTAGTATTAATGGTGATGACGCTATTTTTCAACATGCTTGGCCATTTGGTTCGCAAAAAATACCGCGAAAACTACTAAGCCGTTTTATTAAAAATATCAAACACCCATAAAAACTGAGTAATCATATGACACAAGCATCTTTAATTAAAAACTTAACTGAAGTGCGCGCAATGATTAAGCGCCATAAAGCCAATGATTATATTTTTTCAGTCATTGGCATCATCGCGCTAATGATAGGCTTGTTAACCCTACTGACGCTATTTATTGACTTGATTTACGATGGCAGCGCACGTTTTAACTTACAGTTTTTAAGCGACTACCCTTCACGCCGCGCTGAACATGCTGGTTTGTTATCGGCTTGGGTTGGTTCAACTTTGGTGATGATGATTACTTTTTTAACCGCTGTGCCTATGGGGGTAGCCGCTGGTTTGTACTTAGAAGAGTACGCACCTAAAAATTGGTTTTCTGACATTATTGAAATTAACGTTTCTAATCTAGCAGGTGTGCCATCGATTGTTTATGGTTTACTTGCTTTAGGTTTGTTTGTTTATGGATTAGGCTTAGGTCAAAGTATTTTAACTGCTGGCCTAACGCTAGGCTTATTGATTCTGCCTATCGTGATTGTTTCAACCCGTGAGTCTATTCGTGCAATTCCAGTCGCCATTCGTGAAGCGGCTTATGCGGTTGGTGCCACTAAATGGCAAGTGGTGTATGACCATGTGTTGAAGTACTCATATGGCGGCGTTTTGACCGGCATCATTATCGGCATGGCACGCGCACTTGGCGAAACAGCCCCAATTATTACGATTGGCGCACTGACCTTTATCGCGTTCTTACCACCATCACCGATTACATCTGAACCACCATTCATGAATTTCGAATGGCTAAGCTCAGGTTTTACCGTGCTACCAATTCAAATGTTCAACTGGTTATCGCGCCCGGACCATGCTTTCCATGTAAATGCAGCTGCTACTGGCGCTATCATTATTCTTGTAACATTACTGATGAATGGTTATGCGATTCGTTTACGTTACAAGATTCGTGAAAGCATTAAGTGGTAACACTCTAAATTTAATCAAAACAATACTAAACCCAATAGCAGGAAATTAATTATGGTCACTACGACAACACCGATTAAAGCTGAAGCACGTGATTTAGACTTTTATTACAGCACTGGCATGAAGGCGCTAAAAGGCGTTTCAATGCCGCTATATGAAAAGAAAATCACTGCGTTAATTGGCCCATCAGGCTGTGGCAAATCAACATTCTTGCGTTGTTTTAATCGCATGCATGACCTTTATCCTGGCAATAAGTACGACGGCGAAATTATCATGCATCCAGATAATACTAACGTATTGGCAGATGGTGTAGATCCAATAGAAGTGCGCATGCGTATTAGTATGGTGTTCCAAAAGCCAAACCCATTTCCAAAATCAATCTATGAAAACGTTGCTTATGGCTTGCGTGTTCGTGATGAGAAGAATAAGCGTGTCATAGACGACAAAGTGGAAGAGGCGCTTAAAGGTGCAGCTATTTGGAATGAAGTAAAAGATCGTCTCGATGACTTAGCATTTAACTTGTCAGGTGGCCAACAACAGCGTTTATGTATCGCACGTGCCTTAGCAACCGATCCTGAAATTATGTTGTTTGACGAGCCAACATCAGCGCTTGATCCAATTGCAACTGCGAATATTGAAGAGTTGATGTGTGAGCTTAAAGATAAATTAACGATACTAGTGGTAACGCACAACATGCAACAAGCGGCTCGCGTATCAGATTATACCGCTTATATGTATCTTGGCGAGATGATGGAGTTTGGCGAGACAAACGCTATTTTTACAAAGCCAACACGTAAAGAAACTGAAGATTACATCACAGGCAAATTTGGTTGATTACTAGATAAATTAAGCGATAAAAAAGCTGGCACGTCAAATATGAGTGCCAGCTTTTTTATCGCTTAAAACTTATTCAATAAATTTAATTAAATAGATTTTAAATGGAGCTTGTGACGTCCGTATAAAAATCAATCATGCGTTCAGCTTGGGCCTTGTCCGTCCAGCGGGTTTTCGCATAATGATAAGCAGCCTTGCCTAAGGCGTCACAACGCGCATTATCACTTAATACCGCATGCACCTTGTCCGCGAAAATCACTTCATCATGCGGGGCAATCAGAGCACCCTCACCTTCAATGAGTATCGACTTGGTGCCTAATTCAGCAATCGCGACCACTGGCGTTGCTTGTGCCATCGCTTCTAACAGAACCAATCCCTGGGTTTCGCTCATAGAAGAAAAGACAAAAACATCAGCACTTTGATAACAGGCATTGAGTTCCGTATTGCGATCTAAATAACCAATAAACTTAATGTTATCCTCAAGATTGAGTTCTTTACTTAAAGCATGAAGGCTAGCTTCAGCAGGGCCTTCGCCGGCAACCACCAATAACGCATTCGGTTGCTTTTTAATTAAATCTACCCACATGCGCAGCAAAAAACTGATGTTCTTTTCAAACGCAACACGGCCCACAAACAAGCCCATCGGTCTATCAGCGGCAATGCCATATTTTGCTCTAAATGCAGCACCATCTGCCTTGGCAAAGCTGTGTGCTTGTAAGCCTGTTGGTACAACCTCCGCTTTAGATTTCACGCCATATTGACGCAGCACATCCAGCATCGGTTGAGACGGGGCAACAATCGCATCCACCGCATTGCATTGGCGACGAGAAATAAAGCGCGCAATGCTCTTTGCAATGCCTTTTGGAATGAATGGTAAGTAGTGATGCAGGTAATCTTCAAAGAAGGTGTGATAAGTCTCCACACATGGGACATCAAGCAAGTGTGCAAGCTTCAAACCTAAGTAATGAGCCACAAATGGCGTATGAATATGCACGATGTCATATTCTTCATTGCGTAGCGACATTAAGCCGTCCAATGCCACACCATATTTCATAAGCTTATCTTCTGGATCGAAGTAAATACTGCGTGCTGGAATACGTTTAATCCAAGCCTCATCTTCAGTCTGCACGCCATATTCAGGCGCAATTAAATGAACGGTATGACCCATGTCCTGCATTTGATTTACAAAAGTGCGGATGGAGGTAGAAACACCGTTGATGCGCGGGAAGTAAACATCAGAGATAAATAGGATTTTCAATACTACGGCCTTAGAAGTGGCGCCGCGATGACGGTCGCTTACAAACTTATCATAACTACGCTTTGTGACAGTTATATGAACTGTCACATTTGTTTCATTAGAAAGGCAAAAGAACGAGTGACCACACAACAATCAGATTGAGCAAGCTTAACAAAACAGCTGAGCTACCGATGTCTTTTGCGCGCTTTGCAAGCAAGTGATGATCGAGCGAAATACGGTCAACCGTTGCTTCAACAGAAGAGTTTAAAAGCTCAACAATAATCACCAAAAACACACAAGCAATCATTACAGCGCGCTCCATGCCGCTATGCCCTAGATAAGCAGCTAAAGGAATTAGAATCAAAGCTAAACGTAGCTCCTGCCTTAAAGCATCTTCATTTTTATAAGCCGCTGATAGGCCTTCCATGGAATAGCCAAATGCATTAATTAATCGACGTAATCCTGTTTTTCCTTTAAATGGGCTTTCCATAACTTCCTCAATATTTAGATGAAAACTTGGCCTGCAGTATAGCAAACAAGTCTTGTCGATATTGCTTGTCATCATAGCATCATGAAATCTTCACACTACTTTAACGTTCGCAGGGCAAATTATATACTCATGAAAAAGCAACTATATAAGCTCTGTTGGATTCTTCCCATTATTCTTTATACAGCTGATGCAAATGCATGGGGCTTAATGACGCACCTCTATTTTGCGCATTCATTATTATGGGCAATGCCAGCACTTGATCCTAGGCTCAGAAAAGCTGTTCAGAACTTTCCAGATTTGGTGATGGCAGGGGCCTGCTTGCCTGACCTTGCAATTGTTTCAAAACACTTCAAGACTACACACGATTGGCAACATGCGCATGATTTATTAGAACGTGCTGAGTCCGAAGAAGAACTGGCGATTGCGATCGGTTATGCAAGTCATTTATATGTTGATGTGATTGCACATAACCACTTTGTACCAGCACATGAAGAAATGTGGACAGATAACGGAATGTTGGCGCATATCGCCTCAGAATGGGCTATGGATGCACATCTGCAACCTTTACTACATACATCCCCAAGTAAGCTTATCAATAAGCATAAAAGGCTCTTAGCAACATTTGTCAGCGAAAATTTTCCCTGTTCATTCAATCAAACAAAACAAGCATTAACGAGACTGAGTTTTTGGGATAACGTACTGCGAACAGTCAAAATTCCACATATCATTTATTTGAGTGTACGCATTGTTGATCGTCGTGTTTTTAAACACTTTGTGTATTACATTGCTAAAACACAGACAGCGATAGCAGAAATTGGGATTGTTTTAAGTGGAGAAAAGCCAGCTTGGAAAGCAGAGTTACTTCATATGAGTGACGCACAATTAAGCGCATGGCGACTAGAGTGCTTGGGAGACTTGGCGCTCCTTCATCCAGCACCCATCAATTACTTTATGCCAAATAACTAAATAGTTATAACAAGATAAACAGTGAAGCGATTAAACCACCGATTGCTGCGCCAGCAATCACATCTGTTGGGTAATGCAAACCAAGCACAACTCGAGACAATCCAACAAGCGCCGTAAAAGGAATGAGTAATCCAGCCAATTGTGGGTAGTAGTAAAGACCCACAGTGCAAAATGCTACAGCATGCAATGTGTGACCGGATGGGAAGCTAAAGCGATCTAGTGGTCGTCCCGTTAACCAAATATCCTGATGTATTTCGTAAGGACGTGGACGAAGGGTTTTACCTTTAATCCATTTGTAGATCAAAGTGCCTGTTAAGCCGGCCATCGCCATATGCAATACTGGCATGTATGAAGCTTGACCTTGCGTCAACATAATCCCGAGCATCACTGTGTACCAAAATACACCATCTCCTAATCGGCTAATTAATCTAAAGAAAATTCGCACTGCTCGATAATGACTTGTTTTATTAACACTAATACAAAGTGCACTATCCCAAGCAAGAAAACGATTTCTATATAAAACCAATTTATAAGGCATGATGGCTCCAAAGCTTTTTCATGCCGCTATAGTGACAAGCAATTATGACAATTTGATGAAGAATGCAGATTTGAAATGAAAAAACCCCAGTCATTTCTGACTAGGATTTTGTATAAAGAGTCTGGCGGTGACCTACTTTCGCATGCACGAAGCATACTATCATTGGCGCAGAATCGTTTCACGGCCCTGTTCGAGATGGGAAGGGGTGGTTCCAATTCGCTATGGCCGCCAGACATAACCGTGATCGTCTGACTGAGCAGACAACCGTTAAGCTGTCGTGAGCAATTTCTTGCTCAGCGAGTAAAACATGTTGGCATGCAATTGCATGGTCAACTTGTCTTAAACAAATTGGAAGAAGTAAAGATTGTTTGGGTTGTTGCAATTGATTACATTGCTTTAGAACAACATTAATTTGATTCTCTTAAAGAGATCAAGATTTAAGGTTATAGGATCAAGCCTCACGAGCAATTAGTATCGGTCAGCTTAACGCATTACTGCGCTTCCACATCCGACCTATCAACGTCCTGGTCTCGAACGACTCTTTAGTGTGCTTAAAG
>Ga0209499_1000335_pt1 | contig 34875 bp, 44 predicted proteins | sample C_130208_EF_Meta_FD_187306 | JGI IMG/M metagenome (GOLD analysis project Ga0209499, IMG submission 187306) | Freshwater microbial communities from Lake Croche, Canada to study carbon cycling - C_130208_EF_MetaG (SPAdes) (version 2) | ecosystem: Environmental > Aquatic > Freshwater > Lake... | reverse complement strand
CAACAGAGTCATCAGCGCCTGCGTAATTGAACTCGTTGCCGTCTTCGTAACCCGCAATGCCGCCGTCAGCCATGCTCTGCATGTTGGGTGCAGGCAGGGCCGCAATGCCTTGGTTTTCTGGTAACTGTTGTTGGGCCATCTGGGGACCGCCTTGTGGGGGCATACCTTGTGGGCCGCCCTGTGGGGGCATCATTCCCTGTGGGGGCATGGGCGGCTGGCCCATCTCCATCAAATCCTGATCGACGACTTTGGGTTGTTGCTGACCCATAGCCTGCGCTTGCTGCGCTGCACGCTCTTGCTTGCGTGCATTGCTCTCTGCAAACGCCATAGGAAAAATGTATGGATCGTTCTTGTGCATTGCAGCATATTTCTGCAACTGAGCATCGGGCATCATCCGCAAGGTGGATGTAATTTGATTGGGGTTTGGGACTGCCATTTTTATTCCTTAAGCCATGCGAGACAAAGCTAAGTCAACCAAGCCGTGTCCTTTAACTCTGCCACCACGAGCCATGCCAGAGCCGTTGTCAAAAGCATGGGCATACACAGGACGGTCAACCGCCCCGCCATCAGCGTAGCTAGACTTAATCATGCCGCCGTTGGCCCGCATAAGTTGTGAAGCTCCGTACGCAGCCGTGCCCAGACCCGCTGCTTGCGACACCATTGAAGGCGCAGCCTGATAGATTGAACTGGAGTTGGCGGTTAACGGCAAGCCGCGCAACATGTCAGACATAAAGCCCAATTGTTTGTACGGGTAGTTCTGAGCGTTCAGGTAGTCCTGATACTGGTTATTCAAACCAGTCTGAATCTGCCCTTGCTGCTGCGTACCGTACTGGTTCTGCATGTTGGTAATGCCCGTCTCTTGGGCATACTGGTTTTGACCCAACTGCCCCAGAGTGTTAGCCCCTTGCAGCGCTGCTTGCGCACCTTGCAGACCCAAACCGGCCCCATACTGGGCCGATTGCTCGTTAAGCTGATTCATTGCATTGCCAGCCTGCTGATTGGCCAGTTGAGCTTGCAGGCTTTGGCCGGAGCCCAGTTGTTGTACGCCTAGTTTTGCTTGCAGGTTGGCGTTGTTGACGTTGTAACCCATCTGCTGATTGGCTTGTTGTGCTTGCAAACTTTGATTTGCACCGAACTGTTGCGTATTCAACATTGATTGGAGGTTTGTATTCCCAACGTTGTAACCCATCTGCTGATTAGCTTGTTGTGCTTGCAAACTTTGATTTGCACCTAACTGTTGCGTATTCAACATTGATTGGAGGTTTGTATTCCCAACGTTGTAACCCATCTGCTGATTGGCTTGTTGTGCTTGCAAACTTTGATTTGCACCCAACTGTTGCGTATTCAACATTGATTGCAGGTTTGTATTCCCAACGTTGTAACCCATCTGCTGATTGGCCAACGCTGCTTGCATTGCTTGTTGTGCGCTCAGTCCTTGCGTCTGAAGCTGCGCCGCTAAGTTTTGCTGAGCGGTAGTCAGTCCGGCTTGTTGGTTGGCCATTGCAATTTGGGTTGCCTGTTGTGCGCTCAGTCCTTGCGTCTGAAGCTGCGCCGCTAAGTTTTGCTGAGCGGTCGTCAACCCGGCTTGCTGATTGGCTTGTTGTGCTTGCAAACTTTGATTTGCACCCAACTGTTGCGTATTCAACATTGATTGGAGGTTTGTATTCCCAACGTTGTAACCGGTTTGCTGGTTTGCCTGTGCTGCTTGAAGCGCCCGCGCTTGATCCGCATTAAACTGGGCCATGGCTTGTTGGTAAGCAGCGTTTGAACCCTGCGCTTGAATGTCGTTCATCTGCGTGCCCAGATTACGTGCAGCTTCCGCATCCATAATTGCTTGACGCGAACCACCAAAGGCCCCAGCACCCGCAGCTTGTGCGCCACGTTGTGTTGAGGCAATACCGGCTTGACGTTGTGCTTCGCGCTTTTGAATGTCCGTGACCTGTTGCTGGTACGGATTCATGTACTGGCTGGCAACACCTGCGTCAGTGAAATTATTGGCCGTTAAATCTTTTGGCCCCTGCATCTGGTACTGCGATAGCGGCCCTGCACTGACTTCCTTTGGCCCCTGCATCTGGTACTGCGATAGCGGCCCTGCACGGATTTCCTTTGGCCCCTGCATCTGGTACTGCGATAGCGGCCCTGCACGGACGTCCTTTGGCCCTTGCATTTGAAAGTCGTTCAAACGTGGGGCGTTGATATTGCCCGGAGAACCCATTTGAAAGTCGTTCAAACGTGGGGCGTTGATATTGCCCGGAGAACCCATTTGAAAGTCGTTTAACTGCGGCACATTGACATTGCCCGGAGAACCCATTTCAAAGTCGTTCAAACGTGGGGCGTTGACTTGGCTTGCGGTAAAGTTTGATGGGTTGTATTGCATCCCCAATGCTTTGTTCGCAGCCAATCCTGCCAGCCCTGTTGCCGCTTGGTTCTGGTACGCAGGGGCTTGGAGTGCTGCGCTGTTAAACGCTTGCTGCTGCAATGGGGTGAACTGCGCTTGGCGCGTCCCCTGATACTGCATGTAGGGGTTTTGCGAGGTATCCGTTAACGCCGCAGCTTGCCCCAACAGGGTTTCTGCATAGGGGGCTAATTGGTCCGCAAAGCCGTATTGCGTTTCTTGTATTGTAGTTGGGGTAGGCATGTTGGTTCCTTATGCGGGAAGGTATTTATCAGCGCGGCTGTTGGTAGCCACTTTGTTTTTGCCAATGGATTTGCGGCGGGCATTCTGCACACGGTCCATCATTTGGTACAGGCGGCGAGCGCCAGCTTCGGTAGAGCCATTGCCCAACTCCGACACAATGCGGGCGGGCACAACAAACTCACCATCGGCAAGGCGTGCAGGCTGGCGGTTACCAATGGACGCAGGGATCGAGTCAGACACCCCATCGCCCGGGCCGCGCAGCAAACGCCCACCATCAGAGTAACCGCCTAAAGAACCCAGCCCCCCTGCGGCGTAACCCATTAAACCGCCGCGGGCTGCGGCGCTGGACCCGCCGGTATCGTCGAACCCAATTGCAACCCACCTTTTCGTCGCTGGAATCCACACCCATTCTGCACCGGGTCCGGGGTCTTGCTTAGGTTTTGAGTCGTGGTTCGTCAGTTCGGTTTCTGTAGGTGGGGGTTGGTTGGCGTTTGAACCTGAACCTGAACCCGAACCTGAACCCGAAGTAGAACTTGGGGCGGCTATCAGTCGTTTGGTGACGGGATCAAAAACTTTTTTAACGTAATCGGGGTTTTTGATGTACTTCTTAGTAGTCGGGTCGTACATGAATTCGCTACGTGTTTTGTCCACAGGCACGGTGCCCATAGCTTCCCAATAGGGTTTCATTACTTCAGCGTTTTGCGTCTGCTTTGGTTCGGGACCATTGCCCATCAGGTAGTCATACATCGCCGCGCTATCACCTGTTTGCTTATTGAAGCGAGTATTGAAGTCTTCAATCGACGTAGGCACGCGTGTAGTAGGGGCTGTAGGGGGCGTAAAACCTGTAGGTACTTGCGTGACTGATCCTGCGCTGCCTGTACCGGGGGTTAACACAGGGCCGGTTGGATGTGGCGTAGTTGTGCCGCTTGTGCCATCTGTTGGAACCGAAGGGCCGGATACGTGTGGCGTAGTTGTTCCGCTTGTGCCATCTGTTGGAACCGAAGGGCCGGATACGTGTGGCGTAGTTGTGCCGCTTGTGCCACCTGTTGGAACCGAAGGGCCGGATACGTGTGGCGTAGTTGTGACGCTTGTGCCACCTGTTGGAACGTTGTAATCAAACATGCTCTTCCATTCCACAGCAATAGCAGGGTCGCTTTTGGCAATGGTAGCAATGTCTGTGTCTTTGGTAAACGTGTACGACTGTTCCTTACCATTTGCGTCTGTATATCTGTGTGTAGCCGTACCATCAGCATTTTTAGTCAACGTACCACCAGCAAAGTCCAACACCTCGCCGGGCTTGTAGCTGTTAAAGTACTCTTTTGTCAACGCCGTCATTTCGCTAACGGTATTGATGTTGTCCCGAGCTTCTTTGATGCCTTTAGCGCCAATCTCTGCTGCTGTTGGGTTGCGGTAATGTCCTGTTTTGGGATCGTAGATGTTACCGTGAACCAGTTGTTCAATACCAGACGTCGTTATAGGGGGCCCATCCGTCTGAGCAGTTGGTCTTGGTACGTCCGGTTTAACCAATGTTTGAATGCCTTGAGCGTTGGACATGGGTTCGCCGCCTGCTGCGGGTACGTTGGGCATATTGGCCAGCGCTTGGACTTGCTGTTCGCTGTTACCAACCTTGGTCAGTTTGCCCGTGGTGTTGTTAAAAACCTGCGCATCGCCATCAGGCCCTGTGCTCACACTTGACCCGGGGCCGTACAAGTCAATCATGGCTTTTTGGCGTGCGGCCAATTCTGCGCGCTCTTGGTCCTGCGCGGCCATCATCTGAGCATTGGTTGGGCCAACAGCCGCAGGGTTGTTTGCCATCAAAGATTGAATAAACGCATTTTGGCGTTCCGCGTTACCGCTATCGTCCCCACTACCCGTGGTAAACCCAGAGCCCGCCATACCTGCGCCGCGTTGCTCCCAGTAGTCCACATCCGCCTGAGTCTGCACAGTGGGATTGGCTGCGTTCAAGCCTGCGGGGCTTTGTGTGTATTCAATTGTTTCAGGAGCTTGTTGACCTGCGGCTTCCATGCGGCGTTTATTGCGCTCGTCAAGCTCTTGCTGCTGTGCTTGCATACGGGCCAGACCTTCGGCTTGCGTTTCGCCGCTCATCAACGGAATTGTTTCGGGGTTGTTGATAGCATTCAAGTAAGGAGAAGTCATGGAGGTGCCACCATCGGCAAAGGCTACGGCTCCGCCGTTGGCCAGACCCATCAAACCGCCATTTCGGGCGTGGGTGTAGTCTTGGGTTTTAATTGGGTCGTAGTAAGTGTACTTGCCTGAATACGGATCGTAGCTGGCAGGGCGAATGTACCCTTGCTTTTGTCCACTTCCCGAAACTGTGGGTTTTGGTTGGTTAAGCAGCCCAATCGCTGCTATTCCGGTAAGCATTTTCCAGTTATCTTTGGCAAACTGCCCTGCTTGCTTTAGGCTAGGCAACCCGGAAGACGGCGAAGTTCCTTTGTAATCTGACGCAGGAGAAACATGGTTTCGATTGAAATCCGCTGGGGTTGTTGCATCAGAAGGTGCGGCCGGTGAAGCAGGTGCAGCATTTGCTGCCTCAGACGGCAAAACCGATGCGGATTGCTCAGCCGGTAATCCATAAAGCTGGTCGCTAACCGGCATCGACGTTGCCGTAACTGGCGCTGCACTCACGCTTTCAAATCCAGAGGTAGGCATTGCATTAGCGTAAGACGTTTCAACGGAGTTGCCCAACGAATTGATGTTTGGCCCTGCCAAAGCGGGCGCAGGGACTGCACCAGCTTCAACAGAGTTGCCTAACGAGTTAATGTTTGGCCCCGCCAAATCAGGTTTAAGCGCACCTTGTTTAACCGCTTCTTCCGCAGCAGTGGTACTAACCCCCGCCCCACTTAAACTGTTGCCCAAACCACTGGAAATACCCGCAGTCAAGCCACCCAGCAACAGGCCTTGGCCAATATTGTCAAATGGGTTTTTGCCCCGAAGAACGTTGCTACCAATTGTTATGGACCCGCCCATCATGGCCCCAGCGGCAATATCGGCTGCTAACCCTGCACCAAAAACTTCAGTTGCTACAACGATAAAAGACATGGTGATTCCTATTCAATTAACAGAGGTGAATCGCTCACCATCATGTGTTCAATCTTTTCTACGTCAGTTTCATCCGTAGAATAAATGTTTTGGAAACGGACAGTTTCAAAGATGTACGCGGTCTTGCGGCCCTTTTTGGCCATGAATACGCACGGGGCCACGACTTCTTTCCGCTCACCATCTTCGCCTACAACAAGCATTCGCCCTTCAATCATATTGCACAGGTGGTCATGTAGGTGATATTTTCCAATGACAACAATGCCTGCTGGCATAACGACTTCACGAATGTAAATACCCGGCCCAAAATGGTGGCTGACAGGGCACGCTACCTGTGGCTGCGTGGAAAGCTCTTTTTGCAACAGGTCAATTTTGTTTGTTGCTGCGCCATGCTGAGTTACTTCGGCGTTCATATTGTGGCCATTACCTTGTATTCAGGTTTATCAGACTGCTGTGTTTGCACATTGATACTTCGCATGGCCGCAACAATAGTCGGGTCAACTTTGTTCATATAAATTGTTTGAATGCCTGCTTGCGCTAACTCAGCAAATAGTTTTCTCATTATTTGGGCAAAAGCCCGTGGGTCATCGACCGAAAAGAAATAAATCTGGGCAGCGTTCGGTCCAATCGGTTTGTACGCCATCAATGTGTTGCCACGGCGGGTAAATTTTGACCCGCTTTTAACCGCAGCATCAATGAGCTTCAGCCCTTGCTCTGGAGCAATATTGGCTTTGGTAAAATACTGATTAAGAATATCAATTTCACGCAGGTGCCCCGGCACCGATGACGCCGCCCCGCCTGATGCCATATTGTTTGCAAGTGTGTGAAGGCTCATATCAGACCTTTATTTTTAATACTTTGGTGGCACTGTCGTAATAGACAGAACCCACCCGTAGGTTAGCGTATTCTGCGTCTGTCGGCAAGCTGACTTGGAACGTGTTTGGCGTTACCGTGCTGGGCTCAATGAAGCTCAAACCCGAGATGACGTTGGTTCCGTTCCGCTGTGTTGAAGCCGCCAAAGGACCCGTGTTGCTGATCTGGTTGAAAAACAAACGAAACACGTTTGCCAGCTTGTCCATGTACTGACGATTGTATTCTTCCGGGGCCAGCGGTAGGTTGGGTGGGGTGACATTTACTTGTGCCATCAACGTCTGCCGTCGGGTCGAATGTCAATACGTGGAGCGCCCATTTGCCAATTTGTACCAATCTGGTTGGAACTCATTTTTAAAATCATCTGCCGTCCGCGCACACGGGTGTACACAATGCCCGTAAACTCTTCGGTGATGTTGTACGCGGCAATCTTGGTTATGCTTGCTGACGCTGCTGTGCCCGCGCCCGAACCGGAGCTTGTCATGGGGTACAGGGTCAACGTCACCTGTGCTTGACTTCCGTCAGGGGCCAAATTAGATTCCGCAAAAGTCAGGTCAGGTAGGACGCGCCAGATGTAGCCAAAGTTGTGGCCATCCCCAATGTCAAACTCAGACGAAGAAATGTAAGCCTCTATGGCTGCTGGCGTAGCCGTGGAGTTGTCGTCCACGCCGTCTTCTTGGTTAACGATATTGTTAAGGTATGTGGCGGCAATAGGGAAAGTTAACAAGCCGGAGTCCAGCCACGCAGTGCGAGCCAACGTGCCGTAGTACCAGAGCTTTTCGAGGTAGTTGTACACCACATACTTGTCCACCGTAGTAGAACTTGCCGAGCAGTAGAACCACCAGACTTCGTTAAAGCCTTCGTTGGTGCCTACAAACATTTGCTCGGCTTGCCCTTGATTGATGTCGGTAAACACGTACCGTAGCAGATCACAAGAAAGTGTTTGCACACGGCCATCGTACAAGTAGAACTTGTCCACGCCCATCCAGTACACAATTCCGGAAGCCAGTGCTACTGTGTTTGGCCCCATTACAGAAATGTTATCGCCCAAGAGTTGTGTGCCCCAAACATAGGGTGGGCCAAGGTACTGGAGCGAGTACACAGCTTGATCGGTGAACGTCACAATTTCCTGCCGGGTCTGAATGGCGGTGATGATCTGAGAGCCGTGCGACAAACGGATACTACCTGCTTGGTTGGTGATGGCCGGGGTCCAAACAAATGGATTTTCTTGGTCCGACCAACGGATGAACATGGGGTCCAAGGCGGTGGGATTTACAGCATTTGGATCGTTCGTGCCAAAAACCAGCACAAAGCGAGACGTGTCCGACACAAGGATGTAGTTCTGCACCACCGGAGTTTGCGCGTCGCCAAGGGTTGTCAAATTGACACCGCGTGATGTCACGCCGGGCGTAGCAGTCCAGTAGTAGAGCCCTGCGCCACGAGGACCAAACAAAAGGTTCTCGCCAAAGTTGTATTGGTTCCACAACTGCAAAGCGTTGGTAACAGCAATCCCAACCCCCCATGTACCCAACCCCCAACCCCCTGCGCCCCAGCCCACTAAAGGCGTAACTGTAGCGGGGCCAGTAGCGATCTGATACGCGGCAACGACGGCTGCTCCGCCGCCGGGAGAGCCAGACACGTCCGCAACAGAAGCTGTGACAGATACGGTGATGGTATAGCTGTTAACGCTTAATACTGTGATTTGATACTCTGCGTTTAACACGGTGGCCGTGATGTTGCCCCCAAGTCCTGTGGCTCCGCTGAACGTAACGAAGTCCCCTGTGATGCCGCCGTGCGCTGTGTCTGTCACTGTGACAGTGGACGAGCCAAGCGTGGCAACAAAGGGGTTGTTGTTGATCGTAGAAGATGCCCGGATGGGCGTGATGTCGTAGTACGCACCGCCTTGTAGGATGTAGAACTTGAGGCTTGTGCCGACGCCGACCAGGTTCTGCCCTGCAAGCGTGATCCAGTTCCACAATGAACGGCAGATTCCTAAAAACGTGCTAACCGTAAACCGTGTCCAGCCGCCGATTTTCTCAGGCGTGCCTTGGCGAAAGCGAACTTTGTCCGATTCATACCATCCACCTTCGTTGGTGTAACGAGTGTTCTCTCTATTTACGCCGGGTTTGAACAGGATTTTTTGTAACGGCACGGGCTACCTCATGTAGTCATGGTCAATGCGGCGCTGGTGACTTCCGCGACACGTCGTGCCCAGCCTCTGCCAAATGTACCCCAAGTGGGCAAGTCAGTCAAGAATGACAGGCGACGGCGACCATAGTCGTCAATCAATTGTTTGGGGTCCATGGCACGCACAGCAGCCAGTGTTTTAGGCCCAATACCACCGTCAGGCTCTACCCCAACACAAGCTTGCAGCCACTTGGCTGCACGGCCCGGACCGGAGTTAATCGCAGCGTCAAACACCACGTAGTCCACACCCGCAGGCAAATCGTCACCCTTTACCTTGTCCCAGTACTTGTTTTTGTACAGCGGCCCAACATCGTTGGGCGTTAGGGCTTTCATTGCTTTGGTGTCTACGGGGTGGCCGCAATGCTCTTCCCAGACGGCTTTGGTACAGCCTAAATTTGTCTCACCGCCCGGGTCTTTGGGGTTGTTGACGTAGCCGCCTTCGTGAACGAGGACGGCAGCAAGGGCTTTGGGAAAATTGGAGTTCATTTCTTGTTCCGTATATCGGCCAGTTTTTCAAGGGTCCTACCGCCAAAGTAAGCGCCCATTACGAGCATGCCCCATTGACCAAGCAAGGTGACATACGCTTCGCTGATGTGAAAACCTGTGCCGTCCATAATTGCCAGTGCAAGGTATGCGCTCAAGATATAAACCAAGGTCAAAGGACGAACGTTCTTTGACAACCAAGAATCAGAAGCCATGTCGGCTTTCCAACGGTCGCTGGTGTTGGTCTGCTCAATCTCAACCAGTTTGGTTTCATTGGCCATTGCGGCCAGTTCGCCGTTTTGAGCCAGCACCGCCAGATCAAGTTGGGCCTTGGCTTTGGCTTCGGGATCGGGAATCAGTTTGTCGATGAGCTTGCCACCGATATTTAGTATTGCATCAAGTCCCAGCATTATTTTCCTTTCAGTCGTTCGTAAATGAGAGCAATGTCTTGCCGATTGTTTGCAATGTCATCACGGTTTTTTTGGATTTCTTTTTCCAAATCTTGGCGTAGTTTTTCACGAGCAAGTTCAGCACCTGAGTTTGGTGATTGCCTATTGTCTGACGTAACAACAAGGCTGATTTTGCTGTTCAGAATGGTTACTTCATGCGCTAAATTTGACAAAGCAGACATTAAATAAACGACGCACGAAAACAGCAACGGCAACAAAGCAAACGTGATTTTTTCTATCAAAGCTCCCTTGTCGTCCATATCAACTCCTTAATTTGGGGCAGACGTTAACCCAATAGGATGGTCTGCCAGCACCCCCTTTACCCGGAGTAACGGTCTGGGTTATTCGTTCTTTTCAAGTGCCTTGTCCACTACGGGCATTGGTATTTGCGGAATGGCTTGCTCACGAATGGACTGCACCAGATCGGCGACTTGCTCATACGGGGCTTTAGCCAAAGCCGCTAATACCATATTGACTGCGCCCAAAGGCAAAGTTAAGTTAACAGGTGTGTTCAGTTCTTCACTCATTTAAAGTTCTCCAGTGCCCCCAAGGTCGGGTGGGGGTTTCCCGTTATGTTGTAGCCCAAGGCAGTGGTGGTTGAATGACCGGAGGATCAACCTGATTTTGAATCTGCCCATCAACGTTTGCTTCGGTAGCCGTTTTGTCCACGCCGTTTGACCAGCACCAGCCAAGCACTTGGTCTTGAGTCAGTTGAGCGTAGGGTGTAAATGCCCCACCAGTTTCCGGTTGAGGGAACGATGAAGAGCCGTATACCGTTGCGTTGTAAGTGCCGTCTGTGCCGTTACAGCGCCAGCCAGCAGTCAGAACAACTTCAGTGAAGCCGTTGATTTCAGTAGTAGATGCGTTCATCCATTCAATGATCCAAGTGGTAGTAGTCATTTTTGCTCCAGTGCCGTGAGGCGGGTTGTGAGTGATTCAATAGTGTTCAATGCTTTTTGCAGCGACATGACAACCACAGCCAGAACTGAACGGTCGTAGTAGCCCCAAGGCTTGCCCTCTTCAGGCTCTGGCGCGGCTTCAGGGCCAATGGCTGCATTGACGTTTTGAGCGTAGAAACCAAGTTGTCGATCTGCGCCAAAAGTTTCTTTCTTCTCATTGTTGTAGTACCAATACCCCGGCTCCAACTTTTTGAGCATGGCATCTGGGTCAACAGGCACACCGTCTTTGGTTTTCCATGTCTCATCGGACACTGACGAAATAACACCAGCAGCCGAGAATGTTGCAGCACCAGCGCCGTAGGCAGGCATGGCAACAACTCCAGCAGATGAAATAGTCAATCGTGAAGCCCCAGCAGTGGCGTCGTAAATAAAGAAGTCTTGCGTATCTAAACTACCCAAACTTCTGCCAACAAGAAATCCAGTTGTTTGTGCGGCATTTAATAAATAAAATACGGACTGTGTTGCAGAAGCAGATGCAATTGAACCAACTACTGTTAATTTTTGGGATGGCGAAATCGTCCCAATACCTACGTTGCCGACGGAGTTGATACGCATCCGTTCGTTTACGTTACCTGATGAACCTCTGGTTTGAAACAACAAATCACCAGCAGGGCCAGTTCCGTCTGTTACGAAACCTTTAATTCCCGCAAAAATACCTTGGACACTTCCAAAAAGAAGTTGCCCCCCGTTACCGCTAGAACCGCCACTGTCTTGCAGGAATAGGGTCGCGCCAGTTGCATCACCGTTTGTGTAACTGCTAGAAGTTGTTCCTGCCCCATAAACATGAAGTTTTGTACTAGGCGAACTCGTCCCAATACCTACGTTACCGGAGGAGTCGATACGCATCCGTTCGGTAGCATTTGTCTCAAACGTAATTGGATATGCCGCATCTGTGCGAATAGTAAATTGACCGGATTGGTCTTGATACAAAATTGCAGGACTTGCAGCGTTGGTGTTCTTAAAGTCCAGACGCGCCCAGTTTGCTGCTGATGCGTTAGAGCCAATTACCAAACCAGCGGCATAATCACCTACGGCTTTGATAGATAGTCGTGCACCTGCCGTGATAGGGGAACTCGTCCCAATACCTACGTTACCGGAGGAATCAATACGCATCCGTTCGGTGTTGGTAGTTGACCAAGCCAAATAGCCAGAATCACGGACGTTGGTGACAAAACCACCGCCAGAATCAAGACCCGTAAAAACACCCGAAGTGTTAACGGATGAACCGTAATAGTTCATGCCAGCAAAGTTATTTCCGGTAATGCGTATTCCATCACCAGCAGTGCTTGAGGTTACTTGCAGTTTTGCCGCAGGCGAACTTGTCCCAATACCCAGACCTGTGCTGGTTAGGCGCATATACTCTGTTGAGTTTGCTGCATTACTCCAAGCAAATGCTGTTGCGTATTGGTAAATGCTTGGTGTAGAGTCAATGTAGAAACGATTTTGGTTTGTTGCCGAATCGTACAAGAAGAACGTGTTTGCGTCATCTGATGCAAAACCCCGACCAAGCAAAAATCCACTGGTTCCTGTGGAAGACTTGATGGACATGGAAGTTTGAGTGCCGCCTTGCAAAACCAGCTTTGTAGCGGTTCCGCTTGCTCCCGAGGTGAGGGTTGTCCCATCAAACGTCAGCGCAGAACCAGTAGCCAATGCACTTGAAGACGATGCGTAGACCACACCGTTAGCGGTGAAGGATGTCAGCCCTGTGCCGCCGTTGGTAGTTGGCAATGTACCGCTTACATGGGTAGTCAAGTTAATTTTGCCCCATGACGGAGCAACACCAACACCACCAGAAATTAAAGCGTTACCCGTTGCTACATCAGCAAGTTTGGACAGGGCGGTAGTAGTTGAAGCGTAAAGCAAATCACCAACAGCATACGAAGATTGCCCCGTGCCCCCGGAGGCAGCAGGCAGCGCAGTCAACAAAGTCAGTGACGACAGGAAACTGATTTGGTCTTCAACGTCCGTGCCGGTGTTGTACACCACTGTGCGCTTGCCTGTCGGTACAGCCACACCCGTCAGGCCGGAGACTTTGACTGTCACCGTGTAACTTGAGCCATTGATGATGATGTAGGGTTTCTGGATTGCTGGGACGTTGATTGTTCCTGCTGCCGATACCGCGCCTGCTGCAATGTTTAAACACAGCGCCCGAGCGTTCTGGGCTGCGTTGGTGTTGGTAAGCGTCAGGGTCGCTACGTTGGCCGTAAAATCCGCAGCCGTCAGAGTAGCCATACCTACAATGGCTTGCTCAATGGCTGTGCCAATATTGTTGTCTGTTGTTACCCCCCAAGTGCCGGACTGCTCGCCCGTGGCGATCAACTCAAATTTGAGGCTGGAATAGGTGCTTGACATAATTGTCCTTAAGTTACGATTTCTACCCAGTTGGGGGTTTGCGCTGTTTCAACAGTGCCCCAAGCAGGCGTTTGTAAATTACCGATATTTTGCCAGTTTGCTGTCTGGCTGTCATCTATCAGTTTCCAATATACCGCGGTTACATCGCCCGTTGACCCCGTTGCAGACACCCCAGTCAACGCCAGAATCCGTGCAGCAATACTCATCGTGCCAACCGCGCCCAACCCGCCAACACCCGTCAATGCAACGCTGCGATCTGCTGTAACTGAACCTACTGCTCCATTGGCTTGATTGGACGGAAGCGGAACAATAACCCCGCCTGCTACGCCCTGTACATTTACGCCAGTTAAACCAACAGCACGGGACTGAACAACCGTACCAACTGCGCCCGATCCCGCAACACCCGTTATCGCTACGTTCTTGTCTGCGCTGACGGTGCCCACCAACCCAGAAGCCAAAACACCCGTCAGAGCTACCGTGCTTGACGGTACAACAGAACCAACACTGCCCGAACTACCAACCCCAGTCAGTGCAAAAGACTTTGCTGCGACAACCGTGCCAACAGCGCCAACACCACCAACACCTGTCAGAGCTACCGATACCGAGATACCTACCGTGCCAACGCTGCCGACTGCGGCATCCCCAGTGTCCGGTACAACTTCAGAGCCAACAACCGTGCCAACGTTACCAGAGGCCGCGACACCAGACAGAGCAATCTGACGTTCTGCGACAGCAACCGATCCCACATTACCCGAGGCCGCAACCCCGGTCAGTGCAACCGAAGCTGAGTTAACTACCGTACCGACTGAACCCGTACCACCAACACCCGTAAGAGCAACTGTTCTATCAGCCGTAACTGTACCAACAGCGCCCGTGGCCTCATCACCTGTAAGGATGGTCTCGCCATTGCCCCAAGTGCCGTAGCCCCAAGCGCCAGTGCCCCATCCGGCCATGACCTACCCTTTAGGTGGTAGACAAGCGCAGCAAAGCGGTTGTAGTAGTGTTCGATGGCATGGTCAGTGTGAATGTACCAGCCGTAATGGTTTGCGAACCGAATGTGTGAACAGACACCGCCTTATTGGACTGGGTGCTGTTGTAGATCAACACGGTATCAAACGCAGTGCTCAGAGTCACTGTGGTGTATGTGATCGAAGCTGAAGGAGTCCAGTAAGCCACGCCAGCAGTCGATGAACTGTTGGTTGCCGTAGGAGCCGTTGCGTTGGTCACCGTCACGCCGCCAGCGGTGTAGTTTGTACCAGTCACTTCACCTGTAGCCGAGTACGCTGTGGTGCTGGCATTCAGGGTTGCAGAGGTCAAGTACAGGGCTGCTTTGAACGTATCAGCAGTAGTTGCCGCACGGATAGGCGCAGTGCCAAAGTTGTGTGTAGCTGTCAACAACTCGCCCATGAACGAGGTGCACATTGATTGGGTATTTGCCATGATATTTCCTTAAAAAGAAGCGGTTTCGCCGCCAGCAAAGGCAGGCATTTTCTTCAACGTCACATGTGCGGAGCGATGAACAAGCTCTCCATCCAACCAATACTCAACCCATGATGTGTACTCATTGTCATTGTCTACGAAACCTTCTTTTTTCTCAAGAAGAGAATCATCCATGTTGCCTTTGGTAGTTGTGACCAGCATGTGAGTCCTTATGAGATGCGCACGATGGCACTATTGGCATCGGCGGTGGGGAAAACAATTTGGAACGTGTCGTTGCTTACGGTTTTATCCGAGCCAAAATCCAGAACCGCAACGGTTTTGTTGCCTTGTGTGGCGTTGTAAATCAGCGCAGCCCGGGCCGTGAATGTGGCGTTGGGCCAGCTTGAGTTGTTGAAACTGATGTACGCCGTAGGGATGCTGGCCGTGTTATTGCCTGAAGTCGGGCTGGTGCCAATAACCAAAGTGTTGCCGCCTGCTGTGTACCCTGTACCCGTCACTTCATTACTGGTTGTATATACAGTTGTGGTGGCATCTAACGAGGCTGCTGCTGTGTACAGCGCGATTTTGAATGTGTTTGGTGACGTTGGCCCAAAGTTGTGAACTGCTTGGAGCAGTTCAACTCTGAATGATGTTGTGGTGGTTTGCGCGATGGACATATCAAGTTACTTTTTGACGGTATTGGCCAGAACGATACGCGTCCTGACGCTCAAGTCCATCACCCAAACGTTTGGCCAACGCAACAGCTTCTTTGTACTTTCCGTCGTACAACTGCATCATGTCGGTCTCACCCTTCATGAACGTGTAGGCTTCAACCAGTGAGCCATACAACAGCACCGTGTCAAAATTGTCGCCAAGCCATGTTGTGCTGGCCGTGACAATGGATTCTGGGTAGTAGAAAAAATGAAGTTCCACGGTGTAGGTGGCATCAGGTTTTGGCCCCAGCATGAACGATAGTTCGGTACTAATTGTGCTGCCGGATACTGTTGGCCCAAACAAAGCGTAGTACTTGGGAAGCCCCGTGTCAGAAGCCTTGGGATACGCCTGCCGGATGAAGTTCACATCTTTGTTCAGCAAGTACTCGTAGTTTCCACTTGCGTCAATAACCGCCAAAGAATACGTGGCCAAATAATCGTTGGGTGCAGAAAGGTAAGGTGTTGTTGAGGTAACCGTCCCCGTCATGTTTTTGCGCAGTGATGGAAACTGCACCATGTTGTAAATGCGCTGCTCTGCCTGTGCTACGAAGACAGGAATGTTCGCTATGAAATCGGTTTCATAGTTCTCAGTGTACGACTGAATAGCCGCGCTCAGAGCCGCGTAGTTCATGCCATCGGGCCTCTGGCCATCACGCCTTTAGTGGCGCAACCAGTTCCACGGATTTTGATGCCATCGGTCTTGACGCCTTCGTTGCCAGCAGACTTACTGATGCGACCAATGCTCACATCCATCGAGTCCAGCTTGCTACGGTTTGCGCCTTTGCCGGGGTTCTCTTCCAAGTTCACGGGCTTGCCGTTCATGGTGTGCGGCTTAGCGTAGGCTGCTGCGGGGAGGTTGTTAATCTTGGCCATGGTATTAACCTGTCTTTTGGTTGTTTGCACGGGACATGTTGCGGCCCACGCGCATACGGTCTTCGGACGTAGGGCCACCTTTTTTAAGCTTCAAGGATGTGCCCTTGCCGCCTTTGTGTTCTTGCGCATCGTGCTGCTTGAACGCTTTTTTAATCAGGGCCTTGTCCTGTTTCAAATCTGATTTGTCCATATTAAACTCCTATCTGTACCGTTACTGTACCAACTTGTGCTGCCATTGCCAAATAATTTGGCGTCAGCAGATCGTCATAAGCCCGCGAACCCCCAACAGGGTTCCAGCCCCATTGAATGTCACGCGAACCACCCGTCAAAGAACCCTGTGCATTTGGCCCTGCCGTCACGTATGTTGTGTCCCGGCGAGGGTTGCGCACCGCTTGTGGATCATCCACTGGATACATACCCAACTGCAACTGCGGTTGATCTGGGTCCCAACACGCGTCGCAAACCAACAGATTGTAAATCTTTGTCTTGATGACTTCCTTCTTCAAGGCCGTCAATTTGTACTGGAAGCCGCATCTATCGCAAATGGCGATACTGTTCTTGCCAGATGCGAAGCGGTTACCCATTTACGTACCGCTTCCAATAAACATCTGTCTTGGCACAAACCGTACTGAAGCTTTCTCGCGGTCTTCATCAGAAGCCAGTTGCCAAGCCTCATCGTACTGGGCTTTCAAAACAGGTAAGCGCTCAGCCCCGCCTTCAACTTTTAAAGCCAAGTAGTAAGCTAGCCCTGCAACCATGCAAGGAATGAAACGGAAGGGCACATCCATGACGTTCACACCACCGCCAGCATCCTGAGTGCGGCGCAGCCGCCAGTACACGAACTGATATGTCTGGGTGTTGTCGGGGGTTGGCCAAACCGTAAAAGCTGGAACCTGAGTCCAATAAACCGTAGCACCTACGGCATGGGTTGTGGCCAATGTGCTTTGCTGCGCCCGACCACAGTTGTTCAGTGTTCCGGCAGTCGATCCTGCCGTGGGTGTGATGTACCCGTAGCTGATGACTTCGCTGTCGAGCTTAATGAACCCTGCGGCTGGCAGATTGTTTACGTTGTCGATCGAGATGGTTGTTGCTGTAGCCGAAACTGTGGCTGTAACCAACGCTCCTACCGCGCCGTCTTGTCCAGACATGCGCTGAACCCAGACCTGAATGGGCCGAGCTTGCTGTAACTTGTTGGGGATGGTGGCGTAGGTAGAAACACTGATACGCGTAATGGTTAGGTCTGCCTGTGTCGATGCGCTGCCCGCGCCCGTGCGTATGACGTGTTCCAGCAAATCCACCGTGTCGTTGGGCAGCGCGTAGGTGTTCTGGCCTGCAACCAGCGTGATCGTCCCTTGCTCGAATGTCCACATGTTCAGGCCACGGTTGGCCCAGTCAGCAAACATCAGGTTTAAGGAACGCCGCGCAGTGCGCAAGTCATATCCGGTGCGCATCTCTTGGCCGCAACGCTCAAACGCTTCCTCTACGATCTCCGTGAGGTCGAGGTTAAAAGATGAGACACCGGATGTGAAAGCCATTACTTAAGCCCCTTGAGGGTTTCTGCCAGACGTGCGCGTTGGCCCATCTTGCCGGGTTTTTTAGCCGCAGCCGCCAGTTTCTTGGCAGGAATCGGTTCGCCTTTTTTGGCCCCCAACTCTTTGCGCAAAGCACCGGGCTTCTTGATTGCGTCTTTGATCCAATTTTTGGTAGCCATTATCGAGGATACCCAGAAGAGGTTGTGCCGTCAAACACGCCGCCTTGGTAGCCCATGGGACCGCCTTGGGTGGTCATCATTTGATCGCCCTCAGTGCTCGGAAGTTTTGGTTCCCGCATTGGCTGTGCGCCAAAAGTCTGGGTTTGTGGTTGGCCGTTTGCGTCAAACCCCGATTGTGGTTGTTGTCCGCCGAAGCCGCCCATGCCGCCTTGCTGTCCGCCCATGAAGGGGTTTTGCATCTGCTGACCACCAAAACCGCCCATGCCACCACCGTAACCGCCTTGCTGACCATAACCCCCCATGCCACCACCCATAAAAGGATTCTGCATCTGCTGACCGAGACCACCGAAGCCGCCCATGCCCCCACCAAAACCGCCCTGTTGGCCATAGCCACCCATGCCACCAAAGCCGCCTTGTTGACCGCCGTAGCCGCCCATGCCGCCGCCATAATACTGCTGAGCGCCTTGCATCCACTGCTGAAAACCTTGAGGGTTTGCTGCTATTGCTCGTGGGTCAAGCCCTGAAAAAGGGTTTTGTTGTTGCTGTTGACCACCAAAACCACCGCCGTAACCGCCCATGAATGGGTTTTGCATTTGCTGGCCGTAACCGCCCATGCCACCGCCCATGCCACCCCCCATGAAAGGGTTTTGCATTTGTTGGCCGTAGCCACCCATACCACCGCCGTAGCCGCCCATGAAAGGGTTTTGCATTTGCTGACCGCCAAAGCCGCCTTGTTGACTACCCATGAAAGGGTTCTGCATTTGATATGGGTTACCACCGCCAAAGCCGCCTTGCTGACCACCCATGCCCCCCATGAAGGGGTTCTGCATCTGGTAGGGGTTACCGCCGCCGTAGCCGCCTTGTTGACCGCCATAGCCTCCACGACCACCGCCAAAGCCACCCATGCCGCCTTGCTGGCCATAACCGCCACGACCGCCACGACCACCGCCATAGCCTCCACGACCTTGGTCAAAAGGTCCTTGGTTTCCGCCGCCATACCGTGACGGAAGTCCCGGATAATAGTTTGGTTGCGGCTCCATTGGCCCGCCAGTTTGCATATCGCTTGGTGGTCCCAACTCAGGTTCTTGCAACTGCGATTCTGGTGCCCTGCCGGGTCCAGCTTCGTACTGACCTGTGCTTTCATTAAACGAAGACGAACCGCCGGGATATATCATAGGCATACCGCCAGTCATCTCACCATTTGGGCCGACGCTTTGCACGGAGCCATCTGGATTTCTTGCTGGTTTAGGGCCGCCTGTACCAGCGTACTTTGTGCCAGCAAACCGATCGCCGTCTGGATTCATAGGGCTCTCGCCCTTGCTTGGATCAAAGAAATCTTTGTAAGGTGTAGCGCCGGGGGCAGGTCTGCCCATTCCACGCATACCACCCATGTAATCACCGTAAGCCATTATCTATACCCCGCTGTTTTTTTGGCTATGCCTTTTGGCTGTGCCACAAACTGTTTACCTGCTGCTTTACCCGCCCGTTTTGCTCTCGTGGTAGCTGCATACTCTGCCGGGCTCAAGCTTTTTATTGCGGCCTCTGGCAAGTACCGCTCTCCAGTCTTGCTTGACGGTTTGCCCGACTTGGTGCGCCACTTCTGGTCGCCCCAATCTTTCAGGGATTGCTGCGGCGCTTTCATCTCAGTCTCTGTACCCACCGCCTGCGGCTTTGTACTTTTTGGCCACAAGCTGCGCTTTACGGGCAGACCATTGGCCTGCACCAGTGCCTTGTGTGGCTGCGGCTTTCACTTGGCTCACAATCCGCTTACGCAGACTGGGCTTGGTGTAGTTGCCAGCAGCATTTACCCCGCCGCCTTCAGCGTACATGTCAACGGTGTTCGGATCGTCCTTGCGTTCGATCTTTTTACCTTTGGGCATTTTGGATGGGGAGATGTTCCCCATACCGCGACTGGCCATCATGGCTTAGCAGGCTCTGCCGCCCATATTCATCTTGACCATTTTGCCCTTGGTTTTACCCTTGGAAGCCACGCCGTCAATGCCGCTGCCTGTGGGCACAGAGCCCATCTTGGCAGACATTGCAGAACCGCCTTTGGACATTTTGGTCATGCCTGCGCCGTCTTTTTTCTTAGCCATCATTGCCATGAAGCCAGCGTTCATTTTGGAAGCCATAGTATCACCACCTTTTGAAAATAACGCCATACTCCCATGATTGGTTTTTGGCTTGTTTACACCTTGCACATCCGGGCGGGTTGCCCCGCCCTTCCCAAACTTTTTGCCTTTATCCGCTTCGTCAAAATCTTTTCCAACGCTTTGCGGAATTCCTACCTTCTTGGCAAATGCGGGATTATGCGCGATTGCTGCCATGAAGTTGTGTTGTTTTTTACTGGTCGACGGCATTGCTGCCTCCCGTTCGGCCAGTCCACCGTTTAACGGTCTCGGTTTCCCATATGCGGATAGATGTCCACACAATCGTGAATACTGCTGCGACTGATGGAAGCATATCTGCCAATGTCCCTATTACGGTAAGGATTGATAATCCATCAACCACGGATTTTACGGTTTCGGTATGGTCGGTCATGTCAGCATTTCCATCTTGCAAGAGCAGCAGCCTTGCGTGTAGGTTTACCTTTTTCATCCTTCATCGGGCCGGGCATACCGGACATCCGAGCGCAGAATGAGTCTTTGCGGGGGCCGCCTTGGGGTTGCGGAGCCTTGAGGTTACTGCCCGTAGCGGCGTTGTACTTAGCTCGCCCCTTGGCCGTCAAGCCCGCACCTTTGGAAATAGGCAGCTTCTCCCCACGGCCAACGGCCAGTGAGGGGCCTTTTTTCTTGGGCGCTGCTTTAGCCATAGAAGACGCTCACTGCGGCTAAGTTGACCACGTACGCATATACGCCGTTTTGCGCCAGCATACCTTCGCCGGGCATAACGCTGCTGCCGTTGTTGTAAATGTCGTTAGCGGCAACATCAAAAGTCATCAACCAGCGGCCTGTGGAGTACACAGCGGTGGGAGAACCGGAAATGGTGCCAGAGTTGATGTCAGTGATGGTGAAACTGTTTGCGCTGGCTGTGGCAATTACATAGTTTCCGGGTGTGGCTGAACCGCCTGTACCAGAATCAAAGTCAATGCCGATTGTTTGCCCAGCCAATAAACCGTGCGCCGTCTTGGAGACGGTTATCGTAGCGCCAGAACGAGCGTAGGACACGCTGCTGGAAACAGGGGCAGTGGTTGTATCAAAAAGTACAAACTGACCTGCGGTTGCAGTGCCAACAAAAGCGACAGCTTTAACACGTACACGGTCAAGAACCATAAACCCGGACTGGTTTAGGTGCGCCTGTTTTACGTCGTATTGCATCGTCATAATCAATCTCCTTTAAAACGGGGGCCGCAGCCCCCAAGATCAATTAAGTTGAAGCAGGATTCTGTGAACCATCAGCATCGCGCACTGCGTAAACCATTCCAACCGTTGCAGAACCGCCGGATGCTGTACCAGCACAAGCGTAAGTAGCGGTGATGATGACATCAGTTGTGCCTACGTTTACATAGGTAGCAATATTCGCGTCAGTAATAGTGAATGTTGCGCGGCCAACAGACAAAGGTGTCGTGGTAGCACCACCAACAGTACCTAGTGTTGTTGAGCCCGCTTTGATGGTAATAGTATTGCCTGTAGTACCAGCATAAGCGGTAGTAATGTCAACAGTAATCAAGATAATGCGTGAACCAGCAGGCACTGCAAACAGAGTAGTTGCCGTAGTGTCTGCAACAGTTGTTACGCCAGACTGAGAAACATCAGTACAGCCCAAGTTGCGGATCGTGCCAGCAGTGGTGCCGGAAGTGTTTTTGACAGTGCCGAGCAGCCAAGGGCCGAGGTGTGTTGCGAATCCCATGATATTTCCTTCATGCAGTTAAAGGTGTATCAATCTTGCATGACGTCCGCCGGGACGGTTTGATACACCGGTAGGCCCGGATGGCCCAATATACACCAAAAGAAAAAGGGGCACAAGGCCCCTTTCTCACTTTATCAGGTTGAACCTGAAGAACCCCACATACCGAGGGGATCAGACCAGCCGAACGAATAACGCTCGCGGGCCTTGTAGCGGACGTTACCAGTGTCGAAGTCACCGTCCATGGAGTTCGTCAAAGGCGAACGCTCAAAGTGCTTCAGACCGTTTGGCACGTCTGTTGTCAAGAACCATGCGTTGGTGTCGGTCAGATAGTGGTTGATTGCATAACCTTCTGGGATCGAACCATTGTTCTTCAACGCGTTGATGTCGTTGTCGGTTGTACCAACACGCAGGCTGGTTTCCAACAAGCGGGTTGCAACGAATTGCAGTGCTGGAGGAATAATCAGTTTGCGAGGTTGGGCAGCGATCAACAGACCACGTTCATCAGTCCAAGCAGCGATCTGAATAACAGCGTTTTCCAACGAAGTTTCATTCAAGTCAACTGCAACGCTTGGGCTGTTGTAGTTCACACCACCGTTAATGAGGGGGTGACCAACGCGAGTGCTGGAAGAGTTCACACCAAACAGCGACACACCGTCACCACCCAAGTAAGAGCCGCTGAAACCGTTGTTCAGAACGGAAGCACCCTTAACTTGCTTGGTGTAGGCCATGGCGCGTGCCAAAGACTTGGTGTAACGAGCAGACAGGCTGTCGTACAAGTTGTCTTCAACAGCTTCTTCAGTGATGGAGAAGCCCAAGGCAATGGTTTCGTGGCTGTAACGGGCAGTGAACGCCTCTTGCGCATTGTCATAAGCAATGGCAGAACCTTCGTTCTTGACCGGAGCAGCGCCGAATCCGGCCAGCTTGGTTTCTTCTTCAAAGCTACGCTCAGACTTCTCTGTTTCGTAGATTTCTTTGTGCTCTTCGCCGTAGCGTGCGTACTCCATACCGAACAAAGCGTTCAGGCCCGGAAGCAATTCTTTGAGCAGTTGTGCGCGTGAAATAGCCATGATTTAGCTCCTTTTACAGACCAACAGCGTTGCTGTAAGAGTGGTATCCGGGGTTGAACTTCACCAGAATGTCAGTGTAGGCGTCACCCACGGTCGAGAAGCCTTGCATGTCAACAAAACCAATGACGCGGAAAGCGGCAGTAGTAGTGACAGCAGAAGAGCCTGCAACAACAGCAGTGTTTGAGTTGCCAGTGGTGGTCGAACCGGTCGAAGTGCTTTGAGCAGCGTTCAGGTACACGTTTGCGCCCAATGCAGCCAGCGTGACAGAGCCAGCAGACTGAACTTGGAACACAGCACGGTCGTCGTCAATCACATAGGCAGTGATGGCTGTACCAGTAGGTGCCACAGTGCTAGCTGGGTAGTACTGAGCATAGATCACTTGGCCTTGTGCGTTCACGTACGAACAGCCAACAAACACACCAATACAGCCAGTGTTTGCAGTACCAGTGGGGAAACCGTTGGTAGTTGCATCAGCACCAGTGGATGTGGCGATTTGCAGATAGCCGCTGGTGTTCACATACACGAGCGAACCATTGAAGATGTTCGTGTTGTACCCGGCAGGGTTAATGAGGAATTGTCGAGTGCTACCCGCATAAGGTAGGCCACCCAACTCGTTTACGGCTTTAAAGCCGTAGGGCGTTGCGGTAGATGCCATTTAGGGCTCCTTGAATTATGAACCTGAACCAAACCCACTGCCGCGACTGGTCGTTGACTTGCGGTCAGCAAACAGAGGCATACGCGGGTCATTGTTTCGCATAAAGTGGTTGTCCACCGAATCCATCTGGGTTTGCGCCTGTCGGTTGTAATACTCTTCACGGGCTTGCATTTTTTCAATGGGGCACTTGCAGAGCATGAGCCCCCCGATTTCAACGTTACCTGTGGCAGCATTGCCATACATTTGCAATTCTGGATGATCCGCTGCCTTTACAGGCTCCCAACCTTCACGCATCTTGGTAGATACGTTACGGGTCTCAGCTTGACCAAGAACGTGTGTCGCTATCCAGCGAAACGCAATTCCCGGCTCGGGTAGTGGATCAGGCAGAGATGTAGGTGGTACATACACTGTGCGTACTTGTTTTTCGCGGGACGCAAGGTCACGAGGGTTGCGAACTTCAGCCATTTGATTTCTCCATTTTTAGTACTTCAACTGCATATTGCTGCGAGGTTAATCCAAGTTTTTTAGCCAAGGCGAGTTGCGTTGGTGTCATTTCAACTTTTCGTGTCCCTGTCGAACGGGTCGCCGAAGCAACAACTGTTGTAGATCGTCTGGAGGTCTCAGCAGACTTCGTTTCACGTCCAAAAACTTCTGGGAATGTGGACTTAATGCGAGAGTCAATTCTCTCGAAATATTCATCAGAGCGAGGGTCAACCCCCGAATTTACTAGTTTTTGATGCAGCCCTAGTGAAAAGCTGGTTAATTCTTCATACCCGGGCTGACCGAACCACTGGTTTTTTGCTTGCCAGCGCAAGGTTTTATCGTCCACTGTCGGCGCGGGTGGCGGAACATTACGTGGTTGTACTTCAGTTTCTGTTTGCTGTAAAGGGGTTGGGCGAAAATTTTTCGCGGCCTCAAAACGCATTTTTGCATCAGTAAGGTATTCTTGGGCTTCTACAAGCGCATCAGAATCCCCTGCTTCGTAAGCTTCTTTGTACTTACGTTTAGCGTCAGCAAGTTCTGCGTTTGCTGCGTGCTTAACGGTATGGGCAAAGGCTTCTTGCCCATAATTGACGTTTTGCTTCAAGTTGTTGTTTTCATGAATCAACTGCCGCGCAAGACGTTCTAGCTCTTCTTTTTCACGCATTGTGGCTTCTTTGACACGCCGTTCGTCGTGTCGCGCATGCGTCAGCTCTTTGATACGTTTCTTGACGTTATCCGTGTAGTTGTCCATCTCCTCTTCTGACGGATCGGAAACTTCTCTGTCCAGAGCCTTGCGGTTCCTGTCTTGGACAGGGGTGTCGTCAACAATTTCAATTTCTATTTCAGTGTTACCACCTGAATCTTTTGAATTGTCTTCCCCTTCGTCGGGAAATTTGTACGGGTCCATTTTTAATCCTTTAAGCGCGGGTTATCCCACGGGGGTCTTGCACAACAGCATCAACTTGGTCGTCGTGGATGAGACGGAATTCCTTCCCAAAAATCTTCACCCGTGTACCGGAATACGTACGGACCAAGATGAAATCTCCGGGTTGGCACCAAGGCCCGTTAGGGAACTTGGCAGTGTCCTTGTACGCGTCGGGGCCGTGTTTCAAGACGAACAGCACCGTGGTGGCGTGTTCTTCCTGACGTAGGACGTCCGAAGGTTTAACAAGGTCAAGTGTTGTTCCTGAATATCGTTCTTCAACATCAGGCACAGCACACAGCAGTTTGTATCCTGCTGGATCAGGCAGTTGGCGGGCTTTTTCATCTACGGACGCATCGGGGGCCGGGGCATCTGTAGCTTGAATAGTCTCGGGTAACGCGAAAGAGCCGGGGCTCAAGTCGATTTCACTCATCAGATTGCTCTACTTTCTCTGCAAGGTCAAGTAGGTGACGCTCTGCGAAAGCCAGACCCTGAATGGTCCCGCAAAGTTTTTGGTATTCGTCAAAAGAGCGACATCTCCCGCTGGCCAAGTCATCAGCGTAGTTATTCATGTCGGCACGTATTTTGTCGCGCAATACGCGTGCGAAATCTTGGATCATTTGGGTGTATTACCTTTCTGTAAATTGCGTGCGGTTTCCATAATCTGTGCTGCTTGCATAGCGTTTTTAGTTTTGGTGTTGGCCATATCAAAGTCCAACTTCGCGCCCGTGTGCGCTTGGTCAAACTGTTGCTTGGCTTGGCTCTCTTTGATCTGCGCACCAATACGCATACCATCAAGTTGAAGTTGGCCGGAAACTTTTTGTTCTTCAAGTTTCTGTTTATCTACCGTAGATGCAGCGTTAATTTGCATTTGCTGTTGTTTAAACGCCAACTCTTGTTGGGCTGTTTGCTGCGCCATCTGCATCTTGGTTTGTTCCATCTGCATTTTGGCCTGCTCAAGCTGCATCCGCATTTGGGCTTCTTGTTGTTTAATCTGCACTTCTTGCTGCTTGATCTGCAACTCGGCCTGTTGCATCTGCACCACAGGGTCTTGCTGTTGTTGCTGTGCTTGCTGTTGCGCCGCTTGCGCTTGGTTTTGTTGTACAACTTGTTGCGCCGCTTGCGCCATCATGGCCGACAAAGCAATCTCGATTTCTGGCGGCAACTTCTCGTCTTCGGGCGGCAATGGCATGCCCAACTGCGCTTCGATCTGCTGGCGCATCATGTATCCGACGTGCTCAGCAATGTGCGCTTGCAATGCCGCGCCAATCTTGGGGGCCTGTGGGTTCTGGCCAATCAATGCTGCAATCGTAGGGTCATGAATCATCGCGGTGTGAACAGCAATGTGTGACTTGTGGTCTTGGTGCAAAAATGCCTTTACGGGTTTACCCTTAAGGATGCCTTGGTTCTCCGTCACAGGGTCCACAGGCTTCATGTCCTCTTCCAGCGGGATCAATTTGTCTGGGTTTTTGATGCCTAACACTTCCAGCATCCTGCGGTGCAACTGAGGCAGGTCATAGATGTCCGGTGCCATCTGCGCCATCTGGATAACAGCTTGGTACTGAACAACGCGTTGACTCATGGTCGCAGCGTTGGGGTCACTCACCGGAATAATGTCAACGTGCTTGTAATCGCTGGATTTAGCACGGGGTCCTTTGTCGCCTTCGGGCTCGTAGCCGTAGTCGTCATCAGAGAAGTCACGGATGATTACTGCCAACAACTTCAACTCTTGCTTCAAGGCAAAATGCACACGGGCCTGCACGGCCGTCATCACCTTCAACTGACGCTCAAGCAATGCAAGTGTTGTGCCCACGGGGGCTTGGCCAGACATGTCGCTGACTTTCATGTCTGCTGTTGCAGCAAACCTACGGCCTTCATCCACCACGTTCTGCAACAGGGTGTACAGCGTCTGGCTTGGCTCTTTGTACGGCAGTGGCAAGATGTTGTCGCGGATTGTGCCCGCGCCCACATCTACGTCACGGAATTCTCCGGGAGCGATCGGCGTGTCATCACCTTTGATGCGGAGCCCACGAGTCTTCAAACCACCGGGCAAGTTAGACAACGTGCCAGCATCTATCAACTGACGCATGAGCGATGTCGCTGACTTGGCAAACCCCCCAATGAGATGGAACAGCCCGAAGCCGTAGGCTCCAAAGCCGGGGATGTACTGGTAATGCACGAAGTGTTGGCGCTTCAGTTTGAGCGGGTCATCTTGTTCCCAGTTGCGGCGGATGGCCAGCACCGTGTTCGTGCCTCTAATAAGGGTAACTACATATGGCAGTGCGATGCCTGTCTCGCCGTCGTCATCCGCGTCTTCGTAGCCTTTCAAGTCCAAGTCAACATTGCACTCCAGCAACGTAAACCGATCGTCATTCAAATCACTGAACCCAGTCTCTTTGTCTTTGGCTTTCTGAATATCGCTCTGTGCTTTGTCCGGCTCACCCAACTCCACGTCACGGTAAAAACCCGCGGACTGCAATTTTGTAATCTCGTTCTTGGTTTTGCGCATAACGTGCGTCACGCGGTAGCAAGTCTGGATGTCCGATGTGCCGTAGGGCAACAGCATGTCCTCGGCAGGCACAAAGATCGACACCTGACGGCCAAGGCCCGGATCGTAATACACCTTTTTAAACGCCGAGCCCGTAGCTGGCAGTGACCACAACATGCGCTCATGCTCTGGGCGGAACTCCACCATCTTCTCAGTAAGCTGGTAATTCATGTCTTGCTCGACACGCATCGCAGCTTCTTTTTTCTCTGGGGTCTCTTTGCCAATGATTTTGGTACGTACTGGCCCTTGTGCAGGGAACGTTTCAGTAATGGTTTCCGCTTGGAAGCGCACCACAGCTTCAGTAATCATGGGGTGAAACACACCGCTTGCACCGTTCCACGGCTCTGTGCGCTCTTCCATGTTCAAGCCCAAGAGCTTTAAGCCTTCTGTGTAGGCTTTTTCCCAGTCTTTCCGGCTGTTTTTGTCTTGTTCTATCTCATCTACGAGGGTGCTGGCCATGCTTGCCATGGCCCCTTCGGCCATTTCTTCGGCCAAATTGGCACCGAAATCCTCTTCATTATCCCCCATTTCAAGGCTAATTTCAAGGTCTCCGACCCCAATTTTTACCGCTTCAGGGTCCACAATCTCGATTTCAATTGGTTCTTCCTCTTGCGCCAGTGCATCTATGCCTGCTGGCTGTTGGTAGAGGGCTTTGTCTATGTTGGTGGCCATATCAAGATTTCTTTCTTAGGGTCGCACGGTTGGTGCGGGGGTCATATTTGTATGCCGCTGGTTTGTTACCGCTGCGTGTACTCTCGCGGTTAATGGCGCGTTCTTTGGCAGTCATAGCATCGCGCACTTTCCCTGCCTTCGTCAACTCTCCCTTGACGTTCATATCCCCACGCTTCTTGAGAATGGTTTCCGCTGATTCTTTGGAGCCAACTTGCGCCGCCAAGCGGTCAATTAGTTGGTTTTTTCCCGTAAACTTTTGTGTTGCCATATTAATAATACGCTGCTTTGCGGGGTATGGAGTAAATGTCGTCCTTCTGGTCACTATCCAAGCTGATGAACCCACCGCTACGAAAGCGATGCAGCGCCATACTTGTACAGTCAACCATGTCATCGTGGTCTGACGCGGGAAATGCGGCTACCTGCTCCACAACTTCCTCCGCCCAGCGCCTACCAGCAGGATACCAGACCATACCCGATCTGAAAATATCCGCAACGGCATTTAAACGCGCAACTTTATCACCCGTGCCCCTGTGCGGGGTAAATTCCGACACCGGAATGCCCATTCGGCGCAATTCTTGGAACAGCGGAGTGCCGTTGGACTTCTTCTCCACCACAAACGCATCGGGTTCCCACTCCTTGTACTCCCGCAGGGCCAAATCTTTCAACTCTGGAAACTCCACCCGCCTGTTTATGGAGTTCAGCAAGATAATATTGGCCTTACCCTCCGTGCGACGGGCATCCGTGAACACCCCCCACGTCAGGAGCGCCGTAAAGTCAGCACGGTTGTTCATTTCTGCCGCCGCGTCAAGGGTCATGATGACAAAATCTACCTCCGGCGGGTCTTCCTCTTCCCACTGCCGCCACCATTCACGTTTTATGAGCGCACCCTCTTCGCTGGTGGGCTGCTGTTGATACTGCGCTTGCCACTGATACGACGGCATGGACGCTTTCGTCCTATGCAACGCGTCAAGATCAAAGAAGTCTGGCCACAACGCTTTTTCAGTGTCGGTGTTTTCGTTAAAAATGGCAGGGAATTCAAAAAACTCGTACTGATCCGACTCTTCGTTGCGAGTCATGTCCTTGGCCATCATGCCAATCAGGTCCCCGGGGTGCCAGCGGGTATGCACAATCGCTACCCGACCACCGGGCATCAAACGTGTACGGGCTCCGAACGTAAACCACTCATACGCCTTTTGAAAAACTTCAAAGTTGCCGTTCAAAATGTCTTGCTCAGAGAACGGATCATCCACGATCAAAAAGTCCGCGCCCCGACCAGCCAAAGCGGAGCCTACACCGCAGGCAAAGTACTCGCCCCCAGAGTTTGTATTCCACCGCCCAGCAGATTTGGAATCCGCTGACAACTGCACGGTTGGAAAAATTTCTTTGTACGCCGCCTGATCTACCAAGTTGCGTACCTTTCGGCCAAAGTCCACCGCCAGATCGGTGGTGTGCGACACCATCAGTACCTTCTTGTCAGGGAAGTGGCCAAAGAACCATGCAGGGAAATACACCGAGACCAAAAACGATTTGCCATGACGCGGTGGTATGGACACACCAATCCGGTCTTTGCGGTTAAACGCCATGTCTTCCAACAACTTGGCCAGACGTTTGTGGTGCGGCCCAACTTTGTAGTCTGGGTTCATCCTCACGCAAAACTCCAGCAGGCTGTCCCTTGCTGCACTTGATGCTTCACGCCGTTCTAACTCTGCCAAGGTTTCATCAAACGCTTCCAAGTTCTCGGCGTCCATCTTGGCCAAGTCCATCTTCAACAGCTCTTCAATGGTGAAGTTAGAAAAGTCAATCATCTTTGGGAACCTGCACTGGGGTACTCAGCACATCGGCCGCATTTTCTTGCAGTGTCTTTTTGGGTGTCACATCCGTAATCATCTCCCGCTTGCTACGCAGTTCAAGCAGTTTGGAAATCCTATCTTTAATAGAATTCTCCAGTTCAAGGGTGGTCTTGTGTTTGACCGTGACTTCCGTGCGTTCGATGAACAGCCCGACATCGCCTACCTTGCCCAGTAGTTCAAGTGCCCGCATGCGGATTTTTGCATCAGGGTTTGTACTCTCTTCGATCAGCTTGTTGGTAACATACGTTCTAATCTGCACAGCAGACTTGACCACCACTTCGTCATACTCACTCAGGATCGAGCGTAGGTGGGCAGCGGAAGCACTTGTGGTAACTATCTCTGTACGTGCTATAGGTACGCCGGATTTGCCAGCAGCTTGCACGGACTCATGGAACGCGGCGCGGGCCTTTACCTTGTCCAACTCTGTGGGTTCGATTGACACCCCGAACACAGCCATGAACTCTGCTGTCTTGAACAGCGCCTGTGCTTTGGTGTGCAGCGACAAAACTTCCTCCCTCTCCTCGGGGATCGGCACGGTCAACTCTGGAATACAGGTCAGCATGGTGCGGATGATACAACCAAATAGCGGGGGATGCAAGACATTACTAAGACTAGGGTGTTCTGGAACACCGATTTAAACAAATTTTTTATAAAAATTTTTTAGATAGGGGAAAGTTTTTGGTAGGGGGTGGGTTCTGCAAAGATGTTTTTAAATAAAGTGGAGAGAGTTTGCGTGGAATACACTGTATAGCTGGCTACGGCGTGACGACGAAAAAGGGGTTGTGGGGGGGCGGTGGGGTCGCGCCGTGCGGGAACTGGCTGCTCGGCTGGGCGGGGAATTCCTACTGGTAGGAAACAATGGGAAACGTGACAAGGGATAATGAAACGTGATACAATAGAGGCATCAGCAAGTGATAGTCTTTATCACCCTGATGTTTTTAGGAAACTCTAAAATGGCACAAGCAAATACTCTCTCTATCGTTAACCCTTCAGTAGATACAATCGGTATCTTCAAGTCAATCGCCACTGCATGCGCAGCGTATGACGGCTCATTGGCCATCGTTGAAGGACATATTGAAACACTGAAAACTTCAGGCGTGAAATTTGGTAAGTCGAAAAAGACGTGCCAATATCGCGTTCAAATGAACGATGCAATGAAAGTTGCATACAAGGGCAAAGCCGAAAAAACTTATGCCAACTATGTGACGTCAATTGTTGCCGCCGTTAATGATGGCGTGCCATTTTCGTTTTCGGCATCCAAGGGCAAGGCATCCAAAGGGAGCAAAGCCACGGCAAAAACTGATACTGATAAAATGTTGTCCGCATTGTTGAACGTTTGGAAATTGTCGGATGTTGCGGACGAAATTATGGTGCAAGTTGAAACCGTGATGGCGGATGGAACGCCGTTGATTGACGCCATTGTTGACGTTCTCAAATTTCACGGTATCGAATTACCCGCCGAATAATCCCTACCAGTAGGAAATTTCAAGCCCCTTCATTGGGGCTTTTTCACGCCCGCTTCATGCGGGCTTTTTTGCGTTTGTAATCTTTCGCATGCTTTGCGTTTCAGCACGTGTTCTCTTTTGGCCGCAGTTTCCCTGCGGGAACTGGTGGGTATTGGGGCAACCACGCACCTACGCAACCACGCAAGGAATTCCTACTGGTAGGAAAAAGAATACCTTGATGCGCATTTGGCTACGGCACGTGTTCTCTTTTGGCCTCAAATGGTAGGCGTGTTCCAGATGTTCCAGCAAATCAATAGGTTCTTGGCACGTTCTAAATTAGTAGCGGAACATTCGTTTAATCATGTTTGGTGATGTCTTGGCATTGTTCTGAAAGCAAAAAGCTCTCTATATATATATAAATAAATTAAATTATTATTATTATGTAGAGTGTTCCAAGTTTTCAAAAGTCAGTCTGGGAAATTTGCTTTTTTAAATTTTGGAAATTTGGTAGTTGCTAAAGTTTGGTCGCAGCCTAGTTATGCAAAATCCGCATACTTTTTCAGACCCCACTTTCCTACCCCCGTTTTTGGGATTTTCTCCCCAAAAATCTCTGGAACGTATTGCATTTTTGCCTATTCTTTAATCAATTTCCAAAATAGGACAACACGTAGCCGCACTGCATGCTACAATTCCAATCGTTCCATCATCCCCGTTCCCCCCTTGTTCCCGTCTCTGATTCGTATTGAACCCGCCGGAACACTGGAACACGCTCACCAACCAAGGATTCCCCATGCAAACCCCTACGCTCCCTGACGATTGGGCTGACCCCACGCCTGCCGCTGCACTGACCCTAGACCCTACGCTCATGCAGAGCTTCGAGCCCCTTGCCAAAGACAACCTAATTGTCCGCACCACTGCCGACATCAACCGACTGCAAACCAAGCGCAAAGAGAGCGGCAAACTCACCCTACGACAAACCCGCGACCAACGCGCCTTTGATGTGAGCACCAAGATGCTGGCCGAAGGTGAAGACATTCTGAAGAAGCTGCGAAGCCTTGCCGTGGGCAACTATTTCTGCGTGCCCATATCCCAGATCACCAACGTGCGCAACGCAGCCTACAGGGAGATGAAAGAGCGCGGCATCAAGTACACCACTGCCAAGTTCATCTACGGCAAGCATTGGTACGTCAAAGTCCACCGCCACAACGCCATACACGACTGACCCCACGTTCCAGAACACTAACGTTTCCCTTCTTCTACTATCCTTTCGACTTGACAATACCTTTATAGTGTGTTACACTATCTTATCGGTTGGGGAATCGTCCTCAATTGATACATCTTTCCTACCAGTAGGAAACAACTCGAAACGGAGCATGAAATGACAGAAGTTTATTTGGTGTTGGAACACACACCCTGTGATGACACATACTATGACGGTGCCACCTCAGTTGTCGGTGCGTATGCAACAGAGCAATCAGCAACGGATGCCGTTGCTGCGTATGAGAAAGAGTGCGAGGGTGAGTACAACGCCTTGTACGCAGACAACGGCTTTGCGTTGCATGAAGTGTACCCCTATCGCTATGTGACGTCCTTGCCTATCAACCAACTTTAACCCAATCTTCCTACCAGTAGGAAATAACTAACGGAACTGTTATGAAACTGAAAACATCGGAACTGACTGGCCTTGCCCTCAATTGGGTAGTGGCACAAGCGCAAGGCATGCACGTGGAATTCAACAAGTATTTCCAAGATGCGGTAGAGATCATCGTGCCAGAAGACGACATTGAATACGACAATGACGGCTACCCGACCTCCCAAATTTACAGCCCATCCACTGCTTGGTCTGACGGTGGTTGGATCATTGAGCGAGAGGGTTTGTTGGTGCGCCCTAGTTTCACCGATGAGCGAGACAAGTGGACTTCCATCCAGTGGGCACCCAAAGCGGTTTTTGAGTCTGGCCCCACACCCCTGATTGCCGCTATGCGGTGCTATGTTGCATCCAAGTTCGGGGATGAAGTGGATGTGCCCCTGCCTGAAGAAGAATAATTCCTACCTGTAGGAAAAACGGTTTGTGATGTGCCGTCTCACATCACGCTTGAAACTAACGGAACTGTTATGAACACACATACCCCAGACACTGCGTACGATCCCATAAACATGTTATCCATAATGGAGGACACCAAATCCATCCTTGCCCGTGGCCGATACCACTGGGTCATGCACCCTGACAATACCGAAACGCATGAAGAGCTTTGCCCGCGCCGTGAATGGCACCGCGAGTTGCAGGACAAATACCAATTCCACTTCGTTGTGGAAAAAGCTATCCATCTGGCACGCCCCGACAATTGGCAGCAACTGCTACTTGAATGGCCACACGTCAGCACAGGCGACAGCCAACGCCTTGCCTACACCAGAAACGAACCCAGAGACGAATTTAGCAACAAGAAAACTGTCACCAGTGTGGCTAAATACCTACGCTCTCACTTCAGTACGCTGCCCGACCATGCGGTGCGTGACCTTGCCGCCTTGGTATCTACGCAGGGATGCTTCCTTGTGGATGACATTGAGAAGATGGTCTATCACAAGCAGCGTGGGCCCTACTCCTGCATGCAGTGGGAAAGCGCAGAGCCCGAAGAGCACCCCTATAACGTGTACGACCCTGCCTACGGTTGGAAGCTGGCCGTGCGGCAAGAGGGCGGCGACACTATCGGCAACTGCTTGGTCATGGACAGAGATGGCCGCAAGTACTTCGTTCGCAGTTATCTCAAAGATGTTGGCCGCTATTCGCACAGTGACCCTGTGTTGGAAGCGTGGCTGACAGACAATGGCTTCGACAAACGCAGTGAATGGCAGGGTGAACGCATGGCGTTTTTCTCGGGCAGTGGTGATGGCGGGTTCCTTGCACCCTACATTGACGGCAACTGCCGGACTGTGGACGTGCGGCGCAGTGACGGCACTTGCCAAACCATGTGGTCGGGGCGGCGCAGTGACGGCAGGGAATATCTGTTCATCACTGATGGCGGTGATTACATGTGCGACAACACCGATGGCCATGCCGACTACGCCAACAACATAGAGTGCGAAGACTGCGGTGACCGCATGAACGAGGACGAGGGCTATACCGTTGGTCGTAATGATAGTCGTCAAGTGTGCAGTTGCTGTCACGAAAATTACTGTACAGTCCTTGGCCGTAGGCGTAGCGAGTACATGATCGAAGAGGGTGACGCGGTGTATGTTGACTCGCAAGAACAATGGTATGACTCTAATTACTTGGGCGACAACGACATCGTGTCCCTTGAGAACGGTACTTACGAGCATTCAGATAACGCAGTCCTGATCGGTGACGAGTGGTATCACATAGATAACGAGCGCATCGTGCGGGCTACAGACACTGACGACTACGCGTTGATTGACGACTGCTGGATATGCGCTGAGTCTAACAATTGGTACACCAACGACTGCGAAGACTGGACAGAGGACACCGATGGCACCCGCTATCACAATGACCACATCCCACCAGAAATGCACGTTCGCCTGACGGCAGACGATTCCGAAACCAACTAATTCCTACCAGTAGGAGAAAGCAAATATGAAAACATCTACCATTCTTTACAAGACCCTGACCCGTGCGCTGTCCATCACCCGACCGCACGATACCCCTGCCACCATG
>Ga0209499_1000331_pt1 | contig 35193 bp, 25 predicted proteins | sample C_130208_EF_Meta_FD_187306 | JGI IMG/M metagenome (GOLD analysis project Ga0209499, IMG submission 187306) | Freshwater microbial communities from Lake Croche, Canada to study carbon cycling - C_130208_EF_MetaG (SPAdes) (version 2) | ecosystem: Environmental > Aquatic > Freshwater > Lake... | reverse complement strand
TTGGCCGCGGGTAAACCTACGGTCGCCACCTTTCCCATGGCCATCGCTAAACCCGAGGCTAAACCTGCATTTTGCAAGCCCACTTCGATGGCAATCGTTCTGCAATCTTTTTCTGGAAGTCGGGTGAGTCTACCTCCCCAATATCCCAGAATAAAGCCCGTAATGTTTTGAATGAAACAGGCAAGAACCAGCAGTGGGCCAACAGACAATAAGGCATCGCGGCCATTAGCCGTAATGATGATGATGATTAATCCAATACTGATCATGGATATAAGGGGTAGTTTTTCTTGGAACCATGGCCATTTGTCACCGATCACGCGCTTATAAATTACGCCCAATACAATAGGAATTAAAACCAGTTTACTGATTTCCCAAATCATAGCATATAAATCAATTTCAATGAACTGGCCGGCTAAATTTTTCATCAATAAGGGAGTTAAAATAGGCGCGATAAAAGTGGCCACCGAAGTTAACGTTAATGAAAGCGCTACATTGGCCTTGGCTAGGTAGGACATAACATTGGACGCCAATCCACAAGGCATACAAGCCACTAAAATAATTCCCGCTGAAATTTCTGGAGGGAAAGTGAAGATTTTTGTGATGGTCCATCCCACTAAAGGCATGATGGAGAAGTGAAAAAATACGCCTAATGCGACGGCCTTTGGGGATCTTAAAACCTCCTGAAAATCGGATACTTCCATGGTAGAACCCATGCCAAACATCAGCAATTGTAGTAATGGGATGATTAGAATCTTAAATTTAATGTCCCCATACCCAATGAAGGGCGTTGGGAATTGCAGCGTCAAAACCACTGCAGCGACAATCCACAGGGTAAATGAAAAACCTTTTAATGACTCCTTGGTGTGCGTAGATAGGGCAATAAGCGCAATGCCTATGATCCATAAAATTCCAGCCCAGGACGCATCTGAAAAAAGTAAACCGATCAGTATAATAGAAGCCCCAGAAATGGATAAAAATTTAAAGTTGTTTTTCATTGTAATAGGTTTTACGGTATTTATGCGGACTGATGCCCGTCATTTTTTTAAAGGTTAACGAAAAGTGTTGTGGCGAATAAAAACCAGTTTCATAGGCAATATCGCCAATTTTATAATTAAAATGTGCCATTAAATTCATGGCAATATGAATGCGTATTTTGATTAAAAAGTTGATCGGACTTAAACCCGTTTCCATTTTCATACGCTCACTAAATGCCGTAACTCCGAGTTGGGCTAACTGGGCCATTTCGGATACAGACCAATGATGCAAGGGATCGTTCGTTATATTTTGTTCTATAATCTGACTAATCTGGGTATTCTCTGTTGTGTTTATCCTAGACTTTTGTGCTTCTCTGGCAAATAAAATCATGATTTGATCTATGATGTGAATGACCATTTCATTTTGACTCATTTCGTGTATAAATATTTCATTGGTTAATTGTACAAACAATTTGGCCAAAAAATCGGATTTGTTAATCTTGAATTTATGGTAGTTTTTAAAAATTTCGCCCATTTCCATTTGGTCATATTTGGATATTTTAGACCAATAGCCCAATTCTAAATCTTGATCTGCATCAAAAAATTTCGTCCGAATAATGAGATGAAAGAAGGAAGAACGTCTAATGCGATTGGGATTAATTTCAACATTTTGCCATGGACATACCACTAGACAGTCTCCAGGAAGCATGGTTTGTTTATGCCCGTCAATGCTAATTTCAAAAATTCCATCTTTAAAATAGAACATGCGAATACCTATTCCCTGAGGTAAATACATAGGATTTGACTTGTTTGAGTCAACGGTTTGAAAGCTAAAATGCTCAATGAAAGGGAAGTGAGCACTGCAATCATTAAAAGGAAATGTTAACGCAAAATTTTTCATATTAAATTAAGATCAATCCATTCGATAAATCAATTTTAGGTAAAAAAATGCTAAAATTTTAATTGAATATTAAAGCTTGCATTGATGAAAGTAAATGACATCACAATACAACTGAAAATTTATAAAAAAAAAATTATAAAATTCACCAACGGGGAAATATATAACTTTTTCTCGATATAATTAAGAAAATTAGCACCCTAAACTAAATTATTATGATAAAAAATTACAAAATGAATCTAACAAGGATATTGTTAGGCTTGGCTATACTAATGCCAAATTTGATTTTTGCTCAAGCCAGAATCACTGGTTTGGTCAGTTCTGCCAAGGGCAATGAAGCCATTGCAGGTGTATCAGTTGCGGTAAAAGGTACCTCTCAAGGTACATCTACGGACGCAAGTGGTAAGTATTCCATTAATGCACCTAGCAATGCCACTCTTGTTTTTTCATTCGTTGGTTTTGTGAAAAAAGAAGTTAGCGTGGGTGCACAGTCCGTGATTAATGTTTCTCTTTCTGAAGAAACAACTGCCTTAGACGAAGTAGTCGTAACTGCTTTGGGTATTAAAAAGGAGTCAAAAAAATTAGGTTATGCAACCACAACGATAACTCCTGAGGCCATTACAGAGAATAGGTCTCCTAATTTCATGAATGCTTTACAAGGTAAAATTGCCGGTGTAAATATTTCAGCTTTAGGAACTGGACCTGCAGGTACTTCTAAAATTCGAATTAGGGGTCAGTCTTCCTTTTCAGGTCAAAACTCACCCTTGATTGTTATTAATGGGGTACCTATCGACAATACCAACTTTGCAACAAATCCGGGTAATAATGCTTCCGATAATTCAATTGGTGTGCGTGGGGGTGGAAATACTTCGGATGGGGGTGACGGTTTGTCTAGTATCAATCCAGACGATATTGAGTCCATGACGGTTTTGAAAGGAGCCACAGCAGCGGCTTTATATGGCTCTCGGGCAAAAGATGGGGTATTAATGATTACAACAAAAACGAGAGGCAAAACAAAGGGTATCGGTGTTTCCTATAATATGAATTATACGAATGAGACTCCTTTGGACTTTACTGATTATCAATATGAGTATGGCCAGGGAGAAAGTGGAGTTCGTCCTACCTCTGCTAATCCAACTTCAGGTCAGTGGTCTTTTGGTGAGAAATTTCAGCCAGGAATGACCCAAGTATTGTTTGATGGGGTTACAGTTCCTTATGCTCCAGTTTATGATCGGATTAGCAAGTTTTATGTTAAAGGAATGAACTTGACTAATACCGTTAGCATTGCTAGTAATAGTGATAACGGCGGTTTTAATATGTCTATTTCCAATATGGATAATAATGGAATTGTTTCCAACAATACATTTAATAGGAAAACGATCAACTTCGGATTTGCTTATGATCTTTCGTCTAAGCTTTCAGTAGCAGGGAATGTCAACTATTCCAATGAATACAATAAAAACCCGCCTAACATCGCGAACCAAGATAACTCGATCCCTACAGCTATTTCCAATATGGCTAATTCGATGCCTTTTGATTTGTTGGAGTCAAAAGCGACTGATGCCAACGGTGATGAATATGTGTATTCACGTTTCAAGAATAGAACGAATCCTTACTTCACATTGAAGAAGCAATTTCAAAATATTAGAAGAGATCGTATTTTTGGAAATATTTCAGCCAAATACAATATACTTCCATGGTTATTTGTTCAAGGTAGAGTAGGTCAGGATTATTGGTCACGTGATCAAGATTATAATAACTTTCCTACTGGACAGGCTTCTCTAGGGCCAGCACCTGCAGGTTTTGTGAATGGAACATTTACCCAAGAATCAAGAAGATTTAGAGAAACTAATACAGACATCTTGATTTCAGCTACTAAATCTTTCGGTGATTTTGATTTCAATTTAACAGCGGGTGGTAATCAAATGTACCGTCGCTCTGACTTGAATAGTACTCAGGTAGTGGACTTCGTGGTTAGAGATTTATATACGGTCATGAATGGTCGTGTGAAGGATCCGATTTATGGTTTGAGTGAAAGATCGGTTAATTCCGTGTACGGTTCGGGTGAAATTTCATTTAGAAATTATTTATTCCTAAATGTAACCGCTCGTAACGACTGGTTCTCTACCCTTTCACCGGCAAATAGAAGTATTTTCTATCCATCCGTTTCAGGTAGTTATGTATTCTCGCAAGCATTTGACAACATGCCTTCTTGGTTGACCTTCGGTAAATTAAGAGCTGCTGTGGCTGAAGTGGGATCTGATACAGACGTTTCCCCCTATTCAAACAACTTGTTTTATGGAATTAACTCCAACTTATTTGCTAATCCAACCGGGGCATTGCAACCGATCGGGGGTGGACAAGGAAGTGTGGTACCGAATGCAGGTTTAAAACCGATGAGAACGCGCGAGTCTGAAATCGGTTTGGAATTAAAAATGTTCAATAGCCGTGTAACCTTAGATATGGCAGTTTATCAGAAGTTGACCAGCGACCAAATCGTTTCTGCTCAAATCTCTGATGCTTCCGGATTCACGAACTCTTTAATTAACAGTGGACAAAGTGAGAATAAGGGTTTTGAAATGTTATTGAATTTAGTGCCTATTAAAACGGCCGATTTCCAATGGGATTTAACTTTGAACGGTTCTTATAATACCACGAAGGTGTTAAGTTTATTGACTGATACTCCTGGTGAAAGAATTACAGTGGGAACACACGTGTTTAATGGGGAACTACGTCAGGTGGTGGGTCAAGAAATGGGCCAAATTTATGGCTTTGGTTTCAAACGTGATGCGAGTGGAAATAAGATTTTTGGTGCCAATGGTATTGCTATCAGAACCCCTGATTTGATTTCTTTTGGAAGTGCAATTCCTAAGTATGTAGGTGGTTTCACAAACACGTTTAATTATAAGGGAATTTCATTATCAGCCTTGATTGATTTCAAGTTAGGAAATATGATGCTTTCTGGAACGAATTTCAACTTAGTTCGTGAGGGATTACATAAGATGACCTTGGAGGGAAGAGATGGGATTGTTGGTGCGGGTGTCAACGAGCAAGGCGGACAAAATACAGTTAAGGCAGGTATTCAACCTTTCTGGGAAGTCATTCGTTCTCAGGCATTAATTGAGCCTGTTGTCTATGACGGCGGATATTGGAAACTACGTCAAATCACGGCAGGTTATGATTTCACCAAACACTTAAACCCGAAATCACCTATTAAAGGAATCAAATTGAGCTTTGTTGCCAATAATGTATTAATGCTCAAAAAATACGTAGATAACATTGACCCTGAGTCATTTGGATATTCTTCAGATAACTTGGTGGGTATGGAATCAACTGGATTGCCAACGACCAGAAGTTTAGGATTTAATTTGAATGTTAAATTTTAAATCGCTTTAAACGAAAAATAATATGAAAAAGATAGCAATAATTTTATTTTCTGCATGTGGGTTAATAGGACTCAATGCTTGTGATGCAGGATTTGACGAGATGAATGTAAACAAAACAGCGGCTGTAGCCATTAATCCTGTTTTTACTTTAAATAACGCCATTATCAATGTCACTCCTCCTTCTGGTACAGTAGTTTACGAAATGGGGATAGTCCAACAAATCGTTTCTCCAAATTCAGGGGTTTTAACAGGGGCTAACTTTAATCAAGATAACCGTGATAATACGCAGCAAATTTGGCAACGCTATTATCGTTCTGTGATTCGAAACACGTATGATGTAATCGCAACAACCAAAGATCCTTTAAGATCTAATTTGGTTAATATGGCTAAGATTTTACAGGCATATACCTTTTTAGTGTTAACAGATACCTATGGTGATATTCCTTATACCGAAGCTGGAAAGGGATATACAGATCAAGTTGTGTATCCTAAATATGATAAGCAACAAGCTGTTTATGCTGGAATTATCAAGGATGTTTCCGATGCAGTGGCTGCGCTGGATGCTGCTAAAACTCGAGAAACAGCGGACGTTCTTTATGGAGGTGATGTAGTAAAATGGAAGAAATTCGGAAATTCGCTTCTACTTCGTATAGGAATGCGTTTGTCTAAAGTGGACGCAACTCAAGCCCAATCGTTGGTTGCCAAAGCCGTTGCCAGTGGTGTTATTACTACAAATGCGGACAATGTGATTATTCGACATGATGCTAATTACTTAAATAGCATAGGCCAATTGTTAAACTCCACAGAGTCGAACAACTTTTACCTAGCTGCCCCATTTGTTGATTATCTAAAGAAGACAAATGATCCTCGTTTAAAGTCTATTGCGGTTCGTTACGTAGGTGCTTCCTCTGGAACTCAACAAACAGCTGCTAAGGCGAATATTGATCCTGCGGTCCAAATAGGAATGCCTTTTGGGTATGATAACTCCTCGATCAGTGGACCTGTAAAAGCACTAGGCTTAGCTAGTTTTTATGATTTCAGTCAAGCCGATAGAACTCGGATGAATAAGACAACAGCTCGTGCTTATTTACTTACGGCTTCTCAAACGAATTTATTAATAGCTGAAGCGGTAACTAAAGGTTGGGTTTCTGGAAACGCCAAAGATTATTTTGATGCGGGTGTTAAAGCTCACATGGAACAAGTAAGTGAAATGGACGCTAATTCAGTGGTTTCATCCATGGCTGTTGACACCTATTTAAAAGAAAATCCATTTAGCGCAACAACGGCCTTGGAGCAAATTAATACGCAATATTGGATTTCTAGTTTCTTAAATGGACCTGAGGCATTTGCCAATTTCCGAAGATCAGGGTTCCCTAAATTAACGGCAAATCCATTCCCTGGTAAGGCAATAAAAGGTGATTTCATCAATCGTTTAACCTATCCAAACTCTGAAATTTCGGTGAATTCAGTGAATGTAAAAGCGGCCATAGCGAACCAAGGGGCTGATGATTTGGATACCAAAGTTTGGTGGCACAAATAAGAATAATTTAAACCTATAACCTATATGAAAGATTTTGTAAAACGTTTTAGAGCTGAGGATAAGGCCAAAGCTCAAGAAAACTCAAGAAGAAATTTCCTTCGCAATTCTGCTTTAGGCGGCTTGTCGTTGGGGATGATTTTTGATCATGATCCTGAAAAGGAAATGGAGTATATTACTCAGAAAGTGAACAAATCGAGTAATCCTTCAGAACTTAAAATCACAGATGTTCGTATAGCTGTGATTGACAAGGCACCCATGATTTGTCCATTGATTCGAATCGACACAAACCAAGGGCTAGTCGGCTGGGGTGAGGTGCGTGATGGAGCAAGTCCCAAATATGCCATGATGCTGAAAAGCAGGTTGATGGGTCAAAACCCTTGTAATGTGGAGAAGATTTTCAAAATCATCAAACAATTTGGAGGCCAAGGAAGAGCTGCTGGGGGTGTTTGTGGAGTTGAAATGGCTTTATGGGATTTAGCAGGAAAGGCTTTTGGCGTTCCTGTGTACCAAATGCTAGGGGGTAAATACCGTGATGAAATTCGAATATATGGAGACACACCTGAGGCCGACGATCCAGCTGAATTTGCTAAGAAAATGAAGGAACGTCAAGCCTTAGGGTTGACGTTCTTGAAAATGGATTTTGGTATTCAGCTTTTAGCCAATATCCCAGGCGCTTTAGTAGGTGGAAAGAATTGGGATTTAATGAAGCAATGGGGAAATAACCCATCTGTGAAGGGTAACGCTCGTTCATATAGTTGGACCAAGCATCCATTTACGCGTATTCAAGTAACTGATAAAGGCTTGGAGCATTTAGCAAATCATGTGGGTAATGTTCGGGCTGCGATCGGTTACGATATCCCACTTTCGGCGGATCACTTTGGTCATTTTGATGTAAATACAGCGATTCGTTTAGGCAATGCGTTGGAAAAATACCAATTAGCCTGGTTAGAAGACATGGTTCCTTGGCAATATACAGATCAATGGCGTCAAATTACGGAGGCAATCAACACGCCCACCTTAACTGGTGAGGATATTTACCTGAAAGAAGAATTTATTAAGTTGATCGACGCACATGCGGTAGACATGATTCATCCCGATTTAGCTAGTTCCGGCGGTATTCTGGAGACGAAGAAAATAGGGGATTATGCTGAGGAAAAAGGTGTTCCTATGGCGATGCACTTCGCCGGTTCTCCGATTTGCTTTATGGCTAATATTCATTGCGCGGCGGCCACCGAGAATTTCGTAGCACTCGAGCATCATTCCTTGGATATTCCTTGGTGGGAAGATTTAGTCACTGGAATCGATAAACCGATCTTTAATAAAGGTTTTGTCAAAGTTCCAGACAAGCCAGGATTAGGAGTCGAATTGAACGAAGAGGTTGTTAAGGCTCACTTAAAATCAGGTGAAATGTTCTTTGCTCCTACCGATGATTGGACTAAGATAGATTCATGGGACCGCGATTGGTCTTAAATTTTACCAGGGTGATGTTCGCATCACCCTTTTTTATCTACACATAAACCTATTTATATCATGAAAATTAAAGCAATAATAGTTTTTTATTTGGCCATCAGCCTATCTTTTATGTCTTTGGGTCAAAACATCCAAATGCCAAAAGAGATGATTATGACTTACTCCCAGCAATGGAAGGGTGAGCGGTTCCCAGATGGTCGTCCAAAAGTTTCAGATGATTTAGTGAAAAGATTAGCCAATATTTCGATTGAGGAAGCTTGGGGTGTCATGCGTGGCGAAGGGTATGAAAGTCAATTCGAAGGAAATTGGCATATTATTAATCCCAGTAAGCCCTTAGCTGGCCGAGTAGTTACCGCGCAATACATGCCCATGCGTCCCGATGTGAATACGCCCATCATGGAAAAGGGAAAATCAGAAAATCGTAAAGGTTCTTCTAATTCTTGGCCTATTGATTTATTGCAAGAAAATGATGTGTATGTGGCTGACGGTTATGGAAAGATCATAGATGGTACGTTGATCGGGGATAATTTAGGAAACTCAATTTATGCCAAATCCAAAACAGGGGTTGTGTTTGACGCCGGTATCCGTGATTTAGAAGGTCTTGAGGCTATTGAAGGTTTTGTAGGTTTTGTTCGTGGAGTAGATCCTTCTTACATCAAGAATGAAATGCTGACGGGAATTAATTATCCCATTCGCATAGGTCGTGCGACTGTTTTGCCTGGAGATTTGATTTTAGGCAAAAAAGAAGGTGTCATTTTCATCCCTGCCCATTTAGCAGAAAAAGTAATTTCGACATCTGAGTTTATTGGCATGACCGATGCCTTCGGTCATTTGCGCTTAAAGCAAGGGAAATATACTCCAGGGCAAATTGATCAAAAATGGACGGATGACATCAAAGCTGATTTTGTTAAATGGGCTGATGAAAATCCAGATAAGCGCCCAATGTCCAAAGCGGAATTAGCCAAAATTTTGAAGGATAAAAATTGGTAATTCGGATGAGAAAAATAATCGGAGTTTTCGCAATGTTATTGGTGTCGACGTTCGCGTGGGGCCAACAAATTTCCAAGGAGGAAATGCTTTTTTTGACTCCTTTATGGAATGGGGAGCGTTTTGCTGATGGTCGACCAAAAGTATCAGATGCTTTATTGCAAAGGCTAAAATCTGTCACGCTGGAAGAGGCCTGGGCGGTACTGAAAAATGCAAATTTCAAACACAATTATGAGGACGGTTGGCAAACCATCAACCCCGATAGTGTGTTAGTGGGTCGTGCGCTAACCGCTACTTTTATGCCGGGTCGCCCTGATATCCAACGGGTGATTGACGATCGAGGTCATACCAAAGACGGAAGAATCAAGTCTCAAAATTCCTGGCCTATTGACATGCTGGTCAAAGGGGATGTCTATGTGGTGGACCAATTTGGAGCACATGAAGATGGTCCGACGATTGGCGATAATTTAGGGAATTCCATTTATGCCAAAACAGGAAATGGAATTGTGTATAATGGTGCTGTGCGCGACATCAATGGTTTAAAAGAATTAGGTAGGTTTACCTCCTTTTTTCGTACCTATCATCCTTCCCATCATTTAAATAATCCAGATGGGGAGTTGAATACTACCTTGGTGGGAATAAATACTCCCACGCGTATTGGAAAAGCAACTGTTCTTCCTGGAGATGTGGTTTTAGGTCGTGATGGTGGTGTGATTTTCATCCCACCTCATTTGTTGGAAAAAGTGGTTAAAACTTCAGAAATTGTTCGTTTGAGGGATATGTTTGGGCATCAGCGTTTACGCGAGCAAAAATATACTCCGGGCCAAATTGACAATCGTTGGAGCGAGGAAATCGAAAAAGATTTCTCCAAATGGCTGAATGATAAAATTGACAAACTACCGGTACCTAAAGCTCAAATACAAGAATTTTTGAAAGGTAGGACTTGGTAAAAATAGATGAAAATGAAAAATAAATCAGATAGACGCGAGTTTTTTAAAAATGGATCCTTGGCCGCTTCGGCTTTAATGTCGGGTTCCATGTTTCACTGGGGTGGTCGCTATGAAGAGGCCATCAGTGATAATCCAAAAATGTCGGCCCCAGCAGACTTGAAAATTACCGACATTAAATGTGGGTATATCCGCGGAGGCTACCATATGTATGTTAAAATTTTTACCAATCAAGGTATTTATGGTGTCGGCGAAGGTGCGGATGCAACTCCGGGAACTTATCATTTAGTTAAAATGATGGGCCAAAGGATCATGGGCAAAAGTCCTTTAAATGTCCATCGATTATTTGAAGATATTCGTAAAAGTGGATTTTTCGCGGGTGCACAGTCGGGTATGTACGTAGCCGTTTTATCCGCTGTTGAAAGTGCGCTTTGGGATTTGGCGGGAAAGGCTTTGGGTTTGCCGGTATACCAATTGTTAGGGGGGAAATTCAGGGACAAAATCCGTGTGTATATGGACACAGCCTTGTATCAAACCAAATTACCTAAGCCCTCTGATTTTGCGGAGGCGGCTCAAAAAGCGGTAGACATGGGATTTAATGCGATCAAATTTGACATAGATCAAGCTAATGATCCTAATAAATATGATGCCTACAACTGGACAGCAAATCCGGCTGAATTAAGGCGCATGTATGACCAAATCGCCGCTGCTCGAAAGCAGGTTGGCCCCGACGTGGACATATGTGTCGACATGCATGGAAAATACGATGCACCCACAGGTGAAAAGGTAGCCAAAATGATGGAGCCATTAAATTTAATGTGGCTAGAGGAACCTGTTCCAGCTGAGAACATCCAAGCGTATAAAAAAATCACGGACTCCACTTCCACGCCTATTTGTGCGGGTGAAAACCAGTATTTAGCTTATGGATTTAGGGAGATGTTGGAAATCGGTGCGGTTGATATTATCATGCCCGACTTACAAAAAACGGGTGGTTTGGGTGAAGGCCAGCGCATTGCCAATTTATCAAACTTGTATTATGTGCCTTTTGCGCCACACATGGTGTCCTCATTCTTAGGTGCAATGGCTGCATGTCATGTATGCGCTTCCGTTCCCAATTTCTTGATTTTAGAATGGCAAGCATATTTCCACACGGATCCAATGTTTAAAGAAATTGTGATTCACAAAGGTGAATGGTTAGACAAAGGATTTATTCCACTGTCCAATGAACCTGGTGTGGGTGTCGATATCAATATCGAAGCCATGCGTAAATATGCGGTTAAAGGGGTTCCGTTTTTTGATTAACGGATACGCTTTAAAATTTCCATACAGGCTCTTCCATTGTGGTAAGGGCCTTTCCAAGGGCCTATTTTTCCATTGCGAATCATAGGCTCTTTTTTTTCATCGATTCCCCAAAGCCATTCCCCCGTAGGAGATTTTAGGTTAGATTTGATGAAGGACCAACTTCCCAAGCTTAGTTGGTAGAATTTTTTATTTCCAGTTAATTGGTAAGCGTTGTAAAAACCGACCATGGCTTCTGCTTGGGGCCACCAATGTTTCTGGGTGTTAATATGTCCTTGATTTTTCTCATTCCACATGCCTCCATCTTTGGGATCAATCCCCTTTTCAGCTTCAATGGCCATATTTACGGCCAATGCTTTCATTTTTTTGATCCAAGTCGGATTTTTAATCGTTTCCGCAGTTTCTAATAATAGCCAGGCGGATTCGATGTCATGACCAAACGAAACGGCTTCCGATCTTGGGGACCAATCATCAGTAAAAAATAAAGTTTGCGTTTTCCCGTTGGCTATAATTTTTTCATGAAAGATGGAAAGCATGGTTTCAATTTCAGTCTTTAATTTTTTGTCGGGATATACCTGATATAAATTTGAAAAGGCCTCGATGAGATGCAAATGGGTATTCATGGATTTTTTTTGATCTGCTTTTCCTTCGGTAATCGTTTTATCTTCAATCGGCATCCATGATTCATTATAAGCTTCATAATACCCCCCATTTTTCAAGTCTTTGCATGTGGTTTGCAGAACCTGATAGATGATTTTTGCTTTCTCAAGCGCTTGAGGATTTTTTGAAATTTTAAAATATTCAGCCAAGGCATACATCATAAATCCTTCCGCATATACTTGTTTATGGGTGTCGGAGGGGGTGCCGTCTGCTTTCACGGACCAATAAGCCCCTTTGTTTTTAGTGTCCCAAAAATAAGTATTGAGGTAATTAAATGCTCGGTCGGCCAATTTTTTATACCCTGGTTTTGGGTCCATTTGAAAAGCAGCTGAAAAAGTCCAAAGAATTCGACTGTTCAAAATTAAACCTTTGTCGGCCTGCGTATTAGCAACGTTGTTCACGTCAACGGCTCCATAGAATCCACCTTTCTCAACATCGACACTATTCTTTTCCCAATAACCTAGAATCTCATTCAGTTCAGTTTTTATTTCTCTTCTAAAGTCGCTTGGACTTTGTGCGAAAATGGAATGCGCAAGCAATAATAAAATAAGAATTTTATAGATTTTCATGTAGCTAGTTTTAGGGCTAAAAATGCGTTTTAATAAGTATAAATATAAAGATTGTGTTTGAATTTTTATGGCTGATTTAAAATATTTAATGTTTTTTGAATTAATTAGGTAATAATTTTAAATCAGTATAAATCATCGTTAATTTGCTTTAAAGTTTACCCAATTTACGTGTATGAAAAATTATTTACTGCTCTTATTTTTTACTTTTTGTTCGATTTCTTTGAAAGCAAAAGATAGCCCCGAGTTATTAAAAAAAGCCGATCAAATCATCAAATTACACAAGCTTTACAGCGTCATGCACAAGACTCAAATTCCCCCTAGTGGCGATAAGCATGATTATATGAGCCAAGGACCTTATTGGTGGCCAGATCCAAGTAAGCCAGATGGAAAACCGTACATCAGAAAAGATGGCGTTAAAAATCCTGAAATAAAAGGGATTACTGATTCGGATGAAATGGATGAGCTCATTGACGATGTGGAATTATTGACGCAAGCATTCCAACAATCAAAAAATGAAAAATATGCCGCTTTTGCATCTCAATTAATCAAGATTTGGTTCAATAATCCACAAACTAGGCAGAATCCCAATTTGAATTTTAGTCAAGGAATTCCGGGCATTAATTCAGGCCGAGGAATTGGAATTATTGAGACCCGATTTTTAATTAAAATTACGGATGCTGCGGTCAAATTACAGGCTTCGCCGTCATGGAAAAAATCAGATCATCAGGCGTTGAAAAACTGGTTTAAAGATTATCTGACTTGGTTGATTGAAAGCCCAATCGGCCAAGACGAAGCCGATGAACATAACAACCACGGGACTTATTACGATGTACAAGTTGTAAATTTTGCCATGTTTTTGGGACAAAATGAGTTGGCAAAACGCCAACTTGAAATCACTAAAACTCGAATGGCTTCCCAGTTGAAGCCCGACGGATCCCAACCCCATGAATTAGCCAGAACGAAGTCTTTTGGATACTCGTTGATGAATCTTCAAGGATTCTATTATTTGGCCCAATTCGCACAAAAACTGAATGTTGATTTATGGCATTATCAAACTCCTGTTGGCGCATCGCTGAAGAAATGCATGGACTTTTTAATCCCTTATATCAAAAAGGATAAAGTGTGGCCATACCAACAAATTGCTGAAATACATTGGGCCGATTCAGAGCCACTTTTACGAATGGCCGCGGAGTCATATAAAGATATCTCGTATTCAGATCTGGCAAATAAAGTAGCCTTACATAAACCCGAAAAATTCTCTCCTTCCGACTTAGTCGACCCGTTTATTGATTCCGCTAATTCAAGGTGGTTTTTCTTTAATTCGACAAGCCGGCCTTTTGGGATGGTCAATCTAAGTCCTGATAATGCCGTTCAAAGTGACTGGGGGGCAGGTTATCGGTACCAATTGGACAGTATAAAATGTTTTAGCCACATTCACGATTGGCAATTATCGGGGATTCCCGTGTTACCTACCTCGGGTGAATTTAAAGGCCATTTAGGTTCAGCTCAATATGGATCCACTTTTTCTCATACCGAAGAAATAGCCAAACCAGGTTATCATGAAGTCTTTTTAGAGTCTTATAAAATTAAAGCCCAATTGACCGCCACAACTCGTGTCGGCTTTCATAAATATACCTACCCAAAGGCTGAACAAAGCCAAATATTAGTTGATTTCGCTACTTTTTTAGGACCATCAGATACCCAAAGAGCTTATGTTAAGCAGGTAGGTGATCGCAGGATTGAAGGCTATGCGATCATGTCTCCTTCCGTACGCCGACCAAAGATTTTGCCTGTGTATTTTGTCGTTGAATTTGATAAGCCATTTGCTAAAATAGCCGCTTGGCGAAAAGGTAAATTAGAAGCCTTTTCAAAAGAGATAGAAGGAGAGAAAATTGGGGTTTATGTGAGCTTCCCAACGGCCAAAAACGAAGAGCGTTTGATGAAAGTGGCCATTTCGTATGTGAGCACAGAACAGGCTGATTTAAACATGAAAACTGAAATCCCCCATTGGGATTTTGATCGAGTTGTTGAAGAAAGTAAATCTGAATGGAATGAATGGTTGGGCCGAATCAAGGTAGAGGGGAAGGATGAAATAGCAAAAAAGAGATTTTACACCGACCTGTTTCATGCCTTACAAGGGAGACGGATTGTCAGTGATGTGAATGGAAAGTATTTAGACATGACGGGCGATAAGCCACGAGCAGGTCAAATCCCATTGAAGGCAAATGGCCAACCGAAATTCAATCACCATAATTTTGATGCTATGTGGGGGGCTCAGTGGACGATAAATACGCTATGGCATTTGGTATATCCTGAGGTAACCGAGTCTTTTATCAATTCGATGTTGATGATGTATGATGATGGTGGACTAATCCCGAGGGGACCTGCCGGCGGAAATTATACCTATGTGATGACAGGCGCATCTTCTACTCCTTTTATTGTGAGCGCATACCAAAAGGGTATTCGTGGATTTGATGTTCAAAAAGCCTATGAGGGGATGCGTAAAAATCATTTTCCGGGAGGTATGATGAGTAAGGCTGGGTATGAACACAAGACTTTTAAAGGAGGTGGCATTGAATACTACATGGATCGTGGTTACGTCCCTCATCCTCTAGGGACCATGCGCTATGGTTTTCACATGGATGGATCCGCTCAAACGCTCGAATATGCTTACCAAGATTTTTCTTTAGCTCAAATGTCAAAGGCCTTAGGAAAAACAAATGATTATCAGCTGTTTATGAAGCGTTCGCAGAATTATAAAAATATTTGGAACCCAGAATTAGGTTGGATGTGGATCAAAAATCTAGATGGAAATTGGGAGAAATCGGTGGATATTCTACGTTATGACCATGGTTGGGAAGAGGGAAATGCGGCCCAATGGACTTGGTTTGTACCCCATGATTTGAAAGGATTGGCAACCTTGATGGGAGGAAAAGACAAGGCTGTGGCAAAATTGAATGAATCTTTTGAAAAGGCATCAGCGCATGATTTTGTCAGTGGAAAATCTCATGATAAGGAAACGGAGGAGGAAAATCGAAGAGTTTATTTGAACTTTGGGAACCAGCCTTCCATTCAGACTAGCTATATTTTTAATCAAATCGGGGCACCTTGGTTGACGCAAAAATGGACCCGAAAGGTCATCGAAAAAGTGTACTCGGGCTTGTCGCCCAATTATGGTTATAGCGGAGATGAAGACCAAGGACTCATGGGTTCATTGGCCGTGCTGATGAAAATAGGCATTTTTAGCATGGACGGTGGTGTGGCTCAAACACCTTATTATGATTTGAGTAGCTCTATTTTCGATCGAATTGACATTAAATTGAACCCCGATTTTTATCCGGGTAAATCGATTTCAATCGAGACAAAAAATAATTCACAGGAAAATATGTACATCCAGCAGGCGCATTTCAATGGCAAGCCGATTAAATCTTGGATTTCACATCCTGACCTTATCAAAGGTGGAAAGATTACCTATGTGTTGGGTGCTAAGCCAAATAAAAGCTTTGGTCAATAATGGATATTAATTTTAAAAAGAGCCCGCTGATTTATCTTTCAACTTATTTGTTGAAGGGCTTATGTGTATTGTTTTTTATGGGTGTTTGTATGAATGCCTCTGCACAAACAAAAAAAGCTACTGAATATAAGTCGCCGAATTTTGGCTGCACTTTTGAAGATGGACCCTTCCATGCTTCGATAAAAGTTGAGCAAAAAGGCCAACCTAAACTGGAATTTTCAACTACGGTAGATATACAAGGTTGTCAGGTCCTCGACATAGTTTTTGACAAAGTAGCTAAGGGATTTGAAGCTGCTTTTAAGCCTACAGACATCGACGATTCCGGCAATGTCATCATTCATGCGGACCGAGGAATCACCTATGAAATTCACCTCATTTTACCCTAAATTTAAAAGGGTTTTTGGTTCCAAAGTATTGGGTTTCTTATTGGGAAATTCCGAATAACTTCTTGGTTTGTCGGAAATTGTTCCAACTTTTTCCAAAGGGCTAAACTGGTATCGTCGCCGTGAATGGCTGAAAAATAAAGAAAACTTTGCGCGATGGGCCATTGGTCAAAATACATCACATCTGCCGGATAGGTCCATCGGCTTTTATCTTTAACGTAGGGCATTAAATAGGACACCCCTTTTTTGATGGATCTTCCATCGGGCATTTGCCAGTCCCACATATTCAAAACATGGGCGAGCGTACTCATGATGTCTAAATTAAATAGGGAATATCCATAGGGTTTAGTTCGTTTTAACTCGAGTGGAAAGGAACCATCGGCCGCCATTTGGTCCGGAATAAACACAGTCCTGTAGCGTTTTCTACAGAAATCGATGAGTGAAGCATTGCCGGTGAAGGATGCAAATACCGCTATTTGGAGGGCCCAACAAGTTCCATGGTTATTCAGGGCATCTCGCTCTGCCATTCCATAGGGATGCGTCGTCATCCAGAGCACATATTCCTTAAACCAAGCTACAAATGCCGCATAATCTTCGGGTGCAATTTGACTTTTTAAGGCCTCCATGGCTTTGACCACTTCTAAAAAATGAATCGTATCTATGATGCCAATGCCACGGCCCGTTGCCTTGCCTTTGATGGCTTGTGCATATAAAAGTGAGGGATTCATGCGCGTCGATGGGTCGACAAACCAAGCTTTAAAATGTGGGATTGCGGCTTTGGCATATTGAGCTTTTCCTGTAAATATATAGGCAGAGGCCAGAGAGCCAACAATCTCACTGAAACGTATCATGGCTAATCGGTGTGCCACGAAATTTTCCGGATTCGTTTCCCCATCTTTTTGAATGTAAGGTCCATTCGGATTGGCGGGATCGGGCCACCAATAATCCCCTTCGGAATAAAAATCATTCGCACCTCCAGCTGATCGAGGACATAGCGTGGCAGTAACGGTGATCGGTTTTTGTGTTAATTTTTTATCCGCTATGGCGATGGTTTTGGCGATACGCTCTTTGCTATAAATTTCTCTAGGCGCTAGCGAAAACCCAAGCGTACGAATAGAAAAAAAGAGCAATAATAATGAGATTTTCAATTTCATTTGACTTGCATTTTTAGGGCCCAATCAGCATATTTGGCTAATAGGTTTTTGAATTTTTCAGGATTTTTTTTGATCAAATTTTTCGTTTCAATTCGGTCTATTCGGACGTTGTATAATTCCCATTCCTTCACCTCATCGTCCCAAACCAGTTTCCAATCCCCTTCCCTAATTGCCCTATTCCCAAAATGTTCCCAAGCAATATAAGGCTGCGACTCTCTTTTATTTTGCTTCAGTAAAGGCAAAAGACTTTTGCCCTCGACCACTTTTGTTGTTTTCGTTTTTGTTAACTCCATGATGGTAGGGAAAATATCCATAATATGGCCCACTTGGTCACTTTGAAAGCTTTTTTTAATCCCATTTGGGTATGATACAATTAAAGGCGTCGAAATTCCACCTTCATGCATCCAATGTTTGTACATCCGAAAAGGTGTATTACTAGCATAGGCCCATTCTTTTCCATAGGTGGTGTAGCTGCCTGGGGCGCCAATTTTCGTGGTCAATGAAGCGTTAAATTTTTCTTGACCCAAATCTTTAGAGGAACGATCGTCTAATACTTCATGGCAAGCGCCATTATCTGAAAGAAAGAAAATGACGGTATTTTCAAAAGTGCCATTGGCTTTTAATTCATGAACTATTTTTCCTATTCCCTGATCCATTTTATCCACCATGGCCGCATAAGTTGCCATTTTTTCGATCCACATATTTTTATCAGCTTCTTTTTCAAATGCAACAAGTAAGGGATCTGAATCGGGTAAATTGCGAATATTAGGGTTTAATTTAATTTTATTTTGTTGGTCAAAACGTTGTTTACGCAAAGCTTCCCATCCTTTCGTGTAGTTGGATTTATAAGAATCAATCAGATCCTGTGGCGCATGTATCGGCCAGTGTGGCGCGGTATAGGCAACATAGAGAAAAAATGGTTTCCCGGAAGATTTATTTTTGTGTAGATAAGAAACGGATTTATCTGAAATTGCATCTGTAAAATAGTAATTTCCATTGGGTGAAAATGGCTCGTTATCTTCAATGAGTTGGCGCTTAGGCAATAACTCATAGTAACTATTTGCCCCTGAAATCAATCCATAAAAATGGTCAAAACCTCGCTGATTAGGCCAATCAGGTCTTTTTTCCCCCACATGCCATTTGCCCGTCATATAAGTATCGTATCCGTTCTTTTTTAATTCCTCGGCGATCGTTGGCGTATTGACATTCAAAAATCCTTGATAGGATCCCGTTTTACTGCGATCATAATCACTGGTAACCACCATGCCCCCCATTCCCGCTTGGTGTGGATACATACCGGTCAACAACGAAGCTCGACTCGGGCAACAGCGTCCTGCATTGTAAAACTGGGTAAAAATGGCTCCCTTTTTGCCGAGTAAATCGATGTTGGGCGTTTTGATTTCTGATCCAAATATTCCAATATCGCTGTATCCCATGTCATCGACTAAGATCACGATAATATTAGGAGGCGTTTTTTGTGCAAATAAGATGGGTTGAATAGCCATGAAAAACAAACAAATAAGGAGGTGTTTTTTCATTGCTTTTTCAGTTTAAGTTTTTTTGGATTATCAGATGGATTTATTTTTTATTTTTTTGACGTACCAATGCCTCTAAAAAATAGTAATCGGCATAAACGATGGGTGCATCTATTTCAAATCCGTTCGGTAAACCGCCCGTACTGTGATTTAAAAGAAATCCATGTGAGCTGGATGCGACAGGAGCTAAATAATCTGATGAACTGAGGCTTGATAATATCTTGTCCGCGAAGCCTTGATAATACACTTTTTTGTAGGGCTGAAGATTCGCTAATTCATATAAAGCTGAAGCTGTGATTGCAGCAGCAGAGGCATCTCTGGGAACATGAGGTATTTTAGAATCATCAAAATCCCAATAAGGAACAAGGTCTGAAGGTAATCTAGGATGATTTAAGATGTATTGAGAAATATTCTCAGCCAATTTTAAATATTCTTTTTTGCCTGTTTCGCGGTAGCATACGGCATAACCATACAAAGCCCATGCTTGGCCCCGAGCCCAAGCGGATTCGTGCGCATAGCCCTGATGTGTATTTTTTTTGACCACGGCACCTGTTTTTACATCATAGTCTAAAACGTGGTAGGAACTAAAGTCAGGCCTGAAATGATTTTTCATCGTGGTATTCGCGTGCGAAACGGCTACTTTATAAAAAGCAGAATCTTTGGTTTCCTTAAATGCCCAAAACAACAATTCTAGGTTCATCATGTTGTCAATGATCACGGGATTGTCCCATTTATCCCGACTATGATCCCAAGAACGAATAACACCCGTCACGGGATTGAATCTTTTTATGTTGGTTCGGGCTGATTGGATTAAGATATCACGATAGGTCGAATTGTTTGTTAACCGAAGTCCATTTCCAAAACTAGTGAACATCTTAAATCCCATGTCATGGGTTCCAGCATTCATTTTTTCTTTTTCAAGGGGCAATGTATAGTTTTCTGCTTGGGCTGCCCATTTTTTATTCCCTGTTAATTCATATAAGTACCATAATCCTCCCGGAAAAAATCCGGAACACCAGTCTTTTGACGCAACTAAAATTAATGAATCGTTGCGCACGGTTCTTGGACTCACCTTATCGCTATTTCTTGAAGCAAATCTGGACGACTCCCTAAGCGCATAATCCATTTGGGATTCAATCTTAGAAATTAAAGAGGCTTGTTGGCCTGCTCCTGAAAAACTTAAAAACAACAATAATAGGATGATTTTATTCATCATGAATAGGGTTTATGTTTTTTAAATAAATCAATTAAATATTTTCAAATCATTCAATTCTGATTTCTTTTTACTGAATCGTAAACTGATAATTTCCTTGTAATCCTTTTTCTTTCGACGTAAAAATGATGCGTTGAACCGGTCTGTTGGACCACTTGGTTTTAAAACTTTTATACTCGGGTCCATCCGTGGAAGGAAGATCTACTGCCAACGTCCATTTTTTACTATCGTATGTCAGTATATGTTTATCACCGGTACTTGTGGTCAAACTTAATTTACCAGGAATAGAAGAATCAATGGCACACAAGGTCATGAAGGCTTGTTGGACCGCTTGTTTATTTTCGGATAGCTCAAACTGATCTTTAATTTCTATTTGGCCTTTCACCTTATTTAATTGCATGGTTCTTTTCCAGGATTTAATTCCTGCTTCCGCTGGATAGGCTTTGGCTAAATCTAAAGACATTCCGGCCGCTTTTTCATTCATGAAATTACTCACTGCGCTGGCTTCAAACTCCCTGCCTGCTTTTTGGCCTATCCCATTAATGAAGGGTAAATTATGGTATTCAGATTGAGTAAACCAAAGACCGTAGCGTTGCGCAGAAAAAGTTCTAGCCGTATAATTTCCTCGGCCTGCGTCGATAATGATAGGTTCCCCTTTCGCATAATACACAAAGTCACCCACATCGTTGTGGTTATGAGATTCCGCATTATGTCCCCCATGTGCAGCAAAAAACAAGTCTTTATGACGAGCGGTCACGACTTGAATGTCATTGAACCAATAATCACCCAACTCTGGGTGCGCTACTTTTTCTTTTGGCATGGAACTGTATGCCATCAAATTCCAAAGGTGTCGGTGTTTTTGATACCCTGTCATACTGATGGCCGGATCAAAATTTTGTGTAGCCCACTGGCCAAAAGCCATCAATGGAGCATCATTTAATGCCTTACCAAATCGATACAGCATGATTCCATCAGGTTTTAAGGTTGGATCTGCATCCGCAAAATTCACAAAGTAATCATTTGAAATATGCATTTTATATACATAAGAAGCCATTTTTTGGATAAAAGGCTCTTTGTAGATTTCACATTTTTCGTTGGTAGCAGAAGCCAATACTTGGAGCGCGTCAAATGCGCTTGCTCCCGCGGCAAACCAATAAGAAGGGCCCTCATCACAGCCTGCATCATCTCCCAAACCATTGAAATATAAATCCAAATAGTTCATGTGGGTATATACATTTGAAAGCCGAGTGCTTTCGTTTTTTTCTAATAGTAAATTGGCCAACATCACATTCGAGACGATCCAAGGGTTCCAGTTGTTAACGGCGCGGGTTTTACTAAGCCAACTATACCGATCTTGGTCTAAAATGGGTGTCAGGATTTTTTTATTGACCTCGAAATAAATCCGCTTACGAAGAAGTTTAGAGATTTTATCCAATTTGTCCCCTACAAAATAGTCGGTCAGCGCTAGGCCCACAGCAGTTTCTGCCCCAAATAAATCGACCGTTGGGTCCTCCGCATCCGGCATTCCACTTCTCGCTTTTTGGACCGACAAGTGTGCGGGAACTCCCCAATAAGTCTCTTCACAGATAGACCAGACATAATTCATGATTTTTTCAGTAAATCGGCCCTTGTCTTCTAACGTCTCTGCGATCACGAGCTCCATCAGGCTGTTTCGTTTTCCGAACGATATTTTACCATGCTCTTCTCGATCCCCAGATCGTACATATTCCATCAGCAGTGTTGCATCAATCACTGGAACCGGCTTATTTAAAACCGATTCAGCTCTTTTGATAATTTGCTTTTGTTCTTCCTCAGGAATAATATTGACCCATTCAGCCCGTGTCTTAGGATAAGGTTTATAGTCTTTTTGTGAAATGAGGGCTTTTTGCACCATTTCTTTACTGAAGGCTTTCGCTAAAAAATTACGCGGGCTAACTTGTGCTTCTGCAAATACAGAAATGAAAATTAAGCTAACAAAGAGCACTTGTTTTTTCATAAATTGGAGGTTTAGATTTAGCCTTTTGGGCTTATTTATTTGCAATTTAGTATTTCCTACTTAATTGACCAATCTAATTAAAGTCATTTGAAGGTAATATTTATAGGTGTATTATTCAAAAATTAGATTTGCTTACCATTCAACAAATTAGGTTTATTTCTTAGCCTAAATTAAAGCAATCTGGATTTGGACTTAATTTGTAATTAAAGTTTAATTTAGCATTTGGATGTTTGATTTTAGAAATAAATAAAATAGTTTAAAATGCGAGACAAAATTTTGAATCATATAAATGATGCTGAACAATTAGAAAAATTGTATCGCTCAGATAGTTCAACCTTCAAAGAAAAATTTCTTCTGCTTTTTCCAGAAATTAAAGAAGAAAAATTAGCTCAATACTGGCATGCAAGGTTCGCATATAATAAGTCTGAGATTTCTTGGGGGAAAAAAAATGATTGGGTTTTTGTTATTGTTGCATCTTTGTTGGCAGGTTTAATCGCCAAAATACCCGCCATTTTTAATATCAAACCCGAATTTTTCTACACGCGTAATGTTGGTTTTATCGTTTTCCCTGCTTTGGCTAGCTATTTTATTTGGAAGCGAAATGCACCAATTCCTCGCATTTTATTCACTGCAACGGCTTTCATGATAGCGGCTGTTTACATGAATCTATTGCCCGATTTACCCAACAATGACACCATCATTTTAGCCTGTTTGCATTTGCCCTTTTTGTTATGGGCCCTTATGGGCATAAATTACATTGGGCTTGATTTACGAAATAATGAAAGCCGATTGGATTTTTTGCGTTTCAATGGAGACTTCTTAATCTTGAGTGGAATTTTAGTGATCATTGGCGCATTATTTACCGCGATTGTCATCGGATTATTTAAAGCGATAGGCATCAAAATAGAGGAATTTTATTTCAATTATTTAGCCGTTTTTGCTGGGGCAGCTTTGCCTATAATGTCTACGTTCATTACTCAATCAAATCCATCGTTGGTCAATAAAGTATCCCCTGTCATCGCGAAAATCACTAGCCCTATGGTTTTGATGATGCTTTTGATTTATTTAGGAGCCGTATTGTTTTCCGACAAGGATCCTTATAATGATCGGAATTTTTTACTCATTTTTAATGTATTGCTACTAGGCGTGATGGCCATTATCCTATTCTCTTTAGCTGAAAATTCTAAAGATCATGAGAATCCTTGGAGTCTAATGATTTTGTTTGCACTTTCATTGCTTACGTTGGTGGTGAATGGCATCGCTTTTACGGCCATTTTATTTCGAATTTCTGAATGGGGCATCACTCCGAATCGATTGGCTATTTTAGGGGCTAATTTTCTGATGCTGGCTAATTTAGTTTTTATTGCCTTCCGACTGTTTAATCGGGTTGTTAGGAAAGATGAAAAAAGCAAGGTAGAAAATGCAATAGCCAATTTCCTTCCAATTTATATCTTTTGGGCTATGGTGGTCGTTTTTGTTTTTCCTCTACTGTTCAACTTCGGATAAATCGATGTATCATTTTTTTGTTTCACTTACGGTTTAAATTAAAATTTCTCCATATGAAATTGACAAAGTTTATTTTAACTGCATTGCTTTTGTCCTTGGGATCTGTCATTTTGGGGCAAGAAACCCGTCAGGATGTAAAACTAAACTCGATTCAATATAAAAAACCCACCTCCTTATTTAATGGGAAAAATTTAAAGGGCTGGTATACATTTGTTCAAAAAAGGGGTAAAAATATAGATCCTAAAAATGTTTTTACCGTGGTAGACCAACAAATCAGAATCTCCGGCGAGGAGTGGGGTTGCATCACCACAAAAAAGCAATTTGAAAATTATCGATTGAAACTTGAATTTAGGTGGGGTGGAAAAACACAAGGGAATAGAATAGATAAGGCGAGGGATTCGGGAATTCTTTTACATTCCAATGGGGAGGATGGTGGATCTGCCGGTATATGGATGCATTCAATCGAGTGCCAAATCATTGAGGGTGGGACAGGCGATATTTTGGTGGTCGGCGACGGCTCAGATAAATTTAGCATTACGGCCTCAGTAGCCTCTGAAAAGCAAGCGGGTTCTTATCGATATCAGGAAGGGGGTGCGCCAGCCATTTTGAATAAAGGGCGGCTTAATTGGTATGGGCGGGATGAAAACTGGCTAGATGTCATCGGTTTTAAAGGAAAACAAGACATCGAAAAACCGATGGGCGAATGGAACTATTTGGAATGCATTGCTAATGGAAATGAGCTTATAGTTTACCTCAATGGGGTCTTGGTCAATCGGGCAAGGGAGGTTCGCCCTTCTAAAGGTCGTATTCAGATTCAATCCGAGGGAGCTGAAATTTATGTCAGGAATATAGAATTAACGAAACAAAAAAAATCCCGCAAGAATTAACTCGCGGGATTTTGAAAATGATCAAAAGCAAATTACCAACCTGGATTTTGCTTCATGCTTGGATTGAGTGCAATCTCATTAATAGGCAATGGCCATAAATAATCACGTGCCGCATCAAACTTACGGAAACTGGCCGCTTGAGTAATAATGTAGTTATCAGCCGTTGTATTGACCTTTACCGTTGTACCAAACTCCTTGAAGAAATAATTTCCTAAAATAGGTTTTGTTAATTCAATTTCAGCTGTTTTCCAACGAATTAAATCCCAATAACGGAAACCTTCTTGGGCTAGTTCTACACGTCTTTCACGTCTGATTTCATCACGCATCACAAGATCGTTGGTCGTTACCTTCTAAACCAAATTTACCATTTCCGTCGGTGGTGGTTCCTTTAGTAGGAGTACCCTTTACCGAAATGGCGACACCCGGAATTGCGTCTCCTTTTGTGTCCTTAATACTACCTGTGATAGTTTTTGATTGTGCAAAGGCTGTACTTGAAAAGACGAGCCAACAAACGAAAATCCATAGACTGTTCTGCCAGGACTTCCTTTTTTTGTAAATTTTTGTCATATTTTATGATTGTAAATTGATTTTTTAAGGTGGCAAAAGTAGTATTTTTCTTTCAAAAATTATAATAAATTATTCCACTAATTATTAATCGATCCTATATCTTTACGATTAAATCAAATCGAACTATGAAAAAAATCCAGTTGTTTATTTTATTCATGTTTTTAGCATGGACTTCTATTGCCCAAAATGCATATAACATTATTCCTTTGCCTAAGTCTTTAAAGCCTGCTGAAGGGGTATTTTTGATTAAAAAAGGAATTTCCTTGTACATAAATTCAAATGAATTTAGCCCATCGGCCAATTTGCTGGCCTTGCAAATTAAAAATGTTTCAGGCCTAACAGCTTCTGTAAAAATAGCGAAAACGGCCTCTTCAGGAATTGTATTCAGTAAAAATGATGGCTTAGGAGATGAGGAATATCGTTTACAAGTGAATGCTAAAAAAGTGGAAATCCAAGCAAAAACCGGGAAAGGTGCTTTTTATGGATTACAAACGTTACTCCAATTGATGCCAGCACCTATTTATGGAAATGAATTGTCGGCGGTAGCATTAACAATCCCTAATTGTGTGATCGAAGATGCTCCTCGGTTTAGCTACCGTGGATTGATGCTAGACGTAGGCCGTTATTTTTTCTCGGTGGATGCGGTAAAACGCTATATCGATTTGATGGCCGTTTATAAATTAAATACGTTTCATTGGCATTTGACTGAAGATCAGGGCTGGCGCATTGAAATAAAAAAATATCCTCTGTTGACCTCAATATCTTCGGTGCGGAAGGAAAGTATGTTGGGCCATTATAGGGACCAAAAATACGATGGAAAGCCACATGGCGGATTTTATACGCAAGAGCAAATTAAGGAAGTCGTTGCCTACGCCACTTCTAAATATATTCAGGTAATTCCAGAAATTGAAATGCCTGGTCATTCGACGGCCGTATTAGCAGCCTATCCACAATTGGGTTCCAATGGGGATAAAATATTACAAGTGAAAACTAAATGGGGCGTGGCTGAAGACGTCTTGTTCCCGCGTGAAGAAACTTTTGAATTTTTGGAAAACGTTTTGACCGAAGTGATGGCTTTATTTCCTGGTCAATACATTCACATTGGTGGCGACGAATGTCCCAAAACCCAATGGAAAGAAAGTCGTTTTTGCCAAGATTTAATTAAGAAATTAGGCTTGAAGGATGAGCATGAATTACAGAGTTATTTCATTCGTCGGATCGATAAATTTGTGACTTCCAAAGGGAAAAAATTATTAGGTTGGGATGAGATTTTAGAAGGAGGTTTATCGCCAAACGCGATGGTGATGTCGTGGCGAGGAACTAAAGGCGGTATCGAAGCGGCCAAGCAAAATCATGATGTTGTGATGTCACCGAACTCATATTTCTACATCGATTATTACCAAGCGGAGGCTAAAACTGAACCCATCGCCATCGGAGGATTCTTGCCTTTAAGTAAATGCTATTCTTTTGAACCCGATTTGCCAGAATTAACGGCTGAGGAAGCGAAACATGTGGTGGGTATTCAGGCCAATTTATGGACCGAGTATGTCAGTAATTTACCTTATGCTGAGTATATGACCTATCCGAGAGCTTTAGCCTTATCCGAGGTTTCTTGGTCTCCCAAAGGATCAAAAAATTACGAGGATTTTAAAAAGCGCTTGAAGGGACATATGCCTTCCATGGATGCTTTAAAAATTAATTATTCAAAAGCATTTTTAAGCCAACCCTAAATTTGCTTGCTTGATGTATAAAAAAATCCTTTTGAGAATTAACTCAAAAGGATTTTTTTATGCACTGCTGGACTTCAATGATTTAATTTTCTGGTAGAAATTCAGTATCTGGAATGGTAGTTTTGCCCTAGAATTTTGGGTCTACAAATTCCCATTCTTTTACATGAGAGGGTCTGTGTTGTTTTTTGGCAATTTCATCCATCTTTTTGATCATTTCAGGATTTGCCTGAGCGATGTCATTTTGCTCATAGGGATCTTTAGACAAGTCAAATAATTCCCAAGGAGCCATGGCATTCTTTTTCATGTTGGACTTGATGCCTTTGAAATTCTCGATGCGCACTGCAACTTGCCCTGATTTTTCAGGGAATTCAAAATAGATAAAAGGATGTTTGGCTTGGGCTTTTCCCAAAAGGGTCGGCAAGAAGGAGATCCCATCCGTTTTGACGGGTATTTTGGCACCCGTAAGTTCGGCTAAAGTTGCCATCACGTCAAATTGGACCGAAGGGTGATCTGTAGTTTGACCGGCTTTGATTTTGCCCGGCCAGCGTGCGATCATAGGCTCCCGAATGCCTCCTTCATATAAGTCTTGTTTACGACCGCGTAAACCGGCCACGGAATTAAAAAATTCGGTATCTACGCCACCCACATCGAAGGTCGCCCCATTATCGCTCGAGAACATGATCAAAGTATTTTCGTCGATTTGATATTTTTTTAAGGTTTCAATGATGCGTCCTACTTGTTTGTCTAAATAAGTGATCATCGCTGCATAGGTAGCTTTGGGGTATTTTGTGGGGACGTAACCGCCTTTGCTAGACGTATAAATGGTCTCTGGGAATTTTCCTTGATATGCTTTTATTTCATCTTCTGGCGCTTGTAATGAAAGGTGAGGAAGCGGAAGTGGTAGGTATAAAAAGAAAGGTCTTTTTTGATTTTTTTGTATGAATGCTAAAGCCTTTTCCATCATTTTGGTAGCTGCATAATCTTTGCCTTTAAACTTCTCAAAATCGATGGAGTCGATGCTGACTTTTTTATTTTGGTATTCATGGACCAATTGATACGTGTTTCTCAAAGTATCCCATTTTCCGTTTTCCCACAGGTGTGTCGGATATAAATTATGCGCTTGTTTTTGGTCCAAGAAACCATAGTAATAATCGAAGCCATGTAGGTTGGGATCCCCGGTGGTATTATTCATTCCAAGACCCCATTTGCCCACGAGCGCCGATTGATAGCCTACGGATTTCATTAATTTAGCAATGGTGAATGTGTTTTCTGGCAATGGCATTTGACCACCTTCTTTATCGTCCCTAAATCCCCCCAATTCGTAATTGCCTCGTATGTAGGAATGTCCGGCGTGCTGGCCCGTCATCAACATACACCTGGCCGGTGCGCAAACAGGTGCACTGGTATAGTGGTTGGTGAATCGAATCCCCTCTTTCGCCATCGCGTCCAAAAATGGCGTCTTGATTTTTTGTTGGCCATAGACACCTAACTCCCCATATCCCAAATCATCCGCATAGATGTAAATGACGTTTGGTTTTTTTTGAGCGTTCATGGCGAAGCATAGTGTCATAAACAAGAATGTGATGTAGGAGTGATTTTTCATGGATCCAATAGGGATGACAAGTGGGTGGGTAGCTTTGGGCTAATTTTCTTTATTCGGGTTTTGCCAAAGGTTGTCAATGAGCCCGAAATCATTTGATTGATTTTTATTGTGAAAGATCATTGACCTGCGGCTCTATTTTCTTTTCCCTTTCTTTGGGTCAAATCATCCCCTAATTCTTCCCTTGCTTTTTCGGCTAATGCTCTTAAATCGGCTACAACTAATGGGTAAAGCGATTGAACATCATAGCGCTCACCTGGATCTCTGCGTAAATCATATAGTGCCTCAGGAAAAGGAAAATCTTCTTTTAGCTTCCCTGGAAATCCATCTTGACCCGGCATAAACCCTTCATGGGTTCTCCCTGGGTGCGCTAGGACTAATTTCCACTGGCCTTTTCTCACCGCTTCCAAATTATTTTTTCGGTAATAGTATAAAAATTCTTTTCGGGGTTCGGCTTTTTTTTCATCTTTTAAAAGTGAAATTACGTTGACTCCATCTATCTTTTTTGTCGGTAGTTTGGACTCGGTGATGGCGCAAATGGTAGGCAACAGATCGATGTTGGAAGCCAGCCCATTATTAACTTTTCCCCCATCGATATGCCCTTTCCATTGGGCAATGAAGGGAACTCGTTGGCCACCTTCAAACGAGGTACCTTTTGCTTCTCTTAAGCCGCCTGTGGACCCAGCGTGATTGCCGAAATTCTGCCAAGGGCCATTGTCCGAGGTAAAAATGACTAGTGTATTGTGGTCAATTTTCAAGCGTTTGAGGGTCTTCAAAATTTCGCCTACGGACCAGTCCATTTCCAACATCACATCTCCGTAAAGTCCTTGCTTGCTTTTTCCTTTAAATGCCGCGGAGGCGTTGATCGGAACGTGTGGCATGGGATGCGGCATGTAGACAAAGAAAGGTTTTGCCTTATTTTTTTCAATGAATTTAATAGACTCTTGGGTCAAGATGTTGATCAATTGGGCTTGATCATCTAAGGTTTTAATAAATCTTTCCGGCTTAGATCCACGGATTAATGGCAGTTCCGGGAAGTCTTTTCTTTGATTAGTGGCATTTCTGGTTCCGTCGTAGTGTACAGGCCACATATCGTTTGAATAAGGGATGCCAAGGTATTCATCGAAGCCATGTTGGGTCGGTAAAAATCTCTCCGAATCTCCTAAATGCCATTTGCCAAAAATACCAGTTGTGTAGCCATTGGCTTTTAATACCTCGGCAATCGTTTCTTCGTCTTTATTTATTCCGACGGGCGAATTAGGGAACAGTGCTCCCGAAATTCCAATTCTGTTTGGGTAGCAGCCGGTCAATAGGCCAGCCCTTGAGGCACTGCAAACGGCTTGTGCGGAAAGGAAATTAGTCAGCCGAACCCCGTTCTTAGCCATTTGGTCCAAATTGGGCGTTTGATATTGACTTGCACCATAGCAACTCAAATCCCCGTAACCTAAATCATCCATTAAGATGACGATGACATTAGGTTTTTTTTGGGCAAAAATTGGCGTGCAGGTAAAGACCAAAATACTGGCCAGTAGGAGGTATTTTTTCATAGGTTTGCTATTTATTCAAGAATGATCCATTGAAATTTCTGGAGCGAAAGGTCAAAATATCAGATGCAAAATATTAATTATTTTTCGAACCTGAATCGATCCATGATTTAATTTTGCTGATTTCGCAGGAAGAAATACTGACACTTGCTGAGGGCATGGCGATGTAACCGGCTAAATGAGCCACAGAACCATATAATTTACCATTAAGGGCATAGGTATAAATGTTGGCATACGTGGTTAAATCAATTCCCCCTTGAGGTTTTGTTCCACTGTGGCAACCAGTGCAGCTCGATTGTAAAATGGGTGTGATGTCTTTGGCAAAGCTCATGTTTGTAGTAATACAAGCGGTCCCAGACGCCTCGCAAGAATTATTTTTTGCCCCTTGTTTGATCCAAGTTAAGACCATAGCGATGTTGTCTTTGGAGAAAGCGGCCAAAGGCGGAGGAGGCATTCTTTCTTCACCAGTCCGCAGTAAACTCGTGTATAAGCTACTTGAAGAAGGGTTTTTGGTATTTACCTCTTTGATAATATTGGTATAGTCTGTTAAAATGACTCCCTCTTTTTTGCTAATGGCATCGTGGCAACCGCTCATGGCACAGTTGGAGACGATCAATGGAAGAATTTTTTGTTTAAAATAAATGGTATCAGGGTTGCAAATAACATTGGCAGTCGGTGGTGGAGTAACCGGCGTGGTGACAATGGGATTAACCGGATTTATGGGTTTTAAATCGACGAGAATACTGCCTGTTGGGTATGAACCGATAATCCATTTCTTCACCATGTTTAATTCGCAGGATGTTAAAGAGCTTGTTGCTGATGGCATGGGCGAATAGCCAGGCAAGTGCATCATGGAGCCATATAATTTCCCATTTTTAACATAGGGAATAATTTTATCGTAGGTTGATAAGTCAACATTCCCTGACGCAAGGGTCGCATTGTGGCAGGAAATGCAATTATTTTGAACAATGGGCCAAATCGATTTGTCGAATGAAATACTGATCGTATCGCAAGCAGAGGCTGTTGGACCCGGTATTATGGGTGTTGTTGACCCGGGGATTTCCCCTGGTTTTATCGGCAAAGGGATGTTTTTGTCGTTTTGGCATGCGAAAATTATACCTAGTAAAAAAATTACACGGATTCTTTTCATTTTTTTTGGTTAAATTTTACTTGCACTTATTATTCGAACGATAAAATCGTCAAATCTAAGATCTGACAATTTATTCTTTCAGTCCTCAATTATTTCTTGACATAATTGATCTTGCTACTCACCCGGATTACTTCGGCAATTTTAGCAAAAACAATTTTTGGGATGTCAATTTTATAATCAACTAATTTAATATCAAATTGACACGAAAGGGTCAGTTGATCTCCAGTAGAAACAACATTGCCCTTAATTTCAATCGGTTTTGTGATCCCATGAATGGTTGCCGTGCCCACAGCTGTAACGGCATAAGTTCCAGGAACTTTTAAATCGACCAACTCTCTGATTTTTCCTTTAAAGGTGGCGCTTGGGAATTTATCACTTTCTAAATAGTTTTCATTGAAATGCTCTTGCATTAATTTGTTTGGGAAAACAAAACTAGTGACACGCATTTGCACCGCAACTTCATTGTTATCCGTGTTGATGATACTGCCCACCTGTTTATTTAACGCATCGATATCCTCTAGAGGCGTTTTGGAGAAAAAAGAAACCTCTCCGTTCTGTGCCATGTACAACTGCCCATTTGCCTGAAAACCAAAAATAATCAGTCCTACTATTACAATTAATTGTCTCATTTTTTATTTTTTTTATCAGGTTCTAAGCTAAAAGTCCTGGCCAAATTAAACCCATAAAATATATCCGTATTGGTCCATGTGCCAGTGGTTTGGCCAATAAAATGTTTCTCGATCATGCCTTTTGAATTGGTAAAGTGCAGCTGAAACACGTGGCCTCCCGTTTCGATATCAAAACCTATGGAAAATGAATCCTGGTAAGGATAGGCCGTTCCAGAGGTTTTCAAGAAATTCTGAGTATTGACCAAATTCTTATAATATTCGGCTGATAAACTGAGTCTATTGGTCAACTTATACCTTCCCCCAAAACCCAAAGAATATAGATTATTGTCGAAATAAACAGATTCTACTTTGTTGTTGTGTAGGATCGTAGGCATAATCTGTAAGGATAATTTATCGGTAAACTTCCTGGCAATCAATATTTGGCCCATATACGTTTGGCGCTGTAAATTATTTTCATACCTCATTATATTGCCTGAAGGTAATGTGTAGCCCGTCGGCATGGTATTAGTTGCTAAGCTCCCATAGACCGTAAGTGTCACAGGCATTTGATTGGATTGCCTCAAAACTTTGTATTTGGAATAAAAATCATAGGTTTTTTCGATGGTAGACCGACCCATTCCCACCAACCAAACATCACTTAATCCATACTCTAAACCTAATCTAATTTTGGCTTCATCCAAACCCAAAAAGTTATCCATAAAGCCTGAATTTAAGGCCCCAAATCGATGGGATATCCAAAAGTTCAAATGTTTTTTAGCAATGGTTTCAACCGTTTGGCCGTTAATGAACCTAGATCCCTTGAAAGTTGCTTGAGTATAGGTGATTTTCTTGGCATCCTCTTGATTCAGCATGTTCAGTAAATCATCTTGGCCCAACATTTGGGTTGCATACAGCAAACCAAAAAGGCATAACATTTTAGCTTTCATGTTAAGAAAAAACCCTTAGGCTTGAATTAGTTAATGTCGTTTGATAGGCAGCTATACCTTTGCTACTGACATTATTTATTTTTGCACCTGTAATACTAAATGAAGCGCCGTGAGCTGGACACGAAAAACCAGATCCATTGTACATGACTTGAGCTTGACCTTCATGTGAGCAAATTTGGGTGACTGCGGCAAAAGTTGTGGAAGAAACTCGCGCGATGACGACTTTATTGATCGTGATGTATTTGCCAACGGTATTTAAGGCACTATATGAGGCATTAGTTAAATCTATAGTGAAATCTACGTTTCCTGAGGGAGCAACATCCGATTCATTTTGGCATGAACTTAATGCGCTGGCTCCACAATATACGGCCATTAACGATGCACCTTTTAATCCCAATGACTTTAAAAATTCGTTTCTTTTAATTTTGTTTTCCATGGTAGGCTATGATGATAGGATTTGTTACGTTTTATATAAATGGTGACCAATACAATAATGAAATGTATGATTTTGTAGGGAGTAAAATTATCTTTAATTGGGTTGAAAAAATCAGTTTTAAACTTAGACGGATTGAAATTTGAATTTAAATTTATGTGGGCCAATTGATATTGAATTTTAAAATCAATCAATTCGTTTTTCTATTGCACAAAATTAATTTAAATTTTAAATAGCTAACCTCTGTTAATTATGATTGTTATCATAATCCTCATTAAGTAGACATGCCTACAAATCAAGTCGACGGAATATAATTTAGCATCTATTCCGCTAAAACCTATAACCTGTTATTTGTTACCTAATACCTATTACCTTAATATATTGGGTCTAGGTAAACCGGACCCCGAGAAATTACCTATTACCTATTACCTAATACCTTTTACCTACTACTTAATTCCATTGTATCGAGGTAAACCGGACCCCGACAAATTACCTAATACCTTTTAACTAATACCAAATTCCATTGGATCGAGGTAAACGCGGCCCCTACGAATTACGAATTACCTATTACCTATTACCTATTACCTTTTACCTATTACCTTTTACCTATTACCTTTTACCTATTACCTAATTCCAAATTCCATTGTGTCGAGGTAAACCGGACCCCTACGTTCCCTAATTCGGATTAACCCTAAACACCATACCTGGATTTTCTACGCCAATGTACATATACCCATCTGAGCCTAATTTTACATTACGTAATCGGCCTACATTAAGCAAAATCTTCTCTTGCTTAACTACTTTGTTGTCTTTAATGACGCAACGATTTAAGTAATTAAAACGCAAAGAGCCGATCATCAAATTCCCTTTCCATGCCGGATATTTGTCGGTGTTCATAAAAGTCAAACCTGACGGGGCGATCGACGGAACGAAATAAGAGACAGGTTGTTCCATGCCTTCTTTTTTCGAAATGTTGGTGATCGGTTTGCCGTCATAATTGATTCCGTAGGAAATCACGGGCCAACCGTAATTTCGGCCTGCTTGGATGATGTTGATTTCATCTCCTCCACGAGGGCCGTGTTCTGTTTCCCAAATGTCTCCTGTCCATGGATTGGTCGTTAATCCTTGAGGATTCCGTTGGCCATACGAATAAATACTAGGATGGAATTTAGCTGGATCTTTGCCTACAAATGGATTGTCTTTTGGCACGGTTCCATCATCATGTAAGCGGTGAATTTTTCCATTGTCATTATCGGTTTCTTGTGGAAATACTTTTTCCATACCTCTTTCACCCACGGAGAAAAACATAAATCCTTTTTTATCAAAAGTTATTCGAGAGCCAAAATGATGGAATGTTTTGGTATATGGAAGCGACTCAAAAAGGTCTTGAGATTCCACCCACATATTATTTTTGATTTTTCCTCGGACAATTCCTGTTGAAGTCAAGGTGGTGGACCCATCCATTTTGAATTTAGAGTAGGACATGTAGACCCAACCGTTTTCCGCAAATTTTGGATGTAATGCGATGTCTAAAAGACCCCCTTGGCCTTTAGCCATAACCGCTGGTATGCCAGTAATTTCTGTTTTATTTCTTTTTTGATCGACCAAATACAATTTACCTTTTCGGTCAGAAATTAAATAATCCTTGTTTGGCAATTGTGCAAATCCCCAAGGACTTTCTAAGCCAGTGGCGATC
>Ga0209499_1000329_pt1 | contig 35294 bp, 60 predicted proteins | sample C_130208_EF_Meta_FD_187306 | JGI IMG/M metagenome (GOLD analysis project Ga0209499, IMG submission 187306) | Freshwater microbial communities from Lake Croche, Canada to study carbon cycling - C_130208_EF_MetaG (SPAdes) (version 2) | ecosystem: Environmental > Aquatic > Freshwater > Lake... | reverse complement strand
CTGGTTATAATAATAAAAAATTACATTTTCAATACAATGGCGATGGCACACACTTATTAGAATTTGACAATGGTATAACAGCATCAAACGTAGCAACAAAACAAAGAGGTATAAACATAAACGATTTACCTTTTAAAGAATTAGCAGTTCAAATACATACAGCAGGGAATTTAGGAGCAGCAGGAAATAGTCAAATGTTAATAGAATTAGAATACAGATTACACCCAATCATAGCATAGTTATACAATAATGGCAAACGAAAAAATAATATTTGACACCGAAGTAAAAGTAGGCAGTTCAGTAGGTTCAGTAAAAAGTTTAAAAGCAGAATTAAGAGCAGTAACAAATGAACTTGGTAATCTTGAACAAGGTAGTGAAGCATTTATAAAAGCAGCACAAAAAGCAGGAGAGTTAAAAGATAGAATTGGTGATATAAAAGCTACTGTAAATGCTTTTAATCCTGAAGCTAAATTTCAAGCATTAGCAGGTGCAGTAGGTATAGCCGCAAATGGTTTTAGTGCTATGCAAGGTGCAATGGCTTTAATGGGTAGTGAGAATGAAGACTTAAACAAAACTATCGCACAGACTCAAGGGGCAATTGCATTAGCTACTGGCTTGAATGGTTTATTAGGAATGAAAGATGCATTTGTACTTTTACGAACTACTTCTATTGCTACGTTTGCATCAATGAAAGCAAGTATAATGGCAACAGGTTTAGGTGGTTTAATTATAGCTATTGCAGCAGTTGTTACAGCATTTTATGCAATGGCAACAGCATCTGAAGCATCTTCTAAAAGACAAATTGCAGCTATTAATGATACACAAGATAAACTAAATGAACAATATGATTTAGAAATAGCAATTGCAAAAGCAGCAGGAAAAAACACAACAGAATTAGAACGTGGAAAAATAGAAGATAAAAGAAATTCAGCAAGAGAAGCAGTTAGAATAAGTCAAGAGCAATTAGATAAACAACTATATATTTCAAGTGATGAGCAAAAAGCACACGATGAATTAGTAAAAAATAAAAAATCTATTGATAATGAATATTTAATATTTGAAGCAGGTGTAACTAAAGCAAGGCTTGATAGAGAATCTAAATATTATGAAGATAAAAGTACTAAAGATAAAGATGCAAATGAAAAATTCAAAGCAGAGAAAAAAAGAATTGATGATTATAATAAAGAACAAGAACAATTAAAATTTAAAGTTGAAGAAGGAAATAGAGAAGCAGATAGGGCAATTCAAGATGTTATTGATTTTAATAAAGAAGAAGATAGAAAGAAAAAAGAAGAAGATGATAAAAAAGATTTAGATAGAAGAAGGGCATTAGCAACACAACAAGTTCAAGTAAAACAAGAACAAGCAGCAGCCGAAAAAGAAATAGATGAAGCATCAATAGAAGCAAAAAGACAATTATTTCAAACAACATCACAAATATTAGGTGGGTTAGCAGATTTAGCAGGAAAGCAAACAGAAGAAGGGAAAGTATTAGCAATAGCACAAGCAACAATAGATACTTATTTAAGTGCGAGTTCAGCATATGCAGCAGCAGCAAAGATTGATCCAATAGTATTAGCACCATTAGCAGCAGGGGCAGCAATATTAGCAGGATTTGCAAGGGTGAAAGCAATTGCAGATATTAAAGTTCCTAATAGTGGTGGCGGTGGAGGTGGTGGTGTAGCACCAAGCGCACCAAGAATACCCCAATCAATTACAGGCACAAGGTTAGGTGGCAATAGTGAAGTAACAACAACAGGAAAGAGTACAGTAGGAAAAGTAATAGTAGTTGAAACTGACATCACAGAAGCACAAAATAAAGTAAGTGGAATAATACGAAAAGCAACGATAAAATAATTCTAAAAAGCAAACATTTTAATAACTTATATTTTAAAGAGAATGGACAAACTACCTATTTACCGATTCATAGTTACAGAAGATGATGATGCGCAATTAGAAGCAATTGCATTTGTTGATTCTCCTGCAATTGAAATGAACTGGCAAGCATTCAATTTGCAAGTTAATATAATAGTTTGTAAATCGTGTGGTCATTCTTGGGATATTGCAGATGGTGGCGACAATCCTTATATGTGTAATATTTGCCAAACTGATAACACGCAAGCGAGTGAGAACGCACAAATAGACAAAAAAAGTTTTTTTAAGTTTAGTGCTGACACCGAAAAACGTATAATATCTGGTCCATTAATGGTTGCAGATTTACCTATTTATCGCAGAACAGAAGATGAGGAATATTATGGTGTATTTCAAAAAGAAGACATTTATAATTTAAGAAACAAATTCTTTAAGCAAGGTAAATCAAATCTTGTAAATGAGATGCACGACAGTAATAAAATGATTGATGGTGTGTATATGATTGAATCATTTTTAATTGACGAAGAACGTGGAATATTAGCACCAAAAGGATATAACTTAACAGATGGTTCATGGTTCGGTTCTTACAAGATAGATAACGATGAAGTTTGGAATGACTTTATAAAAAGTGGTGAATTTAAAGGTTTTTCAGTTGAAGGAATATTTAACACAGTTAAGATAGACGAAAAGCCACAAAATATAATAGAACAAATAATAGAAATAATAAAAAATACAAATGACTAAAACTAAATTATCGCCAAAAGAAGCATTAATGCAAATTGGCAATTTATTGAAAATGGAATTTACTAAAACAGAAAAGTTTGCAAGTGCAAAATTAGTAAATGGAACTGAAGTAATGTGGGATGGCGATTTAGCTGAAGGAACTGCTATTATGGTAGTTGATGCTGATGGTAATCAAATGCCTGCCCCTGATGCTATTCATGAATTAGAAGATGGCACAGAGATTTACACGACAGGTGGATTAGTAACTAAAATTGAACCTGCATCTGAAGAAATGGCTGCTACTCCTGACATGAGTAAAATGGAAGAACGTATGGCTGCTTGTGAAGCTAAGATGAGTGCAATGGAAACTAAAATGAATGAAATGTTTACTTCAATGGAAGGTAAATACTCGGCAGTTGTTGAAAGTAACACAAACAAATTTGCAGAAATCAGCAAAATAGTAGAAGAAATTGCAGCAGAACCAATCGCACCAGTAGAAGCACCAAAGAACTCAACATTCAGTAAAAAAGCAGTAGCTATGACTGCAGTTGAACGTATAGCAGCATTTAAAAAATTATCAAATAAATAACTAAAAATAAAAACTAAACAAAATGGCATTTAACGTAACAGCCTTATCGGCATACACTAAAACCAACGAAAATGTATTATTACATCGTTCGTTCTTCGAACCTAAAACTGCATCAAGAATGCAAATCTTAACAGGAGTAAAATCTACGATTCAAGTTCCTGCATTAACTGACTCTTTAATTTGGCAAAATGGTGATGCTTGTGGTTTCACAGCAAGTGGTGACACAACTATTTCTGCTCGTGTATTAACAGTAGGTAGAATCAAAGTAAACAAAGAATGGTGTATTAATGATTTAGAAACTAAATACACTCAATTATTGTTATCACCAGGTTCTAACTACGATGCTTTACCAGGCGGAATTGATGCAGCATTCGTAGAAACTATTTTAGGTACTACTAAAGAAAACGTAGAAACTGCAATTTGGCAAGGTGATACTACAAGTGGTAACTCACAATTAAAGCAATTTGATGGTTTAGTAAAGATTATCAACGCAGCAAGTGGAACAATCCAAGCAAACGCAACAGCATTTATTGCAACTGCGGTAACTGCAATCACAGCAGCTAACATTATCTCGGTAGTACAAGCAATCTATCAAGCAATACCAGTAGAGATACTTGATAAGCCTGATTTGAATGTTTACATGGGTGTAGGTAACTTTAGATTATACCAAACTGCTTTAACTAACGCAAATCTTTTCAATTTCATTCCTACTGATAATGCTTTAGGACAAATGAAAATTCATGGTACAAACGTGAATATCATTTCAACTCCTGGATTAACAGGAACTAACGCAATCTATGCATTAAGAGATAGCAACATGTTCTTAGGAGTAGATTTAGAAAATGAACAAGAAGAGTTCAAGTTTTGGTACTCAATGGATTTTGATGTAGTTCGTTTTAAATACAGAACTAAACTTGGTGTTCAAGTATCACAAGTTCAAGAAATCGTTAAATTCACAATTTAATTCACAAAAGGGTAGTAGCTAATAGTTGCTACCCTTTTTAAAACCCAATTTAAAATCATGGCATGCGCAATAGTAGCAGGATATGCACTTGACTGTAAGGATACAGTTGGTGGAATAAAAAATTTATACATAACAGAACAAGCTAATATAACTGCGGTTACAGAAAATGCGAGTGGTTATGTAACAGCAATAACAAAGTCAGCAGGAAAGAAATATTTTCTTTATGCATTAGAACCACGTGGCGCAAATAGTACAACTAATAACATCAATACTGATCCTAAAATTGGAACAGTAGGTTATGAGCAAACTATCGCAGCTACGTTCTTGAAAATGGCTTATGACACACAATTCAAACTACAGCAAATTATCAAAAACAGAACTTCGATAATTGTTGAAATGAAATCAGGTCAATTCTTTATTTTCGGTTCTGCATTCGGAATGGAATGTACTGGCGGAACTGGAACATCAGGTGCTGCGCTAAATGAATTCAATGGATATTCATTGACTTTTGCAGGAATGGAGAAAGTATTCGCACAAGAGGTTGACCCTGCAATTATAGCAGCATTATTAGTTTAAAATTTTTCATTGTTTTCATAGCAAAAAGCCAATCGATTAAGTTCGGTTGGTTTTTTTGTTTTAGCAAACTTTTTAATTATTTATATTTATAGTTAGTGATAAGATTTTACAAAAATAGCACGAATAATGTAATAGTAACTTTAACTGAAAATTCAACAGTTGTAAATCCTATTTATTTGTTTATGTTTACCAACCAAACTTCAAATGTTCCTTATTATTTCATCTCCACAGACAGTAGTAACTACAAAACTCGTTATAATAAGTTTTCCATAAAAGAAAAAACAAGTGCAAACACATTAAATGGCGAAGTTACCTTAGGTTTAAATGGATTTTATAACTATAAAGTGTATCAAACATCACTTTCTAATTTAAGTGGGCTTACAACAGCAGCAGATGCAATTCCTTTTATCACTAAAACAGTTGAAATTGGTGTTGTAGATGTTGTAAAAGATGCACAAATCAATACAGAATACGATGTTCAAGATGAAACAAACATAATTTACCAACCATAACACATGGCATATACAGATAAGACAATAAAAATCGGATTTTCTAATGATAAAGTTCCAGTATTTGTGGAACAAAAGTCAAAAGTATGGGTAAAATATGGTGAAGAAAACAACTATCCTCAATACCTTGTATTACTTTTTAATAGAAGTGCAAAGCATAACGCAATAGTAACAAGCAAACAACTATATATTAGCGGTAAAGGTTGGCAATTTGACCAATCAGAAATGCAAGGTGAAGAGATAATTGCACTACAAGCGTTTATTGACAATCCTAACCAGTACGAAACACTAAACGACTTAGCTAAAAAGACTATTTTAGACAATGAATTATTTGGTGGTTGTTATATTAAGGTAGTAGGTACAAAAGGAAAGAAAGGACAAGAACTTTACCATATTGATTATTGCACAGTTCGTAGTAATGAAGACAATTCGGAGTTCTATATTAGCGATGAATGGATAGATGAAAGTGGAAACGAAAATACATCACCATTGTTTACTACTTTGCGTGCTTATGATCCTAATCAAAAACAAGCGGAATCAATTTACTATTATAAGAGTTATAGACCAAATTTAAATACTTATACTTTACCTGATTACATTGGTGCCGTTCCTGCAATTATTACAGATGCAGAAGTAGCGAATTATCATAGAGCAGAAATACAAAATAGTTTCAAAGGTTCTAAAATGATTACTTTTGTAAATGGTATTCCTTCAGATGATGAAATGAAAGCTACTGAACGCAAGTTAAAGAGTAAATTCACATCAACAGACAGCGCAGGTTCAATAGTTGTAGACTTTGCAGATGACAAGGACAGAGTAGCAATAATAAACGATTTAAGCGCAGGAGATTTCGCAGATAAATACACAGCATTAAACGATACAATACAACAGGAAATTTTTGTTGGGCATAAAGTTACTTCACCGATGATTTTTGGTGTCAGGGTAGAAGGTCAATTAGGTGGTCGTGCAGAAATGATAGATGCTTTTAACCTATTTACAAATACATACGTAGCACCAAGACAAGAAGTTCAAGAACAAATATTTAATATTTTCGCACCGATAAAAGGTAAGTTAAAGATTAAACAACTTGAACCTATTATGCCAAGTTTTACAGAACAAACACTAACACAAATTTTAACAAAAGATGAGTTACGTGAGATTATTGGAAGAAAACCATTAGAACCTACACAAGTAGTTCAAGCAGTACAACCAACACTTGCAAAGTTTAGCAAGCAAGTAAAGGATTTAATAGATTACGAAACATTTTCTAAATATGGTGAAAGTGTAGAAAATTTTCAACTTGTAAAAACTAAAAAAGTAATGTTTGGCAAAGAAGATTTTATATCTAAAATTGAACAAGGTATACTTGACTTAATTAAAAAAACACCTGATATAAAAGTTGATGCATTAGCAGAAATAATGAAGTTGGATATATCAAAAGTAAACGATGCAATTGAAACATTAATCGGACAAGGATTAATTGACAAGAATTTACAGATAACTACTAAAGGAGAGAACAAAAACATTCCAACTTTTAGTGAATTATTTATACGTTACAAATATGCTTTAAGAAGTGATGCACCTGCATTAGTAGAGGGTGGTGAAAGTAGGGATTTCTGTTCTGCAATGATGAGTAACCCTCGTTATTTTAGTCGTGAAGATATAGACAATATTAGTAATGATTTAGGGCAAGTTTACGATATACCTAACTATGATGCATTTAGGCGCAGAGGTGGTTGGTATCATGATCCAAATCAAGATGTAAATTTACCATACTGCAGACACGTATTTGTTCAAGAATTAGTAAAAAGAGTTAAATAATATGGCAGCACAAGTTTTATTTTTAAGCGAACAAACATTAAAACAGCGTTCTGTTTTACAGGATAATGTTGATATGAAGATTGTAACTCCAACTATTATTGAGGTACAAGAGTTCTATATATTACCAATATTAGGAACAAGTTTATACAATGAATTAAAAACACAAATTGCAGCAAATACAGTAAGTGTAGCAAATAAGAATTTAATTGACAACTACATAACGAGTACAATGATTTGGTACATGCAAGTTGAATTGCCATTAGCAATGAACTATAAATATTTTAATAAATCGGTTGGTGTTCAAAGTGCTGATAACATTCAACCTGCAAGTATGCAAGAAATTCGTGATATAATGGATGAGGCGAGAAATAAAGCACAAGTATATGCTGAAAGATTGACTAAATTCTTATTAGCACACACAACTACTTATCCTCTTTATTTAACGCAAACTGGTGTGGGCATAGACACTATATTTCCACAAAGAACGAACTATAATAGTGGAATGTTAATCGATGGCGATGGATGTTGTGGTGGTAGATATAACTTTCAAGGAATAAAAATTGAACCAAGAGAACTAACCAAACCTTGTACATATTGTTAATGAAAACAAAAATAAAGAACGAACAAAAATTACAAAAATTTATAAAAGAAAATGCAATTCTTCACACTAAATCAGATAGTCAACCTATTAGAAACGATAAGCCTAAATCATGCTCAGATAAACGGATTTTTCTTCGGTAGTCAAGATGATATTTCTGCAAGTCAACAAGAGCAATATCCGTTATTGTGGGTGGATGTAATTGAAAGCAATATTGATATAAATACAACCAATATTGTAATGAATTGCAAGATAATGGATATTGCAAAAGATGACCAGTCGAATGAGAAGGATTCATTAAGTGATTGTTTAAGTATTGCGCAAGATGTATATGCTTACTTAAATAATCCAATATATCAAGATTACTATATACTTGATTTGTCAACTAATTTAACACCGATTAGAGAAGGAATGGCTGACAAAGTAAATGGATTTCAAATGGATTTAACTTTCCATCTAATACAAGAAAGAAATAGGTGTCAAATACCTTTAAAATAAAAAAAAATTAAACAAATAAAAATATGACAGATTTAGGAAAAATAATTGGTTCAGGTGGTTGCGAATTTATAGCAGCATCAAGTGCAAAAACAAGTAAAGCATATACTGGAATTGTAATTAATACAGATGCGGTTATAAGTGTTTTAGAAATGAACGGAGTAAACGTGCTAACAACAAAAGCATTTAATGGTGCAACAGTATCAGCAGGTATGTTTATACCAACAGCAGCAGGAACTTACATCACTGCAATTACATTAGCTTCAGGAACTGCTATCGGTTATAACAATCAATAATTATGTTAGGAATTAGCACAACCAATGCACGAGTTGGAGGTTTTCGTGGTGGAAAAAAATTTAGTGCTGAAGCATTAGCTTGGAGAACTAATATAATAGCAAATGGTGGAACTATTCCTGATGCTACATTAGCAATTTTTGACACTAATTTTTTTAAACCTGCAAAAGCAAATGGAAATATTTTAACAGAATTAGATAGATTAAATATTTATTGCGGATTAGTTGGTTATGAAATAGCAGCGAGAACAAATATAATTAAGGCAGCTCATTTTGTTACACCAGTTAGTTCGCCAACTTTTGATAATAATGGTTATAAAAGTAGTGGCACAAGTTATTTAAATACAAATTATACACCAAGTACACAAGCTGTAAAATTTACTTTAGATAGCAATTCTACATTTGCAGTAGTTGCCGCACCTTCGTTTTCTTCAACATATAGAATTTATGGCAGTTCTGCAGCTACTAAAAGAAATGATTTAGTACGAGATAACACGCCAGAATTTGTTGCTTTTAATAATAGCAATGCGGTTGTAATCAATACAAATATAATTACTTCAGGAAATGTTTTTTTGGCATCAAAAAGAATAAATGCTTTAAATTCTGATTCAATTATAAATACATCAATAATTAATGGTTTAAACGCATCAATAGCAATAGCAACAGATACAGATTATGAATTAACTTCTAATGGTGGTGGTGGAACACCAGACGGAAATTATGATTTAAATTATCACTTAGCTTCTGGTAGGGGTAGCGGAAATGTTGATTTAATAAATTTAAGAGTAATTTTAAATAATTTATTCACAGCATTAGGAGTATAAAAATGAAAGTTTTAAAAGCAACAACAACTAAAAAGAACCAACTGCAAGGCATTTATAACAATGGTGCTTATTTACAATTTATTCAAGATGCGAATAATAATTGGGTGGTAAATGATGCAGTGTTATTAGATAATAATTTTGAAGAGATAAAAGAGCAACTGGAAGAATTACCAATAATAGATTTTCAACCAAAAATAGTTGTATTGTAAAACATGAACAAAAATATTTTATTAATTATAGACAACGGATTTGCTTGGGCAGGAGTATTAACTGCAATAGCAATATCTGTACTACCAATACTTCAAGTAATAGCAGGAACAGCAGCACTTATATTTTCAGTTTTATCAATAGCTAAAATTTTAAAGAATTGGCATGAAAAGAATTAAAGAAAATTGGCAATCACACACTTCAACTATTATTGGTGGCATAGTTGCAATAGCTACTGCATGGTCAACTATTGATATAAGTACATTTGATATTAGTAAGGATTGGAATAAGTTAATCATACCTGCTGTAATAGCACTTGGTGGATATTTGACAAAAATAAATCATGAAAATAACGAAAGCAAGTAATAACCTAATTGAATTAATTAAAAAGTTTGAAGGCTTTAGCAAAATACCTTATTTATGCCCAGCAGGTGTGCCAACGATTGGCTATGGTTCTTGTCGTTATGCCAATGGCGTAAAAGTTACCTTATCAGATAACCCAATAACCGAATCACAAGCTATTGAGTTACTAAAAGATACTTTAAAACAGTACGAATTAGCAGTTGATTCTTATTGTCGTGATGATATAAACCAAAACCAATTTGATGCATTAGTTGATTTTGCTTATAACTGTGGTAATGCTAATTTAAAAAGTTCTACATTATTAAAAAAGGTAAATGCAAATCCAAACGACATAACCATTGGTTTGGAATTTGCAAAGTGGAACAAAGGTGGAGGTAAAATATTGAATGGATTGGTCAAAAGAAGAGCAGCAGAAAGCGAATTATACTTTAGATAGTGTTGATATAGAACGAGCAAAAATAGTTGCTATAATCGAAGCTAAATACAAGCAAAAAGAAATAGATAAACGCACAGCAGAAACTAATAAGAAAACACGCAAATAAAATGTTTTTTATATTCAACTAATTTTACTAATAATGTTAAACCAATTAAACAAAATGAAATCAATTTATTCAATTCTAATAGCTTTACTTTACTGCTTAATATGTAGTTGCTACACCAAGCATAGAGCAATAGAAAAGTTCTGCTCAAAAGATACTGCCAGTATAATGGTAACAATTAACGATACTATTTTAATTGATTCTATCCAAGTTGATACTGTATTCAATGATAATATTGATTCGGTTTATATTACAAAAGATAAATTAGAGATTGTTTATGTAAAGAAATTTGGTAAAATATACATAGAAGGCAAGTGCAAAGGTGATACTATTTACTATGAAAAAAAAGTATTAATTGAAGTACCAGTAGACTGCCCTAAATTAAGTTGGTATAAACAATTAGGTGCTGATTATTGGTTTATCCTTCCATTAATAATCTTGATCCTATTTATTTTAGGTTACATTCGCAAAATAATGAACAATGCATAATGAAAGATTACAAAATAGCATACGAATTTAATGGTCGTAAAATGTACACAATAGTACGAGCAAGAAACGTACAAGAAGCTAAACAGCAAATCAATGATAGGCTTAATTTTATTGAGGTAAAAGATATTACACCACCTGATGTAACAGTTGATATTTTAAAGAACTTATTTAATATGAAATAATATGAAAATGAGACCAAGAATAACACAAGAAGAGTACGATAATATCAAGAAAACAAGAATTGAAAATAATCAGAAGCGAGTGTTAGTTATTGGTGACTTACACGAGCCTTTTTGCTTAGATGGATATTTTGAGTTTTGCAAAGATATTTACACTAAGTATAAATGTACAGATATAGTCTTTATAGGCGATATAGTAGATAATCATTTCTCTTCTTACCACGAAACTATTCCTGATTCAATAGGTGGTGGAGATGAGTTAGAATTTGCAATTAGCAAACTAAAAAAGTGGCACGATTACTTTCCTAATGCAACTGTTATTATTGGTAACCACGATAGGCTTATTATGCGCAAAGCACAAACTGGTGGCATAAGTTCTAAATGGATTAGAGATTACAAAGATGTGCTTGAAGTTCCGACATGGAATTTTGTAGATAGACATATTATTGATGGAGTTCAATACTTACATGGAGAGGGTGGCACAGCAAAGATTAAATGCAAAAGTGATATGATGAGTACAGTGCAAGGACATTTGCATACACAAGCATACACCGAATGGTTTGTAGGGGCTAACTTTAAGATATTTGGAATGCAAGTCGGTTGCGGAATCAATCATAAACATATTGCATTTAGTTATGCTAAATATGGAAAGAAACCTGCAATCGGTTGCGGTGTAATTATCAATGGCACTACTGCTATAAATGAACTAATGGAACTATGATACCAAGCGAATTTCAAATATTAGGGCAAAAGATAGAAGTTATATTTGATGACCTTTATTGCCATAAAAATAAGTGCTATGGTATGTATAATTCTTTACAAAACAAAATAATTCTTGCTAAAAAATACAAGGCTGAAAAAGGTTGGATTGACTATAAACCCGAAATAATACAAGCTACTTTCTTTCACGAACTGATACATTGTTTATTATTCTATTCAAATTCAGATGAGTGGTTAAATGAGGAATTTGTTGACAAACTTGGAAACTTTTTGCACCAGTACGAAATAAGTAAGTCACAAATTTAGCATATAAGTGTGACAAGAATAAGGTATAGGCGCAATAACTTCCAATTACGATAGAACGCACTAAGCCCAAATATTCAGTTATTTGGGTTTTTTTATGCCCTTTTAAAAAATAAATACGCTAATTATCAAACACTTACAAAATTATTAAAAAAATTATTATGATTTGTAATAAATATATTTATCTTTGTAGGGTCAAAAAGATATAAAAATAAAAATTATGAAAGCAATAGAAGTATTAGTAGGAATGGAATTTACATTTACAATAACAGGTAAAAAATTTCAAGTAAGCAAAGTTACAGATAAAAGAATTAGTTGGTATGTAAATCCACACACAAGTAATTGGGGTAATAATATAATGAAAGTAGCTTGGGTTTCTATGAGACAATTTCAAGAAGGTATTGACGAAGGAGTATATATTTTAAACTAAATAACTAAAAGGGGTGCAGCATCCTACACTGCAAATAAAAACAATGAAAAACAAAATTAGCTTAAACGATTTCAGTTTCAGATTCAGTGGCTATGGTCACTATGATGTAACTTACACAAGTCCAGTAACAGGTTCTATGTGGACTGCAACAATTGATAATATGCCATTAATTGATGCAACTAAAAGTAATTGGGATAATGTAAAAATCCAAGACTTAAACAGATTAAAGAAACTTTGTAAACAACTTTGCGAATGGAACTAATCACATCAATAACATTTGCTAACTCATATACAAATGAGCATTTAGTAACAGTAGCAATCTACAAATCAGAATTAGGATATGTAATCCTTAGTGAGTTTGGCTATAAATTAAATGGGCAAACAAGATTAAGCAAATATGATGCAAATCAATACTATGATGAAGTAATCGAAGAAACTAAAAAAGCATTTTATTCAATGGAACAACCATTTATTACAACAACTGAAAAAAAATGAAAAATCAAATTTTAGAATTAATATTAGGAATAATTTTAGTAGCAGCAACATTTTTGATGCTATATGTAGCACTTTTAATAACCCACAATTAATATGAAAATCACAATCAAAAAAACAATCGAAGAAACGCACGAACTGGAGTTACCAGCATATCGTAAAAACATTTGCTATTACTACAAAATAGTAAATGAAGAACAAGCAATACAAATATGTTTTGCTAATGGCAGTGAAGCAATAGCTATGAGTTATACAGAAATAGCTTTAGATTGCGAGAAGGTAGGCAATAAAAAAGAGTTTGATGCTAAGTTTAATCAAGTACTAACAATACTAATGGAAAAAGCATCATTATGACACCATTAGAACGATACGAACTAAACTTTGCACCTACTCTTATAGATATATTCAGCGCAACTAAAGAACCAATTGCCGTTAATGTAAGTATGACAAAAGCAGCACGATTACTAAATACTAAAACCAGTTCAATAAGTGGAGCAGTAAGACGTAGTGGAATTTACACTAATCAAAAATCAAAAACAACATACATTTTAAAATTATGCAAAAAGAAAGACTAAAAAAAGAAGTAGTATTAGCACTACTGGAAAGCCAAGAATCAATTGGCTACATAGCTGATAAAATGGGAGTACAATTCCAAACAGTATTAAAGCAGATAATAAGTGAATCACCAACACTATGTAAAACACCTTATACAATAACTATAAAAGATGCTTTAGCATTACCATTAAACAAAACAATAACTGAACTATATAACACGGATGGAGGATACAAAGAATGAGTTTAGATTTAATCACTGAAAACGAAAACAAGTTAGCTATACTTTGGCAGAATTACAAGAACTGTTTAGAATTAACTAATACTGGTGAATACGATGAACAAGAATTTATAGAGTTAGGAAAAGCAGCTAACAAATGGAGGTTACAAAAGGAATTAGTACACAATTTAAAAAACGAAATAAAATGAGCAAAAAATTAGAAAACCATATTGTTGACATCAACAAAAAGGTAACAGCAGTAGAATGGTTAATAGAACAAATTAACCAACAACAAAATAAATATATTGATTTGGCTAAAAAAGATAAATCTTTAAAAAAAGAAATTGAGGCTATATTAACAGCTACAACTATATTGAAAATGAAATGTGAACAAGCCAAAGAAATGGAGAAGCAACAAATAATTGATGCTTATATTGAAGGGTATTCAGCATTAGATAATAATGCTGATTCACAACAATACTACAACGAAACATTTAAAGATTAAATTATGAGCAGAATAGACACACTACGCAACCGATACGATAGAATAAACAGATTGCGCAACATTGCAATAAATGAACGAAATATTCTAAAAACAAAACAAGCGCAATGGTTACTGTATTCAATTACTTTAAACTTAAATATAATAAGCCAACCGACACAATGGAGTTAGCCGATTTAGAACATAACGAAAAATTTTTATTATCACAAATTCAAGAACTTGAAGAAGAAATAATAATACTTTTACAGAATATATTAACAAAAAAGGTTATATTGCAACACGATAAATTCAATAAACAAATCAGTATTTACAGAAATCAATTATCAGAAACAAGAAAACAAATTAAACAATGGAAAATTTAACTAAAATTCAAAGGGAACTTAAAGTTCCAAAAGGAAACTTCAACAGTTTCGGAAAGTACAAGTACAGGTCAGCAGAAGATATTTTGGAAGCAGTAAAGCCAGTATTAGCAAATAACAATGCAAGGCTAACTATTAGTGATGACATAGTACTATTGGGTACAAAGGTATTTATTAAGTCCACAGCCACTATTAAAGTAGGCGATGAGGTATTAAGTTGTAGTGGTTATGCAGAAACATCTGAACATAAAGGAATGTCAGCAGAACAAACCACAGGAACTGCAAGTAGCTATGCTCGTAAATATGCTTTAAACGGATTGTTTTTAATCGATGAAACAGAAGCAGACGCAGACAATCAAAATGTGACTAACAGTAAACCTATACTGGCTAAAAACACACAAGGTTTTAACGATGCACTTGACTATGTAAAAAAGGGTGGCGACATCAATAAAGTAAAGGCAAAGTATCACTTGACTAAAGAAGTGGAGGATTTGCTAAATGCTAAGTAACGAAAGATTAGGAAAATTTACTGGTTCTACTGCTTACAATTTATTTGTGGGTGGCAAGGGAGCAACGAAAGATAGTTACATAATGGATAAAGCTATTGAATCGGTTAAGGGCTATGCAAAGAGTTTTAGTAGTAAACATACCGAGCATGGAAATATTAACGAACTGGAAGCATTAGAATCGTTTATAGAGGTAACAGGATTAAATGCAATATATTTAGATTCGGTTTACTTTCCAATTAATGAGAATTGTGGATCAACACCAGATGCAGCTATATTAGATTTTGATGGTATAATTGCAGCAAGTATTGATTTAAAATGCCCTACTGAAAAGTTCTTTGAGCAGAAGTTAATGATGATAAACGATAGTAAGCCCGAGTTTCAGAATGTACCTAAAGCCTATTTTTATCAAGCGCAAATGCAAATGATGAGCCTAACTAAACACAATGAAACTTTAGGGCATCCTGCAGTAACAAATCATTATTTAGTAAGGTATCTTACATCAACGAACTACGATTTTGATGGCAACAAAATAGAAATAGACTTACCTTTAAATGTACGTATATTCTACAAAATAGTAAAAGCAGATTTAGAAGTTCAAGCTAAGATACTGCAAGAAGTAGCAGCAGCATCAGAGCAAAGAGATGCATTAATTCAAATTTTAAAACAACCAATAATTTAAAAACAAACAAATAAAATGAGAGAAGAATTAGAAAACTTAGTAGAAGTAGCTGTACCATCACCAAAAGATGAGTACATACCATCAAACAAAGATGCACTTCGTGAACACGAAATTAGAATTAGATTTCTTAGCAGAGGATGTATTATACAAGTAGGATGCAAAGAAATTGCATTTGAATCAGTAGAAACAGCTATGCAAGAATTAAACGAGTATGTGAAACACCCATACGAAACTCAAAAAAAGTGGAGAAGCGTATTAGATTAATAAATTAAAATAAACAATTATGTACAAAGTAAAAGGAAAAATCACCCAAATCGGTGAAGTAGTATCAGGCTTAACAAAAGCAGGTAAAGAATGGAATAAGTCAGAGTTAGTAATAGAAACACTTGACCCTAAATACCCTAAAGAAATTTGTTTTACTTTAATGAAACAAGATGAATTATTAAACCACAAATTAGGTGGTGAAGTAGAAGTAACCTTTAGTGTTGATAGTCGTGAGTTTAATGGCAAGTGGTATCACAACATCAATGCTATTAGTTTAAGCAAAGCATTTAGCGATTTACCTTGGTAAAATTAAGGGGGTGGTATTAACTGCCACCCCTAAAAAATATTATGATACAACTATTTAAAATATTTATATTAGTAATTTTGCAAAATGCAAGTTTTACTTTAGTTAGCAGAGCAAGAAATAGTAAATCTTTATTATACCATACTATTGCAAGTATTATATCAAATAGTATTTGGTTAATTGTAATTAGGCAAGTTGTAATAAATTTAGATAAAATAGAATTTATGATTACATATTTAATTGGTTCTGTTATTGGCTCTATTTCTATGCATTATATATCAATGAAATTCTTTGAAAAAAATAAATAAAAAAAATATGAATATTTTAGAAAAAGCAAACGAAATAGTAAATGTTAGAACAGAAGAGAAAGAAAGGATGTACGGTCCTTTTGAAGCTGGAATGGGAAATGCAGCAAAAATACTTTCTGGAATGACTAATATGGAATTAGATGCAGTTTTTATGTATAAAGCTTTAATTGCTTTAAAACTTTCAAGAGAATCTTATAATCATAAAGAAGACAACTTACTTGATGCTGTTGCTTATTTAGGTTCTTTAAATAATTATCACAATAATAAAAAATTAAAAATATGAAAATAGGAATAATAGGAATAGTAAACAATCTAAGTACTAGATTAAGTTCACATAATGCCGGCTGGACATACATAACAAGAACAGCTTTAGAAATATATTTTAATGAAAAAGTTGACATATTAAGTAGTTCTGATAATTATGAAGACTATGATGTTTTAGTAATTAACGAAGGAATTAATTATACTCAAAATGTATTTAATTTTTTTGGAGGAGTACAGCAGTCTCAAATAGATTCACTAGTTAAATTTTCTAATTTTAAAGGAAAATTATATTGTGTTAATATACCAATTGATTACAATATTTTAATATCAAAAAGAAAAGAATTGAAAAATTTAGATATTTCTTTTAAAGTTCCAGAAGTTATTGATTTAAAAAAAGTTTCGGATAAATTAGTGTTAGGTGATAGTCATTCTTTATCTGTATATAAAAAAGGATATGGAATTAGTAGAAATGATGGTAAAACTTTACACGGTTTTTTAAAAGTAGGTTTAAAAAATTATATTGACGAATCTATTAATGACTTAATATTTTATGCTGGTAATATTGATATAAGATTTCATTTACATAAATTTGGTAAAGAAGGAGTTAATAAGTTATTATTAGAATTAGAAAAACAATTATTAGATTTAAACATTAAAAATATTTCTTTAGTTAAATTAATACCAGTAGAACACGAGTCAAGAAAACTACCAGGTACAGGATTGTACAAAGGTAAAGCATTTTACGGTTCTCAAGAGTCAAGATTAGAATTAGTAGAGTATTTTAACAAACAGTTAAATAATATTTGTAATAAAAATAATTGGAATATTTTATCATGGAATTTTGATTATAATAATTTTTCTTTTGATTCTATGGAAGCAAAACAATCAGTTCACCTTAGACCAACATCTTACATGTTTTTAAACGATTATATATATGGAAATGATAAACACATTCTTGGATTATTATAAAAAAGCAAAAATGATGCAAGAGCTTAAATATGAAGGTGCATCATATACAAAAGAAGATATAAATGATGATTTAATTTGGAACATACCAATTTATGATGTTGTTAATAGAAAGTATGCAGCATTTAGTTCTTTATTAGAAGCTATTGTAAAAAAAGAAAAAGACCCAAAAGGAAATGGAATTAATTTTTTAAGAACAGTAAGTAAAGATGATTTTATAAATCTTTGTTATTTATTTAGACTTTGTGGTTCTGGTATTAATTACAAACCAAAATTAAGTGTTAACGATAAACCTTGGGGTACTCATGGATTTGGAAACTTTTGGATTGTAGATTTACTTAGAAATGATATTACTAATAGATACGAATGGATTCACATGATTCCTGAAGATAAGTTTTGTGATGTAAAAGGTTATTTATTACCTATGATTAAAGGTGGTTTAAGAAATTTTATAGTAAATAATTCTTATTATTTAATGACTCATATAAAACTTTTTGTTTTAGAAAATAAAAATAAAGTAGGAATAAAAGAAATCGTTGATTATGGTAATGAATGGTTATTAAAAAAAGGATTTAAAAGACAAAATTTTGTTCTTACAGCATTTGCAATGGACCTAGCTGAATATTATCCTGAATATGTAAAACGAGATTCTGATGTTTATATTGGTTCTAATGCTAAAAAGTGTTTAAATTTAATATTACCAAATATGAAACAAGATAAAGCTCTTAGATATTTATGTGATATTACTGGTAATTTTTCTAAACCATACGATATGGAAGATATTGCTTGTGATTTTATTAGATATATTAACAATTTCCAATCAAATGAACACATTTTAATGAATAATAATATTAAATACTCAAATAATGTTTGTAAATAAGCAAAAAGGAAATAAAAACAATGATTTAGAAAATACATCTTTATCAGATTATTTAGAATTAACAAAAGATTTTGTATCTTCTTTTGGAGAATTTAACGTTAGTAACATAAATGGATTTAACGTAATAGACGAATCTTTATCTTGTCAAGTTGGATATAAGGCTAGGTCTGGTGAGTTCCTTATACAACATCTTGTAAGCTCTGGTATAAAAGAAATAGTTTATGTTCAACCAAGAAGAGGTTTTGCAGGAATATCTTTGTCTTATTTGTGTAAAAAATATGGATTAAATTTAACTTTAATTATGCCATCATCAAAATTAGTAAGTGACCATCAAGCATTATGCATAGAATATGGAGCTAAACCTTTGTTTCTTAGAATTGCTGCTATGCCAAACGCTAATTTAATGGCAAAAAAATATGCTAAAGCTACAGGTGCATTTTACATACCATTAGGATTAAATCATAAATATGTAATAGCTGGAGGTGTAAAAGCAATTCATGATTATTTTAAAGACAAAAAAAAACCTAAAACAATGTGGACAGTTATTTCTACTGGAGTATTAACAAGAAGTTTACAAATAGCATTACCAGAAACAAATTTTAATGCTGTTGCTGTTAGTAGAAACATACAACAAGGAGAATTAGGTAAATCAAAATTTTATTCTTATCATAAACCATTTGATTCAAAAGCAGATTTAATACCAAAAGAATTTAATTGTGAAAATAGTTATGATTCCAAAGGTTGGGAATATCTAAACAAATATGGAGAAAAAGGAGATTGGTTTTTTAGTGTAGCAGGAGAATCAGAAAAACCTACAATTGATAAATTAAAAATATTTTCATATAGAGATTGGAATGATTTAATAGATTTTAAACATTATTTGTAATTATGATTATTAAACCAAAACTGTGTAAAGACTGCAAAAAAGAATTTAAGCAATATAATACTATTCAAGTAAGATGTGTTGAATGCGCTATTAAAAAAGGTATTAATGCGCCTAAAAAACCAAACTATGCAAAAATTAAAAGAGAAAAACTTGATAGTTTAGATACTAAAAAACAAACCTACGTTAAAAAGGTAAATGCAATTAAAGTAATATTTCAAAAGTGGATTAGGGAAAGAGATAAAAATGAACCTTGTATAAGTTGTGGTAGTTTAACTGCAGTTGAATGGCATGCTGGACATTTTTATAAAGCAGAAAATTATTCTGGTTTAATATTTGACGAGCGTAATTGTAGAAAACAATGTAAAAAATGCAATGTCTTTTTAGATGGTAATCAATTAGAATATAATAATAAATTAAAAGAAAAGTTTGGTATAGATTATATGGAAAAGTTAAGACTTGATGCATATATGACTAAAGTAAAAACATATACAAACGAAGAATTAGATACTATAAAACAAAAATATAAATTATGACAAAACAAGAAATAATATCAAAAATAATATTTGAAGCAGAACGTAAAATTAAGCAGAATACTGGGTTAGTAGTAAGTTTATTCTGCAAGAGTAAAGAAGTAAACAGTGATGCAGAATTAGCACGAATAATAGTAAAGCTATGTGCGGATGAATATGGAATCCCAATAGATACATTAACTGCTGTATCAAGACATCGTTTACAATGCGAGGCAAGGCAAGTATCAATGAAGTTGGTAAGAGATAACACCACATTAAGTTTAAAAGAAATCGGTGAACTTTATATGGCTAAAAGAAAAAACCAACCACCTGCACTTGGTAAAGACCACACAACAGTTATTCATGGAATAAAAACCATAGACAGTTTATTAAGTTATGATAGATTAGTAAATGATAAATACAAAAGAATCTTAACAGATTTTAATAAAATAGTTTGTGTATAACTTGTGTTTTAAAATGAAATAAAAGTTTTATATTTGCAAGTGTTAAATGAGGTCGAATCCATTTAGCCATCTATCATTAATTTTCCAAAAGTTAAATATAGGCAAACTCCCCAAGTAGATTCGACCTGCTTGGGGTTTTGTCGTTTAAGGAAATATGTCGAAAAAAGATTTTAGTAAAAAAGATGCGTATTATTTTAGCCACGATGCTAATGCGCAAGATGACCCTAAATGTATGGTTTTGATAGACCAGTTAGGAATGGAAGGTTATGGTATTTTTTGGGCTTTAGTTGAAAAATTAAGGTCTGAAAAAGAATATAAATTACCACTTATAACATTAGATTCTTTTTCTAGAAGATGGGGAACATCAAAAGAAAAAGTAAATACAGTAGTTAAAAATTTTGGATTATTTATAGTAGAAAAAGACGATTTTTTTTATTCTGAAAGACTAAAATTTTCTATGGAAATTAAAAGTCAAAATGCAAAATTATCAGTAAATGCTAGATGGAATAAGCAAAAACAAATACAAAATGATACGAGCGTAATACAATCGAATACGAGTGTAATACGAAACGATACTATTAAAGTAAAAGAAAGTAAAGTAAAAGAAAGTAAAGTATTATTTATAGATTGTAATTTATTTGATAAAAATATTTTTAAATCTGAGTTTCCAACTTGGGGTAAAGACAAATTAATTTATTATTACGAAGCTGCATTAGCTTACTCAAATGAAGGTAACAAATATGTAAACTGGAAATCAACTATAAATAATTGGGCAAGAAAAGATGATTTGTCTGGAAAATTAAAATTTAATTCTAACAATACTAAAACAATCATTTATTAATGGCCTGTATCAAACGATTATTTGATGTTAATGATAAGATATTAAATCTAAGAGAAAACTCATCAGACGAGCTTTTAGACACTGGATTTAGCACTTTAAATCCTTTCTATAGAGTAAAGCCAGTAGGAACTACAATTATTTATGGTTATCCAAAAATGGGTAAAACAGAATTTTTGTTTCAATTATTAATTTCTTTAAGTGTAAAATACGGTAAAAAACATTTAATTTATAGTCCTGAAAGCGGTAGCAGTGAGGAAATATATGCAGCTATAATACATGGACTTACTGGTAAAACATTTGATAAAAAATATCCTAATTATATTACAGAAGCAGAATATTATAAAGTGCAACCATTTGTACAGGAGCATTTTATAGTTGCTGAAGATACAGATGAGAAAGGATTAGATTTTGACGAATACATAAAATTAGTTAAAGATTGCAAAAAAGAGTTTGGTATTCATACAACTTCAATAGATAATTGGAATGACATAGAACACGAAAACTATACAAATGTTTCAGACTATTTAAAACGTAAATTACCAAAATGGAATAAACTTGCAGCAAGTCAAAAAATACATTCTTTTTTAATTTGCCACGCTAAAAATCCAGTTGGTATAAAAAACGGAGAATTGCCAAAAGCACCTACGCCATACGAAATTGATGGTGGTGCAGCTTGGATTCAAAAAGCATACAATATGATTTGTATAAACCGTGAATACGAAGAGATTAATGGTAGAGTACAATTAGGAAATGAAGTTGATATAATTATCCAAAAGGTAAAACCAAGGATAGTTGGTAATACAGGTATATGTAAACTTGACTACGATTGGGTTAAAAAATGTTATAGTGAAACTGTTAACGGAATAATAAATACAATTGATACTGGATTTAAAGAAAAATACAAAGCACCTACAAAAGCTATTCAATCAATTATAAATTTAGAAAATACATTTAATTCCACACCATTTTAAATATGAACGAATTAAAAAAATTTCAAGACGAACAAGAGGAGTTAAATAAACTTCGGACTAATGACTATAAGAAGTTAAGAATTATTATGGATGAGTATTGTGGATTCACAAATCTTGTATCTCGTAAAGAATCAAACTATATTAATTTATGGGCTATTAATGCGTTTATAGAAGACTTTGAGAGTAAAGTAATAGTTTCTATAGGAGAAAGAAAAATAACTGCACAGAAACACCTTGAAACACTTTATGCAATTCAATGTCAATATGGCAAATACCATTTTGAATCAATAATTTATAGAGAAAAAGTTAGAGAATTAGAAACAAATCAAATTGCTTTTTTAGAAATGATAAAAAAATTACAAAAAGAAAATCAATTACTAAATAATTTACAAAAATTTTAAAATTAAATAATACTTTTGCAAAAAAATATGAAAATACAAAAAATAAGAAACGTTAAAACACCAAATAGAGGTACTAAGTTTTCAGCAGGAATTGACTTTTATGTTCCAGAAGATTTTAAAGAACAAATAATTACATTAGGAGAAAGTGTATTAATACCTTCTGGTATAAAGGCATTTATTCCTAATGGTTTTATGCTATTAGCTTTAAATAAAAGTGGAGTATCTACAAAACTAGGATTACAAGTAGGAGCTCAAGTAGTAGACGAAGATTACGAAGGTGAAATACATTTACATGTAACTAAAATAACAAATGGTTCTGTAAATATAATTCCAGGTATGAAATTAGTACAATTAGTGTTAGTTCCTGTTAATTATCAAGACATAGAATTAGTAGAATTTTTACAACCAACAAATACTGAAAGAGGAGATAAAGGCTTTGGAAGTACTGGAAATAAATAAAAAAAAACAAGACAAGTTAGATAAAGTTTTTATAGAAATAGTAAAACAAATAGCAACACTTTCTTACTGTGTTAGGGCAAAGGTAGGAGCAGTTTTAGTTAAGTCTGGTAATATAATAAGCTTTGGTTATAATGGAACTCCTAGCGGCATGGAAAACTGTTGTGAATATGAATTAAATAACGAGTTAATTACTAAGCAAGAAGTATTACATGCAGAGTCTAATTGCATCTTAAAAGCAGCTAAAATGGGTTTATGTACTGACAATTGCACTATGTACTTAACTTTGTCTCCTTGCAAAGACTGTTCTAAACTTATATTGCAAGCAGGAATTAAAAGAGTAGTGTACTTAGAATTATTTTATAAAGATAATGGCAGTGTAGATTTTTTAAAACAATTTATAAAAGTAGAAAAATATGAAATATAATAACGCAACAGAAGCTTTTGAGTCTATTTATAAAAAAATAATAATAGAAGGAGAAGATTATGCAGGAACTAAAGCAATATTTAATGAATCTTTTAGTTTGTTAAATGTAAAAGATAAAATAATAACTACAAATGAAAGAAAGTTTAATGTACAATATGCTGACTTAGAATGGAATTGGTATTTAAAAGGCAATAGAGATGCTAAAGAAATAAGTGAAGTTGCTAAAATATGGAAAAAAATGATAGTTCCAGGTACAACAGAAGTTAATAGTAATTATGGTTACTTTTGGAATTATAACAACCAGTTAGATAGAATTGTAAAAGAAATAAAAGAAAACAAAGAAACTAGAAGGGCAATAGTAGTTCATTATGACATTAACGAATTAGACAGATACAAGTATGACACTCCATGCAATAATGTTTTAAATTTTTATATAAAAGATAATAAATTAGAATTAACAATATTTGCAAGGTCGATAGACTTAGTATTTGGTTTTAGTAATGACCAGTATACTTTTGCTAAGTTAATGGAAAAAATGTCTTTACAAACAGGGTATGACATTGGTTCTATGAATTGGATGATAACAAACTTACATATTTATCCTAGACATTATGAGTTAATTAAAGAATAAATATTGTTATAAATTTGTTTATAATTTAAAAAACAATAGATTTATTTTTGCAATGCTTTAATAGCATTAATTTGGAAAGACTTGAAATAGTAAACGAAATTATAAATAACCCTGCATATCTTGATACTTGTAAAAGAATTGATTATAATTATGCAGACGATATTTACCAAGAAGTAATTGAACAGATATTAACTATTCCTGCTGAACGATTACCCACATTAAATTATTTACAGTTCTGGTATTATTGTGTTGCAAAAAACATTATTTCACGTAATGGAAAGTTAGGAAAACTATTTAGTAAAGAAATTCCAATGGATGAATTTATGGAAAGTGAATCCGAAAGAATTATTGATGATTCAGACCTTGACTTTAAGAAAATAGAAAACTTTATGTTGGGTTGTACGGAGTTTGAAAATAGAATAGTGTTACTATATGCAGAACATAAATCAATGCGCAAAATAAGTAAAATAACTGGTATAAGTTATTCAGCATTGAGGTCAGTAAAAGAAAAAATAAAAAAATTTGCAAATGAAAATACTTGTAATAATACCGAGTTATCCTAACATAAGCGGTGTCGATTATCACCGACTATTGCAACCACATAAACGCATGGCAGAAATGTTTAAAGAGAGTGTGGATATGTACCAAATTAATGAGATAGATAGCGCAACAATTGAGTTTCTTCAAGGCTTTGATTTAATTATAGCTAACCGATTTATAAGCAGAGTAAATGGTAACGATGTAATAAGAAAGCTAAAAGATGCAAACGTGCCTTATGTATTAGATATTGATGATGATTATAGGTTACCTAATTGGCATATTCTACAAGCAGCAGCAAAGCAAGAAAACCACGCAGCTAAAATACTTCAGGCACTACATTATGCCAAAGCAATAACCACAACACATGAATACTTATCAGGAACTTTAAAGTATGAAGCAAGTCAACCAAATGCTTTTGAAATACCAAATGCAATTAATCCTGAAGAAGACCAGTATAAGTTTGCAAAAAGAGAACTTGACATAGTAAAATTCGGTTGGAGTGGATCAATAACACACTTTGAAGATGTACTACTAATGCACGATGGTTTATATTCACTTTACACTCAAGATAGATTAAAAGATAAATTCCAAGTAATTTATGGTGGTTATAGTAATTACGATGACACATCAATGGCAATAGCAGGAGTTTTAAGTTGTAAAGGTAAAGCAAGTGAATCACAATTTGCAACCTACCCAAGCACCAGTATAAACGAGTACGCAAAGTTTTATGATACAATAGATGTAAGTTTAATACCTTTACGAGATAACCGATTTAACAGGCTAAAATCAAACCTAAAACTAATTGAAAGTGGATTTAAAAAGAAGGCATGCATAGTATCAAATGTTCATCCGTATGAACCAATGTTAAATCATGGTAAGAACTGTCTTGTAGTAAAGCATAAAAACGATTGGTATAAGCACATGGTAAAATTAATAGAGAACCCTGCAATAATTGAAGATTTAAGCGAGCAATTATATTTAGATGTTCAAGTTCAACACATTGATAGAATAGCTGAATCAAGATACAAAGCATATAAACAAATAATAAAATTATGATAGATAAAATATTTTACTGCATAGGAATAGCAATGCTTTTTACAAGCTTTTTTAGTTTAACACAATTACCAACGTGGTTAGATTTTAAGCCATTTAACTGCAACGTGTGCTTATCTTTTTGGATTTGTGTAATATCTATTCAATTTAATTTAATTGAGTACACACAAGCATTTGCAGTAGCAGGTTATGCTGCTTACTTTTCAATGATACTAAAACGAATAATGTATAAGATATGAAATTCATAAAAAATATAAGTTTAGTTAGAATTTTAAGAATAGCAATTATTATAGAAGTTATAGAATTAATTATTTATTTAATAATAAAACATTTAGACAAATAAGATATGAGAAACTTTGATGAAATATATTTTACAATGAAAAAAAAAGGCGATAACCGATTCAGCCTTTTAGAATTATTAAAAATATTTGATAACGAAACAAGTTGGGTAGGTACAAGCCAACAACTATTAGAAATCAAATCATTGAGCCATGAAGTTACAGGAATAAGAAGTGGTGATTGTTCTGCTTGTAATTTAGATGCAGTTAAAAATATGGTTAGGTGGGTAAAATTAAACGAACCTAATATAAAAATTAAGAAGTAATATGTGTGCAATGATATCTATGGCTGTGCATGACACAGTAGAAAACAAAAGAAGTAAATATACTAAACAAACACTTGAAAGTTTATTTGATACAGTAGATTTTAGTAACCATAGGTTAATAATAGTTGACAACAATTCATGCGAAGAAACTAAAAAAATAATTAGTGAACTTTTAAAATATGTATATAAAAATATTCATGTAATAACCAACACCGAAAACGTAGGAACTGCAAAAGCAATTAACCAAGCATGGGCATATCGTAAACCAAACGAAGTAGTAATTAAAATGGATAACGATGTTGTAATAAACAACTATGGTTGGGTAGAAGAAATGGAACTTGCAATGAAACTTGGTGGCTATGGAATATTAGGTTTAAAACGTAAAGACTTAATGCAGTCGCCAAATGCAAACAACCATTGGAAAACTGAACTTAAAATGCTACCACACGAGAAAGGCGATAACTGGGTAGTAGTAGAAGAGAGCGCAGACATAATGGGAACAGTGCAAATGTTTCACCCTGAACTAATAAATAAAATGGGTGGATTAATGCAAGCAGGAGTATATGGATTTGATGACACATTAGCTTGTATTAGAGCAATACTATTAGGTTATAAATTAGCATTCTTACCACACATTGACATTGACCATATTGATGTAGGTGGAGATGCTTATACCGAGTGGAAACGAAAATATGCAGGCGAAAAAATGGAAGAGTTTTATAAAATCAAAGATGGATTAATAAATGGCACAATACCAATAAAAGTTGAACTATGATAGTATTAACAGTAGCAGATAACAGAAGTAAATGTTTTCAGTTAGAACGAAGTTTAAATCACTTTGGTTGGCAGTATCATATAATTGAAGTAAACCAATGGCAAGGATTTGGAACTAAATTAAATCGAACCTATGAATACTTAAAAGCAAACCCAACTATTAAAGATTTTATATTTGTAGATGCATACGACACATTTTTTTTAGATACACCTGAAAACACTAAACGTAAGTTATATTGGAACTGCTTATTTAATTCAGAAGTAAATTGTTGGCCAGATGAAAACCAATTATTTAAATATGAGGAACGTGAACAATACACAAAACCAAATACTAAATTTAGATTCTTAAATAGTGGTGCTTACTATATGCAGTCAGAAACCTTTATAAAACTAATGGAATCAAAACAAATACACGATAGCGAAGATGACCAACGCATAGCAACTAAATGGCTATTAGACAACCCAAGCATAGGTATTGACCATGATTGCAGAGTATTTCAAACATTATGTGGAATATTGCCAACTGATTACAAAATAGAAAATAATATATTTATAACTAAAGATAACTTTAAACCAACTATAATTCACGGAAACGGAAAAGCAGATATGAATTTTATTTACGAACTAATTTAAAAAAGAAATAATTATGCCAATACCTAAAGAAAAAGAAACCGAACAAGATTATATTGCAAGATGTATGGCTGATTCAGATATGAATGATAAACATCCTAATTCTGATGAAAGATTTGCAGTATGCAAAGGAATCTATAAAACTGAAAAATTTGCAGGTGGAATATCATTTGACTATGATGGAACACTATCAACAAGTAAAGGTAAAGAACTTGCATCAAAATATATTAAGCAAGGTAAGACAGTATATATCATAAGCGCAAGAAATAGCAAAGAAGGTATGCTAAAAGTAGCTGAAACATTAGGAATACCAACTTCAAGAGTATTTGCTACTGGTTCAAACGAAGAAAAGATAAAAAAAGTAAAAGAACTTGGAACGATACATTATGATAATAACAATGATGTAATTAAGGAACTAAAAAATAAAGGTAAATTAATATAATGGGAAGACCAGTAGGAACTAAATACATAGAAACACCTGAAAAACTTTGGGAACACTTTGAGAACTACAAAAACGAAACTAAATCTAATCCAATAAAGAAACACGTATTTGTAGGTAAGGATGGAAACGCAGACTATGAACTAATCGAAAGACCATTAACAGTTGATGGTTTTGAAGTATGGTGTTTTAAAAACGCTATTATAAACGATTTAAGCCATTATTTTGCAAATACTGATAATAGATACTCTGATTATGTAACTATCTGTTCACGTATAAGAAAAGAGGTAAGAAATGACCAAATAGAAAAAGGATTGGCTGGCATATATAATACTAGCATAACACAGCGATTAAATGGTTTAACTGATAAGTCAGAAGTAACAGTTAAAGAACAGCCACTTTTTCCTGATGATAAATTTTAAATAAAGTCAACAAAACAACTTATCCAGGTGGTAGGCAAATAGCATTATGACATTTAAAAGAACTACTGCAATCAGTAAATTATTACTACTTGAAAAACGCAAAAAAGTAATTCAAGGTGGCACAAGTGCTGGAAAAACATTTGGCATCCTACCCATATTAATCGGAAGAGCCTCAAAGCATCCTAATACCGAGATAAGTGTAGTAAGTGAAACAATACCACATTTAAGAAGAGGTGCGATAAAAGACTTCCTGAAGATAATGGAATGGACAAATCGATATGAAGATTCAAGATGGAATAGAACACTATTAACTTATAAATTTGGCAATGGTTCTTATATTGAGTTCTTTAGTGCAGAGCAAGAATCAAAGTTACGAGGTGCGAGGAGAAATGTACTTTATATTAATGAAGCAAACAATATTAGTTTTGAAAGCTATCATCAATTAGCTATTCGTACAAGTGGAGATATATGGTTAGACTTTAATCCAACATCAGAATTTTGGGCGCACACCGAAGTATTAAAAGACAATGATGCTGACCACATAATACTTACTTACAAAGATAACGAAGCACTACCCGACACAATTGTACAAGACATTGAACAAGCAAGGATAAAAGCGCAATCAAGTTCATATTGGGCAAATTGGTGGAAAGTTTATGGTTTAGGTGAAATAGGAAGTTTGCAAGGGGTTGTATTTGATAACTGGCAACAAGTGGCACGAATACCAACAGATGCAAAGTTATTAGGTTACGGAATGGATTTTGGATTCACAAATGACCCAACCGCATTAGTAGCAGTTTACAGAATGGATAACCAACTATACTTTGATGAAATCTTATATCGAACTAATATGACTAATACCGATATTGGTAACTTTATGAAGTCAGAAGGTATCGGTAGACCATACGAAATAATAGCAGATTCAGCAGAACCTAAATCAATTGAAGAATTAAGAAGACAAGGGTTTATGATTACACCTGCAACTAAAGGAGCTGATTCAATTAAAATAGGAATAGACATACTAAAAAGAGAACCATTTTTTGTTACTCAAAATTCAACTAATTTAATTAGAGAATTAAGGTCGTATGTTTGGGCTACAGATAGAGATGGTAAGTTGACAGGAAAGCCAGTTGACCACTCAAATCACATTTGTGATGGGATGCGTTATTTCGCATTAAACAAGTTGAATAATAGACCGAGTGGCAAATATGCAACAATTAAAATTTAGCAAAAAAGTAAAAAATTTATATATTAAAGAGAATGAAGTTTGAGAAAATAACCATAAGTCAGTTTATTAAATGCAAAACAATTGCAGAGTTAGAAACCGACCCATTGAATCGAAATATCAAAATGTTAGCTGAATTAACTAACAAAACTTTTGATGAAATTGAATCAATGCCAATTGAAGACTTAACGAAATCATTAAAAGCATTTAGTGAAATAGAGAACCTAAATCCAAATGCAAAGGTAAAAATGGATTTCAAAGTTAAGGGTAGGCGGTTTAAATGTATTTGGCAAACACAAAAGTTAAAAGCAGCACAATATATTGATGCAACTTCCTTCTGCAAAGACGAAGCAAATATAATAAATAACATTCACAATATACTTGCAGCGATATGTGTTGAAAAGAATTGGTATGGTAAGGTAAAAAAATACGATGGTGCGAATCATAAAGAGGTTGCAGACTTGTTTTTAAACCATATGAAAATTGACCAGGCATATCCAATCATGCTTTTTTTTTGCAGGTACTACAAGGAATTAGCCGACAATATCCTAATTTATTTGGAATCGGAAGCGGAGAAAGCACTGGCGAAAGTGAAGCCAATATTGGACAAACATTCGAAACCAAGTGGGGTTGGATTGTAGCGATAAACAACCTTGCTAACAATGATAGAAGTAAGTGGGAATACTACGAGGATATGAACATAATTGAGTTCTTAAACACATTAGTATTCTATAAAGACAAAAGTGAAGACGACAAAATAAAATGGCAAGCAGCGCAACGAACATAGGCAATAAGTATGGAAGTTCATTAGATACCTTTGCAAAGGATTTAAAGACTGGTGTTGATGCTGTGTTCTTGAAGTGGGCTAATGATTCAATAGGTATAATGCGCAAGGTTATAACAAGCAAAGCACGAACCAAGCAAGCGAGTACGTTAGCATCTGACTTATATCCTAATGTAATTGATAATGGAATCCAAATAGTAACTACTCAAAATTATTGGGAATTTGTGGATGAGGGAGTTAAGGGTGTATTTAATAAATCAAAAGCACCTAACAGCAAATTTAGTTTTAAAAACTTGGGAGTGCCAAAGGATATGCTAAATAGTTTCAAACAATACATAGCACGTACAGGTAGTAAGGGATTGAGAAAACAAACTTTAATCCGAAAGAATAAAAAGAAACAAGCTAATTTAATCGATAAAGAAGCTATGGCAATGGCAGTAGCAACCAAGATAGGTGGAATAAAACCAATGAACTATGTAGACCCTGCGGTTGGTGCTAAAAGATTAAAAATACTAAACAAAGCATTGAGCAAAGAAATGGCAACTAAAATAAGATTAGCAATTATAAAGTAATTATAAAATAATGGCAATAACAATAATATCAACCCCAAGTGCATTTATGGCTGCTTACAATCAAGTGCCATACATAGTCAGTAGTAATATGACTGCACAACCTAATTTCAATTTTATAGTTGATGTAAACCAAACAAGCGGTGCAAACAATCCATTAGCGAGGTTAAAATATCCAGTACAACCAAGTTCAGCACAACTAACATTTGACATCGGAAATGTGCTTAAAAACTATGTAAGCTACGATTTTAATAATGTTACAGCAGTATTCGCAAGTAATACTAATTCACGTTTGCAATACTTTGTTCAGTTTCGTGAACTATACGATGTATCAGGAACACCAACATTAACAGGAGTATTAGCAAGTCACCCAACCACACCGAGTTCAAGTAGTTTTAATTTAGCAACTAATTCAATCTTTGATTTTGAAGATTACTCGAATGCTGCGATGGTAAACAAAAGCATAACTAATATTGGTTACCTATCAAATGCTGCTAATGTAGAAAGAATAGAAAGTAATCAGGAGAAGTTCTTATATTGGTTCGATCCAAGCAATAAAGTAAAATACATACAATACACAGGAGCAACTGGCAATGTAGTAACAGCAGTTAGTTTACCTGCAACAGAATACCAATTCAGCACAAGAGCAGGAAAGTATGCACAAGATATACTAATAGCAGGTGGAATAAGCATAATAGATACTTACAATGTATCATTATTAGGTGCAACAAGTAATGTATTAGCATCAAGAACCTTTAATTTAAACACAGAATGCAGTCAATATCCAACAGTAAGGCTACATTGGATGAACAAATTAGGTGGATTTGACTCGTTTAACTTTAATAAAAACACAATAAACGCAATGGAAATTGAAAGAAAACAGTTCAAAGCACCATTGCCAATAGGTTATAGCAAACAAGATAGGTTAAAAACTAACTATAACACGACAATTAACGACAAAATAAGCATCAATAGTGATTGGATAACAGAAGCAGAAAGCACATTACTTGAAGAATTAGCCACATCACCAGTAATATACTTAGAAAGAAGTGCAACATCATTTGTAGCAGTAAACATAACCAACACAAGCTACGAAATAAAGAAATTCCTAACCGATAGAAAGATGTTTAATTTATCATTTGAAATAGAATACACTTATTTAAGATACAGACAATCGCTATAATGAATGAAAATAGACTAATAATAAACCAAGTATCAGGTGCAAACATAGTTGAGTATGAACTTGATTTATATGATAACGTACCATTACCAATTAACAAGAGTATAATTGATATTCAAAACATAGCTGAACGCAAAAGTGATTTTAGTAAAACAATTACTTTGCCTGGTACAAGTAACAACAACGACATATTTAGCAATATATTTAATTTAGCACGTTCAGTTCAAAATACAAATACATACAACTTTGCACCTGACTTTAATCCAAACTTAAAAGCTAATGCAATACTTTATAAGAATGGAATAGCAATGATACAAGGATACTTACAACTAACTAATATCAATATAGTTGATGAGAACCAAATAGAATACGAGATAATAATAATTGGAAAGTTTGCGAACTTGTTTCAAGATTTAGGCGAAAAGAAATTAAATGAACTTGATTTAAGTGCCTATGACCATGGTTGGAACTTTACTAACATTCAAGCAAGTTGGACACCATCTGCAACACGTGGCTACTATTATGGATTAATTGACAAAGGTTTTAGCAATGACCAAAAAGGATTCTATACTGCTGACCAAAAGCCACAAATATTTGCACGAACAATAGTTGATGCAATATTTAAAGATGCAGGTTATAGGTATAGTTCTGATTTCTTTACTACTGGTAACTTCAATAAATTAGTAGTTCCATGCACACAAGACAAATTACTATTAACTACTCAACAAGTAACAGATAGAACATTTAAAGGGGATAGGCTAACTGGTAGTTCTTATGCGCCTATAACAAATTTAATTACTGATTTACCTTTTAACAATATAGGAATACAATCAACACCAGTTGGGTATAATAATACTACTTTTCAATTTACAGTTACTGAAAATGGTTATTATGAATTTGGTTTAAATGTAAATATGTCATTTAGACCTATTAACCCTATTTCAGATTATTATGATGCGCAAATATTATATATTTATCAAACAAGAGGTGCAAATAAAACATTAATTGGTTGGTATAGGAATAATAATGGTAGCAATACAACATTTACAATGAACTCTTATTTTACAGCCCCAAATACATGGTGTGAAGTAAGTGATGTTATTTCAGTAGAAATGGAATCAATTTATGCAGATAGTTGGGAATATTCTTTATTAACAGATTCAGCATTTTTTTCAATACCAAGTCCTGAAATAATAGTAGGGCAAACAATGCAACTTGAAAACTGTTTACCTTCTGACATAAAGCAAGCAGACTTTTTAGCATCAATAATAAAGATGTTTAATCTTTATGTTTCAGTTGATGAACTTGATAGTAGAAAACTAAAAATAGAAACACGTGATGTATATTTTACAAGCGATACAGTAGACTTAACTAATAAGATTGATGTAAGTAAGGGAGTACAAGTAAAGCCATTAGGAGCAAGTAAATTTAAGGAATATACCTTTCAAATGCAAGAGGATAAAGATGAACTAAACGTAATTCATCAAAGCCAATATGCCTATCCTTATGGAACTTTTAAAAAGATTATTGATAACGATTTTATAACTGAAACCTATAAGACAGAAATAATATTTGCACCTACTCCATTAGGTTTTGCAAGGAATAATCCAAAAGTAGTTTTTAGCCAAATAATATTTAAGAACTCAAATGGTGAATCAATAGACAGCACATCAAAATTAAGGCTATTAGTAGCAGGTGGTTTAAGTGCATCAATGGGTACTAACTACTTTCATTACCTTGATCCTGATGGCACATTTCATTACTTTAATTCTTATGCTTATGTTGGGCATTACGATAATGTTTTAGCACCTACATTTGATATAAACTTTGATATTCCTAAAAAAATAAATTATAAAAATGGATATGAAACAAAACAAAGTTCATCTACACTTTACAACTTATATCATAAAAAAGGAATAGAAGAAATCACAAACAAGGATTCTAAATTAGTAACATTTTATGTAAAGCTAACAGATGTTGAAGTAAACAAATTATCATTTAGAAATTCATATTTTATAGACAAACAATTTTATAGACTTTATGAAATAGACTTTGATGCCAACTCACAAGAACCTGCAAAACTTACATTCTTAAAATTAGCAGTTGCCCCAGTGTTTGTACCTTATAATTTAGTAACTAATGGTGGTGGTGGTGGAGAGGGTTCTCAATACGCACAAAATGCAACAAGAAATGGCACACAATACCCTAAAGGAGTTGATGTAATAGGACAAGGTAGCGATAACACATTACAAGGCTACGAACAAATAGTAAACTCAACTAATAACTTTGTAAACGCAAATCAAGTAAATATATTAGCAGGAGCAGATAACACAGTATTAAACAATGGTGTAACACTAATCGGAACTAATGGCTATACAAGTCAAAGAGATAATCAATCAGTAGTAAACAACATTGACCAACCATTACTTGCTACTCACATATTGACAGTTTCTGAAATACAAAATTTACATAGTACACCGATTGAAATATTAGCAGTTCAAACAGGATATTGGGTTGAGATATATGATGCTTACATAACAGTATTCTTTGGCACAACAGGTTCACCGACTGGTTATAATAATAAAAAATTACATTTTCAATACAATGGCGATGGCACACACTTATTAGAATTTGACAATGGTATAACAGCATCAAACGTAGCAACAAAACAAAGAGGTATAAACATAAACGATTT
>Ga0209499_1000326_pt1 | contig 35403 bp, 35 predicted proteins | sample C_130208_EF_Meta_FD_187306 | JGI IMG/M metagenome (GOLD analysis project Ga0209499, IMG submission 187306) | Freshwater microbial communities from Lake Croche, Canada to study carbon cycling - C_130208_EF_MetaG (SPAdes) (version 2) | ecosystem: Environmental > Aquatic > Freshwater > Lake... | reverse complement strand
TTGGATTAAAGCAACTCGGGATTCGGTTGATATTTACAAAGTTGGTCTGGAATTTTTTCTCAAATTTGGGGCGGACGGAATAGCAGAGCTCCGCAAAAATGGTGAGTTTGAGATATTTTTAGATCTTAAATTGCATGATATCCCAAACACAGTCGCAAGCAGCGTTAAATCTATTTCGCAATTGCGTCCTAAATTTCTCACCGTGCATGCAAGTGGCGGCCCTGAGATGGTCAGCGCAGCGGCAAAAGCTGATGCAGATATTGCAATTACTGCAGTGACAATTCTGACTTCGTTATCGGATGATGATTTACTTCAACTGGGGTTTGCCCAAAATGCGGAGAGATCCGCTGTTGCGTTAGCCAAAATTGCAGTTGGGGCTGGCGCAAGAGCGATTGTCTGTTCACCTTTTGAAGCTTCGGCAATTCGCGCGGCGGTTGGCGATGAAATTACCTTGATCACGCCAGGAGTGCGCCCGACGGGAACTGCGGCAGGAGATCAAAAAAGATTTATGGTCCCAAGTGAAGCAATGGCTGCGGGTGCGAATTATCTAGTGATCGGGCGTCCCATTACTGGCCAACCGAGCCCGGCGGCGATGGCAGATGCTGCCGCGGCAATTTTAAATTCGATTTAATTCAGACTGAAATGACTAATACTCCGCCTCGCCTTTCGCTAGATGAATTAAAGGCAGCCGGTCGAAAGGCAGTAATTGCTCGGCTGGAACGAGCAGAATTCAAAGAACTTCTGCGAAAAGGCGAACGCAATATATTCGATGCCATCTCGGATCCTAGAAATTCCATTTCGCGCATGAAAGTTTCAGAAGTTCTAGAGGCTAGTCCTGGAGTTGGTGTCACAAAAGTTAAGGCGATAATGGAGCGGGCGGATATTTCAATAAGTCGTAGAATAGGCGGGCTGGGTAGTAAGCAAATATCGGCCTTGAGGAATGAGAAGATTTTGAATCGCAATAATTCGAGAGCCGACAAGCACGGAACTTTGATTGTTATGTCTGGCCCGGGTGGTGTTGGCAAAAGTACGATCACGCAAGAGTTGCGTAAGGATTCACACATCTGGATTTCAATTTCTGCAACGACAAGGTCGCCCAGATCAGGAGAGATTGACGGAGTTGACTATTACTTTTTAACCGATTCGCAATTTGATGAAAAAATTAGTGCGGGTGAGTTTTTGGAATGGGCTCAATTTGCGGGCGCGCGTTATGGAACTCCGAGGAAACCCGTGACCGATGCGCTAGATGATGGAAAGCATGTCCTTCTCGAGATAGAAATCGCTGGTGCGAGACAGATTCGTAAAGCGGCGCCAGCTGCACTTTTAGTTTTTATAGCACCACCCTCATGGGAGGAATTGGTCGCAAGGCTGACGGCCCGAGGCACGGATTCCCCGGAGCGAAGAGCGGCCCGGCTAGCTTTGGCGCAAGAGGAGATGGCGGCAGCGAGTGAGTTTGACGAAATACTCGTAAATTCCGAGGTTCATGAGGTAGCTGCGTTACTGCTATCCTTGGCCAACTCACGCCAGTTGTAATTAAAGGCTGTGAACAACTTTTTCTAGGAAGGCTTTTTATGACAACAATGGATGGCATTACCAACCCACCGATCGATGAGTTGTTAGATAAAGCTGGTTCTAAATATAGCCTCGTGCTCTACGCAGCAAAGCGTGCGCGCCAGATTAACGCTTACTATTCCCAACTAGGTGAAGGCTTACTCGAATATGTAGGTCCACTAGTTGAAACCTATGTACACGAAAAGCCGCTTTCAATTGCCCTTCGTGAGATCAATGAAGGCCTCTTAACGATTGAAAACTTAGAACCTGTTGCTCCAGAAGTAACCGCTTAATTTAAATAGAAGCATGTCCCTTCAAGGTCGTGAGGTAATTCTCGGCGTTGGTGGTGGAATATCCGCTTATAAATCGGCCGATCTGTTACGCCGTCTTCAAGAGCTAGGTTTACAAATTTCGGTCGTTCCAACCCGGGCCAGTCTCAATTTTGTTGGTAAGGCTACTTGGGAGGCGCTGTCGCATCGCCCAGTGAATGAAAACTTGTGGAACAACATCTCAGACGTTGCTCATATCAAATCTGCTCAGATTGCAGATGCAATTATCGTTGCGCCTACGACCGCTGACCTGTTAGCAAAGTTTGCGCATGGGATAGCAGATGACTTGCTCACCAATATTTTCATAGCCAGTTCTGCGCCAAAAATCTTGATTCCAGCAATGCACACCGAAATGTGGGAGAACGCAGCAACCGTAAATAACGTTCAAACTCTTCGAGAACGCGGAATTTTGGTTATTGAGCCGGATACGGGACGGCTAACGGGAGATGATGTCGGTTCGGGCCGTTATCCAGAAGTGACTCGGTTAATATCTGAAATTTCTAATTTTTTGAACCTTCGCTCAGATTTATTGGGCCGAAAGATATTAGTTAGTGCAGGAGGTACCCGAGAGGCGATAGATCCCGTTAGATTTATTGCAAATCGTTCAACCGGCAAACAAGGTTACGCAATTGCGATTGCGGCACGAAACCGCGGCGCCGAAGTGGTTCTTATAAGCGCAAATGTCACCCTGCCAGATCCAGCTGGAATAGAAATTATTAAGGTAGAGAGTGCTGATCAAATGTCCAAAGCCCTGTCGGATAATTTTTCAGGTTGTGAAATCTTGGTGATGGCAGCGGCTGTTGCCGATGCTAAGCCAGCAACCATTGCTTCCCAGAAGATACCGAAATCGCAATACGGAGCAATTGATTTAGTTGAAAATGCCGATATTTTAAAATCCCTCACTACTCAGAAAGCGAAGCAGATCATTATTGCTTTTGCAGCTGAAACGGGGGAGGGGGCGCTAGAGCGCGCTAAGGCGAAGGTAATTTCAAAGGGCGCCGACCTGCTCTATTTGAATGATGTAAGTGAGGGCGCCATATTTGGTCAAGATGTTACGCAGGGCTGGATAGTGAACTTCTCCGGAGATGTATCAAAATTCGAAACCGCTGGGAAAGACACGCTAGCGGATGAATTACTAAATCGAGCGCTTCTTAAGTTAAGTTAAGCCAATGACTAAGCGACTATTTACCTCAGAATCTGTTACCGAAGGCCATCCAGATAAGATGGCAGATCAAATCTCTGATGCCATATTGGATTCACTATTAAGCCAAGATTCAAAAAGTCGAGTCGCTGTTGAGACGCTAATAACAACAGGGCAGGTACACGTTGCCGGTGAAGTCACAACCAATGGGTATGCCGATGTTATGTCCATCGTGCGCGATACTGTTTTGCGGATTGGTTATGACTCATCAGAAAAAGGTTTTGATGGAAATTCATGCGGTGTTTCGCTATCGATCGGACAACAGTCTGGAGACATTGCACAAGGCGTAGATTCCGCATTTGAAAAGCGAGTTTCAGCTTCCGCCGATCCGCTAGATCTGCAAGGTGCTGGTGATCAGGGTTTGATGTTTGGCTATGCCTGCGATGACACTCCTGAATTAATGCCGTTGCCAATTTCACTTGCACATCGTTTATCAATGCAGCTAGCTAAGGTGCGCAAGAGTAACGAGGTAGATTACCTACGCCCAGATGGTAAAACTCAAGTCACAATTGAATACGACGGTGATCGCGCTGTCGCACTTAGCACGATCGTTATTTCAACCCAGCATTCCCCGAAGGTCGATCTAGAGAAGACGCTCACGCCAGATCTGAAGAAGTTGGTGATCGAACCGATAATTCAAGGTTTAAAGATCGATACATCTGATGTTCGTATCCTTATCAACCCTACGGGTCGTTTTGTAATCGGTGGACCGATGGGCGATGCCGGCCTAACCGGGCGGAAAATTATTGTAGATACTTACGGTGGAATGGCTCGTCACGGTGGCGGCGCTTTCTCTGGAAAAGATCCGTCAAAGGTTGACCGCAGCGCGGCCTATGCCATGCGTTGGATCGCAAAAAATGTCGTTGCTGCCGGTTTGGCTAAGCGTTGTGAAGTTCAGGTTGCGTATGCCATCGGTAAAGCCCAGCCAGTTGGCCTATTTGTCGAAACTTTTGGAACTAACACAATCCCAGAAGCGCGCATTGTTGATGCTGTAATGAACACCTTTGATCTTCGCCCTGCCGCAATCATTAGGGATTTGGATCTTTTACGACCAATCTATTCTCTAACGAGTTCATACGGGCACTTCGGTCGCGAACTCCCAGAATTTAGCTGGGAACGTGCCGATCGGGTAAAGAATTTGCAAGAAGCATCATCTAGGTAGTACCTGGAGATAATTTATGGCGATAGTTAAACCACTACGCCTGAAAGTTCAAAAAGCACCGGGCAAAAATCTAGTCTCGGCTGATTTTGGTGTGGCAAAAGTTCTGGTAGACAGTGGTGTCTTTCATCTGAGCGCAAGCTACGATTATTTAGTTCCGGCTGAATTAGACGCTACCGCACAACCTGGAACTTTAGTTGAAGTCCCATTTGGTTCAAAAAATTGCCAGGGCTATATTCTTTCGCGCCACCAAGAATCTTCTATCACTGGAAAACTAAAATTTATTGCGAAAGTTTTATCACCTATTCCAAGCTTTAATGAAGAGATGCATCAACTTCTAACTGATGTGGCAAAGTTCTTTGCCTGTGGAATTTGGGAGATCATTCGAAGCGCGATTCCGCCCCGGGTAGCCAAGGTAGAGAATGAATTCGCCGGCCGAAGCCCCTTGGAATCAACACCCAAGCAAATCCGTAGCGGTAGCGCTTGCGTGCTGAAAGTTGCCGCGGATGATCTAGTGAAACTAATTCTGGAGTCAGACCAGTTAGTGTTACAAGGTTCCCAGATTCTCGTAATTGTCCCAGATGAGCGAGAAGTTGAATTCTTGCGTAGTAGTCTGAAAAATCTTCGCACTGCGTTATTTTTAACTTCGCAGCTGGAGAAGAGCGATCGGTATCGCAATTTTCTTTCGGCGCTGTTCGACATACCTAGACTGATTATTGGAACACGGAGTGCAATTTTCACGCCTCTTCAAAATGGGTCCCGAATCATAATCTTCAGTGATGGCGATGAATCTATGTATGAAAAGCGAGCGCCGGGATGGAATGTGCGCGACGTGGCCCTGATGCGCGCTAAAACTAATGAAGTGATCTTTATGGCCGCAAGCCCTAGTTTAGAAGTTGCCCTTTTGGATGCCCAAGTAATAGATGTTTCTGCGCCTCGGCGGATTTTTCACTTTGAAGGTTCCCGGAAATCCGATCTTGCTATAGTCAAAGATGGTCTTAAGAAGGGAAGCGTCCTGGTTGTCCTTCCACAACCAGGTTATGTAAATACCTTTTCCTGTCAGAAATGTCGAAACATTGCAATTTGTGAATGCGGAGGTCGGCTGGAAGTGACAAGCGCAAAAAATCCTCCGATCTGCGTTCTATGCGCGAAGGGATATTCGAATTGGACTTGTACCTATTGTCACGGTGATGTTAAACGAATAGTTATGAAAGGTTCAGATCGGTATGCCGAAGAGTTAACCAAAGCAGTCCCTGGGTATCAAGTTCTGATTAGTAAAGGTAGTTCTCGAATTGATGTGCTTCCAGTCAGTTCCACAAATCCATTGTTGGTGATAGCAACATACGGATGCGAACCAATCGGTGATTATCAAGCTCTGGTTCTGCACTCTTTGGAGAATCTAACTAATCGAACAAACTTGCGTTCAAGTGAAGAGGCGCGGACTCGAATATTCGATGACATTTCACTGGTAGTCCCAGGGGGTGAGATTCATTTGTCACTAACGCCAGATCACCCGATTTCGCGTTCGCTAATTTCTGATCTCGCTAAGGCACCCTATGTATTAGCGAAAGCTGAAATTTTAGAACGACGCGCTGCAAATCTGCCGCCGTCATGCTTGATGGCTTGCGTTGGTGGGAGTAGCACCGAGATTTCACAACTAGCTCGCCAGATAGAAGACATAGACACATTTAGTTCGGTTGTTGTTCTTCCTGATAAATCAACCGCGCAAAGTGCGGCTAAGTTGATCGCTCGATCAAATGGGGATAATCAATTAGTTTTCTCGAAGTTTTTCGAGGATTTGGCACGCTATCGCTCTTTAAAAGGCCTTCGCCCCTTCAATATTCGAATTCAGCCGTATTCAATTTAGGGCTAGCCTTACCGCTCCATTAGAATTACACCGTGAGCATTCAAAACATCCGACACTTTGGTGATCCAGTCCTGACTACCAGGGCCGCCGAGGTAACGGTTTTTGATAAGGAATTACGTAATCTCGTATCTGATTTAACAGAAACCATGCACGATGCACCGGGAGCAGGATTGGCTGCGCCCCAAATTGGTGTATCACTTCGGGTATTCGTTTGGGACATTGATGATGAACCAGGGCATCTAATAAATCCTGTTCTGGATTTGAGCGCCGAACTTCAAGAGGGCGAAGAGGGTTGCTTAAGCTTCCCGGGCTTGCTCTATGAAACCCCTCGCGCATTTAGAGCAGTCGCAAAAGGCATGAACATGCACGGTGAACCAGTTTTAATCGAAGGTAGTGAACTACTGGCGCGTGTCTTACAGCATGAAACTGATCATCTGGACGGGATAGTTTTTATTGATCGGCTATCTAGTGAGGTGCGAAAACAAGCGATGCGAGATATCCGAGAGTCGGATTGGTTCAACGAGCGGATGGATTCTGGCAAACAGGTGCAATTCAAATTGAGTCCTCACAACACAAATGGGCTGGGGATGTAATCAGTGCAAATATCTGTAGCTTCCTCATCGCTAGTCTCGATCCCGGTAATTGAAAGTATCCTTTCAAGTGAACACTCACTTGGTTCGATAATCACCAACCCCGATAAAGTTGCTGGACGTGGCCAAAAAGTTGTACCAAATGACCTGGCTGCTTGGGCGAGTGAAAAAGGTTTGGAAGTTGCAAAGCCAGCGGATTCATCGGAATTAAATCGCCACCTACTTAGCGCCCAACCACAATTGATAGTGACAGTGGCCTACGGTCGAATAATTCCTGTCGAATTATTGCATGGCCCGCGTTTTGGTTGGATCAATGTTCATTTCTCAATCCTGCCGAAATTACGAGGAGCTGCTCCCGTGCAATGGGCAATTTTGAATGGGGAAACCACAACTGGCTACACAATTTTCAAACTAGATAAAGGAATGGATACTGGTCCAGTTTATTTAACTAAGGAAGTGGATATTGGGCCGAATGACACCACGTCATTTCTTTTAGCTAAGTTAGCACGGCTTGCTGCCCCTGACGTTCTTGAATTGGTCTCCGTTATTGGTAAAACTAAAGCAACTCCACAACCGCTTTCAGGAGCGACCTACGCGCCCAAGATTTCCAAGGAGTTATCCCACTTAGATTGGGGCGCGCCTGCTGAGGACATTTTGCGCCGCGGGCGGGCGCTAGAAGATAATCCAGGGATTTGGACGACTTTCGACGGCGAGCGTATTTCACTCTTCGGACTATCTGAATCTCTTCTTGCGAATTCACTGCGATTGCCTGGGGAAATTGAGTTAGTCGCTGGTGAATTATTGGTGCGCACTAGCGATAGTGTCCTATCTGTTTCGCAAGTAACCCCCGCGGGAAAGAAGCGCATGTCAGCTGCTGATTTTGCGAGAGGTGCCAGGTTGCAACAAGGATCCAAATTTGAGTAAATCTGAGCAGCTCCGATCAGGTGGCAAACCAAAGCCTGACGCGTCTCGCTTACTTGCTTTTGATTTGATCTCTCAAGTTAATCGTGAGGGAGCCTTTGCAAATATTCGTTTACCAGAGCTCTTGCGCGCGAGTGATCTTGCGCAACGCGAGCGCGCGTTCGTTACCGAGCTTTCCTATGGGACGCTTCGAATGCAAGGCAAACATGATTTCGCGATCCGGGCCAAAATTGATCGGCCATTTGAGGAACTCGATCCAAAAATCGTGGACCTGCTTCGCCTGGGTATTCATCAGATTTTTGAAATGCGTGTTCCACTTCATGCCGCGGTAAGTGAAACGGTTGAGTTGGCTCGCAAGGTCGTAGGGGAGTCCAAGGGCTCTTATGTGAATGCGTTATTACGCAGTATTAGTTCGGATGAGCGCCTCTACGAAAGATTAGCGAGTGATGAGAGTGTTTCAGAATTAGCCAAGATGAGCATTCGCTATTCACATCCAGAATGGATCATTAGTTCTTTTCATGATCAACTTCGTGATTGGGCAGCCGTAGAAGAATTACTACAAGCAAATAACACGCCGGCTAAACCGAATATTGTCACATGGCCAGGTAAATCCACGGTGGCTGAAATCTTGGAAACTGGCGGAACACCACTTCCACTAAGTGATTACGGCGTGCTCTCCGATCACTTACCTAATGAATACCCAGCAATACGGGATAAACGGGCCGGAATTCAAGATGTTGGCTCTCAACTAGTGACAGAAATATTTTACGCGACGAGCGCCCTGGGAGATTCTCAGTCTTGGCTAGATCTTTGTGCTGGTCCTGGTGGTAAGGCAGCGCTCCTGTATAACTTGTTATTAAATGATGGCCAGAATTCAGAATTCCTCGCGAATGAACCCACTGAACATCGAGCCGAGCTAGTAGCGAGAGTCATTCCGCGCGATCACATCACCCAGTTAGATGGCCGGGACAGCAATAGTTTTGGCAGGAGCTTCAATCGAATATTGATTGACGCTCCTTGCACAGGGTTAGGTGCGCTACGCCGACGTCCGGAAGCGAGATGGCGAAAAACCCTACAAGATCTAAAAGAGCTTGTTCCCCTGCAACGCTCCTTAATAGATAGTGCTTATGAAATGCTAGAACCTGGCGGCGTGATTGGTTATGCGACTTGTTCACCACATTTGGCGGAGACCACGGCGCAAGTGTTGGATGCGCAACACCGCCATAAGGATTTGCAGGTGTTGGATATTTCCAATATTTCACCGAGAGGTGCTACCGGTGTTAAATCTGATGGCACGCTTCAACTTTGGACCCACATAAACGAGAGCGATGCTATGTTTCTCGCGTTACTCCGGAAACCACATTAGGGGGCGAATTGATTCGAATTTGTCCAAGTATTTTAAATGTAGACCGCTTGATCTTGCCTAAAGCGATTTCGGCAATCGAATCTGTGGCTGATTTATTGCATTTAGATGTTATGGATAATCGATTTGTCCCAAACCAGACCTTTTCCTTCGCCGAATCTGAAGTGATTATTAAAGAGACTGACCTGCCAGTAGACGCACATTTGATGATTATTGATCCGGATGAACAGGCGTACAAGTACGCCAAGGCCGGGGCAGCTAGCGTCACATTTCATCTCGAGGCTAGTAAGAATCCATTGGCGACTATCGAAGCAATCAAGGGTGCGGGCGCGCGGGTCGGCGTGGCTTTGAAGCCAGATACCGGTTTTGAAAAACTGGCACCATATTTGGAATTTATAGATATGGCCTTGATTATGACGGTAGAGCCTGGCTTTGGCGGTCAATCCTTTATGCATTCAATGATGGCTAAAGTTGAAACGGCCCGCAAAGAGATCGATTCCCACAATTTCAAAGATATCTGGCTCCAGGTTGATGGCGGGATATCCCTGGAGACTATTTTGATAGCACGCACGGCTGGCGCCGATACCTTTGTTGCTGGAAACGCGATCTTTAATTCAACTGATCCTGTTGCGACGATAAATTTATTACGCGACACTGCGGCAACTTACTAGGGTAAAATTTCGCCATGAAGCGTTTTGAGGAGTTGTGGGACGAACTATCAGAGACCGCAAAGACGCGTCCAGAAAATTCACAAACGGTGGCCGCACTAGATGCTGGCATTCACGCTATCGGTAAGAAAATTATCGAGGAGGCGGGCGAGGTGTGGATTGCTGCTGAATATCAGGATGATGATCAATTGGCGCTTGAGATAAGTCAACTCATTTATCATCTACAAGTTCTTATGTTGGCTCGCGGGATTTCCCTCGATGATATTTATAAAACACTTTAAGTCCCTGATTTAACCTAGAGATCGGAATGATGTGACACTTCGAATCGCAGTTCCCAATAAGGGTTCGCTAGCCGACAGTTCTGCCCAAATGTTGCGCGAAGCCGGTTACCGCCAACGCCTAGATCAACGCGATCTCACACTCTTAGATCCTGATAACGATGTTGAATTTTATTATTTGCGACCACGCGATATTGCGGTTTATGTGGGCAGCGGTGAATTAGAAGCGGGTATTACCGGACGAGATTTGTTGATTGATAGCGGAGCCCCCGCATCTGAGATTTCAGCACTAGATTTTGGTAGAAGTACATTTCGTTTCGCGGGTCCAGCAAGTGCAAAGTACAACGAGAAAGATCTAGCTGGAAAGAGAATAGCTACCGCTTATCCTGGACTCTTAGCGCAATATTTAGATAGAACCAGTGTGAGCGCCGAGATTGTTCGCCTTGATGGTGCGGTTGAAAGCTCAATCAGACTAGGAGTCGCCGATGTGATTGCAGATGTTGTTTCCACTGGCGGAACGCTTCGTGCAGCCGGGCTCGCCGTATTTGGCGAAGTTCTATTGCAGAGTGAAGCTATTTTGATCGAACGCCGGGGGAGTGAGCGAAATAAAGCAGTAGAAACTTTGATAAGACGTTTAACCGGCGTTGTGATTGCCCGCCAATATGTTCTAGTTGATTACGACGTCAAATCTTCCGACTTGGAACGTGCCTGCCAATTAACTCCTGGAATTGAATCTCCAACGATCTCACCACTACAGAAGAGTGATTGGAACGCGGTCCGTGCGATGGTTAAGCGTTCTGATGTGAATCGAATTATGGATGAACTTTGGGAAGTTGGGGCAAGAGGTATTCTGGTTACAGATATCCACGCCTGCCGTCTCTAAAAATTGTGGGTTAACTAGTCAACGCGATCAGCTTGCACTATTTCATCTCGGGTAATACCCATCAAGTAAAGCACGGTATCTAAATATGGTGAATTTATCGAACTATCTGCCGCCGCTTTCACTGCAGGCTTGGCATTGAAAGCAATGCCTAAACCAGCAGTTTCCAACATACCTAGATCATTTGCACCATCGCCTATGGCGATCGTCTGATTAAGAGCCACGCCTTCTTGTTGTGCAAACTCCTTGAGCGCTTGGGCTTTGGCATCGCGGTCAATGAGTTTCCCGGTTGTGCGTCCGGTTAATTTGCCGTTAGTGATCTCAAGGGTATTTGCTCGATAAAAATCAATCTTCAGCTCCTTGAGGAGTGGCTCAATTACGTTTAGAAAACCACCGGAAACAACGCCTACTTTGTGTCCCAGGCGATGCAAGGTTCGGATAAGGGTTCGAGCGCCAGGTGTAAGGGTAATCTCGGAAGCAACTTGTCCAAGAATAGATTCGTCAAGGTCGGCGAGCAGAGCGACTCGTTCGCTCAATGACTCTTTGAAATCAAGTTCCCCAGCCATCGCTCGGGCTGTGATACTTGCAACCGCTTCACCAACACCCGCTTTTATTGCAAGAAGATCAATCACTTCTTCTTGAATGAGCGTTGAGTCCATATCGAGCAGGACGATTCGCTTCGCGCGTCTAGTTAGCCCGCTCTGTTCAACAGCTATGTCTACGCCATGTGCACTGGCAACCTGCGCAAGTTCACGCTGAATTGTTTTCAAATCGGTCGCACCGTCTGGAAGGGATATATCTAGCTCGATTGCCGTTAATGGGTATGAGGCTGTTCTGCGTATGCGTTCGATATTTCCGCGCCGCTGGGCAATTTTTGCAGCAATTGCTGCAATGCCAGCAGGTTTGAGCTCCGCTGAAAGAACGACGACGTGAAGACTATTTAGCGCAGATGAAGCGCGCTCGTGCCCACTATCCTGAAAATCAATTGCTACATCAAGGCCCATTCGTTCAAAGGTTTCAAACAAATCATCGGAGATGGATTTAGTATGCGCTGGGTCCAAGGAAATCAGGCAGGTTAAAATCAAACGACCACGGATCACGACTTGTTCAATATCTAAAATACCGATCTGAAAAGGCGAGAGCGCGCCAAATAACGCTTCGGTAACCCCGGGTGAATCATTTCCGGATACAAGAATTAATCCAGTGGCACGAGGAGTTCTGGCTTTTTGATCGTTACCTGGATTCTCGAAATTCACTCTCTAAGATTATCGCTTACACCTGCGTAGATGATCACTATTTAAGGCTAGAAAAGGTATCTTTATGCCCGTGACCGAAGTTATTCATCTTGATAGCGTTACCGTTTCAAGAGGCGGCAAGAAAATCTTGGGTCCAATTTCCTGGACGGTAAGTGAGGCAGAGCGCTGGGTCATCCTTGGCCCAAATGGTGCGGGGAAAACCACGCTATTTTCGTTGTGTGCTACGCAAATGCATCCAACAACAGGGCTAGTCCGTGTTCTTGGATCAACGCTGGGTCGAGTAGATGTTTTTGAACTTCGCCCACGAATTGGTCTAATGGGTCCGGCAATTATGAAGGCGCTACCAGAGGATGAAACCGTTCTTGACGTTGTGCTAACCGCGGCTTACGCAATCCTAGGTCGGTGGCAGGAACCGTATGAACTTTGGGATGAATCAAGAGCTCAAGCTCTCTTAACAACGCTAGGTGTTCGTGAACTAGCAAACAGGAAATATTTCACCCTTAGTGATGGCGAAAAGAAGCGGGCGTTAATCGCTAGAGCTCTGATGGCTGATCCGGAATTGCTTCTGTTGGATGAACCAACCGCGGGACTTGATTTAGGCGGGCGGGAAGATCTCTTGAAGCGATTCGACCTACTGGCGGCCGACCCCAAATCTCCAGCAACCCTAATGATTACACACCATATCGAAGAGATTCCCGCGGGCTCGACCCATGCACTGCTATTAAAGAATGGCGAAGTGATTGCTCAAGGCGAGATTTCACAAGTTATAACTAGCGCTAATTTGTCGATCGCTTATGACATGGCGATAAATGTCAGCGTTCTGAATAATCGTTATTCGGCCAGCGCCAACAATTAATGTCGGAGATTTTGCTGCCAGCTCCCTGGAAAGTTGCAATTCCTGATTTGCAAGCGAAAATTTCCGATGTTATGGCGCAATTGGATGGCTCATTTATGAACCCAAAGAAAGATCTGGTTCTTCGGGCTTTTGATTTGGCACCGAATCATGTGAAAGCAGTAATCGTTGGACAGGATCCTTACCCAGCCCCTGAACATGCCTGTGGCCTTTCATTTAGCGTTCCAAGAGAAGTTCGAAAACTACCACCAACCTTAGTTAATATTCGCAAAGAATTGATCTCTGATTTGGGTATTCAAATTTCAGACTCTGGCGATCTTTCGCCCTGGAGTAAGCGAGGCGTAATGCTTCTAAATCGAACTTTGACAACGGCACCTGGAAAAAGTTTGGCACATTTAGCAAAGGGCTGGGAATCAATTACCGACGACGTTATTTCCTATTTGGCAAATAAGCCCGTTATATTTCTACTGTGGGGCCGGCGCGCCCAGGAGCTAAGTTCGATAATTCCTGCCCAACAACAAATCTGCGGCGTACACCCCAGTCCGTTATCTGCCTACCGTGGATTCTTTGGGTCAAAACCATTTAGTGAAATTAATTCGAAGTTGGTGCCTCTGGGTTTGGGAGCTATCGACTGGACAATTTAGATACCAAGTTCAAGTTGGTAGCGATTGAATTTCCAATTAAGAGCGCAAAGAGCGCAGTGCCGATTCCAAGGCGGCCGCCTAAGCCCCACCCGACGAGAAGAGCGGTTACTTCAATCGATAAGCGCACTCGACCAACTCGGACGCCCGTTTTCCTATGAAGGGCTGTCATTAATCCATCTCTAGGTCCCGGTCCAAGCCCACACGTAATATAGAAAGCGGTTCCCGTTCCAACAAAACCAATCCCAGCTAGAACATATATAAGTTGCAGGACCAAATTATTATCCACTGACGGAATATGATCGACGCCAACTTGAATCATCGAAGCAATAATTAGAATATTCATAAGTGTTCCAAATCCGGGACGTTCTTTAAGGGGCCACCAGAAAATCAGGACGGCTGCGCTGATAGCGAATGTTGCTTGCCCAATCGAGAGCGGAGAATGTCGAGAAATTCCCTGCGCTAAAACTGACCAGGGCGCGTTTCCAATATGGGATTGGATTAGGAGTGAATCACCCAATCCGAAAATTGCTAGACCTAAAATCAAAACTAAAACACGAGGTATTGAAAGATCCCACCGGCCATTGCCAGTCCAAGGCATCTGAGGAATTGTTCGAGCGGGTTTCAAAAAATGAATGATTCTCTCTTTAACGCGCGATGCCAGCATTAGGCGAAGATACCCTGAAGTGGTCCAGTATTGGTAAAGTTCGCAAGTGTTCATAGGCCTAGGTACGTTAATCAATGTACTTTGCATAATTACTGGGTCTCTTTTGGGTCTTCTAGCAGGTTCAAAATTCAAAGAACGTACCAGAGATTTGATTACTACGGTTCTGGGCTTCGTCACCCTACTGGTCGCGGCTGATTCCATTAAAGAACTTTGGAATTCAAGATTGGTTTCCAAGCTTCCAACTGGTGGTGCATTACTAACAGTCCTCGCATCGCTATTGCTGGGGGCCCTTGTCGGTTCGCGCCTCTCAATCGAGGAGCGCCTGGAGAGATTTGGTGTTCGATTAAAAAATCGATTCGATGCAAATGGATCATCGCCCTTTGTAGACGGATTTGTGAGCGCCTCGCTCCTTTTTGTTATTGGACCAATGGCAATACTTGGCTCTATTAGTGACGGCATGCGCACCGGGATCACACAACTGGTCTTAAAAAGTATTTTGGACGGCATTACCTCAATTGCTTTTGCAGCATCACTTGGTTGGGGAGTCGGAGTATCGGCGCTCCCGGTTGGAATTTATCAATTGGCCTGGACTGGAGTTGGGTTTGCGTTAGGAGCAATTTTGACTCCTTATCAAGTTCTGGCGATCACCGCTACGGGTGGAATTCTTTTATTAGGAATTGCATTGCGCCTTTTAAAAATAAAAATAGTACCGGTTGCGGATTTGCTCCCGGCACTATTTTTTGCGCCACTTATCGCAGCGCTAGTACATTCATTTCACTAACTTAAGTGGTTTGCATACCTTTTAGGACGCTCTTAGAATCTCTTAAAACTTGGTTGCTTCGATAACGAAACGGTACTTAACGTCGCTCTTCACAGTGCGCTCGTACGCTTCGTTAATATATGAAGGTTCGATAACTTCAACATCACTGACGATATTGTGCTCACCGCAGAAATCGAGCATTTCCTGCAGTTCTGGCATGCCACCGATCATCGACCCAGCGAGTGAACGGCGCTTTCCTAAAAGTGTTCCAGCGTTCACCGAGTATGGTTTTCCTGGCAAGCCAATTAGAACTAGCGTTCCATCGAGCTGAAGTAGATTCAAATAGAGCTCGACATCGATATCTGCTGAGACCGTGTTGAGAATAAGATCGTAATCACTGGCTAAATTCTTAGACCAACCTTCGGCGTTGGTGGAAATGAAGTGATGCGCTCCCATAGCCTTAGCATCTGCTTCTTTGGCAGGAGAGTGGGAGAAGACTGTTACATCGGCGCCGAGTGCGACGGCAAATTTAGTTCCCATATGGCCAAGTCCACCAAGTCCAATTACGCCGACCTTCTTGCCTTTCTGGGCTTTCCAATTGCGAAGTGGTGAGTAGAGCGTGATTCCAGCGCAGAGTAGGGGAGCGACGCCTGAAAGATCCAAGTTGGCCGGAATAGTTACGGCATATTTTTCATCAATCACAAATTTGTCACTGTACCCACCCATAGCGACAGTTTTTCCATCGCGCTCATAGCCGTTATATGTGCCGGTCATACCTTCATCGCAGTATTGCTGTAATCCAGCGAGACATGGGCCGCATTTGCGGCATGAATCAACAAAGACACCAACGCCAATACGATCGCCAATTTTGAATTTTGTGACATTTGCACCAACTGCAGTGACGATTCCAGCTATTTCATGGCCAGGAACCATAGGGAAGATTGCTGGGCCCCACTCTTCGCGAGCTTGGTGAATATCCGAGTGGCAGATACCTGCATAGTGAATATCCAATGCAACATCGTTGCTTCCGAATTCTCGACGTTCAAAGGTAAAAGGTTCTAGCGGAGCACTGGCAGATAAAACGGCATAGCCCTTGGTTTTCATAGTTCTCCTGGTGTCTTGTGAATCAATTGTTGTTAAATGGTAGTGGATCAGGTACCGCAGCGCGTGATGACCGCGATGTTACCTTGCGCATATGGTGGCGTCGGCAGAGGACTTCGTAGGCGATTTCATCATTTTTTGAAACATCTCCAACCACAACCTGTTCACCTTCAGTGACCATTACACCGCCTGCAGTTCGGGCATTGTGGGTGGCCCGACGACCACACCAGCAAAGTGCTTCTACTTGTAGCGTCTGGACGCGATCGGCTAGTTCAACCAGTCTTGCAGAACCCGGGAATAGCGCAGTTCGAAAATCTGTGAGAATTCCGAAAGCGTAAACATCAATTCCGAGACCATCGACGATCAGAGCCAATTGTTCGATTTGGTTTGATGTATAAAACTGCGCCTCATCGCAAATGATGAAATCTATTCGTTCCCCGTGGGAGAGCTTCTCGACAACATATCGGTGGATTTCTAATTCTGGATCAACTTCAATGGCCTTGCTTTGCAAACCTAGCCGGGATGAAATTTGACCACGCCCAGCTCGATCCTTATTTGTAAAGATGAGACCAGTTCGGCCGCGACTTTGATGATTGTGAGCAGTTTGAAGCGCAAGAGTGGATTTACCGCTGTCCATAGTTCCGCAGTAGTAGATCAGCTCAGCCACAATTTCCCTATCCGCTTGAATTTAACTGGTTTAATCCAGATATTAATCTAGACCGAATCGATTGCAAGACTACTAAAGAAATCTAAACGTGTCCGAGAGGGGACTTGAACCCCTAATCCCTTGCGAGAACTAACACCTCAAGCTAGCGCGTCTGCCAATTCCGCCACCCGGACGAGGTAATTTTCTTCTGTACTAGTGCCTACTGGAAGCTAGGGTACCAAGCGCAGCGGGAACGGCACAATCCGCGGGATTTTGGGGCAAGATATGCACATGAGTGAAATCGATTTCAACCTTCTTGAAGAGGACTGCATCAAGATGTGTCAGGAATTGATTGCGATTCCGAGCGTGAATTACGGGGAAGGTCGCGGCGATGAGCGGGCTGTTGCAGAGTACGTGGCTGCAAAACTTGCTGAAGTTGGAATTGCTAGCGAGCAAATTGTCACTGGTGAAAATCGCGTAAATGTCGTGGCGAAACTTGAAGGAAGTAACGCAGAGCGCCCCGGTCTCGTATTACATGGCCACCTCGATGTTGTTCCAGCTAACGCTGCAGATTGGTCAGTTGACCCATTCGGTGGAATTATCAAAGATGGTTATATCTGGGGTCGAGGCGCGGTAGACATGAAAGATATGGACGCCATGATTCTGGCAGTCGCTAGAGCGTGGAAGCGTGCTGGTTTTGTGCCGGAACGAAACATCCTTCTTGTATTTTTTGCTGACGAGGAGGCAGGTAGTGAATATGGCTCTCGTTGGTTAGTAAAGAATAGACCAGAAATTTTTTCTGGATATAGCGAGGCTGTATCAGAGGTGGGCGGTTTTTCAGTAACCCTTGATACCGGGGATCGTCTCTATTTCGTTGAAGGAGCACAAAAGGGAATCAATTGGTTGAAGCTGACGGCTAATGGATCAGCCGGACATGGCTCCTTCATAAATAATGAAAACGCCATCACAAAATTGAGCAGAGCGGTTGCGCGAATTGGTTCACACGAATGGCCTCAGATTGAAACAAAAACTGGCGCTAAGTTCTTTAAAAAGATTGCCGAACTCACTGGAAATACTTACGACCCAACTAATGTCCGTCCCTTACTTAAGCACATTGGTGGCGCAGCCCGAATGATGGGTGCCACAATCCAAAACACTTCAAATCCAACAATGCTAGAAGCAGGTTATAAGGCTAATGTAATTCCACAGGCTGCCAGCGCTGTTGTTGATGGCCGATTTCTTCCGGGATATGAAGAAGATTTACTCAATACGATTAAGCAATTAGCAGGTTCAGATATTGATATTGAAGTTCTGGTGCGCGATAAGGCGCTGGAAGTTGATTTCGCTGGCCCTTTGGTTGATGCAATGTGCGCGGCACTTGCAGAATTTGACCCCGAAGGAATACCAGTTCCGTATTTGATGAGTGGCGGAACTGACAACAAAGCTTTATCGGATTTAGGAATCATTGGTTATGGATTTAGCCCCGTTAAGCTTCCGCCTGATCTGGATTTCTTTGCGCTTTTCCACGGAGTTGATGAGCGAATTCCGATCGATGGCCTGAAATTTGGCGTTAAAGTTCTTAATTCGTTTTTACAGCACTGTTGAGCGATATTAATTATGTCGCACTAGTTCAGTGCTGAAACTTCATCTAGCGCTATTCGAACTTGCTCTGGTAGAACGATTTCTTCAACGGTAAGTATTCCGCGTAACTGGGCTGCAGTCCTTGCACCAACGATTGCACTGGTTACGCCAAAACCATCACGCACCCAGGAAAGCGCAACCTCAATAGGTGAGTATCCGAGACCTTCACTAGCGACACAGACGGCGTCAACGATTCGACGCGAGTTCTCACCTAAATAGGGTGAAACAAATCCAGAGAAATGCGGACTTGCACCACGTGAATCAGATGGCGATCCGTTTCGGTACTTACCAGTTAAGACGCCTCGACCGAGGGGCGACCAAGCAAGGAGGCCAATATTCATCTCTAGTGCGGCTGGCATCACTTCAGATTCAATCTCTCGATTCAAAAGCGAGTATTCACTCTGTTGGGAGATAATTGGGGCTTTACCAAAGAATGGATTTTGCAAAGTAGCTGATCTCGCTAATTGCCAACCGCTAAAGTTGGAGACACCGACGTAGCGGGTACGACCCGAGGAGACTGCTTGATCAATTGCAGAGAGCGTCTCTTCAAGAGGAACCAACGGATCCCAGGTGTGAATTTGCCACAGGTCAATATGCTCAACACCCAGCCGAGCCAATGATTTATCAAGATCATTTAAAAGATTCCCACGAGAGTTATTCACCGAACGTTCGCCATTGGAAAAAGAAATACCCGCCTTTGTCGCGAGAATAATCTCATCCCGATTTGCCAGTGTTCCGATGAAGCCACCAAGAACACGTTCTGAGTCACCATCACCGTAGACAGCCGCAGTGTCAATTAAATTTCCGCCGGCCTCCAAGAATGTCTTTAGCTGATCAGCCGCTTCATGCTCATCGGTATCGCGCCCCCACGTCATAGTCCCAAGGGCCAATCTAGATACGCGAAGACCTGAGTTGCCCAGCGTTCGCTTTTCCATGCCCTGACCCTAGCAAGCGGCCGACGCAATAATCGGTAACCTTGCCTCGTGCGCGCCCCTAGTGAGATTTACCTAATCAGACATGGCCATTCCACGGCGAATCTAAAAAACGTCTTGGCTGGTCGCGTCGGTTCAGTGCACTTGTCTCCAAAGGGCAGTGATCAGGTTGAAAAATTAGCGGCCCGACTGAATGAAATTGAATTTGCGAAAATTATTAGCAGCCCACTGGATCGCTGTCTAGAGACAATGGCTCCAGTGGCGAGCACTCGGCCGAAGTTGCCGATTGAGAAGAACGAGGCCTTTTTAGAGATGGACTACGGAACGTGGTCTGGTAAGAAGCTTGCTTTGTTGGCTAGGAAGACGTTATGGAAATCGATTCAGGCCGCGCCAAGTACTGTGCGTTTCCCAGATGGTGAAAGTTTTAATGAGATGAGTACGAGAGCCTATGAAGGGCTTTTCGCATCGGCTCTGCCTGGAAAACGTATCGCTATCTGCAGCCATGGTGATGTAATCAAGGTTTTGCTTTCAAATATATTGGGCATGCACCTAGATTCTTTTCAGCGCATAAACGTGGATCCAGCCTCAATATCGATAGTACAAATTGGAGCTTCCGGGAACCGTGTTTTGCTTATGAATGATACAAACCATCTGGATGCCAGAAAATCTAAAAAATCTAGTACCTCTGGCGCAGTTTTGGGCGGCGGAAGTGGATAACCCAATTGTTTATGAGCACGAATTTGTAGACCGGTTCATTGCAGGAACTGTTGGGCCACCTGGTGAACGTGCCTTCTTCTTGCAGGTTTCTTCACCAGTTGGAACTCACACAGTTGCCGTTGAAAAAACACAGGTTGCGGCGCTTGGCGAAAAACTTCTCGAGATGATCACAGAACTTCGGCGCAGCAAGCTCGCTAGTTTAGATGAGTTAGGCCTACCCGCAGTTACGGATAACGCCAATTTGGAATTTCCATTGGATGAAGAGTTTCGTGCCGGATTAATTGGGATCTCTTGGGAAAGTTCTGAGCAACGGATCGCCGTTGAAATTCAAAGTATTTCCGAAGATGAAGAGATGGATTTCAACGATCCCGAGGAATTGATGAAGATTAAAGACCAGGATCCACTTGATATCTTGAAGTTTAATATTCGCATCAACCAGGCACGTGGTTTTTGTGACCGCGCTAAAGCTCTAGTTGCCGGCGGGCGACAACCTTGTCCCTTCTGTGGATTACCAATCGATGGTGATGGGCATTTATGTCCAAGGGCGAATGGGTACCGCAGGTGAAGTTGGCGCCAGAAATCTCTGCGTTAATTGCCGAAAGCGATTTAGAAATAGTTGGGCGACTCGTGGATGCGTCAAATGCAACTTTACTTGCCCGAGTATCTCCAGAAATCCAGGTTATCTATAAACCGATAGCGGGGGAGCGTCCACTATGGGATTTTCCAGAAGGCTCACTCGCCGGGCGCGAAGTTGCCGCTTACTACCTGAGTGATCTAGGAAATTTCGGCTTGGTTCCATTTACGACTCTGCGAGATGGACCCTATGGAATCGGTGCAGTACAGATTTGGATTGAAGTTGATGAAGCGATAGATGTGGTCGAAGAGGCGCAGCAAGAGTTGTCGCAATTGCGGTCGATGGCGCTCTTTGACGCAGTGGTTAACAATACCGATCGGAAATTTGGTCACATTCTTTTTGTTGATAAGAAGCAGATTTACGGCGTCGATCACGGAGTTTGTTTCCACGAGGAAGACAAGTTGCGCACCGTGTTATGGCAATGGAGCGGTGAGCCACTAATGCCGGAAGAAATGGCGCAACTCCGAGAGATTTTGGAAAAAATGGATGACAGGTATTTGGAAACTCTCATCAGTCCTGGCGAAGTCGAGGCACTTCGTTTTCGTATTAGTCGTCTGATCGAGAATGGTTTATTCCCTGAACCATCTTCAGATTGGCCCGCAGTTCCGTGGCCACCGTATTAGAATTTGATACCTTCTTAATCGTTCTGAACTATGATTAGAACATGCGCAGCTGGCCAACAGTAGTAATTCCACCTCTGAACCATGAATTGCCACCACTTAAATTAGGCCTCACAGCTGGAGAGCTCCCAGTAAGTAGCGCCGAATTCCGAATGTATGTTTGTGGTATCACGCCTTACGATGCAACCCACTTGGGGCACGCTGCAACGTATTTAACGTTCGACCTTATTAATCGCTATCTGCGCCTACAGAAGCGAGAAGTTTCCTTCGTCGAGAATATTACGGATATCGATGATCCGCTTTTGTTGCGGGCAGAGCGTGATTCGGTTGATTGGAAAAGTTTGGCAACATCTCAGATAGAACTTTATGCGGGGGATATGGCTGCGCTACGCATCATTCCGCCGAGCCATTTTGAGTCAGTAACGGAATCTATGGATTTGATCATCACAGCGATTGCAACGGTGATACAAAAGGGTTTCACATACTCCCTTGATGGTGATATTTATTTCAAGTCAAAAACCTTTTTGGCGCAATTGCCGATTCCCTACGATCAGGCACTAGCAGAATTTGCAGAGCGGGGCGGAGATCCAGCTCGCGTCGGAAAAGAGGAACCGTTAGATCCAGTTCTCTGGCTTGCCAATAAACCGGGCGAACCAGGCTGGAACGCGCCCTTTGGTTTCGGTCGTCCCGGATGGCACGTTGAATGTTGCGCAATCGCCCTGCGCTATCTGCTCGGGCCAAATTACTTGGTCGATGAAATCGCTCGTGATTTTTGTATAGACCTGCAAGGCGGGGGTAGTGATTTAATTTTTCCGCATCATTTTATGTCAGCCGTTTTGGGCAGTGTTTTGACGGGAAAGCCATTTGCCGCAGGCTACTTACACACCGGGATGGTTGGACTCGATGGCGAGAAGATGAGCAAGAGCAAAGGGAATTTGGTTTTTGTCTCCAAGTTAATCGCATCAGGTGTTGATCCAATGGTGATTCGGTACGCACTTATGCAAGAGAAATATTCGGCCGATCGGATGTGGGCCGATATCGTACTTGCCACTGCGACCAGTAAGGTTGAAAATCTTAGAAGTGCCCTAGCGCGAATGGAAGTTGCAAATACGACTTCTGTTATTGAAGGAATTATTGCGGCGCTGGCAAATGATTTGGACACGCCAAAGGCGTTAGCACTGCTAGATGATTGGGCAAATGAGACAAGATCAGTTAGATCAGTTAGATCAGCTAGATCAATTGGATCCACTAGCTCAACCATCTCAACCATCTCGATGGATAGATTAGGCAGCGCGGGGGAGTTGTCCCGAGCCTTGGACTCCCTACTTGGTTTAGCTCTCTAGGGTAGCCTTCTCCTAAATGATTAAACCTTCGAGCCTTAGATCCGCGATGTCCTCGCGAGTAATAATTGCAGACGGCGCAATGGGCACGATGCTTCAAGCCGAAAATCCATCACTCGAGGATTTTCAAGGTCATGAAGGCTGTAATGAGATCCTTAACGTATCAAGGCCCGATATCGTAAAAGAAGTTCATCGGAAATATTTTGCTGTGGGCGTTGATGCTGTCGAAACGAATACATTTGGCGCAAATTGGGCCAACCTTGCTGAATATGGCATTGAAGATCGAATCTATGAATTGGCATTTGCTGGCGGAAAACTAGCGAAGGAAGTTGCGCAGGAATTCGGAACTTCAGAGCGGCCGCGTTGGGTATTGGGGTCACTTGGGCCTGGAACTAAACTTCCGACACTTGGCCATACGGAATACGACAAATTAAAGAATGCATATTTCATTGCATCATGCGGCTTATTGGATAGTGGCGTCGACGCACTATTGATCGAAACAACCCAAGACTTACTGCAAGCGAAAGCGGCCGTTAATGGCGCCCGAGAAGCGATCGACAAATCAGAGCGGGATGTAGTTCTTATCGCCCAAGTTACCGTTGAAACTACTGGAACAATGTTGCTCGGCTCGGAGATCGGTGCGGCACTAAATGCGCTGGAACCGTTGAAAATAGATTTGATTGGCCTCAATTGCGCTACTGGACCCGCTGAGATGAGCGAGCACCTTAGAACGCTTAGTAAAAATTCGACGGTCGGAATATCTGTGATGCCCAACGCCGGTCTACCGGTTCTCGGTGCGAATGGTGCGAGTTATCCACTTTCGCCCACGGAATTAGCCGACTACCTTGCAAACTTTGTGGATAATTATGGATTAACGCTCATTGGAGGTTGCTGTGGAACGACGCCAGAGCATCTGCAAGCAGTGGTAGCAAAATTGTCGAACCACCCAATCGTTGCGCGTGAAATTTCTCCAGAAATTGGAGCATCTTCGCTCTATCAATTTGTGCCGTTCCGCCAGGACCTAACATATTTGGCGATAGGTGAGCGAACAAATGCAAACGGCTCAAGAGCCTTCCGAGATGCTTTGTTAGCGGAGGATTGGCAGACCTGCGTTGAAATTGCCCGGGATCAAATTCGTGACGGCGCGCACATGTTGGATTTGTCGGTGGATTACGTCGGTCGTGATGGTGTTTCGGATATGAAGGAATTGGCTTCAAGATTTGCAACGAGTTCAACCCTGCCAATCGTTCTTGATTCTACTGAGCCAGCAGTCTTGCAGGCGGGACTCGAACATTTAGGTGGACGTTGTGTTATTAACTCTGTCAATTATGAGGACGGCGACGGTGGGACGTCACGATTCGCGCGGATCATGCCACTTGTTGTGGAGCATGGCGCTGGGGTAGTGGCGCTAACAATTGATGAAGACGGTCAAGCACGTACTGCCGAATGGAAGTTAAAAGTTGCTCGGCGCCTGATCAATGATCTTACGAAAACTTGGGGAATGAACGTCGGAGATATTCTTATCGACTGCTTAACGTTCCCAATTGCAACTGGTCAAGAAGAAACTCGCAAAGATGCGATCGAAACGATTAACGCGATCCGCGAACTTAAGCGGGAATTCCCAGCTGTCCAAACAACCCTAGGTGTTAGTAACGTCTCGTTCGGATTGAATCCTGCGGCCCGCATTGTACTTAATTCGGTCTTTTTGGCTGAGGCTGTTACTGCCGGTTTAGATTCTGCGATAGTCCATCCATCGAAAATAACCCCAATGGCTCGAATTGAAGAGAATGTGAAGTTGGTCGCGCTAGATCTAATTTATGATCGTCGAATCTTTGATGGTGCTGGCAACTGTACCTATGATCCGTTACAAGTATTTCTTGAATTATTTGATGGCGTTGAAACGAAATCCAACAAGTTAACACGCGCGGCAGAACTTGCTGCGCTGCCCCTAGCGCAGCGATTAGAGCGCCGAATTGTGGATGGCGAAAAGGTTGGCCTAGAAGCCGATTTAGTGGAGGCGATGGCAGTCGGCGTTGCGCCCCTGACAATTATCAATGACTATTTACTCGCAGGAATGAAAATTGTTGGAGAGTTGTTTGGCAAGGGCGAAATGCAGCTGCCTTTTGTTTTGCAATCAGCGGAAGTAATGAAGACAGCAGTAGCCATATTGGAGCCACATATGGCCAAAAGTGATGACGCCGGTAAGGGAAAAATATTGCTTGCAACGGTAAAAGGTGACGTTCACGATATTGGAAAAAATTTGGTTGACATTATTCTTTCTAATAATGGGTACACCACGGTAAATATTGGAATCAAGCAAACGATAAATCAAATTATTGATGCCGCTACTGAATCAGATGTTGATGTCATCGGCATGAGTGGGCTTTTAGTTAAATCAACTGTGATTATGCGCGAGAACTTGGAAGAGATTTCCAGCAGGGGGCTAGCAGAAAAGTGGCCCGTGATTTTGGGCGGGGCAGCGCTCACCCGATCTTTTGTGGAACAAGACCTAGCCGGAGAGTTTGACGGCGAAGTTCGCTATGCCAAGGATGCTTTTGAAGGGCTGCGCCTTATGGATGCAATGATGGGTCTAAAGCGGGGTGTTGCTGGAGCCTCGTTACCTCCGTTGAAGGAACGCAGAACACCAAATACTCGACTTAACCGAGAAGTAAATTTGGATACCGTCCGCTCGGACGTTTCACAAACTAATCAATTGCCAACTCCACCCTTTTATGGCTCAAAGGTTGTTAAAGGGATTCAACTCGCCTCGTATTTGGAGATGTTAGATGAGCGCGCTTTATTTGTGGGTCAGTGGGGACTACAGGGTAAGCGCGGTGAATATGAAGCTATGGTGGAAAATGAAGGTCGCCCAAGGCTCCGATCTTTGTTAAACGAGGTGCAGTCACAAGGCTGGCTTAACGCAGCGGTTGTTTATGGATATTTCCCTTGCTACAGCGAAGGTAATGATCTGGTGGTTTTGCATCATGAAGGTCCCCATGAAGGAAGCGAACGTGTGCGTTTTAGTTTTCCGCGACAATCTCGCGATCGACGTTTGTGTTTAAGTGATTTCTTTAGAAGTAAATCTAGTGGGGAAATAGATACGGTCGCGTTTCACATTGTCACCATGGGGCAGTCCGTTAGTGAGGCAAGTGCCAAATTGTTCGCCGACAATCACTATCGGGAGTATTTGGAACTTCATGGCTTATCAGTGCAGTTAACCGAAGCTTTGGCTGAGGCCTGGCACGGGCGCATTCGAGAGGAATTAGGATTTAATAGAGAAGATTCCCACGATCTCTCAGAAATTCTAGATCAGGGATATCGTGGTTCGAGATATTCCTTTGGCTACCCGGCTTGCCCCGATTTAGAACAGCAACGCCAATTGTGTGAACTTCTTTCACCGGAGCGAATTGGCGTTGATCTTTCGGAAGAATTCCAATTACATCCAGAACAATCAACCTCTGCGATTATCGTGCATCATCCGGAAGCTAAGTACTTCAACGCCACATGATTCCAGAAGCAATCCTCTTTGACATGGATGGAACTTTGGTTGATTCTGAACCACTCTGGTTTGCTGGTGAAGCGAAACTAATGGCCGAATTTAGCTTTGATTGGAAGCCGGAAAATCAAGCACAAGTTCTTGGTGGACCGATAGCCAAGGTTGGCAGATATATGTCAGCGCTAACGAACGAAGCAAAATCACCAGAATTCTTTTCGAATTCTCTGGTCGCAAATGTAAGTGCTGCCTTTGAGGAAGAGTTATCTCTGCTGCCTGGTGCCCTTGAGATATTGCAAGATGCTAAGGCAATGGGAATTCCGATTGCACTGGTATCAGCATCACCACGAGAATTAGTTGAGGCCTGTGATCGATTCTTGGGTGGTGATTTCTTTGACGCGCTTATTTCATGTGATGATGTGGTCAACACAAAACCAGATCCAGAAAGTTACGTAAAGGCGGCAGAAATTCTTGGTGTTTCAATCACTAATTGTTTGGTCTTTGAGGATTCGTTAACCGGTGTCACTTCAGGTAAGGCCAGTGGCGCAAAAGTTATTGCCATTCCACATCTGGTTCCAATTCAAGAGGATGATCAGGTTAAGGTTATTAAATCCTTGGCTGGAATACGGGTAACCGATCTTTTCAATCTCCACTAGTATCTGCGTGTGAGTAAAGATGATGGTAGCGCGGTATTCAAAGTAGGAGATCGCGTTCAACTAACAGATGCCAAAGGCAAACTGCACTCGATAACACTGCAACCCAATCAGGAATGGCACACCCATAACGGTTGGCTGCTTCACAATGACCTTATTGGTAAACATCAGGGGATCGTGGTTGAAACCTCAGGTGGTCTCAAATTCTTAGCATTTAAGCCGCTCCTGGCAGATTATGTCCTGACTATGCCAAGAGGCGCGACAATCGTTTATCCGAAAGATGCCGCAATGATTTTGGGAATTGCCGATATCGGACCGGGATCACGGGTTCTAGAAGCTGGGGTGGGTTCTGGTGCGCTTACGATCTCGCTATTACGAGCGGTTGGTCCCACTGGTTCGGTAGATTCATTTGAGAAGCGGGATGAATTTGCCAATGTTGCGAGTAAAAATATCAAGCATTATTTTGGTGAGGTTCCAGAAAATTGGTCTCTCACTTTGGGGGCAGTTGAAGAATATGAGCACAGTAAAACGTATGACCGAATTGTTCTAGATATGTTGGCACCATGGGAATGTGTAGAAATGGCTGCCAGAATTTTGGAGCCAGGTGGCGTTTTTATCGCTTACGTCGCCACGACAACGCAACTCTCACAGGTAGCCGAAGCAATTAAGAGCTCCGGTCAATTTATCGAACCAGAAAGTAGCGAGAGCATGGTTCGGGGTTGGCACCATGAAGGACTTGCCGTGCGCCCGCAGCACCGGATGATCGGACATACTGCATTCCTAATTATGACCAGGCGCTTGGCCCATGGAACTATCGCACCTTTGCGACGCCGTAGACCTTCGAAAGGTTCCTATGGAACTAACGAGAGTGAAAGTTAATTATTTAACAGCGATTAGATCCACAACGAAAATTAGAGTTTCATTTGGGGCAATTGGACCAGCACCGTTTGCACCGTATCCAAGGGCTGGTGGAATGATTAATAGTCGGCGTCCGCCCACCTTCATCCCTGGTAGTCCTTGCTGCCATCCGGGAATTACGTTTGCAAGAGGGAATGTTGCAGGCTTTCCGCTAGTCCACGATGTGTCAACAATTTTTCCAGTTGACCAGGCCATCAAGGTGTAATGAACGGTAAGAGTTGATGTTGGCAACACACCGGCGCCAGAACCAGCCGCAAGATCACGACTCGTTAGCGATTGTGGCGGATTTCCTTTCGGACTGCCTATGACTGGGGCGGAGCCTAGTGAGCCGGTTACTGAAACGTATTCAAGGTTCGAATCTGTCATGGCCTTTCCCTTTTGTTCCTTTTGCGCCGGTTGGGTATTTGGCAATTTTGAACCACCATCAGTTGTGCAAGCGCTTAGCAGTCCGGTCACGATTAATGAAAAAGCTAGGACTGTTGCGGTCGATGCGCTTGCGCTCTTGCGCCTATGGGTGAAATGCAAAGTAACCTCCAAAATTCATAATTCAATAAGAGCAGGTTAGCAAGTTTTGCCTCGTTTTTAAGTGGAACTCGGTTATAGGCTAGTGCTATGGCTGATACTAAAACGGAACGTCTAGTTAATTTGACGCTTGCGCTCCTAGCCTCAAAGCGCTTTCTAAAAAAATCTGAGATTTTGCGCACAGTTGCGGGCTACGAGGGAAGCGCCGAATCAATGGACCGGATGTTTGAGCGTGATAAGGACGATCTTCGCGCTCTTGGTATCGAAATTGAAGTTGGTGATCTCGATGCATTTTTCGAAGATGAACCTGGCTACCGAATATCTCGCGACAGTTACAGTTTAGAGGTTCCTGGTCTCTCACCACGCGAAATTGCCTATCTCTCGTTGGCTGCAAATTTTTGGAAAGATTCGACACTTACACCTGCAGCACAATCAGGAATTCGTAAGTTGAAATCACTTGGCATACCGGCAGCGATGGATCTGGCATCCACGATTGAATATCGTTTCGAGAATCCAAAGATCGCACTGTTAGAGATTACCGAAGCCATCGATCAATCTCGACAATTAGAATTTGAATATCAAAGCGAGAAGAGAAGTAAGCGTCGATTAGCGCCCTATCGTGTTCTCTTATGGAACGGTTTTTGGTATCTAGTTGGCCAAGATCTTGAAAAAGAAGAGATTCGAATGTTTAAGTTATCGCGTGTTATTGGTGATATTAAGGCGGTAGGAAAGAAGGGTGCGTTCCTAGCACCTGTTGATTTCGATGTCAGAACTGTTCTGCCCACCTCCGCCAAGGAGTCAGAAAATACTGCAAGGGTTGCAATTCGAAAAGGCGAGGCAATTACCCTGCGCGCCAACGGCAAGCTTGTCTCAGAGGGAGAATCGGTTGATACCTACGAAATTGATTACGATCTAATAACACCGTTTTTAAGAAGGATAATTTGGTACGGGGATAGTGTGGAAATCATTGAGCCAATCGAACTTCGTAACCAAATTATGACGCTAATTGGTGGGCTATCCCAATGAGCGAGTCATCAAGTGTCCGAACTGCACGCGCACTAGATCTCGTTCCATTTCTCTTGGAACATCAAGGAATTTCCGTTGAAGAGTTGGCAACCGAATTCGGTGTCTCAACGATACAAATCCTCGAAGATCTAAATCTGCTTTTTGTTTGTGGGCTTCCGGGATATTCTCCGTTAGAACTTATCGATATGAATTTTGAAGACGGGTATGTGACTGTTTCAGAGCCACAAGTGTTGGACAAACCTCGAAAACTTTCACGGCCTGAATTAACCACATTATTAGTCTCCTTAGAGGTTATGAAGTCCTTGGCGAAACCGGAAGTTCACGATGAACTTTCCAAACTTCAGTCAAAGCTACAATCAGCGCTTTCGATCAAGCCGACAATAGATGTTGTGGTTAATTCAACTGCAGATCCAAAACTCGAAGAAATATCGCACGCACTAGATAAGGGGATCGCGCTAGATATCAGGTACTTGAGCGCACACAGCGATAAAGAGTCATGGCGATTAATTATCCCTAATAGGATTTATGTTGAAGGTCAGAACACTTTTGTACAAGCTTGGTGCGAGAGTTCCAAGGGTGAGCGAGTATTTAGGTTAGATCGAATCTTGGAGTTGACGAGAAACGAAGGCGCCTTCGTGCCAGGGCTCAACCGAGAACTAAATGGGGAACTAAATTTGGAAGATGTCGGTTACGTTGATGGATTTACCCTATTGGTTTCCCCAGGAGCTCGAATTTTTCTTGAAGAGAATGCGCAAATAGTTAGTCATCAAAAGGAGGTCCCAGGTGGCGTTGAGGTGGAAATAGCGCCAATTGATCCGACTTGGTTGGTTCGTACGATCGCTGGTTTCGGTGCTCAAGTTTCGGTGCTAAATCCACCAAGCCTTAAAGCGGAGTTAGCCAACCACCTAGAAGCTATCAAATTGCTCTATACCTGACCCATACTTAACCCAGGCTTAACCCATGAGCAGGCCACGAACCACTATCCTTAGGACCACAGGCAAAGCGAACTCGGCGTTAGGAAAAACATGTTAAGAGGACTTGAAGGTTGGCATTTCATAGTTTTAGCCCTAGTTTTTGTTGTACTTTTTGGTGCCAAGAAACTTCCTGATTCAGCGCGTTCTTTGGCCAAGTCACTTAAGATCTTTAAGAGTGAATTAAAAGATGGCGAAGTAAAGAAAGAAAAGCCTGACTCCGGAACTAATTCAGCAGAATAGATAGTAAATGAGCTCGAATTTGAGCGGTGGTATGCCGTTATTGGCTCATTTCGCCGAGCTACGAAAAAGGATATTTAAGTCGGCGCTGGCAATAATTCTCGGCGGCTTTCTAGGTTGGTTCCTTTATGACTCGATAATCAATCATCTGGCATCACCGATCTGTAATCTAAAAGAATCGATGAAACTTGGAAAATCGAGCTGTGGAATTCTCTATATAAATGGCGTGCTAGGTCCGATCGATCTGAAATTCAAGATCTCCCTTCTTATCGGTGTAATTCTTTCTGCCCCCATTTGGCTTTATCAGGTCTGGGCCTTCATCGCTCCAGCAATGAAGGGTCGTGAAAAACGGAATTCAATATTTTTCATGCTTTGCGCAATACCTTTCTTTGGTATCGGTATTTACGTGGGTTACCTAGTTCTCCCGATTGCGGTAAAAGTGCTGCTCGGCTTTACCCCATCATCTTTAACAAATCTGGTTAAATTCGACGACTACTTAAATTTTGTACTTCAACTAATTCTTATCTTTGGAATTGCCTTTGAGTTGCCAGTCTTCCTCGTTTCACTTAATTTAGCTGGAGTTCTTCGCGGCAAGGGAATTCTAAAACCTTGGCGCTTTGCGGTTTTTGGGATTACTTTATTCTCGGCAATTTTCACACCGACAGGAGACCCATTCACAATGGGCTTGTTAGCCATTCCGTTAATCTGCCTTTATTTCCTAGCAGGTGGGATTGCAATTCTTGTAGATATCAGGCGTGCCAGGAATGAAGAATGAAGCAGGTCTTACTTTTAGGAAATCCAAAATCTGGCAGAGGAAAATCTGCTCTTTACATGGAACTATTTCAGCGAGGGTTTGCTGCACATGGCGTGGCTACTATTTTGGTCTCAGGAGTAAGCGCGAATGAGAACTCCAGAGCACTTCATAGCTCTCTCTCACAAAATATTGATGCGGTAGTAGTGATTGGGGGAGATGGCTCGGTTCACTTGGCTATTCAAGAGCTTGCTCTCTCGGAGATTCCCCTTTACGTCTTTCCTTGTGGAACTGGAAATGATTTCGCTCGGACTGGCGGATCGCTGGATCTTGATGTGAACCGAGCTGTGACACGAATTTTAGAGACGAAGCCGACCGAAATAGATCTAGGGCGAACGCATAGTCAGACCGGATCGCAATGGTTTGGTCAGGTTCTCAGCACCGGCTTTGATTCTTTGGTAAATGAGCGGGCCAACAAGTTTCGCTTTATTAAAGGTCAGATTAAATACACAATCGCAACACTTTTGGAATTGCCACTGTTCCGCCCTTACGAGTACCAGGTAATCACGCCGGCGGGCACACGTAACATTCCAGCAATGCTCATTGCGGTTGCCAACGGTGCGTCTTACGGTGGCGGAATGCAAATTTGCCCAACCGCGGATCGAACAGATGGTCTTTTCGACGTAATGGTTCTTCATCCAGTGAGTAAATTTGAGTTATTGCGAGTCTTTCCAAAAGTTTTTCAAGGTAAGCACGTAAATCATCCAGCTGTTGAATTTATTAGATTAGCTAAACTGACGCTTGAGTCCGATGCTCTGGCTTATGCCGATGGCGAGCGAATTGGGACGCTGCCCATAAATATTGAGATCGTTCCCCGAGCGCTGAAAGTTTGGGCAACGAGTTGAGCACGGTGCCGCTTTCACCGAGTGAGCGCTTTGCTGCTGCGAAGGCGAAGAAGTCATTTGAGAAAACAGAGGACTTCATTGCACGTTATCCCTTTGATTTGGATGCCTTCCAGATCCAAGGTTGTCACGCCCTAGAAAGTGGTAAATCAGTCCTCGTCGCGGCGCCAACCGGCGCAGGTAAAACCATAGTTGGAGAATTTGCCGCCCACTTAGCGCTAGAGGCGGGCAAGAAATGTTTTTACACGACGCCAATCAAGGCGCTTTCGAATCAAAAGTTTCAAGATTTATCAAACATATTTGGGGAAGAGCAAGTTGGTCTTTTGACCGGAGACACATCTGTAAATTCCGAAGCCAACATTGTGATCATGACAACGGAAGTACTTCGGAACATGATTTATTCATCTTCCAACACCCTAGCGGACCTCAAGTACGTTGTGATGGATGAAGTGCATTATCTTGCCGACAGATTTCGAGGCGCAGTTTGGGAAGAAATCCTTATTCATCTTCCAGAGAGTATTTCGATTGCCGCACTGAGCGCGACTGTTTCTAATGCTGAAGAATTTGGTGATTGGTTGCAGACAGTTCGAGGTGAAACCAAGGTAATTGTTAGTGAAAATCGCCCAGTTCCGCTCTACCAACATGTTCTGTTTGGGCCGAAGTTACTCGACCTATTTGTGGGCAATGCAAAAATTAATCCAGAAATTCTAAAACTTGAAAAAGATTCAATGCGCTCGGTAAAGGTTGCTCATAGGGGTGGACCACGGGATCGTCGGAGCTGGCAGGAGAATAAATCACTCACGCCCACGATTAAATCTTTGTCGCGGGCTGAGGTCATCGAAAAACTGGATCGCGAAAATTTATTGCCTGCGATCACATTCATTTTTTCACGTGCCGGTTGTGATGCTGCCGTTAAGCAGTGCCTGTCTGCTGGGTTACGCCTAACCGACAGTGACGAACGATCGATTATCCGAGAAGTTATCGCGGAGAAAACGCGAAATCTACCCGACGATGACCTGGCAATTTTAGGATTCCATGAATGGGTCGATGCGCTAGAGCGCGGAGTTGCGGCGCATCATGCCGGCTTATTGCCCGCATTTAAAGAGACGGTTGAGGAACTATTTCAGCAAGGGCTAGTTAAAGCGGTTTTTGCGACCGAAACTTTAGCGCTTGGTATAAATATGCCAGCGAAAACAGTCGTATTGGAAAAGTTAACAAAATGGAATGGTGAATCTCATGTTTCAGTGACACCGGGGGAGTACACCCAATTAACTGGGCGGGCTGGTCGCCGGGGAATCGATATTGAAGGTAACGCGGTAATCCTTTGGAATAAGGATGTGGATTCTGCTTCCGCTGCAGGTCTTGCCTCGACTCGTACCTACCCACTTAAAAGTTCTTTTCAGCCTACGTACAACATGACGATCAATCTGATCTCTCAATTCGGTTCACAACGTGCCAGAACTTCACTCGAATCATCATTCGCACAATTTCAGGCCGATAAGGCAGTTGTGGGATTAGCTCGAGCGATTGCAAAAAATACCGAGGCGATGGAACAGCTACAGAACGAGATTACCTGCCATCTGGGAGACTTTGTTGAATATTCGGATCTTCGTTTTGAGATCCGTGAATTAGAGAAATCGGCGACGTATAAGAGCAAGAAAACGAGGGCCTTTGATGAAGCGAAGATTTCTGAACTTCGTAGATCAATGCGAACCCATCCTTGTCACGGTTGCAGCGATAGAGAGACACATTCACGAATCGCTGAACGTGCCGATAGGTTACGAAGAGAAAACGCCGGCCTTACGGCCCGGGTTGCAAATCGAACGCACGTAATTGCCCGACGGTTTGATTTAATTAAAATAGTTTTGGATAAATTTGGATACATCAAAGATGATCAGATTACTGATTCGGGGAAATTATTGGCCAAGATTTATGGCGAGACGGATCTCTTGATAGCCCAACTCATTCGAAATGGCTCGCTTAACCAACTAACATCTACTGAATTGGTCTCAGCCCTCTCCACCCTTGTTTATGAAGCTAGGCGAGAGACAACCCCAAAAATCCCTAGGGGTGGGGTTGAAGATTTCTTACTTGAATTAACTAAAGCTTGGTCTGAAATAAATGAGGAGGAGACGGCACTTGGTCTAGAACCAATTCGCGACCCGGATCCAGGATTTTGTATGGCGGCCTACCGCTGGGCAAGTGGTCACTCGTTATCGGCAATTTTTAAGGGAACTGAATTAACGGTTGGCGACTTTGTTAGGTCTATGAAACAAATTATTGATCTACTTCGCCAGATTGCAATTGCATCGCCAAATCTTGCGCCGGTTGCCGCAAAAGCTCTTGCACAGATAGATCGGGGCGTTATTGCTTACGCTGGGATTCTCGTATGACCTTAATGTTGTTGGACAGTGCTTCACTTTGGTATCGCGCATATTTCGGAATGCCCGACACCCTTGTTTCTCCAACGGGTGAACCCGTCAATGCCATTCGTGGATATTTGGATATGACTGCTCGTTTAATTTCAATTTATAAACCTAATCGTCTGGTCGCGTGTATTGAAGGTGATTGGCGTCCGTCATGGCGAGTTGATCTCTTTCCGGAGTATAAAGCGAACCGGTTGGATGAGGAAGGTGATGAAGAAGAGCCCGACACATTGGGTCCGCAAATCCCCATCTTGTTGGATCTTCTTGAAGCCTTTGGGATTCCCTTGGTCGGCGTCGATGATTATGAAGCAGATGATGTGATGGCTTCTTTCGCGGTGCGCGAAAATGGGCCAATAAAGATTGTTACGGGAGATCGTGATTTATTCCAACTCGTAGATGATAAACGCAAGGTTTCAGTTGTTTATCTAGCTAAAGGAATTTCTAATCACGATCACGTAGATTTGAAGTGGATCGCTGATAAATACGAAATCCCGGGGGAGAGGTACGCGCTCTTTGCCATGATCAGAGGCGATGCATCAGACGGTCTTCCTGGAATTCGGGGAATCGGTGAAAAAGGGGCCGCAATAATTGCGAATGCGTTCACCAATCTTCCAGAAGTTATGTTAGCGGCAGAAAATGAAGATGATCGATTAACCCCAAATTTGCGAAAAAAACTACTTGAATCTTCGCAATACGCGAAAATTGCTCCCAAGCTAGTGTTTTGCGCTCTCGATGTTCCGCTACCAAAAATGGATTTAACGCTTCCTAAGCGGCCGCCTAATTTGGATGAGATTTACCAGTATCAACGAGATTACGGGCTTGGTGCCAGCGTTGATAGATTAATAGCAGCGTTGGGCTGGTAGCCCGTGGTGAATCAATAATGGCT
>Ga0209499_1000325_pt1 | contig 35417 bp, 25 predicted proteins | sample C_130208_EF_Meta_FD_187306 | JGI IMG/M metagenome (GOLD analysis project Ga0209499, IMG submission 187306) | Freshwater microbial communities from Lake Croche, Canada to study carbon cycling - C_130208_EF_MetaG (SPAdes) (version 2) | ecosystem: Environmental > Aquatic > Freshwater > Lake... | reverse complement strand
AATGACCGCCGCGTTGAGAGAGCCGACCGCCGCAAAGGCGGCCAGCGCGATGATAGCCAACGCCGGAAGCAGGCGGAGATTCAAGAGCACTCGATGGTGGAGGGGTTTTTTAGTTTTCATATTTAGCTACGTTTTGGTTGAGGTGGTTGACTTCAGTTTTTTGTTGTTTGGATATTTCTGATTTCTGGTGAAAATAATGGGTGATCAGTAGATGTCCCACATCCATCGGTCATCGTATTTGCCGTTGCCTTGGCTGCCAGTCGCCAGCGCGCCGGAAGGATCTTTGCCCGGATAATATTGCAATCCCATCTCGCTTACGCGAATGGCCTCGGCGTGACCATCCACAAAAGCGGCAGTGCAGCGCTTGCCGCTGCTGTGGCGGTTTAACGGGCGCTCCGGATCTTGGTCGTAAAAGGGCGCATTGGCTGGCGTCCGATAGACAAATGAAATATTGGTGTTGGCGCTTTCCACCCAAGCATCCGGGTTATTGTTGTTGAACCCGGCGGCTGAGTTGTTGACCAATCCGCAATCCGTAAAGGGCGCGGTGTGGCTGGGTCGTTGGAATTTGGAAAGTTTGATGCAGGCACTCGGATCCATAAAAGCACCAATGTTGGGATGATTGATGCCTATGCCAAAAACCGTTTTCGCGTTCGGGCAGGAAATGCTGTTGGTGGTGGTCAGATATTGTTTTAGCATGTCCGGCCACCAAGTCGTCGGGCCCCAGCCTGGAGGCGCCATGTTTGGAAAGAAGGCGTTGGCCGGCGGCGGATTAGCGATGCAGGTCATGACATGAAAATCATTGTTGTCCCCGGCATACATGACATTGGCGAGAGTGATCTGCTTCAGGTTGTTGAGGCAGACCATGCCCTTGGCCTTCTCCTTGGCCTTAGCCAGCGCGGGCAGGAGCATCGCGGCAAGAATGGCGATGATGGCGATCACAACCAACAGCTCAATCAGGGTGAAAGCCGAATTTCGGCGCGTCGGCGATTTCATTAAAATGGCAGCAGTCGCTTTCAAATGATTTTGGCTTTCCAATCGGGTTCGTTTGAAGTTTAAACCGAGTCGCCAATGGTTCAACAATTTCCTTGCCTTTGCTCGACCAACCACGATAGAAAGACAGGAAATTACTTGAGTAATATCCTTTGAGCGATGAAATCGCAGTATCACCAAGCCGCCCAAGCGCTCCAGCAATGGATCGCCCGCCGGGGCATCCGGCCCGGAAACGCCCTGCCTTCGGCTCGGATGCTGGCAAATGAAATCGGCTTTACCCCCTTCATCACCCACCGGGCCTGCCAGCAGCTCATCGCCGACGGAGTTTTACAGCGGAAAGGCTACAAGCTTTTTGCGGGCAGCGGGAATCCGGCGCGCGCGCCCATCGCCGGCGAGGTGCAGGTGCTGTCGTATTTGCAACCGTTTTCCCGGACGGCGGAACGACTGCTGACGGGATTGGGAGTCAGGCATCGGGTGGTAGAACTTTCCTTCAGCCGTGAGCTAAATCCGCTGCTCCCGCTGCGGAAGGCTTTGGCGGAAAAGCCGGCCGGTATCATTCTCTGGATTCCTTGCTGGACGCACATATTACAAAACGGACTGGAAACGAAAAATATTCCGTTGGTCATCTGCGCGGAATTCTCAAAGCCCGAACTGAATTATTCGATGGTCGGGACGGATGTTTACCGGGGCGTATTCAAAGCCCTGAAACATTTGCGCGACTTGGGTCACCAGCGTATCGCCCATGTGTCTTGCATCCGCAACCCCTGGCGTCAGGAGCTCGCGGACATTTACGAACAGGTCTGCCTGCAATCAAATTTAAGGCAGGCTGCTTCGACGCTCTGGAAAATCGACACCTCCAGCAAATCCGAATTGCGCGAGACCTTGTTGGAGCACCAGCGACGGCATCCGGAAGTCACCGCGCTGTTCGCAGATTCAGAAACCGCCACCCTCTTAACAGCCCATTTCAAAGTGCCCGCCGAACTCTCGGTGGTTGGCCTGTATGAACCGCTAAGCAAGTGCCGGCCCGCGCTGACAACGATTGCTTTGCCGGAACAAAACCAATGTGTGGCCGATTGGGCGTGCATGGAACTCATCGCCCAAATTCGCGCCCACGAGTCAGGCCGGCCCAGTCCACCGGCGCGGCGCGCGTTTTACGAACCCACACTGGTGGTGCGGGATTCGACGCGGGCGCTCAAGGCCAAAGAAAAACTTGCACCGTCACCGGCCGTTAACGGTTCGCCAGCTGCTCCTTCGTCGCACCCGTGGGAGACCTGGCGCAAAATTTATCCCTACCTGACCAAACGCCTGAGCCACGACTGGAGGCAGTTCGATTTGTCCAAGCTGGCCAACCACAGCATGACGCGGGAGCACGGCTGGCTGGGCGAAGATCCCCTCCTGCATTTCGTGCCGGGGATGCGCTCGATTCACGGCGTCCCGTTCCAAGTGATTGATGAAAACCGCAACGACGGACGCGCGGTGGTGACTTTTCGTTCGCCGCACACGCACACGACGGGCGGGAAGGAATTACCCATCACGGCAAAAATCGCGGTGCAAAATACCGTGCGCGCGGTTTACTTCCTGCATGGCTGCGGCCGTGCGCTGCCGATTCCGTTTGCCGAGTATATCATCCATTTCAAAAACGGAAGGACCGCGAAAGTGCCCTTACTTCCGCTCGGCTCATCGCAACAAACCAAACGCCAGCGCCTCAGCCAGCTTCAACCCAACCTGCAAGACTGGTGGCCGGAGAATCCGCAGCAGGATTTTCCCCACGCCCGGTATGCCACCGTTTTCAACCCGGCCGCCCCGCAGGAATACGAGCGCTACCTCTACACCCTGGAATGGATCAATCCGCGGTCCAAGGACGAAATCAGCCATATCGAAGCGCGCGTGAATCCCGACGCCGGACCGACGCTGGCGCTGATCGCGGTCACGGCGCTGCTGTAATATACCGCAAGCACCCTCGCGTTTCCCGGCGAGCAGATTTTTGTTTTGAAAAATATTATGCGTATAATACTTTTACAGAACAATGATCGCGCCACCCAAGCCTGCCAGCCTCAAGCGCCTGTGGTCGCTGCTCAAGGTCGAGCGCCGCACCTTGTCGTGGGGGGTATTTTTCCAGTTCTGGCAGTGTGTCAGCTACATCCCGTTTTACGCCGCCGTCAGCCTGCTGATTGACCGCATCCTCAACAACGCGGCGCTGACGGTGGAGCAGAAACTCAAGTGGATCGGCGTTTACGCGCTCGGCAACCTGCTGCTCTGGCCGCTGCACGGCTGGTTCACCGTGCAGGCGTTCGCACAGACGCAGCGACTCGTCCGCTCCACCGTCGCCCGTCTCCGGCGCATGGTCGTGGACCAGTTGCAGCGCATGTCCATGAGCTACTTCACCCGCAAAGGCGCGGGCGCGCTCTCCAACCAGATGACCGTGGATTTGAACAAGGTGGAAAACTTCCTGAACGTCTGCGTCAACCAGATCACCGTCAATGTAATGATCGGCGTGGCGACGTGGGTTTATCTGCTGTTCAAGAATCCCTGGCTCGCCGGGCTCGCCTTGCTAGCTGCGCCACTGCAAGTCGGATTGTTCCAGTTAATGCGCAACCGCGTGCAGCGGACGAGCGAAAACCTCCAGCAGAGCGGCGAGACGTTTTCCGCTCGCATCGTGGAGTTCATCGCGGGGATGCGGCTGACGAAAAGCTTTGGCAACGAGATCATCGCCGCCAACCAATTAAGCCGCGATATCGAGGAACTCAAGGAGCGCGGTTACGAGGCCAGCATCGTCCTGCGCTGGATGGCGATGGCGGTGCAATTCATCTGGGAATATACCGGCGCGCTGATTTGGTGCGCGGGCGGTGTGATGTTTCTCTACGGGCATATCAGCCTTGGCGATCTGGTGGCGTTCACCGGCTTGATGGGATTTGTGCGGCAGGGCATGGTTGCGATTTTCAACGCCTACGAAGCCTGGAGCCAAGCCAGGCCCGGCTTGGCAGCCATTTTGGAATTGCTCGATTCGGACGAACTGGAATGTTATCAAACGGTGCAAAGCCAGGCGGAAATCCGCGGCCAAATCAGTCTGCACAGCGTGAGCTTCCGCTACCCGCGCTCCGAATCCAAAGTCGTGCTGCAGGACATCCAGCTGGAGATTCCAGCGGGTCAGCGTATCGGGTTGGTCGGTCAGACGGGGGCGGGCAAAAGCACCTTTCTCGAACTCGTCATGGGATTCTATCTCCCGAGCGGCGGCGAACTCCGCTACGACGGACACCCTCTGGCCGAGATCGGCCTGCGGCAATTGCGCCGGCACATCGCCATCATGAGCCAGGACGCCTTCATCTGGAACACGACCGTGCTGGAAAACATCCGTTACGGCCGGCCCGGCGCAAGCGATGCCGAAGTGATGGACGCCGCGCGCAAGGCGCAAGCGCACGAATTTATCCACGCGCTGGCGGAAGGTTATCAAACTGTCTGCGGCGAACGCGGCTCAAAACTTTCTGGTGGCCAGCGCCAACGCATCGCACTGGCTCGAGTTTTTCTCCGCAACCCCCGCATCATCGTGCTCGACGAACCGACGAGCGCGCTCGACGTGGAAACCGAGGCGCGGCTGCTGGCCGACCTCGACACGCTCTGCCGTGATCGGACGACCTTCATCGTGGCGCACCGGCTCTCCACGCTGCGCGATGTGGACCGCATTCTGGTGTTTCACCAAGGCCGCATCGTCGAGGACGGCACACGGGAAGAACTCCTCGCCCGCCCCGACGGCCATTTTCGCCGGCTTCATTCGATGCAACACTTCGAAGCGCCAACGGCGGAAGACTCCGTTGAAACGACAAGTTCCACCTGACCGGCGGGCGTCAGCGTAACTCCCGGTGGCAGGCTCGCCTGTGCGAGGATGCGCCCGCCGTCCCGCTTCCAACTGACACGGATGAGTCCGCGCGGATGCGGCAATGTGCCTTCCGCCTGGCGATGCGGCGAGTTTGCGGGATTCAAAATCCAGTGGTCCGGCTGACCCGGAGTCGCAAGGCGGAGGCCGAGGATAAATTCCGTCGCGTGGATTGCGGGCGACCCGCTCCAACTGTGGCAGCAACTGCCGTGGCCCTTTTCCGCCGCATGAAATCCTTCGGTCAACGTGGGATAATCCAGCGACTTGAGGAAACCGTAATGCTGCTGGATGAGTTTTTCCGCGACCGGCACGCGGTCATGCGCAATCAGCGCAGGCAACAGATAATAAAAGAAATACAGCTCGGCATAACCGCTGAACTGCGGACCTTGGCGGCCTTTCGGATAATTTTCGCGCAACAGGGGTTCAAGATAGTCGAGCAGACGATCCGCCGGGCCGACGCCATAGCGCAGGGCGAGAATGTTTGCGTGAAGGGCGGGTGTGATTGCGCCAACGCTCGCGTTGAAACGGCCGTCGGTCTCGTTCCACAGCCTCCCCATCAGAGCGGCCACGACGCGCTTAGCCTCGGCGGTGAAGCACGCGGCTTCATTCGCATGGCCGAGCACGGAGGCCAGTTCCGCCGCGGCCCTAAGGGCGGCGACGCGGAGAATGTTAACAGCGGCGTTCCCAGCGCCTTCGCGTTCGGATTCCAGCACGCCCCAGTCGAGAAACACGCGCAAACCGGTCGTATCCCAAAGCCCGTCGGCGTCGGCCTTCCAAGTCGGGCTGGCAAAGATACGCTGGATGACCGGCCATTGCGCGGCGACGAAAGCGGTGTCGCCGGTGTAAGCCCAAAAGTCGCGCACCGCCTGAATCCAAATGAGGGTGAAATCCTCGTGCGGCTTGGTGAGCCAGGAGGGAGCGCAGCAGGCGAGTTGCCCGTCAGGGAGTTGCGCGCGGCCGAAATTTTCAAAGGTGCGACGCGCCGACGAAAAGTCATGGGTCAAAAGGCGGTTGAGATGAAAATTCACCAGACTGTCGCCGATGTAACTGCCGCGTTCGCGCCACGGACAGTCGGCGTAGGCTTCGTCAGTGGAAGCTTGGAGCGTGTGGACGGAAGTGCGCCACGCCCAGTCCAAAACCGGATCCCCGCATGAAAAAGTTCCCGCGCCGCGGTTCAACAACGTGCGGCGGCGAACGGCAACATCGTGAACCATCAAGGAAACCGGAGCGGAATCGGCCGGAGCGCGCAAAACGATTTGCAGATAGATGCCGCCGCGCGGATTGAGAACTTCGATACGCTGGCGTCCGCCCCGCAAAATAAAACGATCCGCCGCGTCGGTGAAGGGATTGGAATGGTAAAGATTCACGCAGCCGTCGGCGCGTTTCCAATCGTCGTAGGCGATGTCCAGCACGCTGCCCGCCGGAGCTTCCACCTCGATGACCGGCTGGCCGTAGTATTCGTCGCCGAAATCGAAACTCCAGATCGCGGCGGGCGCGGTCTGCGCGGCGATTTTGTCCAACGCACTAAACGGAACATCGCGCGCGGCGTCGGCGGCAGGGCTCTCCCAAGCCGCAAGGCGAGCCGGAGTCACACACGTGAGGTCGCTCACGGCAACCGTCCAACCGGCTGGCACAGCGTAGTCAGCGGGCGTGGCGGGAAATGGCAACAGAGCCTGTTCCGTTCGAGGAGGTGAGAGCGCGAAAGTTTCCGCACAAGCCAGAGCAGGAAGCGCGTGCAGCGATGCGCCGGCACTGCGCGAAAGGCCGAACATCAAAGGCCATTGATCGAGAATGATTTCAACTTTGCCCGCGAGAAAGTTCCAGCCGGCGCGGAGTTCGATGCGTGCTTCGCCGTGATTGCCCAGGCGTCCGGGGTATTCAATTTTCAGCGCCTGCCCGTTGAGTTCCAGGTCGGTCCAGAAACAATCCAGCGAAATATTTTGCGCACGCGGCGAATGAATCCAAGCAGCGCAGGCAACGAGTTGTTTTTGGTTTGCGTCACTAGCGGCAAGTTTCCGATCGCGCTGCAATTGCACGCCCCAGCGCCGCGTATCGGCCACCGGGCCGGCCACCAAAATCCGAGCCGGCCGCACGAGCGCATAGTCGGGATACGGAACGGAACGCGGCTGCGGTTTGGGCCACGGCGTGGCGGACGGAGGCAAGGCCACCACCGGATGCGCAGCGGGCGCGGCGAGTTCGGCGGCAAGCTCGCGGGTGTCGCAAATCTCCGCCGGGTTTTGGGCAAAGCTAAAATGCGGCGCATTCGCATCCCACGCCTGATGGATACGGGCGCGCCAGTCGCCGGGCGTGGCGAAGTTCAGGCCGCCATCCGCCGTGCCACCGGCGGCGATGAAGCCGGGCATGCCATCAGGCATGGTCTGAAACGAAGAGCAGCCGTAGTAATTCACCTCCACGCGGAGAAGATTTTCACCAGCGCGCAGAAGCGGGGTGAGATCATGCGTGTCGTATTCGGGATGCGCCGTGACGAAACGGCCCGGACCATAAGCGACGAACTCGCCATTGACGAACAGCCGGTAACGCGTGTCGGCGAAAAGATGGAGCGTGGCTTGGCTTTTTGAAGTGCAAACAAAGCGCCGCTCAAAACTCACGAACTGATTGCGCCCCGGCGGCAGATTTTTCGCCCACGAAAATTCGGAAGCCGCAAATATCGCATCCGCGCGAATTTCTTTTTTAAGTTGGGCAATCATGTTTTTGTTCAGCTACTGGAGAGGCAATTCATCGGCCGTCTTTGCTGCGGCGTGTTCCGCCAGTTGTTGCAACCAGAATTCCGGGCGCGATTTCGCCTGCTCGACCGAGGTCAAATCCGTCAGGCCATAAGCCCAGACGAATGCGCGATTCACTTGGGCGCTCCGGCCCAACATTCCCGCCAGGCCGACGCAGGACACTTTGAGTTCGCGGCAGCGCGCCGCGAGCTGTCCGACGCCTTTACCCATCAGCGTGGAATCATCAATCGCTCCTTCGCCGGTCAAAACCAAATCAACTGACTTCAACTTCTCGTCGAGCGCCGCGTAGCGCGCGAACAGGTCGAATCCCGGCGTTGGTTGTGCGCCCAAGAAGGTCATCAGGCCAAACCCCAAACCACCCGCCGCGCCCGAGCCGGGCTGACACGAAAAATCGCAGCCGAATTCCTTCTTCATCACCTGCGCCATCCGACGAAGGCAGGCTTCGGCGGGTTTGACATCTTCAGGCCGGATGCCTTTCTGCGGCCCATAGACGCGGGTTGCGCCGCGCACCCCAAGCAACGGATTGCCGACATCCATCGCCACCAACGTTTCGTCGAACCACCGAAAGCGCCGAGGCCGGCGGATGTGCGCCAGCCGCGACAAATCCGTCCAGCGCTCTAGGGCTTTTCCCTCGTCGTCAGAAAATTCCCACCCCAAGCCGCGGGCGAGGCCGAATCCGCCGTCATTCGTCGCACTGCCGCCAATGCCAATGACGCAGCGGCGAGCGCCTTTCGCGGTTGCCGCGCGCATCACCGCCGCGAGTCCGAAAGTATCCAGCTCAAACGGATGAAACCGGCCCGGCGGCAGCATCGCCAGCCCGATGACCGTGGCCGATTCGATGATGGCGGTTTTCGACGGCGCGTGCCACCACCAGCGGGCGCGATGCGGACGATGCGCGGCGTCCACCGTTTTTGTGAATTGCACTTTGCCGCCAATCAAGCCGCCGATGATTTCGCCAAAACCGTCGCCACCATCGCTCATGGGCAGCAGTTTCAGGGAATCGCCACCGCGCGCTTTGCGCCAACCGGTCGCAATGGCTTGGGCCGCCGCGCCCGCCGTGAGCGTGCCCTTGAATTTGTCCGGAACAATCAAGACTTTGAGGGGCATAATTTTTCTGACTAATTCGACTTTGGTTTCAGGTAGGGAATCGTCAACGGCCCTTGCGGCAGAACCGCGACGCGCGCTCGATCTCCGAGGTTGCGAGAACTGTGCTTCAAGAAGCCATCGCCACAGGTCAGTTTGATTTTCATGTCAGGGATTTACAAATGTTATTATGCGTATAATACTAAACCGTCGCTTTTATCACAAACCAATTATTACCATGTCCACGCCCATCAAAGTGATCGTCTGGGGCGAGTTTCGCCACGAAAAGACAGATCCAAAAGTTGCCGCGATCTATCCCGACGGCATACATGAAGCCATCGGCTCGTTCCTGCGACGCGAAAGCGATCTGGAAGTTTCCACCGCCTGGCTCGATCAACCCGAGCACGGACTCACCGCCGACCGACTTGACCAAACCGACGTGCTGGTTTGGTGGGGACACATGGCACATGGCGAAGTGCGGGATGAGATTGTGCAACGCATCAAAATCCGCGTGCTCGAAGGGATGGGGCTGATCGTGTTGCACTCCGGTCACTACGCGAAAATATTCAAAGCCCTGCTCGGCACAACGTGTTCGCTGAAATGGCGTGAATCTGGTGACAAAGAGCGGCTTTGGACCGTGAACCCATCGCATCCAATTGCCTCCGGTCTGGGCGACTTTTTTGAAATTCCTGCCGAAGAAATGTATGGCGAACCGTTTGGCATTCCCGCGCCGGACGAACTCATTTTTATTTCCTGGTTCAGCGGCGGCGAAGTCTTCCGCAGCGGCGTAACGTGGCAGCGCGGCCACGGACGGATTTTCTATTTCCGGCCGGGCCACGAAACTTACCCGACTTATCACCAGGTCGAAGTCCAACGGGTGATCACCAACGCAGTGCGCTGGGCGCGGGCGACGGTGAGGATTCCCGATGCTTGCCCAAATTTTCCGGCATTGGAAAAACTGCCGCCGGTTTGATTTCAGGGACAAGGCAGAATGTCATTTGACGCCGCTAGGGCCGCATAGACTCCGGCCGACCAGCCCAGCATGGGCGCGGCCTTGTATTCGCCTCCGGCCACTTCGCCCGTAAGGGCATCGGTTTTTTCCCAGAGCAGGCCCGTCTTTGCGAACAGCCGGTTGGCAGTGGCGAGATATTTCTCCGCGATGCACAGCGCGTCCGCCGCGAACCCGTAACGCCGCAGCCCTTCAACGGTCACATAAACCAGGGGCGGCCAGACATTGGGGAAAGCCCATTGATAAGTCCGGTCAAACGGGCGATCTTCGGTGACGGCAACACCGAACTCGCGCTCGAAGAGCGGGAGGTTTTCCCGCATCCGCGCGGCTTGCGCGGGCGAGGCGAGGCCGGTGAAGAGCGGAAGGAATCCAGCGAGCGAGGCGACAGGACTTGGCCGCTGATTCACAAAGTCGTAATCGAGGAAAGAGCCGCGCTCCTCGTTCCAGAGGTAACGATTGACGAGATTGCGGCGGCGGGTAGCGCGGGCCTGCCAGAGAGCGGTGTCGTCCCAGCCGAGTTGGACGGAGACCTCAGCAAGATAGGTTTCGTATTCGTAGAGCAGGCCGTTCAGATCAACCGAATTATAGTCGAGGCAGCGAGACCCAAAGCGCGGACTGAAATCGCACGAAGCCTCGGCCTCGGCCAGATAATGGCCTCCGATGCGGATTCGATCCGCCAGCGGAACATCCTTGGAGAACCCCAGCCGTTCGCAGATCTGATGGTAAAATTCCGCCGCCCCCTCCGCAGTTTCATGGTGACCGTGCCGCTGGAGACCGGTGGGGGTATGGCGAGCCGTAATCCAGAAGTGGTATTCCTGGCGCAAACCCGCCGCCGCTTCGGGGAGAAAGGCGGTGTCGTCCGTGGCCGCGATGTATTCCTTCACCATGCGGCACAGGTAAGGCGCCTGGGAACGGTTATACAACCCGACATGGTTGGGCATGTATCCCTGCCGCGCGATGAACCACAACATGTTTTTGATGTTGTCCTTCGCCGTTTGCGCGTGTCCGTGACGGAGCAAGCCGAGGTTCGTGAAATAGGTGTCCCAGTAAAAAAAGAACGAGAAGTGCCCTTCGCCCTTGATGCACGGCGAAGTATAGGGAAATGGAATGTCCACGCCGGCGAACCCCGTGCCGGGAGCGTCATGGTAAATGGAGCGCGGCCAGTTGGCGCGGATGTAGTCGAGCACGCGGCGGGTCGGCGATGCAGAGGATTGGTCAGTCGTGGTCATGTTTCGGGAAAAAGCGTTAAACCTTTTGTGTGCCGCTTTGCAGTTTCACGGTCCGGCCATTGACCAGAGCTGTTCCGATCAAGCCATCAGGAAGCGTGATGCTGCCTGATATTTTGCCGCTGGTTTGGTGAAATTCCACTTCGATGAACCCGCGTGGGTGAACCATTTTGCCGGACGCATGACCGAGTTGTCCCAATTGCGGCGTGATCTCGACGGTGGCAAATCCCATGGACGCCGGCCGGATGCCGAGCACGGTCGTGTAGAAATGGAACAGCGGATGCGCCGACCAGGCATGGCAATCCGACCGGGTGAGCGGGACAGTCTCCGGCGTAGTCTTCAGCCCCATCGCCAGCATCTTGTGCCAAGGCTCAAGCCGCGAAAACAGTGCGTCCATGCGCCCGACGCGGCGGTAAACTTCAAACAGGTAGTGACTGTAGAATAGCTGCACACGCGTAAGTGAAGTGTCGGAAATCAGTTTGTCGGCGATTGAGACTTGTTGTTGCGAAGTGATCCGACCGCCGAGCACGGCCAGGCACTGCGAATGTTCCGAGAAATGGCGATGCTCGAGATCAATGGCGAAAAGTCCGCGCGCGTCGTCCCAAAAACTCTTGCTGCAAGCATCGGAGAGATTTCCGGCTATCCGCCGCCAGCGTTCAGCAAGTTCGTTTTCACCGAGATAGGTTTCAATTTCTGCGAGCAGGTCCAGCACATGAGCGGCGTGGAAATTGAAAATGCTCTCGGTGCGCGATTCGCCCGCCGGCGGATTGCCATTCGGGAAACCGTCGGCCCAATCGGTATAAGGCCAGCCCTGCGGCCAGGCGAGCAGGCCATCGTCCCGTTGGTTTTGCAAAATGGCGTCCATCGTCGCACGCGCCTGCGGCATCAGCGCCTGCACGAATTCCTTTTCGCCGCGCCACAGCGCCAGATCATGCACGGCGGCGATGTGCCAAAGCGCAAAGCCGGGAATCAACAACCGGCTTTCGGAGGGATAATAGGCGCGAACAAAGCCTCCCTGCGCGGCGGAATTGTCCACGAGCGCCAGCGCTTTGCGAATCTGCCGCACATCACGGGTTGCGACATAATGGCAAAGCATCTGCACCCGCATGTCGCCCACCCACTGCGCCTGTTCGTAGTAGGGGCAATCCACAAAGATTTCGTGGCAGCACTCCTGTAGCGTGCGGAAGCAAACGGATAGAATCTGCGACCACTTCGGATCGCTGGCGGCGTGGCGACTTTCCATTTCCAGCGGATACCGCGTTTCCCGAAACTCGATGCGCGACAGGGTCAGCGGTTGGTCGCCGGTGGCGACGATGACTTGAACGAAGCGCCCGCAGCGCCACCAAAAGGACTCCAGCTTGCGGTTCGCGCCGCCATCCAAAATAAACTCGTCATGCGGCCCAGCGAAGAAACTGCCCTCGATTTGATTGTGAGCCACTTTCGCCTCCCACGGCCGTTCCGGCTGGTTCACCTTCGGATCAAATAGCCGCTCGGCCGCCGCGATGCGCAGTCTCGATCCGCGTCCGCCGGAAACGGTGAGTGCGTAGAAAAAGCTGTAGTAGTCATCCAATTCGAGCAGCACCCGGCGAATGCAATTGGCGGGAATCGTCAGCGAACCTTCATTCCATCCCGAATGTTCAACATCAAGATCGGAAGCGGACGCAAACGGATGTCGGTCATCCGTGACATTCGGAATCGTGCCCACATGCCTCGCGGTCACGCCGGCGATCGCGCAATCAAGTTGTGGTGGAATGACGGCCGGACGCAGCAGATGGGAGCGGCCACTGTATTCCATTACCGCCGAGGCGACTCTCGCCTCCTCGAACGAAACGGCATCGGTCCATCCTTCGCCGCCGCCGGTTTCGTAGCCCCACGGAAATTCGCGCGTATCCAGTGTCATCGGGCCGGTCGCCTGAACTCTCCAGCTATGTTCGCCGATGGCAAAACCCGGCAGTAGTTTGCAGGACCACGGCGCAGCGCCGGTCGCGATGAGCGGAAGCAGCGGTGATTCCGGATCGGGACAAACCACCAGCCCGTGCGCCAGGGAAATTTGCGCTGCCGGCCCGTTTGCTCCCAGCATCAACACGCGCGCGACCAGCACATGTTCGCCGGGTGTGAGCGCGAGTTCGTAGGTGTCGAAATACCAATTCTCCTGATCGCCGAACGCCGGCCCGCGTCCCAGCGGCCGACCGTCGAGAAAAAGCTGATACCGTTCGTCTGCCGAAATATGCAAGCGGGCAGTCAAGGCCTCGGCGATTTCAAACCGACAGCGAAAAGCCACCTGCGCCGGCGTCGTCACCGCAAACGGCGGCCTCACCCACTTGGCCGGCCAAGTGTTGATTCGCTGGCACAAGTTGTCTGCCTTACCTTGCCGCGCAAACGGGTCGGTGTTCAGTAGTATTTGCATAGCATTGAGCAATTGTAATCATGGTCTCGAACATGGTTTTCCGTGATCCAGCCGGAGGGGAAATTGATCCAGGGCTGCGGCCTCTGCCAGCGTAACCGGCTGGTGCGCGAGTCCTGACTGGTAACCCGCCATGATCACTCCCTGCACGGTTAGGGTGCGTTGCCCGTCCAGCGGATGAGGCGCGCCCGTCGCGAGCGAGGCCGCGATCTGTTCGTAGGCCGCCACCTCGCCCCCGCAGGCATCCTCAATTTCGATGTCCAGCGGACGCCAAGGCCCGCCGTGCGAGGCCAATTCCGGATGCGTGAACCAGAGTTGCCGGTCGAAAACCGGCGCGTGCGTGCCGGCCGTGCCATCGGCGACAAACCAGTTTGGTCGCAAGATATCGCCGGCCCGCCAGAGACTACCGCGCGAGCCGAGCACATGATATTCCTGATAGGCGCGGCGATCCGCAAAGCTTCCTGTCGCGATACTCATTTGAAGCGCGTGGTCGGTTCTAATTTCCAGATGCGCGCCGTTTTCGACCGGATGCCCGTAGCGTTCCTTGACCGTGGTCAAGTCAAGCGCGCCGAGCACTCCGCTCACGGCGGGATCGCCCGCCAACGCCAGCAGGGAATCAATAACATGCGTGCCGTCGCTCAACAAATCACCGGCACAGTAACCGCGCAGTTCCAGCACTTCGCCAATACCGCCTCCCGCGATAAACCGCCGCGCCGCCGCCACATCCCCCAATCGCCGCTGATGGTTGATCGTCAGCAGCGTGCCGGTAGCGGAACACGCGGCAACCATCTCGCGGGCCTCCGCCGGATGCACCGCCATCGGTTTTTCGCAATGCACCGCCCGCACACCAGCGCGCGCCGCCATCATGGTCAGCTTGGCGTGCGAACGCGTGTCCGTGGCGACCGTGACCATGTCGGGTCGAATTTCAGCGAGCATCTTTGACATATCGGCAAAGCCCGGAACGGCCTGTGCCGCCGCCTGCGCGGCGACCAATTCCGTGGTCAAATCGCACACCGCCGCAAGTTGAACTCCCCGCGCGGCGGCGATGGCCTGGAAGTGCAGTGCGGAAATGCCCCCCAATCCCACGACGGCCACACGCAGCGAGTTGTTGTTTTGTCCGGCCTTCACGATGGCACCGCCTTTGCGGCGGGAAATAGTCCGCCGGAGATTTTCTCCAAGTGCTTTTTGGAATCGGCAAAACAGGTGCGCGCGTCGCATTGCGGATCCGGCACCCATTCGATCATCATGCGAATGCTTGCCGGATCGGGATGCAGCGCGCACAAGCGACTGAAGAGTGATTCCAACCCGACATGCCCGCCACCGAGCGTCGCTCCCGTCAGTTCGAAATGCAGCGTGTGCGGATTGGGTTTCACAAAATGGTCCTTCCAATGGGTTGCGCGCACGAGCGGAAACGCCTCCGGCGGCAATGTGTCCGGGCGCTCACCGATCAGAAAACAGTTGCCTGTGTCGAGGAGGATTTCGAGACCCGGAGTGCGACCGCACAACTCGACCAGATCGGAGACATAGTAGTCGCCGTGATTCTCAATCGCCACCGGCAACCCGGCATCGCGACAGCGCGCCACCATCGGCGCAAGGGCGGTGCCCAGGCACTCCAACTGCCGGGCGAGCGAAACATTGCGATCGAAGCGATGCGCATCGCCCTCCACTACCAGGGCCACGCCGGTCAGCGGCACTTCGTCCCGGAACCTGAGCAGCGTGGAAACTTCCGCCTCAAGCCGGGCAGAGGTCACCGCCGCCGGCTCACGATAATCAAGACCTAGATGCACCATTTGCTCCTGGCCATGGGACTCCGCCAGCGAACGCAACAGGCCGCGCCGTCCGGCATCGGCGAGATCGCCCAACCCAACCGCTCCGCCCGAAAACCCCTGCTCCGCAACGAAACGCCGCTGGTTCGCCCACTCGTCGCCGCGCCAGAGTTCCAGTTCACCGGGAAACACTCCCGCCATGCCCCAATACCGAGGTTGCAAAACCGGCGGATTGAATTTTCCTGTTTTATTTTTCGCCCCGATTTTGTTCTTTGTCATAAATAATCAAAGGATCGCAAAGGTTCGATTTGGGTTTAATCTTCACTCCACTGCCGGATTTTTGTCCGCAATTCCACAATGGCCAGTTCCACGTCGAAGTCCGCTTCCGGCAGATATTCGATGGAAATCATTCCGCGATAATCCCGGGCTTTCAACCGCCCGACCACCCAGCGCAAGGCTTCCTCCGATTCCGTCGGCGGCGCTTGCAAACGATTGGGCGCGCAACCCCGCAGATGAACATGTGCCGCCCCGTCGAGCAGATCGCCGGTCTCGCGCCAGTCAATTCCTTGCACAATGAAATGCGACGGCTCGTAGGTATGGGGCAGTTCCGGAAATTCGCGCAGTAACCTGCGGGCTGCTCCCGGACTTTCAAAAGGCGTCTGGTAGTGCAACTCGGGCGCGAGCCGCGTTCCCGGAAACTCTGCCAGCACCAGCTGGATTTCCCGCAGGCTCGCCGTCGTGTCACGCCACACACCATCAGCATCGTTTTTCCAATCGGCCACATACCCGGGATAATGCGCCCCGATTCTGATTCCCAGGCGTGTCATCAGCCGGGCCAGCGCCCGCACTTCGGCCAGGCGCGCGGTGTTCCCCGCCGCCGCCGCACGATCATGCAGGTCAGGATTGAAAGCCGTATTCACCGACACGGCCCGCAGGCCATGCTTCGCCAACAAGGTCTCAACCCGCGATGCTTCGCGCTCGAAGTCTTTTACCAGCGCGGCCAGCGAGACCAGACCCCAGCTTTCGATGGCGATCAAATCCACCTCGTCAAACCCCAATGCCCGGAGACGGGCGAGCGCGTGGTCGAGATCGTTTTTCCAGGCGGAAGTTGAACCGATGATTCTCATGAATGATTAATGGAAGCTTCCTTCCGGTTGATGGGGACGAGCGCGTAACTGACGCCCTCGGCGCGCCAATGCAGCCGCCCCTCCGCGATGCACAGCGTCACCGCACCCGCGCCGACAATCCTATGTCCGATGGCGCGGTCGGCCAGTTCCGTCGGCAAGGCGCAGCCGCCCTCGACGGCACGGTCAGCCGGATTGAACAAAACGAGCGCCACGTCAGCCCCTTCGCCCCGCGCGAAAATCAGCGGGTAGGCGTTGGGCTCGGTAAAGACCGGCGTGAAAGCCGCCGAGGCCCGCAATGCCTGTTCACGCCGGCGAATGGCAATGAGTTGGCGAATCCGCTGGAGCAGCGAAGCGGAATCCTTTTCCTGCGCCCCCACATTCGGAGCGTTCGACGCGGAATCCACCGGCGACCAAAGCTGCGTGGCGGACGCGGTGGAGAAACCGGCGTTAGGCGCGTCTGACCACTGCATCGGCGTGCGCGCGCCGGAACGCGGCGGGTAGCATCCTTCGCGCGTGGGAACCACCTCGGGTAACTGGCGCATGCCGATTTCGTCGCCATAGTAGAGAAACGGCACACCCGGCATGGAGAGCAGAAAGGCATGAACCAGCTCCAATTCACGCGGCCCGGACTGACCGTCGTTGATGCGCGAAAGGTCGTGGTTGCCCAGCGGAATGCAGATGTGGCCGCGCCCCCGCGTGGCCTCGTAGTGATCAAGGTAGTCCTTGAGAAAGGCGGAAATGTCGCCCTGACCGTTGCGATGAAAGAACGCTTTACCGTCCGGCGCGCGAAACAGCGTTTGATAAGACGGAATCCAGTGCAGAAAATCCGCGTGCAAACCGTCGCCGCTCAACGCCGCCTTGGGGTAACTCCACTCCGCCACAGTGAAAACATCGTTGCGGCCGTTGGCTTCCCAGATTTCCTCACGACACTCGCGCCAAAAGCGGCGGATAGCCTTGTGCCCGGTGTCCTGGCGAATGATTGATCCGGCCATGTCGATGCGGAAACCATCCGCGCCGAGCTCCAGCCAGAAACGCTGCACATTCTTCATCTCAGCCCAGAGCTTCTGGACATTCGGATGGTCCACCGGCAACTGCCATTCCTGATCCGGCTGGGCGAAGCCGTAGTTCAACGCCGGCTGGTGCGCGAAAAAATTGCAGAGGTAATTGCCGTTGCGCGGCGTCATCCCGTGAACCATCTTGGCCCGCCACGCTTCCCCACCGTCCGCCCAGGCGCTGTGTGTCCAGACATACCAGTCCTTGAACGGCTCGCGCCCTTCGATGGAAGCCTGAAACCACGGATGTTCCGCCGCAGTGTGACCCGGAACAAAATCAATCAACACCCGCAAGCCGCGGGCATGCGCCTCGGAAAACAAACGGCGCGCGTCATCAAGATTTCCGTAACGCGGATGCACGCCGTAAAAATCGGCCACATCATAGCCGGCGTCCTTCATCGGCGATCCGTAAAACGGATTCAGCCAGATGGCATCCACGCCGAGGCTCTGGACATAATCGAGCTTGGCGATGATGCCCGGCAAATCACCGATGCCGTCGCCATTCGAGTCGTAAAAAGTCTGCGGGTAAATCTCGTAGACGACGGCGTTCTCGGTCCATGCAGGCGGGGTTTTTGCTTTCATGTTGGTTGCCGCTTTCGGTGGCTATGATTTCAATCGCAGGTTACTGTAGTGCCGGGTGCAGATTTCGAGTTCGTCGAGGTGGCGGACCGGGACTCCGTCAATGGCGAAGTTCTCAATGGCAATGTTCTCAATGGTGTGGGTGGCGTCCCACCCGCCGATCAGTGAAATCGTATAGCCGGCGTTGAATGGAGTGCGTGTCCACTGAATATTTCGCAAGGTGACACCCCGGATATGGCCGCGTTCCGCATCGGTGCTGAACCGGGAACGGGAGATGCGAAAATCAATCAGCTTGTCATAGCAGTGCTCAATGCGGATGTTGTCGAAAAGCACCTCCGAGACCACCGCCCGGTCGTTGTTGTGGATGGAAAACACCGCGCCTTGGCCATGCACATGGAGAACGTCAATGTCGGTGAAAGTGACGTTGCGAACAAACTCCACCGAAAGTTCGTGGCCAATTTCCATGGCATTGCCACAATGCCAGTTGGCGAACGTGCAACGTCGGACCAGCACATTTTCAACATTCTCGCGAGCGTCCACTTGCGTGGCGGACAGATTTTTGCCACCGACAAAAAGCGCCTTCACCACCACGCAATCGTCGTTGTTGTGGAGAAAACAGTCTTCGATGACCACATCGCGCGAACCGACCACATCAATGCCATCGGAACTGATGACCTCGCCAATCTGCTTCACGTTCCGGATGGTCGCGCCCGCACAAGCCGCGATCATCAGCATCCAGCCTTGCGGCCGGATCATCGTGAGATCTTCCACAAGCACATTCGGGCAACGTTCCAACGTGATTGAGGGAATCATCCCGTCAACGACCTGGTCATAAAACGAACCGTCAAATACTCCGTGCCCGCAAATCCGGATGCCGGATTTTCCCTTCACATGAATACGACCTTTGAGCACCGCTCCGCCCGGCAGATAGAGGGTCTGCCCTGCTTCGAGGGTGAGCATCGGCGCTTCGTGCATCTGTCCGACGGCAAAAGTGACCACGCTTGGATCGCCCGGCTGCGGTGGATTGGTCTCCGGCGGATTGACGAACAAATAAAGCGGCTTGCAGCCGGCAATATCCACCGAGAGCTTTTCCGGACGCGACAAGGAGAACTGGACGGTGTCATTGGCAACGGTGGCCGGAATTTTTTTGGCCACCGGTCGCACCAAAGCCGTGGTAACGGGCCGTTTCGGCGTTACTTCCACCAAGGCCGGAAAATCTCCAGGCTCCAGGGCGCAGATGACAAAGTCGGCGACATCGGTGTGAAGAACTTCCAGGGGCTCACCATTAATACAAACGGAAAACTCACTAGAACGCGGGAGCAATTCCGGGTGTCGGTAAATTTTCATTAGTTGCGAATGACAAAGTTTATTTTGAGCGCGACGCCAGCGCGCGATTTCTCCGGATCAATTCAATCCGCTGCTGCACACACGCCGCGCTGCGCAACGGATCGGCAGGAGTGTTCAGCGCGTAGTCGAGCAAGCGCTCGACCGTGGTGGTGGCGACGTTGGTGCGGGTGTCGGATGCGCCGTAGTAAATGAAAACACGGCCATCAGCGCGGGCCACCCAGCCGTTGCTGAACGCGACGTTGGAGACATCACCGATGCGCTCGTCACCCTGCGGCGCGAGAAAATAGCCGCCCGGCGCATGAGTCACGCGCCACGGCTCATTGCGGTCGGCGAGGAAGACATACAGCACATAGCGCAAACCGGCGGCGGTGTTGCGCACGCCATGCGCGAGGTGCAGCCAGCCTTTTGGCGTCAGAATCGGAGCAGGGCCAAGACCGTTCTTGAGTTCCTTGATCGTGTGATAAATGCGATGGTCCAGGATGCGTTCTTCGCCGCTCACGGCGCGTTCCATCGAGTCGCAGAACGCCCAGCCAATGCCGCCGCCGCTGCCGGCGGTGATGAAATCATCCTGCGGTCGCGTGTAGAGCAGATACTTGCCGTTCACAAATTCCGGGTGCAGCACCACGTTCCGCTGTTGCGGCGAACGTGACTTGAGGTCGGGCAAGCGTTCCCACTTCATTAAATCTTTGGTGCGCGCGATGCCGCACTGCGCCACCGCGCTGGACAAATCGCCGCGCGGTGCTTTCGGGTCTTTGCGCTCGGTGCAGAACAACCCGTAGATCCAGCCGTCCTCATGGCGCACGAGGCGCATGTCATAAACATTCGTGTCCGGCTCGTCCGTTTCCGGCAACACCACCGGCTCGTCCCAGAACTGAAACCCGTCCACGCCCGTCTTGCTCTCGGCGATGGCGAAAAACGATTTTCGGTCCACGCCCTCGGTGCGGACGACGAGCACGATGCTCTTGCCCCACTCCATTGCGCCGACATTGAACGCGGCGTTGACACCAAGCCTTTCCAGAAGCAGCGGATTGGTCTTGGAATTCAAATCGTAGCGCCATTCCAGCGGGACGTGCTCGGCGGTGACGACGGGATTTTTCCAGCGCTCAAACCAGCCGTTGTAAAAACCGGCGTCAACGGTGTTGCGCCGTTTCAGCAACGCGGCATGGCGTTGTTTGAGAGTTTTCAGATTATTTTGGAATGCAGTCATAATTTTGATGGCGTTAGTTCACCGCAGGAAAGCCTCATGCAAACCACCGTCCACGGTGATGATCTGGCCGGTGGTTTTTGACAAGCGCTGCGTGACCAGGAGAAAATATGCTTCCGCCTGATCCGCCGGTGTGATGGCTGATTTGGTCAGCGTCCGGTCGGCATAGAACGCGGACAATTTCGCCACGAGTGCCTCCGTTGTTTCCTCTTCGGAGAAAGGAATGTTGTATTTTGCCAGCGAACTCATGACCCGCTCGCGCGGAAACATCGACGAACCTTGCACCACGGTCGCGGGCGCGACGCCATTCACACGCACCAGCGGCGCGAGTTCGACCGCCAGTTCGCGCACCAAATGATTTGCCGCCGCTTTGCTAGTGTCGTAGGCGAGCATTCCTTTCTTGGCGACAACCGCGTTCGCACTTGTGGTTAAAACCAAATTTCCGCGCAATCCCTGCTCCTTCCAGGTTTTGAACGCTTCATCCGCCACAAGATAGCTGCCGGTGACGTTGATATTGAACGTCAGCGCCCATTTCTCGTCGGGAATATGGCCGGTCGCATCGCTGGGAACAGTGATGCCGGCGGTTACGCAGATGGAATCAAAACCGCCGTAAGCCATCGCTACGTCGTCCAGCATCTGGCGAATACTCGCGCGGTTGGTGATGTCCGCCGCGAGACCGATGGCCGGTCCGCAATTCGACAAGCCCGTGCCGGCAACGCCGATGCCCAGGCCGTATTTATCGGTGATCTCTTTCGCGGTGGCTTTTGCGGCATCCGCGTTCAAGTCCACGCAGACAATATGCGCGCCTTCCTTCACAAGCCGATGCGCAGTTTCCTTGCCAATGCCGCTGCCAGCACCGATGACAACGACCACCTGCCGCGCGAGTTCTTTCTCGGCAGGCATCCGCTTGAGCTTCGCCTCTTCGAGCAGCCAATATTCGATGTCGAACGCCTCCTGCTGCGGCAGCGCGATATATTTGTCAATCGCTTCCGCCCCGCGCATGACTTCGACCGCGCAATTGTAAAATTCCGCCGTGACGCGGGATTCCGATTTATCTTTGCCCCACGCAATCATGCCGCAACCAGGAATCAAAATGACGGTCGGGTTGGGATCGCGCATCGCGGGTGAATTGGCGCGCTTGCACTTATTGTAATAGGCTGCGTAGTCCTTGCGATATTGTTCCAGACCGGCGGCCATTTTTTTCTTCAATCCCGCCACATCGCCGGACTGCGGATTCCAGTCCACGAACAGCGGTTTGATTTTCGTGCGGAGAAAGTGGTCAGGGCAGCTTGTGCCGAGTTCGGACAACCGCGACGCGTCCTTGGAATTGACGAAACGCAAAATCTTTTCGTCATCCTGCACCGTGCCAACGAAGCGCCTCTGCTGCGACACCTGTCCGCGCAGCCACGGCAGTATCGCGGCAAACGTCTGGCGGCGGGCCACCTCTGGGAGAGTCTGGTATTTTTGACCTCCGAAGACCTTGGCATCGCCTCCCTTAGCCGCGTATTTCGCCTCGATGAAGGCGGCGGCTCGCTCGATGCATTCGAGCGTATAGGTGTAACAGGCCTTTTCATCATTGTCCCAGGAGATGAAGCCGTGCTGCCCCATCATGATGGACCTGACCTCCGGTTTGGCATGGCAGATTTCTTGCATCGCCAGGCCAAGCTCAAAACCGGGGCGCATCCACGGCACATACGCCATCTCGCCGCCGAAAATTTCCTGCGTCAACTTCTCGCAGTTCTTGCTCGCGGCGATGGCGATGATCGCGTTCGGGTGCATGTGGTCCACGAACTTCGCTGGAATGAAGCTGTGCAACGGCGTGTCAATCGAGCTGGCACGCGGGTTCAAATTAAAGGTGGTGTGATTGTAGGCAGCCACCATGTCGTCCTCGGCCTGCGTCTTGAGTCCCTTGTCCTTCCGCTTGGCGTAGGTTTTTTGCAGCGACAACAGCCGGTCCTGATACAGCGACGAGAAGTTTTCCCGCGTGCTGGTGCGCAGGTCGCCGCCCGAGCCTTTCACCCACAACACCTCGACCTTTTCGCCCGTGAGCGGATCGGTTTCCATGAGCTTGGACGACGTGTTGCCGCCGCCGGTGTTGGTGATGCGCTGGTCCGCGCCGAGCTTGTTCGAGCGATAAACGAGGCTTTCCACGCCCTTCAACTTCGCAGCTTCGGCGTCGTTCCAAAGGTTTGATACATGTTTGAATGATTTGTTTTTTTTCATTTTTGTGATGGTTTCAGTTTTGAAGACAGAAAATGGTCAATCGTTTTGGGCCGTGTGCACCAAGAACTATGATGCGCTCAATATCGCCCGTGCGCGACGGGCCGGTGATGAACGAAATCATGCTCGGATAATTGCCGGAATAACGCTGCTTCACTAACGACATCGCCTCCGGCAAATCCGCGACAAGCTGGCTGCGATGCGCGATCACAACGTGGTGAGATGGTAGGCATGACAATGCCCGCCCGCCTGCGCTGCGACTTGTCACCAGCACCGTGCCAGTCTGCGCAATGAGTGCATCACACTCGGTGATGCCGACATCGCACAATTCGAGTTCATCTTTGTCGTAGCTATCGTCGGTTACAATCGTCACCAGACCCAGAGCCATGGTCTGCGAATGCGCCAATGAACCCGCGTGGGTGGCGGCGCGCTGCCATTGCTCGGCTGCGCTCAAAACCTTCAACTCCGCTGCGAGTTCCGCTACGTCCTTTACAAACTTGAATGTCGCCTTAAGTTCGCTTGCGTTGTTCGCGAACAATGTTAGTTGTTCTTCAATCGTCACGCCGACCGGCGGCATTACCCGGCGATGTTCTTCCACCAAGGGCAAGCCGTAGCCGTGAGACGCGTGCGCCTTGAGCATCAAGGCTTCCTTGATCCTGGCATAAATGTTATCGCGCTCGCTCATAGTTCACGCTCCTTCAGCCATTCGCGGAAACTCTGTTTCGCAATGGGCGGCAATTTGCGCGTTTTCGTCCATGCCCGCGCCGGGTCGAAGAAACTGCCGTTCACCAGCCCGCGCAATTTCATCCCGAGGCGGCTCAATTTTGTGGTCAGCGACCAGAGCGCTGCATGATTCGCCACCACCGCGAACAATTTGAATGCGAGTTTCTGGAAAAAACCGGGTTTGCCAGCAGTCGGCGCGGAGGCGTTGCGTCGGTTTTGCAACAGGTGATGGTGCAAATCAATTTTCACCGGACACGTCTCGGTGCATGCGCCACAAAGTGACGAGGCATCGCTAAGATGTTTCCATTGCTTCAGCCCGCGCAGGTGCGGTGTGATGACCGAACCGATCGGCCCGCCATAAACCGTGCCGTAGCTGTGGCCGCCGACGTTGCGGAATACTGGGCAGACATTCAGACACGCGCCACAGCGGATACAGCCGAGCGTATCGCGCTGCTCGGCGTCGGCTAGTAGCAGCGTTCGTTGGTTGTCGAGCAGGACGACGTGATACTCCTCCGGTCCGTCCGCTTCGCCAGGCTGGCGCGGCCCGCCATACTGAGTGTTGTAACAGGTCAACGCCTGACCGGTGCCCATCACCGCGAGCATCGGCAGAAACAGCGCGAGATCTTCGTAGCGCGGCAACACTTTTTCGATGCCGACGAGCGTGACCATGGTCTTGGGTAATGCCGACGTGAGCCGTGCGTTTCCTTCGTTTTCCGTGATTGAAATCATTCCTGTCTCGGCGATGGCGAAGTTCGCGCCGGTAATGCCGACATCCGCTTGCAGATATTTTCGACGCATCACACGGCGGGCCAGCATCGTCAGATCCTCGGGGCTGTCGGTTGTGGTTTCGTTTAGTTTCTGGGCAAACGTATCCTGTATCTCCCCCCGCGTAAGATGCATCGATGGAGCCACTAGATGATAGGGTTCCTCCTCGCGAAGTTGCATAATAAACTCGCCCAAATCTGATTCAACGACTTCATAACCCGCTGCCGCCATCGCGTCATTCAAATGAATTTCCTCGGATGTCATGCTTTTGGATTTGATGACAACCTTGGCGTTCTTCGCGCGCAAGATGTTGAAAATAATCTCGCGACCCTGTTCAGCATTGCCGGCCCAATGGACTTTCGTGCCGCGTGACTCAATCAACCGGACGAATTGTTCGAGATATTGGTCGAGGTGATTGACTGCCTCAAACTTCGTTCGCGCAGCCAGATTTCTTGCGCCCTGCCAGTCCTGAAACCACAACTTGCGCTGGTCACGCACAGTTTCGTATTTGACCATCGCTGTCTGGATGATGCCGCGATGCCGCAAATCTGCCGCCATCCGGCGTGAAGCTTCTTTAAAATGTGTGGCGGGCTCGCTCATGATTGGGCCAATACTTCCGCAAGGTGAATCGTCTTAAGCGGTTTTTGTTGTTTTTTGACCAGACCTTGAATCTGCATCAGGCAACTTGAATCGCACGAGACGACGTATTCGGCCTTCGTCTCCAGCGCAGAAGCGCATTTGACTTCGCCCATCGCCGTGGAGATTGCGGGGAACTTCACGGAAAATGTCCCGCCAAAACCGCAGCAGGTTTCCGCAGCGCCCATTTCAACCAGTTCTAACCCGCGCACCATGGCTAGCAGTTGGCGCGGCGGACGTTTGTTATTCAACTCGCGCAAGCCATGGCAGCCGTCGTGAAACGTGACCCGGTGCGGAAACTTCGCGCCAAGATCGGTAACGCGAAGTTGGTTCACGAGGAATGAAGAAAACTCATGGGTCTTGGCCGCCAGTTTCCTTGCAGCCTCGACTTGCGGCGTATTGGCAAACAGTTCCGGATAAAAGTTTTTCACCATCGCGCCGCATGAACCGCTCGGAATCACAACGGCTTCGGCATCCTGCAATTGGGCCAAAACTTTTGCCGCAGATGCGCGAGCCTCATTCCAATAACCGGAATTGAATGCCGGTTGTCCGCAGCACGCCGCGCCTTCCGGCGCAACGACCTTGTGGCCAAGTTTCTCAAAGATGCGAACCATGCTGATACCCACTTGCGGATACATCAGGTCCACGAAACACGGGATGAAAAGTGTGATAATCATGACCAAGGTTGCCGTTCAACAAAGCAATCGCATCTTTCAATCCGGAGTTTTCGACATTTGTAAATCCAGAGCAGCATTGACCACCATTTAAAAGCCAAGCAAAAAACACGATCAATATTCAGTTTTGAAAGTTTATTCTCCATGCCCGTGAGTTGTGCAATGATTCCAGTCATATCTAGTAGTTTAGTTATCGCAGAAATAATGTGTCGCTCTTAATTGACCACATTGATCGGCCGGCCTGCTTGGAAACCCGCAATGTTTTGTGCCGTCACTTTCATCAATCGTTGACGCGCTTCTAGTGCCGCCCATGCAATGTGCGGAGTCAAGGTGAGATTCGGCGCCCCGAACAGCGGATTGTCATCTCGAATGGGTTCTTCAGAAACCACGTCGAGAGCCGCGCCTGCGAGTTGCCCTGACTTCAGCGCCGTAGCCAGATCAGTTTCATTGACTAGTGCTCCGCGGGCGGTGTTGATCAAATAAGCCGATTTTTTCATGCGTGATAAAAGTGCCCGGTTAATCATCCCCGAGTTTTCCGGCGTCAGTTTGCAGTGAAGAGTGACCACGTCGGACTCAGCAAATAGTTTTTCAGTTTCGCGCCATTCAAAGGGGTATGAAGGCGGATTATTTTTTGACGGGCCATTGGCAAAAACCTCCATCTTGAACGCTCTGGCGATTTCGCCCACACGCTGGCCAATGCGGCCGAATCCGACGATTCCCAGGGTTTTGCCGGCCAATTCGGTCTGCGGTGTTTTCCAGAAGCAAAAGTCTCCCGCTTGCCGCCACTGACCTTTTTTCACCAAATCATTGTGCAGTTGCGGTTGCCGGTAGAAATTTAACAGGAGTGAAAAAACAAATTCTGCCACTGCATCGGTTCCATAAATCGGAACGTTGGAAACGGAAATGTTCCGCTGCCGAGCTGCTTTCGTATCCACGATATTGTAACCCGTTGCCAGCACGCTGATAAACCTGACCGCTGAAAGTTGCGCCAGCGTCTCGGCCGTCAGCGGGGTTTTGTTCGTGAGCACCACGTCCGCACCCGCTGCACGCTCGACAATTTTGTCGGGTGCGGTGCGATCGTAAACTTTGAACTCACCCAAGGCTGCAATCTCATCCCAAGAATTGTCACCTGGGTTTAGTGTATAACCATCCAAAACAACTATTTTCATACTTTTTGTTTTTATGGCTTAATTTGTTTCCGGCATCATGCAACTGTAGATAAAATTACGAGCCATGCTAAATCCGCTGGCCTAAAATATTGTTCTCGTAGGTTTTCACTTCCGCCAGCCATGTGCCGTCGGCGGGCTTTTCGTTTCGCCGACAGTATTCCTCCCACACCAAACCCCACGGCAGCGAGCGAGCGTCTTCCATTCGCGCCAGACGACTGGTGAAATCTCGTGCCGCCTCGGCAGCCCTAAACGTCTTCACCGGCTGGAGCGAGCCGCGCAGCAGCGCCTTCTTCGCGTTGCGTGTGCCGATGACCCAGGCGGCGATGCGATTGATCGAGGCGTCAAAGAAATCCAAACCCACATGGATCCGTTCGCGCTGCGCCAGGCAAACGGCTTCTTCCAGGATGGCGCTCGTCGTGTCATCCAGCGTCACCACATGATCGCTATCCCAACGCACGCCGCGGCTGACATGCAGCAAGAGGTGCGGCACGAACAACAGCGCGGAGGAAATCTTGTCGGCAACGGACTCGGTTGGATGAAAATGGCCGGCGTCTAGGCAAAGTCCGACTTTGCGCGAGGCCGCATAACCAAGATAGAATTCATGCGAACCCGCCGTGTAACTTTCCACGCCGATGCCAAACAGCTTGGCCTCGACTGTGTCAATGTTCCAGTCACGCGACACTTTCGCGGCGAAAATGGCATCCAGCGATTCCATGAGCCGCTCGCGCGGGGCGAGGCGATCCGCCGGCGTGTCCTTGTAGCCATCGGGAATCCAGAGGTTGGTGACGACCGGGTTCTGAAGCTTTTTGCCGATGGCCGCACCGATGCGCCGGCAGGCAATGCAATGGGCGATCCAGAATTTCCTCACCGCCGGGTCGGGATGCGCGAGCGTGAAACCGTCCGCCGCGAGAGGATGGCTGAAGCAAGTCGGATTGAAATCAATGCCCCATTTTTTTCTGGCGGCCCAATCCACCCACGACGAAAAATTGTCCACCGTGAGCGCGTCGCGGTCCGGCATGGGATTACCGTCGGTGGCGTAACTGGCGTGCAGATTCAGCCGCAATGGGCCGGGAATGAGCGAGGAGGCCATTTCCAAATCCGCGCGCAGTTGTTCCGGCGTGCGGGCCTTGCCTGGATAATTGCCGGTGGCCAGACAGCCGTTGCCCGCGCCAGCTTCGGCGCGCTTTTCAAAGCCACCCACATCATCGCCCTGCCAGCAGTGCAGCGAGACGGGAATCTGATCCAACTGACGCAAAGCGGCTTCGGCATTCACGCCACAGGCGGCGAAGCGTTCGCGGGCGATTTGATAGGATTGCTCGGTGGTCGTTTTTGTCTTCATGTCCAGGTCTAAAAATCCAAACAGCCTTCAAGGTTTCTAGTTATTCCTTGCCGCTGCATTTTTTATGATGCGTATAATATATTTGGCGTTTTGATGCTAACGCGTCGCTGTCCGGCGACGCTCGGTTTTACGGATTAAATCTCTACCTCCACTTGGTGCGTGCCGCTGGTGAAGAGCGGCAGTGTGTTTCCTGCGATCAACTTTCCATCCACGAGGATGCGGCGAGTGCCGACGCAGCGCCCGGCGGTGTTGTCGAGCGTGATGTCAAATGTCGCGCCGCGAAACTGGCGGCGCAGCTTCGCGTGCGGCACGGTTTTGCTCAGGCACGGTGAGATGATCAGCCCGTCATAACCACGGCGCGCGCCGAGGATGTATTCCAGCAGCGCCACGGCGAACCACGCCGCCGTGCCGGTGCGCCACGGGTAACCGCCCTTGCCAAAGCCCGACGGCACGCGCGAGTAATGATTGATGAATGAAAACGGTTCTGCGCCGGAAACACTGACGGGCAAGTGCGGGCCATCCGGAGCGACCTTCATGAAAGTTTCCCAAGCCTCCTCAGCGCGCCCGAGCAAGCAGTCGGCGACGCATTTGAAGCCGGCGGCGTGATTGTAGCAGCCGCCGTTTACGGTGTCCTGCGACATAATCGTCGTGAAGCGCCCGATGCGTTCGTCAAAGGTTGAACAGGCAGGATCGCAGATGGGATAACCTTCGGGCTTGGTCAGAAATTCGTCCACTGACGCCATGCACCGGCGTAGGCGTGACTCGTCGGCCACGCGGCCCAGCACCGCCCAGCTCTGGGTGTTGATGAAAATCTTCGCCTCGGCATTCTTGCCCGAACCCAGCGCGTAACCGTCTTCGCAAATCGTCCGCGTGAACCATGCACCATCCCACGCCGCGCGGTTGATGCGTTCGGCCATTTCGCGATGGAGACGCAGACATTCATCGGCGCTGGCATTGTCATTACGTCGTTCAGCCAGCGCGGCAGTTTCGAGCAAGCCGGCGCAGAGTTGCTGGCTGACCATCACGCTCTCCCGCTCGCCGGTTTTTTCCGAAGGCTCAAGTCCGTCGTTCCAATCCGCGAAATGTTGACGGCACAGGCCGCGCTTGCCGAGGTCGGCGCTCAACCAACGATAGGCACGTTGCAGATGATCCCACACCGTGCCGGTCTCGGCGGATTCAAAGAACGGCACAGGCTCGTCGAGAATGGTGAAATCACCGGTCTCCTGCACATACCAAGGAATCGTCTGGAGCATCCACGCGGGTTTGTCGGAGTATTGATGGCGGTTGAGCGGCCACCAACTATGCAGACTGCTGCCGTCGGGCTTCTGCACGGTGAGACATTTCAGGATGTTCGCCCGCGCCATCTGTGGCTCGAACAAAACCAGCGCATTGGCGTTCTGCAGATTGTCGCGCACACCGCCCTTGTCCATCGCGTAGGAATAAATCTGCTTCTTGACAAAGATATTCATCAGCGCGTCGCGCTGATGGTTCGCCTCGCCGGTGTCCACGGTGAAGGCTTCGCCACGACGGCGTTCCCTGGCCATCTGCTCGTCGGCAAGTTCGTCCAGCTTGGCCGGTGTAAGCCGGGTGCGCAACGCTTTCACTTCCTCTGCGCCGATGCACGGACCGGCGAGGAAATCCACGCGCTCCGTTCCGTTCGCTGGAATAGTTAGTGTGCATTGCACGATGGCGGCGGTGTCCCAGACATAACCGGCGTTGTTGTCGCAGTTCCAGCCCCACAGAATTTTCGGCGCGGCCAGACTGTAATCGGCCCGGGTGAAATCATCGCGACAGCCGTTGCCGGCGCGGAAATGATTCAGCGCGACGAGAAAACCGTTTTTCTTCGCCAACGGCATTTTGTGGGCGCGATTGATGATGAGGACGCCACCGAGATTCTTGTGCACTTCCGAATACTTGTCCGGCCAAAAGCCGCGTCCCTCGTGATCATTGCCCGTGAGCGCAAAGGAGGCGTAGGCAAAAACGGAAATGCGGCGCGGCCGGTCAGTCTCGTTTTCAATCTTCAGCGTCCACGCTTCCAGACATTCGGTGCGCGGCACGAAAATGCGCTGGGTTACGCGCAGGCCGGCGCAGCTTGAGGCGATTTCGGTTTGCGATGGATAAATGCGGATGACGCGGTCGGCGACATCCGTGGCGACGGGCATGCCGGCGGGATTGAAAACTGTGTTCGTCTCGTCGTCGCGGAGGTAGAGATACTTGGCGTCGTAGCCGATGACATTCACCGTATTGCCGCGCGCGTCGCGGTAACGCGATGCACCGTCCCCAATGTGCGTGGCCTCGGCGTAGTATTCTTCGCCACCCCACTGATTGTAGTGGATGTTGCGCCACTTGCGCGGCGGTTCGGCGGTGATTTCGAAACAGCCTTCGCTGGTCAGGAATTTTCCGTATTTTTCAATCGTGCTCATCGAGAGGCGTTGGTTGGCAAACGGTTTTTGAGCCAGCGCATGCAATCGTCCACCCACGGGACGCCATCCAACATGCCCAAGCCATGTTGGCCGTCCTGATAGACATGAAATTCAAAGGGCACGCCCGCGCGATGCAGCGCGTTGACGAACAGCAGCGGATTCGCCACCGGCACGACAGGGTCGGCGTGCGTGTGCCAGACAAAACACGGCGGCGTGTTCGCGGTGACATGACCCTCGGTGGAAAGTGCAGCGATCAATTGCGGCGACGGATTTTGTCCAAGCAAATTATCGCGCGTCCAGCCGTTGGTCGCCTCGCCCATCGTGATGACGGGATAGCACAACACGCCCAGGTTCGGCCGGGAACTGACGCGCTCCACGGGATCGGGATGATTGGGTTGGCCGTTGTCCCAGTTTGTCAGCAGTGTCGCGGCGAGATGCCCGCCGGCGGAAGCGCCGACCAACACGATTTTGTCGGGGTTGATTTCCCATTCGCTGGCTCGGGCGCGCACTAACCGCACGGCGCGCGCGGCATCGTGCAGCATCACCGGATGGCGGTAGCCGTTCGGCCCGAGGCGATAGTTACAGACAAAGGCTTTGAATCCCCACAGTTGAAATACGCCGGCAAAACCTTCGCTTTCGTGGTCGGACAAAACACCGTAGCCGCCGCCGGGCAGGATGACGACCGCCGTGTCGTTGAAACTTTTTCCGAACGGCGTGTAAATATCGAGGGTGGGAATATGTTCCGGCGCGTCGTTGCGGACGAGGTCGGACGGATTGGAATAGAGCGGGATGGTTTTCACAAATTTACATGATGCTGCCCGGCCAGCGGTCAGGCCTCGGCGGACGCTGCTGGTGCGATGCCCCGCGCTGCGTGGACAGACCCGTGACGAGGCCGGGCTGGAAACGCACGGACGGGACTTTGGATTGTTCGGGCGCGGTAATGAGTTTCAACACCATTTCCACCGCCGCCTTACCCATGTCGTAACGCGGAATGCTCATCGTGGTCAGCGGCGATTCAAGAAAGAGGTCGTAGCCATCATCGTTGTAACCGGCCAAGCCGAGGTCGTCCGGGAAATGGAGACCCAGTTGATGGATGAAGCGTTGGAAGTAGAGCGCCTGAAAATCCGATGAACAAAAAATTGCGTCCGGCCGCTTGGGCGATTTCAGCCAATCCAGAATATCCACGCCGCAACGCCGGGTGTCGGTGGCGAGAACGCGGCTGGCCAACCGGTGCTCCTCCATGACTTTCGAGTAACCGGCGACGCGGTCGGCGTGGCTGTAGTGCCCGCCCGCTTCCGTGCAACTGAACGCGACCCGCCGGTAGCCTTGCGTCAGCAGATGTTCCGTCATGATGCGCGCCCCGGCAAAGTCATCCACATAAACCGCATTACTCTTCAGCTTTTCGTTGAGATACACCACGGGCAATCCGCTCGCGGCCACCACTTTTTCCAATTCGGGCGTCAGCAGCGAAACATGATTGATGATGAGTCCGTCCAGATGCGATTCACGAAACACCTGCGGAATCGGATTCGAGTCCGCCGTGGGCCGGGATGGCAACCGCACCATCGTCACCTGATAACCCTGCGCGGCGGCGGTGTCATAAACCCCGGCACGAAACTCGGGGCGGTCCTGTTCCACGGCCTGCAACACATTGGCGGTGAAGTAACCCAAATTGTAAAACCGGCGCATCCGCATTGCGCGGGCGCTGCTGTCGGTCCGGTAGCCAAGCTTCGCGGCGGCGGCGAGAATCTTCTTCTGCAACTTCTCCGACGCGCCGATTTTACCCGTGCGTCCGCCCAGAACCGCGCTCACCACGGCTTGGGAGACACCCGCCGCCGTGGCGACATCATCCTGCGTGGCCGAAGGTTTTCGAAATGTTTTGGTGCGTTTCATGATAGTGAGGCCATGATGGCAGCAAAGCCCGCGACCGTCACCCGCAAACCCAAACCCCGCGTCGAAGCGGCGTTCAAATTTTGATTGCGGTTCATTTGCCGATGATTTTATTATGCGTATAATATTGATGTCAACACCAAACAAAAACCAACCTCATGCGCTACGGATTTTTTGACGGCCCGAACCGGGAATACGTGATCGAGCGGCCGGACACGCCCCGCGCGTGGTCAAATTACCTCGGCTCGCGCAAATACGGCGGCATCATCACCGCCGGCGCAGGCGGCTACAGTTTCACCCGCTCACCCGCCGAGGGCCGCATCCTCCGCCACCGCTACAACAGCGTCCCGATGGATTTGCCCGGAAGGCAATTCTACATTCGGGACACGGCGAGCGGTGATTTCTGGAGCGCGGCGTGGCAAGCGACGGCGAAACCGCTAGACCGCTACAACACGGAAACCCGCTTCGGTCCGGGCTACGCGCGAATCACCAGTGAGTATTCCGGCATCCAAAGCGAATCGCTCTATTTTATCCCGCTGGAGGCCGAGCACGAAATCTGGCGGTTGCGCGTGACGAACACCAGCAGCGCGGCCCGCACGCTTGATGTGTTTTCGTTCTGTGAATTCACGACCGAATGGAATCTCGTGAACGACACGCTCAACTTGCAATACACGCAATACATCGGCGAGGCACGGTGGCAGGACGGTTTCATCGCTGCATCTTCGTGCGGACGGTTGCCCGAAGATCCGGGCAACTTTGCCAACCGCGACCAGTCGCGTCACTGGTGGATGACGCAACGCGGCGGCGAGATCGTCGGACACGATTGCGACCGCGAAAAGTTTCTTGGGGCTTACGGCGGATTTCATAATCCGGCAGCGGTGGTCAAGGGCGCATGCACTAACAGCGACGGTTTTTCCGACAACACCTGCGGTGCGATTCAAAGCCGACTCACGCTCGCGCCCGGCGCTTCCGCCGATGTGTTGGTTTTGTTGGGCATTGGTCGCGCAGAAACGGTCGGCAAAAATGTCGCCAGACTTTACGCCGATGCTTTTCGGGTGGACGCCGAACTCGCTGCGCTGAAAGCCCACTGGCACGAACTGCTGGAAACCATCACCGTTCGCACGCCGGACGCGGACTTCGACCACATGGTCAACACCTGGGGCGCTTACAACGCACTGATGACTTTCGAGTGGTCGCGCTCCTGCTCGCTCGTCTATACCGGCGACCAGCGCGACGGTTACGGTTTCCGCGACACCGTGCAGGATTGCCTCGGCGTCACCGCGATGCTGCCGCATGCCGTCCGCGATCGGCTCGTGCTCATGCTCTCGGCGCAGGATTCCACCGGCGGGGCGCAACCGGAAGTTCGCCCGTGGTCGCACCAACCCGGCAAGATGCCGCCGACGCCTGCTTCGCATTATCGCTCCGATGATTGCCTCTGGTTTTTTAACGCGATTCCAGCCTATGTCGCGGAGACGGGCGAAAGCGCATTTTACCAAATGACCGTTCCATTTGCCGACAGTGGGGAAACAACGGTGTTGGGTCATTTGCGGCGGGCAATTGAATTTAATCTGGAACGCTGCGGCGCAAATGGTTTGCCCTGCGGGTTGCTCGCCGATTGGAACGATTGCCTAAAGCTCGGTTACAAGGGCGAGTCGGTGTTCGTCACTTTCCAGCTCCGCCTAGCACTCAAGACCTACACGGAAATCTGCGTATCGCTGGGATTAGACAAAGAGCGGGCTTGGGCGGAAACCGAACTCGCCGCACTCGACAAGAAGATCGCAGCCGTCTGCTGGGACGGCGATTGGTTTATCTGGGCGATTGCCGAAGACGGCACGGTGTTCGGCACGAAGAATTATCCCGAAGGCCAGGTCTATTTGAACACGCAGGCATGGGCGATTCTCTCCGGCGCGGCTTCCAAGGAGCAATCCGCCCGTGCTCTCGCCGCAGTGCGGGAAAGACTCGCCTCGGATTGGGGCGTCGCGATGTGCGCGCCGCCGTTTGAAAAAACGCCGTTTAATGTCATGCGCGCCGTGCTCTTCAATCCGGGCAACAAGGAAAACGGCGGCATCTTCTCGCACACGCAGAGCTGGGCCGTGCTGGCCGAATTGCTGGCGGGCGACGGCGACACCGCGTGGCGCTATTTTCGTTCATTCCTGCCCGCCGCGCAAAACGACCGTGCCGACATCCGCGAGGTCGAGCCGTATGTCCATTGCCAGAGCACGCATTCGCAGTTCTCGGAAAAATGTGGCCGTTCCCGCGTGCCTTGGCTTTCCGGCACGGCGTCGTGGGCGCATTTCACCGCCACCAATTATCTGCTTGGCATCCGCCCCGAAACGGACGGATTGCGCATTGATCCGTGCATTCCCAAAAACTGGCCGGGCTTCACCGCCGCCCGCAAATTTCGCGGCTTGACGCTGCACATCGAAGTGAAAAATCCGGCTGCGAAAAATCGAGGCGTCACCCGATTGGAAGTGGATGGTAAAATGATTGCCGGGAATTTCATCCCGGCAGCGCAGCTCCGCGATGGGACAAAGATTGTGGCGCAAATCGGAATTCCATAAGCATCGTGATTTATGAAGAAAGCAGTTTCATCCAGTGATGTTAAAATATCCCCAAGCCCGGTCGTTGGCTGCCAGATGAATTGGGAGGTGGGCTGGACAAAGAACGGCGGTGTGAATTTGAGCGGGGTCGGTGGGGGCGTGAATTCGCCCGAAACCTTTTACGACTACCTTCGCCCGCAGACGATTACGCGCACGTTATGAAACTGAGCCAGACCCGAAAATGGTCCCTCTGAGGTGTGGAGAATTTTTAAATCGAATTGTGACAGTGAATCATCATTGGCCAATAACTTCTATCGTTTAACGACTCAGCGAGACGACGAACTGGAACTCAATATTTTCTGACCGTCATTCTCACCGGAAATAAATTTGAGTTGTTTAACACCCTTAAAAAACAGGGGTTTTTGCGTAATCAATCAGCTTAAAACACCATTCTCATTCTCACTTTTATTCTCACTTTGTCTTTTAAAAAATCAAAGCCCCTGTTTTTACCTTGTTTTACTGGAGTTTCTAAAGATTGGAGCGGGTGAAGGGAATCGAACCCTCGTTTAGCTTCCGGCCCTCTAATATGGCTTTTTTCTTTATATTTTAGGGGTGTGAATTGACTTGAACGGCCTT
>Ga0209499_1000319_pt1 | contig 35736 bp, 35 predicted proteins | sample C_130208_EF_Meta_FD_187306 | JGI IMG/M metagenome (GOLD analysis project Ga0209499, IMG submission 187306) | Freshwater microbial communities from Lake Croche, Canada to study carbon cycling - C_130208_EF_MetaG (SPAdes) (version 2) | ecosystem: Environmental > Aquatic > Freshwater > Lake... | reverse complement strand
TTGTCGACGGAGACGACGTGACCGGCGTGGTCCTCCTGGCCACCATCCGCTACACGCTGACCGGCAGTGAAGCCGCGAGCGATACCATCCAGCTCGTCGACCTCCCGCTCGGCGCAGTGGTTGTTCCACAGAACAGCTACTGCACGTGCGCCGACCCCGGAACGACCCTCACGCTCAACGTGGGGGATGCGTCCAGCGCCACACGCTACGCATCCGGGATCGTCATGAGCGCGGGCGGACAGGTTGGCTTTGCCAGCGGAACCCTCCCCGCCGCCGTGGCGACCCCTTACCGGATCGCCACCACTGCGAATCAGCGCCTTGTCTGCACCGTGGCTTCGGCCGCGACGCTGACTGCCGCCGTGGTCGTCGTGTTCACCATCGCCTACCGCGTCAAAGGCTGACCCCGTTTCTGTGTTGTAGTGTAACTGTATGGGTTGCCGCCCGCGCCCAGGTCCTTCGGGACCGAAAGCGCGGGCGGTTTTCTTTTCTCCCTGACTCATGGCTCTCCCCATCGTCACCACCGCCACCGACATCGCTAACCTGGCACTCTCCGAACTCGGAGCCCGCCAGCTCACCGACATCGAGACGGACACCACCGAGGAGGCCAAGGCCTGCCGCCAGCACTTCACGCGCGTCCGGGATGGATTGCTCCGGGAACACCAGTGGAACTTCGCCCTCACCCGCGCCGAGCTCTCCGCCACCACCGACCCGCCCACCGAATGGGGCACCGCCTGGACGCTTCCCGCAAACTGCGTCCGCTTCATCCGGATCGTGACCGAGGACCCGGTCAATCCCGTCCGGGACTTCGCCCTCGAAGGCCGTCTCCTCCTCGTCAATGGCGTGGATAAGGTCACCGAGAAGATCAACATCGTCTACATCTCCAATGCGGTCGCCATCAGCGCATGGGATTCTCTCTTCATCGACGCCATGGTCTTCGCCCTCGCCGCGAAGATCGCCAACCGCGTGGCCCAGAATCCCGCCATGGCCACCGACATGGTTTCCAAATTCAAGAGCCTCGCCCTCCCGGCCGCCACCAATGCCGACGCTCGGGAAGTCGCCTCCGGGGAAAACTCGGGGGTGCATTGGCTCGTCTCTCAAAGCCAGCTCGTCAACGCCCGCCGCGCCACCCGCTGACCCATGCCAGGACCCTCCCACCAGTCCTTTCTCTCGTTCAATGCTGGAGAGCTTTCTCCCTATCTGAACTACCGCACGGACTTTGCCAAACACGCCAGCGGAGTCTCCATCATGGAAAACTTCCTGCCGATGCCCTTCGGCGGATTCCGCAAGCGCCCCGGCACGCTTTATCTCGCCACCCTTTCCGGCGCCTGCCGCATCCAGACCTTCTATGTCTCAGGAGGGACCGCCTACACACCCGCTGCCGCCGTCAGCTCCTCCGGCCAGATCGCCGACGAATCCGAGGGGACGTCCTACATCCTCGCCTTCTCGACTACCCAGATCAAAATCTATCAGACCGACGGCACCCTCAAGCAGACCCTTTCCCTCGCCACGGCCGATCCCTTCCGGCTCCAGATGGCCCAGGTGAACAACGTCATGTTCATCGTCGGCCCGGACATCGTTCCGCAGTCGCTGACCTTCACCCTCTCCACCGTCACCTTCGCCCTGGACGAGACTCCCTTCAGCTACCCGCCACTCCTCGACGAAAACAGCACCGAGACCCTCACCATCGCCACCAGCTTCACCAACGTCCTCATCGGATCCACCTGGGTTACCGGCACCTCCTACAGCGTAGGCACCATCGTAAAGGTGGACGGCGTGGGCAGCTTCGAATGTATTACCGCCCACACCAGCTCCTCCGGTAACAAGCCGCCCGATACCTTCTGGAAATCGGTGGAGGACAACAGCAGCACCATCGGTCAATCCGTTACCCTCACTGCCTCCTCCGCGCTCTTCAACGCCTCCCACGTCGGAGCCACGTTCAAAATCTCCAAGAAACGCCCAGCCGACCTTTTCGAAACCTCGATTGCCGCGACCGCCGCCAATAACGGCAAATGGTCAACTGCCATCCCCGTCCAAGGCGCTTGGGCCTTCAATACACTGGGAACTTGGGACGGCACATTCACCCTCCAAACGAGCACCGACCATGGCGTCTCCTGGACAGACTTGCGCCAATACGCAGGAGAGAAAAACCGGAACATCGCCGACGAAGGCACGCAAGACGTCCGCGTCATGATGCGAGTAAAATGGAGCTTCGGAACCACCGGCACCTCTGCGCCAAAAGGAATCCTCTCCTCATCGGAACCCTACATTTCCGGCCTCGTCAAGATCACCGCTGTTTCCAGCAGCACCGTCGCCACCGCCACCACCGTCTCCCCGGTGGAATCCTGCACCACAGAATTCTGGACCGAAGGAGCCTTCTCCGCCTACCAAGGCTTTCCCGCCGCCATCGGGATCCATGAGCGGCGCCTGGTCTATGGCGGCACCACCCTGAAGCCCTGCTCCATCTGGGCCTCTAAGACCGACGACCTTCTCAACTTCACGACCGGCACCGACGCGGATTCCTCCATCTTCGTCACGCTCGCCGGCACCCGCATGGACCCCATCCGCTGGATTGCCAGCCAGCGCCGACTCTTCATCGGCACCGGCGGCGGAGAATGGGTCTTCGGATCGGAAACCACCGACTCACCCCTTTCCCCCTCCAACCTCCTCGCCCGGGAATACACCCGCTTCGGATCGACCACCCTCCCGGCCCTGGTCCACCACGATTCCATTTTCTTCGTGGAACGCCAAGGCCGCCGCCTCCGGGAAATGGCCTATCAACTCCAGAGCGAGAGCTACGACGCGGCCGATCTCTCCCGTCTCGCCGAGCACATCACCACCGGCGGCATCACTCAACTTGCCTGGCAGCAAAACCGCGAGCCCTACCTCTGGGCCATCCGCGCCGACGGAACGCTCCTCTCGTTCAACTACGCGCGCGACGAACAGATCGCAGCCTGGTCACGCCATACCACCTACAACGGACTCTTCAAATCCCTGGCCGTCATTCGCAACCAAGCCAACGACGATTCGATCTTCTTCGTGGTAAAGCGGGGGACCTCCTACATCCTCGAAAAATTCGCCACCCGCCAGCAGGCCTACCAGGAAGGCGAAGGCGTCCTCCTCTCCTATCACGGAGTCGATTGCGGCAGCGTCGGAACTTTCTCCACTCTCGCCCTACCAGCCATCCACCGCGGCACCACCGTCACCATCACCCGAGGTCTCATCGCCGGCACTGCCACTTGCAATGGCAGCACCGGTCTCCTCACCACCACCACCGCCGCCGCTTCCCCCTACGACGTCTGCCACGCCGGCTACCCGATCACCGCCACCCTCACCACGCTTCCGCTCGACGTCACCGCCGACACCGGCAGCACCCACTTCCGGCGGAAGCGGGCCAATGAGATCGTCCTTTCCGCCTACTCCTCAAACGGCGGAACCGTGACCTACAACGGAGATTCTCAGCCGCTCGTCTATAACACGGCCAAGATCGCGGCTTGGGGCACTGGCATCCTCGAGACCACCCTCCCCGCCGGATTCGTGGACGACCTCACCTTCACCCTCACCCACGCCGAGCCCTACCCCTTCCTCGTCCGCGCCATCATCCTCCGCTGGAGCCTCCACGAACCATGAACTCCCTGCTTTCCATCACCGAGGGACCGTCCATCGACCAGCTAGAGGCCGCCCTCTTCGCCAGCGGAGAGGAGCGCATCAACTTCCCCATCGTCCACCGCTTCACCCCTGGGCTCTACATCCGGGAAATCACCATGCCCGCCGGTGCTCTCCTCACCAGCATGGAACACCTCACCGAGCATCCCTTCATCATTTCCAAGGGAGCCGTCGAAGTGATCGACACTCACGGCAACGCCGTCCTCCTCACCGCGCCACATACCGGCATCACCCTCCCCGGCACCCGCCGCGCCCTCCATTGCCTGGAAGAAACCATCTGGACCACCTTCCACGTCACCGAGGAAACCGACGTGGAAAAGATCATCGAGTCCATCACCCGCCATCACAACCCACTCGCGCCCGGCATCCCTCAGGGTTGGCGCTTGTCCATCCCTGAAAATCTACCCCTATGAGTGTCTGGGTCATCGGCATTACCACCGTCATTTCCACCGCTGCCACGGTATACGGCCAGCAGCAACAGGCCAAGGCCGCGACCAAAGCCGGCGAATACAACAACATCCTCGCCGATCAGGAGGCCAAGAACGTGGAACTCCAGAACATGGAGCAGCTCAAGCGCGAGCGCATCAAGAACCGCCGTGCCATGGCGGACATCCGCAATCGCATGGCTCAGAATGGAGTCCTCAACACCGAGGGAACCCCGCTCGCCATCCTCGGAGAATCCTCCGCCAACTTCAACCTCGGCATCCAGGACGCCGCCCGCGCCTCCAACATGCAGGCCGCCTCCCTCCGAGCCCAAGGCCAGATGGGTCTCTGGGAAGCCGACCAAGGCCAAGCCGCCGCCAACATCAACAGCGTGGCCACCGGCCTAAACGGTGCCAGCAAAGCCTATAGCACCTGGACAGACCGCCCCACTTCCACGCCGTCCAGCACCACCCGCACCAAACGCACATGATCCGCCTCCCAGAAATCCCCGACCTCCAGCAGACCGCCATCCGCATGCCGGAAATGAGCGGGAAGTCCCCGCAGGCCACCGCCCTGGGAAACCTCGCCCAGTCCATCGGCAACGTCGGCGAAGCTTTCGCCAAGCATGCAGACACCATCGACAAGCAAGACCAGCTTTATAAAAGCTCCGACTGGAGAAACAAATTGAGGGAGAATTACGCCAACTTCCAACTCGAAAACGCCAAGGAACCCGATCCGGTCAAAAGGCTCAAAAGTGAAAAGGACTGGCTCGTCACCTACAAGGGCAGCCTGGAAGACCAGGGATTCAACGATGAAACCAAGAACCGCGAATCACTCCACTACGACGACTTTGCGACATCCGCCCGCATCGGCTCCGCCCAAGATGCCGCCCGACAGAATACCCAGCGGGCCGCGCTGGCGTGGAGCAACGAGTATGAAGCGCTCAAAGAACGAGGAGACCGGGAAGGCTATGCAGACCTCAGAAAACGCGGAATCGATGGAGGCATCCTCCTTCCTGAGCAACTCGACAAAATGGACAAAGACTTCGAAAAAGCCGTCAATAACTACGACCGCGCCATCAAATTTCAGGACCTCCAACGCCAGATCGACCAGAACCCGCATGGTCTCCTCAACTCACTAGAAAAGCCGGACGCGCCGCAGGCTTACGGGCTGGATACGGAGGCAATCGACTCCCTACGCCGACAGGCTGCCCACAAGAAGAACCAACACGACGGAGAATTCTGGGATGGAGTCTTGAACCAGACCCTCACCTCCGGCAGCCCGACGATTTCCAAAGAGGACCTTCAAAAGCTCGCCGAGGATGGCAGCATTTCCCCAAACCAACGCGCCAGCTACCTCAATGCCTACTACGGCCCCACGGAACCCTCCTACGACGAGGGGATCTTCTCCAAGGTCCATGAAGCCATTGCCAGCTATGACCCGTCCAAGGACCCCACACAGTCCGCCCTAGCCAAAATGCGCGGAGACCTCGCCACCGTCCCGCTTCCCAAGGAGTCCCTCCGCGTTCTCAACGACCAGCTTTCCGGAAAACTAAAATCCCCGGACTCTCCCAAGAACCGACTGGAAAGCGACTTCAGCCGCCAGACCGCCAACCATTTCGACAGCGGACGCTTCGGATCGTGGTTCGCCCTGAAGGACACCGACAACAACTCGTCGACCGCCCCGACCAAGGTCATCAACGCCGTAGACTACGGCAAGGCCCTAATCACCCGCCGCCATTTCCTCGATGCCTGGGACTCCTACCTCAAGGCCGCCCCAGCCGACCTCCCACCAGAGGAAGCCCAGAAAACCTACGACACGCTCTTCCAGAAGATCGTGGTCGACAAGGCACCGCTCCCCGACCTCTCCGTCCCCGGCAGCGCTCCCGCGCCGGACTTTGAAAAGGAACTCGACAAGCTCTTTCCCCAAAAGTCCAAGCCCACAGACAAATCCACCTCCTCCACCTTTGGAGGCCAGCCGATCCAGCCCGCCGGGCGTTACTACGAAAACGCCAGACCCACCGTGTTCGGCGGCACCAACGACCCAGCCGACAACGGGCTCAGCGCCTTCGGAGGCACCACCGGAGCCGGTGGACGGGAAGGCGTGGCCATTCCGCAGAGCATCCTCGCCGCCACTTTCCCAGGAAAGGACAAGAAATGGATTGCGGATAACGTAAAGGTCCACGTGAAGACCGACGCCGGCACCGATGCCGTCCTCAACGTGGCCGACTACGGCACCGCTGAATCGATTTGGCAACGTGACAAGCGCCCCGTGCTCGACCTGACAGAAGGAGCCATCGCCCAGCTTGGAGGCCGCGCCACCTACAACTCGCACGGGAAGCTTTCCGGAGTGGAGGGATTCAAGAACGTCAACTTTGCCCTCACCACCGGCAAGGCAGGAACCCTCCCCCCGGATTCCCCATGGGAAGACCTCTGGAAAGACTGGTTCGCCGACAAGCGCCCGACCCATCCCGACCAGATCCAGAGCGGACTCGCTGCCCTATGGGACTCTCACCTGATGGCAAAGGCCGGGGAATAACTCGCCACCTGTTCAAGCGACTCCCTCCCCACGCTATGGGACCATGCCCCCTGCATGGCTGACATCTCGCTTCCTTCCCCGCCGGACTACCTTCCCGACTACTCTGGCCCCGCTGCCACCATGCCGGTCTCTCAGGACCCGGCCACCGCAGCCAATGCCGCCATCCTTGGCGATGGCCATTCAGTCGCTCAAAAACCCGCCCGCACGGATCGCCAAAACCCGGCGGATTTCTTGAGTATCCCGCCACCGGCACCGGATGCCCCGCCGTCATCCATCGACATCGCCACCGGTAGGAAGACCACCATCCCCGAGGCCACCGCCTGGGGAGCCTTTCAGACCCTGAAGGCAAACCCCAAGGTCCTCGACGAACCGCAGCCGGACGGGACCACCCTCCGCGCCAGGCTGACCGATACCGTTTCGAGCTACTACGACGAGCGGAAAGCCAACAATCAAAAGCCGTTCCCGACTTACGCCGCAGAAGCTGTGGCTGCGCGAAATGCCCACCACGAAAAGCTTTTTTCCGGACTCGATAAACTCGACGCCGCCCTCACCCCGGAACAGAAAGCCGCCCTTGACGACCGGGCAAAGCTCGCCCCCGATCCGGACGCCTACCGCGCCCGCGCCATCAACTTCCAGTATCTCCGGGACCTTGACACACCGGTGACGCAGGAAAACTACCCCATCGCCCGCAGCGCCTACGCCGTGCAGCTAGGCCTTCCCGCCGAGGCCGACGACAAGGCACTCTACAACGCCATTGGCAACCGCCAGCGCGTGGCCACCGAGACCACCAAGACCCTTTCCAAGGCCATCCAGAAGGCCATGCAGACCGTCCTCATGGGCGACGGCCGCCCGGAGATCCGGGAGCAGCAGCTCAAGGACCTCCTCGCCGCCACGCCCGACGAGCACAAGAGCTTCGTCCGCCAGCAATTCACCAACTCCTGGAAAGACGCCCGCGACCTCGCCCGCCAGGCGAAGCCCGTGGTCGACCAGATCATGCCGCTACTCCTCGAAGGAGCCAACGCCAAGGAAGGCAGCCTCCAGGACACCTTCGGCAGCCACTTCGAAAAGGCCGGAGCCATGCTACCCGCCGATCAACCCGGCGGAAACCCGATGCGCGAGGCCGTGCTGGCCCAGCTTGAGGGGAAGATGAAGGCGATCAACCCCGAGGACTACGCCGGGTTCTCCCGCTTCTACGAGGCCCTTGCCCAAGGCACTGGAAACATTGCACGCGGCACCTTTGACATGGGAGTCGCCCTTCGCCAGTGGAGTGACGAGACCGCCAAGAAAGCCGGCATGACCATTCCCGGCACTGACACCCGGGAGAATGCCGCCGCCGCTCATGACGATGCCCGGAAAATGCGGAACCTAACCGCCGCCACCGCAGGCAGTTTCCGCCGGAAAGACGATGGATTTATCCGCAATGGTCTCCTCTCTGCCACCGAATCCGTTCCCTACACCCTTCTCGCCTTCGAGGGTCCGGCAGGCTTTGGCCTCATGACTTCCAGTATGGGAGGCCAATCCTTCCAAGACGCCCGACAGGCCAACCCAAACGCCTCACCCGCTCGCCAGGCAGAAGCCGCTCTTGTTTCCGGAGCCCTGCAAGCCGTCCTCGAAACCGTCTTCGACCATGCCGGCCTACGAATGGCCAAGATGAAGGTCCCCGGACTTTTCGCCGCCCTCAACAAGACCGGCGTGACCAATGCCACCGGACGCGCCGCCATCACCGGCACCGCCGCCGCCCTTGGTATCCTTGGCACGGAATACACGGAAGAATTTGCACAGCAAGGAACCGACCGCGCCCTGCAGGACATGGCGCTTTCCCTCTCCGGCATCGATCCGACGACCAACTGGAAGGGTTTCTTCCACGACTGGAATCCGCTTTCCGGTAGCCAGGTTTCCATGGACACCCTCGGAGCAGTCCTCCCCTACGCCCTCATAGGCGGAGGAGTCGCCAGCTTCCAGAACTACCGCTTTGCCAATACCCTGCAACGCTCGACTCCCAGGCTCCGCTCCCTGGGTATCCCGGAGGAGCGCGTGCAGGCCATCGCCACCGCGCCCACGCTGGAAGACGCCACCACCGAACTACGCAGCGCGTGGAGGGATGGGCTGGACCTAGCCGCCGCCACCAAACAGCGGGAAAAGCTTTCCGCCATCGCCGAGGAAACCGTCGCCTTCTACGGCCAGAGCCCCATCCAAGTGATCCAACCGGAAAACAACGACTTCACCGGCGAAACTCAATTCCAGCTCAACCTCCCGGACGCGCCCCCCCGGGTGTTCCAGACTCTCGACGAAGCCTTCGATGCCCTCCGTGACTTCCACGCCAACCAACTGGGCGATGACCTCGACACCCTAAACGATGCCACCCGTCAGGACCTGATCGACTTCATGACCGGCGAATACTCCGCCGCCGCCAACATCCGCATCACCGATCGAAGCAAGCTCGCCCTCACCCCAGACCAAGCCGTTAAGCAAGGGATCGCAACACAACAACAGATGACCGAGCGCCTCCGCATCCACGCCATGCAGGAAGGCGTGGACGTCGCCGACCTCGATCTTTCAACCCTACGCATCCACGCCCGCCGCTTCTCCGAGCGCATGCGGGACGGCAGCCTCCGCCAGACGGTGGAGTATTTCCAAGGAGCCGACCCCATCAACGTGGCCGAGGACATCGCGGAAACCTACTGGACTAGCGCCCTCGACGAGGGACTTCTCAAACATGACGAGATCGTCGGCTGGATCCGCCAGGCCGAGCAGGTTACCGGCAACAGCTACCTCGACCCAAGCCACGACAGCACCAGCGACCGCGCCCAGCTTCAACTTACCGAGGCCCTTTCCGCCTTCTCCCGCGAATACCTCGCCGGGAACGTCGCCGACGAGCGCCTGCCGGAAAAGTTTCGCCGCTGGCTCCACACCCTGATCGCTTACGCCGCCCATAAATTCCGCCACGCCGCCACCCTGCTCCGGTCAAAGCCGCTCATGGATGCCGTGAAGGCGGGAAAGATCGATTCCCGCTTCGTCGCCCACATCGCCGACAGCGTGGGGCTGAATCAGGCCGAGACCGATCGCCGCTTCCAAAAGGACTACCAGGCCCAGCTCGCCGCAGAGGCCATGGGAGGCGTGGAGGAAATCTCCGAAGCAGCCCGTGGCATGCTCCCTCACCCGGAAACCGCCCGCCAGCGCCAGCACCCCCTCGCCGGTGAACTCCAGCGCCTGTATGATTCCCTGAAGACTCCCACCCGGCGCCGACGCAAGGACGGCAGCACGATCGACAGCACCCAGCGTGCAAACGCTTTCTTCCTCCCCATCGGCGAATGGGAGAGCCCGGACGACGTACGCCAGAGCCTGAATGAAAAGGGCTTCGCCTTCGACACCCCCGCCGCCCTCCTCTCCGCCCTCGATGATTCCCTCAACTACAACCTGAAGAGCTACGCCACCCAGGGAGGCATGCTCGACCAGTCGTTTTCTGTGGGATCCTTCCAGACAAACGAGCAGGCCCGGCAAGCATACGAAAAAGAAATCTCCGCCCGCCTCGCAGAAGCAGGAATCCAAACTGAGTTTACGCACATCGAAATTGAACCAGGCAAGGCCAATACCGTCATCAATTACTATCGGGATGGCCAATATTTAGGTGAATCGATCCGCTCTATTTCAGCAAAAGAGATGAAACTGTCCACAATTGGACTTAACGGCAAGACAGGAGCACTTCGGCCCATCTACGCCGCCGAGTCACAATTTTCAAAAGACCATCACCTCACAGTCCGGAGCAGACTTTCTAATCAGTTCACCAGAGCAAAATTCAACGAATTTTACCCCAACAGCACAGAGATAAAGGGCGGGAAAACTCTCATCTGGTCCCCACCCAATATCGCCACCCAGGGAGGCATGCTCGACCAGTCGTTTTCCGTGGGGCGCACGAACGTTTTCCCGACGGCAGGAACACGATCGATCCAGACCACCGACGGCCGTACGCTTGTCGGCCCAGCCACGTTCTCGATTTCCGCCTACCACGGCACCCCGCACAAGGTCGACCGCTTCAGCCTCGACAGGATCGGGACCGGGGAAGGCGCGCAGGCCTATGGGTGGGGCCTGTATTTTGCCGGAAATCCGAATGTCGCCAAGGCCTACGCTAGAGCTTATGCAAGAGGAGAAATTTCCACAGCCGAGGACGCCGCAAGACTGGCGCTTTCTTTAGAACAATCTCCAGCATCCGCCATCGAAGCATTGAAGGCACTGGACATCCCGGGCCTGAAGGATTCCACGTTGGTAGACGATGCCGTTCGTCTTGTGGAATTAGGAGCCGTCTCAACTGGCAACCTCTACACCGTCACCCTCGACGTGAACGATGAGGACCTGCTGGACTGGGACAAACCGTTTTCCGAGCAGCCCGAGTCTCTCCGAAAAGCATTTGCTGCCATGACCGAGATTCGCGTGAGACCTTATGGACCTAATCCATACGGGGGAGAAGAATTTGCCGACGTGGAAATCAAATTGCCTGGCGGACAATGGTCTGCTGAGGGAGCTTATCCACTGGAAAAAGCCAAGAAGCGCCTTGAGGATAAGCAATCGATCATTGACGATCTTCGATTCTCAGGGGAATCGATTTATGACATCATCATGCGGACCAAACGGGACGCCGCCGAAGTTTCCCAATATCTCAACGATCTCGGCGTTCCAGGCATTCGCTACCTCGACGGCAATTCCCGCGCCCAAGGCCAAGGCTCGTCCAACTACGTCCTCTTCGACGAGTCCAAGATCCAGATCACCGAGGAGAATGGAAAGCCGGTCACCATGGCAGACCAGTCGTTTTCAATTGGCCCGGTGATGCTCCCACCCACCACAAAAAAGAGCCGGACCCTTTCGGATCCGGCTCTTGCTCCCCACGTTGGTGGGGAAAGCGGCTTAATGAGCTTTGATACTCGGGCCATCCCCACGTTGGTGGGGAACGAGGAAGACGCTACATCCTTCTCCTTGGGTCGCGCAAGGGAAAATTTCTTCGCTGCTCAGAATCGTTTGCTCACCGCCAAGGAAGCACTGACAAAAGAGGAAAAAGACGCCTCCACGGCTCGTTACCAATGGGAAATTCAGCATGGGAAGCAAACCGTCGACCAGTATCCCCGATCACCCAAGGGGCCGCTCTCCAACGTTTTGATCGCTGGAAACAAATACAACCGGCCTCGCACAAACTTTGGTGATCCTGATCTTGAGGCTTGGCGCAAGCACTTGAGCTTGCCAGAGGAATCAACACCGCAGGAAGTCGTCAACGCTGTAACCCAAAAAGTCGGACGCGAGATTTTTGGATTTGCCGGATCATCAGGAGATAGACGGTCGATCCGACTGGTTTCTCAAAGCGGACAACTGATTGCCGAAATCCCCGGAACGTCCTACCAACCATTTCCGGAACCGGAGTCATTGATTGCCGCCCGCGAAGCATTGGCCCAAGCGGAGGCCGATCTTTACCTTGCTGAGGAAGAATTTGACCCGGAAACCGATGCGCGTTTAGCCATTGCCGACCGTCTGCGCGAAAAGGAACTGGCCAAGAAAGCCGCCATGTTCGCCGCGTTGCTGGATGCCCGGGATGATGAAACAAGAAACGCTGCCAGCTACTTTGTGGCAAAGGTCTGGGCGGCCTATGGCTCCCATGACAAGGTTTTCCAGTATGGAAAAACCGAATCGTCGGATGCCGACGACATCGCCGCTGCAGTCTCGACACCCGGCAAGCTCGTCACGGCTACCGAAAGCGGCGACAGCGTCCGCTTTTCAGGACCGTCTGGCCACTTGACGATCCACGACGCTGACACCGACCAACCTCACATCGAAGCCCTTGCCGCAGGTAGCAAAGGGAAAAAAGCTGGAGGTGGATCACAACTCTACGCCGCTGCCCTCGACTGGATCCACAACAACGGGAAGCGGATCAAGGATGATCCGGGCGGACTGACCGCCATCAATCACGTTCGGCGCACTTCCAATTTCCTCGCCAGTGCCATCCGCTGGGGAACGACAAAGCACCTCATGCCGCACAAATCCCAAGCCGTTGGGAAATGGACAAAGAACGACGTGCTTAACACCGCGCTGCTGGCAACCAAGGAACTGGACAACGTCCTCAAACTCATCCCCTCCGCGCGGGCCTTGCGTTTCGACTTTCAGTCTGGTAGCTTCTTCGCAGGTGAAAGACTCCTTACAGACGCCGACCTCGAAGGAGAAATCTCCAACCACAATGCCGGAGACCAAGGCGTCGGAATTTCAACGCTTCAAAGAGCGATCATCACGGCATCCGCGATACAAGAATTTCAGCGCGGAACAGCTTCGAGTGCTTTGGAATCGGCAGAATCCGGGCTCCCGGATTCCCTGACAGGTGTCAGTTACTCCCTCTCCGCCTCCGCCATCGGCGACTTGGAAAAACTCATTGCCCAGAAGCTGACCGAAGGCCCAGCCGAACGCGCCCAGATCCTCCAGACCCTCCGCAACCGCCTCGCCGGAGTCCTTCAGCGGCAGGAGGACATCACCAACGGAGTCCACCCACTCCTGAAGCGCGGCAGCATGGACCCGGTGCAGACCGACCGCCTCCGCCAGCGCGAGCTTTCCGCGCAGATCCACGCGATCATTTCCGCCTTCCCGCCGGAAGTCCGGGGAAAGGTCAACTTCGACAGCACCACCCTCCTCGATGCCGATGGCCCGCGCAGCGTGGTCAACGCGATGAAGAGCGTGATCAATCGCCTCGACGAAGCCCTCGAACCCTATCTGCAGGAGCAATACCTCGACGCCCTCGCCAAGCTGATCGACCTCGGCAGCCCGGTCCGCAAGGCCGGAGAGACCAGCAAGAGCAAGCTGACCCCGGAAACCCAGCGCACCTTTGACCTGGCCGTCGAAGCCACGCGCCTGACCCCGACCGAACTCTCCGCCCGCCTGATCGGCACCGAGGCCACAATCGCCGAACTCTCCAACAATCCGGATGCCGACGGCAAGGAACTGGTCCGCCAGACGCTGACCCTGAACTTTCTCGAAACCTTCGGAGCCCTCCACACCCGCAGCGCCGCGGAACTGGAACACGCGCACCAGCAGCTTCTCAGCATCTACTCCAGTGGCCGCATGACCCGCCGCATCCTCGACGATGCCCAGCGCGAGGAACGCGCCGCCTGGCGCAAGGAGATTCTGGAAAGCCTCGGCCTACCCTACGGAGCCAACGACCACCAGCACACCACCGGCACCTCCAAGAAAGGCCTGGCCGCCGCCGGGGAAATGCTCCAGTCCCTCCGCCTTGGCATGTCGTCCTTCCACCAGGTCATGGAGTGGATCCTGCCAAAAAGCACCACCGCCCGCATGATGCAGGCCGAGGAACGGAAAGCCGCCACCGCCTCCACCCGCCTGAAGCTGGAAGCGCACGACCGCTTCAACGAGTTCTTTGCCACGCGCATGGGACTGAAGACCCGCCGCCAGCGCAACGCCGTCCTCGCCCGCCTCTCCGAGCGCAAGGACACCGACATCCGCCTCCTCGAAGGCATCCGCAGCAAGTCGGAAAAGCTGACCATCGAGCAGGCCCAGCGTGTCCTCCGCGGGCAGATGAACACCGGCTGGGAAAACGACCGCATCGCCATGGAATCGCTCCGCCAGGCCTACGCGGAGTATCAGCTACTCCCGAAAAAGAACCGGGACGCCCGCGAATTCATCCGCTTCGACCGTGTCACGCAGCGCGGCAATGAGTCGCCACTCGTCGCCAGCCAACTCGAACTCCTCAACTACCACCTGACCGCCCAGCAGGCCGAATACCTCCCGGCCCTCGACAAGTGGGGATTCACCGAGGACGTGCTGGCCGCGATCAAGGACAAGCTCGAACCGGAAACCCTCGACCTCGCCGAATTCCTCGCCACCGAATACGCCGACGGCTACCACCGCCTCAATCCGGTTCACCGCGCCATCACCGGCATGGACATGCCGCAAATCCGGAACTACTCGCCCGGTCGCTTCGAGAACGCCAAGGGCAGCGCCAACGACGCGCTCGACGCCTTCGGCTCCACCCTCGCCAGCCCGAACGCCCTCGCCGCTGGATTCACCAAGAACCGCAAGGCCCACATGGCACGGCCGCAGAAGGTTTCCGCCCTGGCCAGCTACTGGGGACACGTCGCCACCACCTCCCACTTCATCGCCTACGCCGAGCTTTGCCGGGATATGGGAGCCGCGTTCAAGACTCCCGAGATCCGCCGCGCCATCGAGGCCCGCTTCGGAAAGAAGATCGCCGGCACCTTCTCCCAATGGCTCGACGCCATCGCCCTCGACGGACAGTTTCAAGCCACCGTCTCCCTCGCCTCCGCCGAGATCGGCCAGCGTGCCCTCGCAGGCCAAGCCGCCATCGGACTGGCCTACAACCTTGGCGTCCTCCTCAAGCAGGCCAGCGCAGGCCTTGGATTCCTCATGGAAATGCCCCTGAAGGATGCCGCCAAGGGTCTCATGCTGTCCCTGAGCAACCCGCAGGCCCTCACCAAACTCTGGAACACTGAGACCATTCGCCAACGCATCGACTCCGGATTCTCCCCGGAAGACCGACAGCTTCTCACCGTCGCCGATTCCAAGCCGTCCCTGATCCTCGACCTCCTCGCCGTCGGTCGACTACCGATTGCCTGGACCGATGCCGCCATGACCACCATTTCCGGCAGCGTGGCCTACCAGTTCCACCGGAACCAAGCACTCAAGCAAGGACTCAACGAGCAGCAGGCCGAGGAGATAGGACTCGCTGCCATGGACCGGGTCATTTTCCGCACCGCCCAGCCAAACCGCACCGCGGAGCGCAGCCTCGACGAGATCACGACCGCGCACCCGTTCATGCGGACGCTGTTCCAGTTCAAGAGCGACCCGCGCCAGAAGTTCGCCCTGGCCACCGAGGCCATCGCCAAGGCCATCCGGGGAGACATCACCAAGGGGGAAGCCGCCAAGAAGTTCCTCGTCACCTGGGCGCTCTACGGACTCATGGCACAAGTCGCCGCCGACGTGTGGAAAGGCATCTCGCGCGACGATGACGACAACGACTATAAGAACTGGCAGCCCAAGGACTACCTCGCCGCCATGATTGCCGGCCCCATCGCCGGAGTCACCTACCTGGGCAGCGCCGCCGATTTCCTGATCCACAAGCTGATCACCGGGAAAGCCTTCACCAACTCCGCCACCCCCATCGAAGGAGCCCTCGCCGCCGGACTCGCCCAGATTTCCAAGGCATCCAGCCACCCGGAGAAAATCGACTTCAACGACATCGTTTCCCTCACCCGTTCCCTGGGACTCCTCGCCACCACGATCGACCCCCGCGCCGCCATCGTCCCCGTCGCCCTGAAGGCAGCCCGAGACACCTACGGCATCGCCGAGAACGCCGGCGACGTCTTCTTCGGAGAATCCCCCGCCGAGCAGATGCACAGCATCATTCGTGAAGCCAAGGCCGCCGACAAGAAAGCCAAGGAAACCGCCCCGCCCAAGGCTCTGACCGATCGCCAGCTCGCCCGCAAGAAAGTCCTCGACGAACTCAACCCACAGGAGCGCAGCCTGAAAAAACTCCCGGAAGCCATCCGAAAGGATGCGATTGAAAAGATCCTTCAGACCCTCCCGGAAAACGAGCGGGAATCCTACAAGCTCCGCCTCCAGAACGCCGGACTTTGATCCACGTCCTTTGCCACCTGTTCAATTTCCGGCCTTTTCTAATCATGCCACCCTCCCGGCATGGCAGCGCTTCCGTCCACCAATCTCCTCACCGCCACCGGCGACTATGACGTCACCACCATCCCCGGGAAAGAATACCTGATCCGATTTTCCGGCACCGGCTACGCCATCACCCTGAAGACCTACGACGCGCCCACCGGCACCTACGTCGCAGTCGACAACGGCACCTTCCCCGGCAGCTCCAGCGAAACCGAGGCCCGCCTCATCGCCCCGTCCAACAGCCTGCGAATCACCGTCGGCACCTGGGCCTCCAACATCGGTGTCACCCTCATCCCCCTCCTCCCATGAGCGGCATCATTCGAGGCGGAGGCATTATCCGCACAGAAAGCGGTGGCGGAGCCATCACTGGCACCGCGCCCTACACTCCGCTCTGGATGTTGGACGCGACCGTGGACTTCCCAACCGCCACGAATGGCGATGCCGTTTCCCAATGGACCGGCACGGGCATCACCTCAAGCACGCAGGGAACCAGCGGAGCGCGCCCGACGTTCTCCGGGAAAGCCGTCACCTTCGACGGCGGGGACTTCCTCAGCTTTCCCATGTGGACGGCAGGCATCGGCGCATCCTGGACGCTGGCCGCGCTGATCAAGTTCGACACCGGCCTGGCGAACTATCAAACCTTCTGGGGTGCCAGCACCCGCGCGCTCGAAACCTACTGGTTCAAGGATGGCCTGTCCGTCGTCACGGCCGCAGGCACCGAGGCCGCACTCATCGGTGACGGCGGATCCCTAACCACGCCGAACAGCAACTGGCGGGCCATCGTGATCACCTGCACCGGCGGGAACGTCACCTGCCGGATCGACGGGATTTCCCAGACCCATGCCACGGCCATGGGCATCGTGGCGGGTCTCACTGGATCATGGAGACTCGGGAAAGGCTACGATGCCGCCACCCCCGCAAAGTTCACCATCCGCTGGATGGCCTTCTATTCCGCCGTCCTCAGCGCGAACCAGATCACCCTCCTGCGCTGGTACCTCCGCGCCAAGAAGCGGAGCGAAAACCCCACCACGATTGTCCAGATCGGCGGAGGACAGAGCAATCATCAGTATTCCTCGGGCACCACGACCGTCATGCGGTCCGCCGTACTTTCCAATTCGTCATTCGCGATCGATGGCGGCACCGGCGGGACCCCGCTTTACTACTGGTGGAGGTTCAAAAACAACGATGCCCTCCAAGGGCAGGAACTGTGCCCCGTGTTCGATGTTTCCGCCGCGCCGAATGGCACCGTCGCCAAGGAAGCGACCGGGAAATTCCGGGGACAGGCTACGCTCGATTCCTGGGATGCTTGCTTGGAAGGCATCGCCGACAATCCCCGCACCTCCGTTTTCTTCTTCTGGATCGAGGGGGAGACCGCCACCGGGGACAGCCGCTATACCTGGCTTCCGAACAACACCGGGGCCTGGACCAGCGCGCCCACCGATCCCTACTGGAATGCCGACAACTACGGCACCCTCGCCACCGGTTGGAATGCGTTCCTCCGCGATCGCTACGCGTCGACGGCCTATTTCATTTATCACTTCATTTCCTTCCCCGCCGCGCTCAATCCCGGCGCGATTCAGGAAGAAGGCATCGTCCGGCGGAACTGGAACGTCCGGCAGGCCATGGCCTCCGATACCCGCTGGCTGGCCAATGACATCACCGACTTCCCGCGCGAGGCCGACAACATCCACCTCTCCAATCCCGCCACCGCACCCGGCAGCGTGCCGAACACCGGCAGCGAATGCCTGGGCCGTGCCCAGATCCGCCTCGCGAACAAGGCCGCGAAGCTCGCCACTCTCGCCTGGTCTCCACGCATGCTCGCCATGCGGACTTTGGACGTCGGCTTTGAACTCAGTGATGGCCAGATCGATGCCTGCACTACTTTTGCCGCATCCACTGGCTTCTCGGACATTTATTCGCTGACCATCCCCGTCCTCACCGCCACCAGCGCCTTCGATCAAGCCCGCGCCCGCCGGTGCAATCTCATGGTCCACACCAAGGACCGCTATAATTCCAAGTTCGCCACCTCTGCACCCGCGAACACGATCGTGCGTTGCAATTCCGGCGCGAACACTTCCGCGATTTCCACCGCTGTCACCGCGCTCCTCACCGCATGGGGACTCTCGAACACCGTCACCGTCACCGCTGACACGCCGCCGTTCTCCATGGCGACCTACTCGCCGATTCTGTCCGTGGACGCCAGCATTGCAGCCTCCAAGCTCGACGCCAGCGATGCGACCGCCGCCGATGGCGCCGCGATCAAAACATGGGTGGATCAGTCGGGAAACAGTCGGAACCTCACCCAGTCGACCAGCGGAGCCCGCCCGGTCAACCGCGCCACCGATGGCACCCTGCGCTTCGATGGAGTCGACGACTTCCTTTCCGCCACTTTCCCGAACATGGGGAACCAGTTTGCCGTCGTCTTCGTCGGAACCAAGCTCAGCGGCACCGCCTACAGTGAAGTCCTCGCCTTTGATACCAACATGCTTTGCGGCTGGTATGGCGGGAGTTCGTTCACGCTGCTGAACAACACCTATCAGGAGTTCGCCATTGCCACCCCCGGCACAAAGAAAGTCCACATTGCCCGCTTTGATCCCTCAGTCGGTGGACTGTGGATCAACACCACCCGCCACTTCACCGGCGGCACCGGCAGCGTCACCAGAACCACGCCCACCGGGCAAATGGGCCGCCGCACCGATGGCCTCTTCGCCAACATGGATTTGAATGAATTCTACGTGATCAACCGCGCCCTCAGTGACGCGGAAGTTGCCGAAATATACACCGGCCTGATGGCAAAGCATGGACTATGAGATCGATCGTCACCTTCTAACCAACCAACACCATGACTCAGAAAGGATCCAACGCCCGCCTTACCCTCTACGTCTCGATCGTCATGCTGAGCACCGCCTCAGCAGGACTCGCAACGGTCGATTTCACCCATCCCAAGCAAGTCGCAGGATTCGTTATTTCCGTCCTGGTATCTGGCTTGGTGACCGCCCGCAGCTACATCGACAACTCTGAATCCCAGATCGACCAACCATGAAACTAATCCTCGCCATCATCACGTTCGCCCTAGCCGCATGCGCCCCCACCGTCACCGTCACCGAAACGCTCAGGGACGGGACTGTCCGAGTCACCAAGACCGAGGGAGGCATTGACCCCGCCACCGCTCCGCTTGTTGAAGTAGTCGCCGGCACCTACGCCATCATTCACCCAGACAAGTGAAGACCATCCTCCAGTGGCTATGGATCTGCCTCTACCTGCTATGGGACCTGATCCACTGCCCTGAGCACGACGACCTTCCCCCACCATGATCGCCATCTGCATCGGCCACTCCCGTTCCGGCGACTCCGGAGCCGTCTCAGTCGGCCACGTCACCGAGCACACCTTCAACACCGACATCGGCCAGATCCTTGAATCACTTCTCGAAGACCTCCCAATCGAAGTCATCACCCGCTACGAAGGCAACGGCTACACCGCCGCTCAGAAATGGCTGGGAGCTTCCCTAAAGGCCAAGGGTGCCACCCTCGCCCTCGAGCTCCACTTCAACAGCGCCGACACCCCCAAGGCCCAAGGCTTCGAATACCTCCACCACGAAGACAGCCACCGCGGCGCCGCCCTCGCCGCCGCCATGCTCGCCGCCCACCGTGGCCGCTTCGCCGGCAACGTCTCCCGAGGAGTCTCGCCCATCGCCCCTGGTGGCCGTGGCTTCCAGTTTCTCAAAGAAACTCCCTGCCCCGCCGTGATCTGCGAGCCCTTCTTCGGTTCCAACCCCGACGAGTGGGCACTCTACAACAGCGAAGCCGGACGCCAAGCCCTCGCCGAATCCTACGCCGCCGGAATCCGCTCCTTCCTTTCCCTCTGATCCCATGAGCAAAGACGAACTCCACTCCATCGCCGTCGCCGACACCCCATCGGAAATCGTGATCCCTAACACTTGGCAAGGCCTCATTGTCTGGGCCGTCGCCCGCTTCGGTGTCGGCCTCATCGTCGCCGCCGTCTTTTGTTATGGCATCATCACGATCTACGCCGACATGCGCACCGACCGAAGCCAGCTCATGGACGCCTACCGGGACAATACCCGGTGCATTGAATCGTTTGCCAACAAACTGACCGAACAGACCAAAGCCATCGAGGAAGCCCACCGCCGCGCCAATCCCTGACCATGCCTGACATCCTCGCCGACCTCCCGATCCTTATCCCTTGTCTGGTCCGAAAAGAGTTCACCCAGAACTTCCAAAGTGGACAGGGGGAATTCCTCTCCGCCCACATCCTCGGCATCCGCTGCCAGGAAGGCCACTCCCTGCAATTCCAAGTCCGCTTCGAAGACGCCACCCACGGCGGAGCCATGTTCTGCCTACCCATCCAGGCCCTTTGCTGGAAACCCTGCGGCCAACCGCCCGCTGACCTCACCCAGCCCTGGGACACGTTCAGCGAACACTTTGCCATTCACGCCTTCGCTCTCCTCAAAAACTCCCGCGCCTGGCTCCTCAATCACCATTCCACAGAATTCCCCAACCGTCTCGAAAGTCGATACCTCTTCACCGTCGACTTCTCAGGAAATGCCCTGGCCGATTGCTTCGAGCAACACAAGCAACTCCACGTCCTCCAAGTCGCCGCCGGATGGTTCGCCGCCGTACCCAACAATCGAACACTTTCCGACGACAGCGCCTTCTCCAAACTCCCCACCGAGCTTCCCCGCTTCGAATCCCTCGCCGCCGACTTCTGCGGAGAATGCACCTTCCACCTCCCCATTCCCTGAACCACTGGAGCAGGTACATTTCCGAACAGCCCCAAACCCTCAAATGATCGGAACAAATTCGGAACAACAACCCCGAATCATTGATTCCAATGGTGCGCGCTGCAGGGTTCGAATCTGCAAATGTTCGTTTGAACTTGTCCGCTTGAACGCTAGTTAGTGGACATTGCCCTTCATTCTACAAGGATCCGTCTTGATGAAGCTTCTTAGTTTCCTTTACCGAAACTCCCTTTCATCGGATCATTTCGGATCATGGAGGGACAAAGGCTAAACCATTCTTTGCCCAACTCCTCCGGGCGGGGATTGTGATAGTGACGGTTCAGCATGGCGACCGAGGTTCCCATTTCCTCCGCCACCTGGGGAAGGTTCCGCAGCACCGCATTCCGGAAAGACCCGTAGGAGTGCCGCAAAACGTCTTGCGGCCACTTCCCATCAAAGAGCACCCGGCCAAGTCTCGCCGTTTCTTCCCACCGCGTTGGATTCCTCGGGCACACTGGGCCGATCGTGTCTTCCGTGATTCCGGCCCAGCGGAGCCATTCCATACAGGCCTCCGACATCGGGACATGACGCGGCAGGCCGACCTTCGAGACTTCCGACGGGACATTGATCGTCTTGAATTTCCAATCGATTTCCTGAGCATGAAGACCCCGCTTGCCTTTCTTCTTGCTGGTGGGCATCGGCGCAATCTCCTCCGGGCGGAGACCCGCAAAGGCACCCAACACGACCCAAGGGCGCCACTCGATGCCGACCTCGCGCAGGATCGCCAGCAACTCAGTAGATTCCAGCACGCGCCGCTCGCCGTGACTTGTCGCCACCAGAGGCAAGCGTTCCGCCACCGTGACCGGATCGTAACCGACCAAGCCCTCGCGCTGCAGCCAGTTCCAGATCGTCACCAGCACCGAGCGCAAGCTTTGCCGAGTCTTCGGCGACTTGTCGCCGACATCCGCATCCCACCACGCCCGGAGGTCGTCCAGGTGGACGTCCACCACCGCCTGCCCTTTGAAATGGGAACCGACCCGCTTGGCGATGGCCTTCACCTGGCGCACCCATGGAGTCACCTCCCCGGCGGTCGACTCCTGCCACTCGCAAAAACGATCCAGTGCGCCGCTGATTTCCCCGCTCTTCGACCGAGCTTCCAGAAACGCCAACAGCGCGGCCTCCTCGACCTCTGGGCATTTCCGGTGGACTTCCTCCAGAAACCGCCGCCGCGCAGGCCGCAGGGTGCTCCAGACCAATCCTTCCGCCTGTTCGTTGAGAATGTCCTGGGCGGCCACGTCGGCCGCGTCCTTGGTCTTCCGGGTGACGTACCGCCACCGCTCGCCATCCAGCCAGGCAAAACGCCAGCAATTCCGACCCGTCGCCGGGTGCTTCCAACGATACACCGTCAACGAGGAAGTTCCTCGACTGACCCGAAAACTTGATTTAGTAGACTTTTTCACGGGAATAGCTATCGATCGGCAATCATGAAAACTTGGCTAGGCATTGGATTTTCTTGGATCTATTCATTAGCTCTCGCCGCTCTTCTTAACGCCTATGCCAAGGAAAACGACATCATCCTCGTCTTCCGGGTTCCAATTTACATCATAGGATTTGCAGTCGGATTCGTCCCAATTCTAAGAGCAATTTGCTTGCTGGTCCTGTTTTGCTGTATCGCAGGAATACTCAAGGGTCTAATCTTCGGACTCGGCCTCATCGTAGCCCTCAACTTCTTCGAAGGACTCGGGATGATGATGATGCGATCCATAAAAAATAATGAACCAAAGCATTAATTTTTTTCTGTTAGGGATCTTCCGCTTCTGTTAGATGCTCATCCTCCCGAGCTTATGCTTGGCCAGAACGGAACGACTTTCCTAGTGCCGGTTCCTCTACTACCTTCAAGGGAGACAGACCATCAAGAGGGTCACGGTTGAAATTCACGATTTCATTCGCGCGGAACTCGATGGCTTCCTTGCAGAAGTCAATCAGGCTGGGGGATCCGATGATCCTGCTGGCCATGTCCGCCCGACTGATTTGCGCGTCGGTCATAAATAGGCGCTGGAATCCGTCCGCCAGGGGCTGTTCCGCCATGGCCTGAGCAGCTTCCTCGCGCTCGATCGCTTGGGTTAGGGCTTTTTGAATGAGCGCGGAACGCTTTGCCGTTGGCGCATTGGGCGCGAGAGCCGCACGGATGGATTGTCCGGATCTTCCGGATGCTTCCGCCAGCCATCCCCGTGTTTTTCCGAGGCGCTCCAAGCATTTGTCGATTTCCTCAAACGGGATCATGAGCTGACGCTGACATGGGTTGTGTCAAACTTCCATCTTTTTTATCCCAAAGTGTCAGTTTTCCATTGACGGAGTGTCAGGCTTCCACAATAGTCCTCGCACATGCCAAGCGAACGCATCCCCTACGACCGGCTTTCGGCCGTCGATCTCCGAGACCTCTCTGAAGAGCACATGACCGGCCTGCGCCGTGAGGCGATGCGGCGGGGAGTCAGCATGTCGGGCCTTCTTGGCCAGCTCGTTGATGAGATGGCCAAGCGGATCATCAACGCCGAGGGGGCCAAGCAAGACAACACCCTCTCCTCTGTCTCCTGAACTCTATCTCCACACACAACCACTATGCACGCAATCCACGACCCCGAGCTCCCCATGCCCGGCCTTCCAACCTCCGCCGCTGAAGACTTCCGCCTTTCCGGCGGTAGCAATCCGCTGACCGAGACCTTCCTCGACCTCCGCCACCGGATCGCCGGCCAGCCAGACGTTTTTCGGGTCATGGACCTCAAGCCACACCCGACCACTCCAGGCCAGTTCCTTTACCTGATTCAAACTCGATTCCAGTTCCCGAAATACGTCATCGGGCAAACCGACGCCCTCAATCAGTCGCCCAAGGTCCTGATCACTTGCGGCATGGAATGGTCCGCCTGCGACTACTGGACAAACGGAATCGAACTCCTCTGACGCCATGCAGCTTTCTCCAGAAGATCGAGACGCCGTCCGCCAGCTTGCCGCCGAGCGGATCGTCTCCGAGCTCCGCGCCGAACTGGGCGGATGCTTTGCCGGCCTGATCGTCCTGCCGCTCAACGTCGTGGGCCCGATGATTGGACTCTCCGGGAAGCAGGCCGGTCGCCGCCTCCCCATCACTTCGATGGGTCCCCGTTCCAATGGCGTGACCCTCCAGAACCTCCAGACGCACCTCGCCAACAACACCGCACGGAAAACTGCATGACCGGACTCGACCACCTCGCCCGACTTCAATCTGCGGAGGCCATCGCCCATGACAAGGCGATCGCCACCCTTTCACAGGAAACCCTCCTCGCCGCCGCCCAAGACCTTGGCCGACGCCGTGCCCACGACAGGAAGGATCCGGAACAACGCTGGGTCATGGCCCGCAAGGCCGCGCTCCTCCGCCGACTCTCCCGATAATCGCCCACTGAATGAAACGCCACCAACACCACCCACTCTTCAAACCATGCCTTCCCGTAATTCTCCTTCTCTCTGCCATCCTCTTCCCCCTACTCCGCAAACGCCGGCGGGACCTCCCCCGGCAACACGCCGGATCGACTTCCTTGCGGATTTTCTGGCCGCTCTCCGAAAGCAAAAGGCTCCGCGCCTGACGCTATACTCGATTCTCTGCACCGTGGCCCGCGCCCCTGCCGGGGGATGCTGGCAGGAGGAAATCGATGCCGTCCTGACCGACTCGGTCACCGGCACCTGCACACGGATGGGAGAACAAGGCTTGCTCCAGATCACCATGCGCCCGCGCAAGATCGGAAGCCGCCAGCTTCGCCGCTGGCTCTCCCTCACCAAGGAAGGCGAAACCCTCGTCGCCTGTCTCCTCAACCCGAAACTCGGAAAGGGCCTGATTCCATGAGCCCGAGACTTCGCCAGATCACCGAGGACCGGGCACACGCAGCCTATTGGAAGGCCATTGGTCTCCAAGTCCTCGCCATCCACCTCGGCTTTGCCTCCGTGGCCCTGATCCACGCCCGCAGCCTCTGGGCCATCCTGGTAGTCATAGTCACTGGGAAACTGGTGGCCGCCTCATGGCGGCAATTCCGCAAAGCCTCCGCGAACTTCCGCTCCCTAGACCTCCCATGAACTTGGTGCTCCCTCTCCCAGGCAAAAAGCTTTCTCCGAACTCCCGATGCCACCCCATCGCAAAGGCAAGCAGCACCCGCCGGCACCGAGAGGCCGCTTTCTTCGCCACCCTCAAAGCCCTAGGAGTCGCCAAGGTCCCCACCCGGATCCTCCGGAAAGACGCCAAAGCCCTTGGCATCACCAAGGCCGGACGAAACTCCGCCTTCTACCAGAGACTCAGCAGCCTCCTCCACCCGGACCCGCCACCCACCTTCACCCGCTACGCCCTCACCTTCCACTTCCCTACCGCCCGAGATAGGGATGACGACAACGCCGCCGCCACCTTCAAGGCCTACCGTGACGGAATCGCCGACGCCCTCCGGGTCAATGACAGCACGTTCATTCTCTTACACGCCCCCTCTCTTTACATCACTCCCGAGGCCCCCCGGTTAGAAGTTGAGTTGATCGTTCCGGCCACGGAATCCCCGTCTGATAACGCTGAGCAGCTTCAATGGATCGACGCCGGGAAATGGCTTCCCATGGGTCCTCACTGTGTCCTGGCCACCGACATGGAGACGCACTTCATCGCCGTCTGGGACGGCATCGAATGGAGCAACGCCTGGACGGACGAAGCCATCGATTCGTTCATCACCCACTGGATGGAACTCCCCGACCCACCCGCAGGTGAATGAGCAAGGCCCCCTTTCCCAACCCTCTCGACATGGCCACCCTGGAGGCCTTCTGTCACCCGGTGCCAGGCAATGACCTCGCGGCGCCGGTCCGGATCGGTGCGGAGATCGTGGCGGCCAACGGTTTCCTCGCCCTCCGTGCCCATCGTGGCCGGTGGCTGGATTCAGATTTCCCGGAACCTTCCGCCGGTCAACTCCGGCGGATCGATGCACTGCCATGGGAATCCGCCGCCCACCTTCCGGAATTCTGGCAACCGCTTGAGCTCATCAAAGCCCACCTCTTCCGTTTCGCTCCCATTGGTCCCTGGGCGATCGACAAGCACGGCCACCCCACCGGACGGTTATGTCCCACCCCCGTGTGGAAATGCGGAGACGCCCACCCGGTGCGGCTTTCCTTCCTTCAACTCATCTCCCGACTCCCCAGGGCGGAAGTGTTCGTCGGCCCACAAGGCAATCGCCGACCGCTCTATTTCCGCTGCACCGGTGCCCGAGGGATCGTGGCTGCGGATGTTCGCCTCGAGACGTTTTCCTTTTCCGTTTTCCAACCCACCACCGACCGCATGGACGGCTCCCTCGTCTATGCCGCCACACGGAAGCCCACCGATGCCGCTCCCCGGCCACGTATGGCCCTCCTACCAGAGCAGAAGCCCTGGCCCCCGGTGGACATGACTGACGCCTGACCCCTCTCCCTACACCTACACACATGAAACGATTCACCGACACCGACATCTGGCACCGGAAACCCTGGCACCGGAAACTCCCCTGCCGCCTCAAATGCCTCTGGCGCTTTCTCTGCGATACCTGCGATGCCGCCGGAGTCATCGCGCCCGACTGGGAACTCGCCTCGTTCAATATCGGCGAACCGGTAGACGAGACGGACCTCGTGCACTTCGGAGCCAGAATCCGGCACCTTGAAAATGGCAAGCTTTGGCTCGTCAAATTCATCGATTTCCAGTATGGCGAACTCTCCTCAAAGTGCCGGCCTCACGACCGAGTCTTCTCCTCCATTCGGAAAAACGGCTTACCCTATCCAGCCAACCCCAATACCCTATCCGATAACCTATCCCAAAGGGTAGGAACTACCCTTGTGGAAGAGGAAGAGGATAAAGAAGAGGAAGAGGACAGGAAAGGGGTGCAGGGGAAAACCAATTCCCGAACGCCGACCAGCCGTGACATCACCGCCGAGCAAATCGTCACCGCCTACCCCCGCCGCCAAGGCCAGACCGAGGCACTGCGGATCGTCACCCAGCACCTCCGCGCCGGCGACGACGCCGATGCCATGCTCGCCGGCACCCGCTCCATCGCCGCCGTGGTCGCCGAGCTACCAGGCGGAGCCAACAACGCCTTCGTCCCCGCCGCCGACAAGTTCTTCCACGGCAAGCGCTGGAAAGACGATCCAGCCACCTGGAAGCGCAGCAGCGGCCGGAATGGCGAAGTCCGCAAGCCCCCCGGCGGACGCATCCCTGAAGCCCAAGAACTCCCGATAGCATGACCCCTACCCTTGCCACCACGGACTGCAAGACTTGCGGCGCACCCTACGACTATGAGCCCCTCATGATCGCAGGTTGGGACCTTGGCCGCACCATCACCCCGGTTTGCGAGGGCTGCTACGCCCAGCAGATCGCCGCGGAAGAAGCCGCCGCTGCCGAGGCGGAGAAAGCCGCGCGCCGCGCCAAGGTCATCGCCACCATCGATCCCGAACTCCTCCCCAAGGAATTCGACGACGACGGCACCGACCTCTACCACCCGGAATTCCCCTTGGCCAAGTATCACCAGATTCGCGCCTGGAGGCCCGGGAACCGCGGTGACTGGCTTGCCCTCATCGGTCCCTCAGGATACTGCAAAACGCGCATCCTTGCCCTTGTCGCGGCCCGGATCATCCTCACGGGAGGGAACGTCACCTGGACCACCGCCACCCGGCTGAATACCGAGGCACGGAACACCAGGAGCCCGGATCACCAAACCGCCGCCCTCGCCCGCCAACACCTGTCGGCGTGCAAGTTCGCCCCCTTCCTCATCATCGACGACATCGGGAAAAACGAATGGTCGCCCGCCTTCGAGACTCACTTTTTCGAAATCCTCGACCACCGGAAAACCCGCCGCCTCCCCATCGCCTACTCCGCCAACGCGCATCCCAAGGAATTCCACCTCTGCATTTCCGCCCTGAATGCCGACCCCATCATCCGCCGCCTCCTTGAGCGCACCGCCCTGGTCGACTTTACCCCCTCCTCCCAACCATGAACGCCCGCGAAGTCCAGCACGACCTTGAACTCGCCGCGTGGCAGATGGCAGAGGCCACCACCTTGGAACGGAAAGCTGCCAAGCTCCGACTGGAAGCCACCAAGACCATTGCCTCCGCCGCCGCCCAACTCAAGCAGGCCATCGAGACGGCCACCAACCGTCAACCCTCACTCAAATCCGCATGACCCAGCCCGAGCTATTCCCCGAACATGCCCTAGCACCGATGCGTGCCAAAGCCATCAGCAAGGCAAATGAGCGTGTTGCCGCCACCCTGCGCGCACTTTCCCGAGAAGACTTCACCCTTGCCCTCCAGAGCGCCCTCCAGAGCGAGGGCGTCAGCTTCTCCGCCTGGGCCATCATGATTGCTATCCAGCATGCTGAAAAGCCGGTGTCCATCGTCATCCTCTCCACCCGGATCGCCCTCGGCTACCACGCCATTTGTAACCAGGCGAACCGCACTCTCTGGTTCGATCGGGTTTATACCGGCAGCCTCGTCTGTCTCGACCTCACCACCGCTGCGCGCGAAAAGCTCCGCCGCGTAGCCCAACGCCTCGCCACCCACCATGTCTAAGCATCCCATCCCAAAAGATCCACACCACCAGCGTTTCGCCGACTTGGTGCTCGAGGGAAAATCCTTCACCGATGCCTACCTGGGCGCTGGCTACAAAGTCAACCGCGTCAACGCCGCCTCCGCCGGAAAACGCATGCGGAAGCGTCTCGACGTGGAGGCCTACATTCAAAGCATCCAGGCCCAAGCCGCCGACGACTCCGTCCTCACCCTCCTCGAGAAGCGACGCTTTCTCGCCCGCATCGTCCGCACCGGACTGGCCAGCATCGACCCCGCCGACCCGGACGACAAAAACGCCGACCTCGTCAAATCCTACGCCTCCAACGAATCGGAATCCTCCTCCTCCACCCGCTTCGAAAAGCACGACCCACTCAAAGCCATCGAAATCGACAACAAACTCGACGCAGCCTCTCCCGAAAACGAATCAGCCCACGAACTCACCAATGCGATCCTCGCCCTAGCCGGGAAAAGTGTCCTGCCGGAGGACCGGATGTGACAGTAACAAGCCATTGATCGACCTCCGCAATACCCCTGCGGCCTCCCGTGCCTGGCGAGTCTCGAATCTCTACACGATCCGGGATGCGGATGGGCGGCTCGTCTCATTCGATCCAAATCTCGCGCAGCGCCGGTTCTACAACCACCTCTGGTATTGCAACCACGTCCTCAAGGCCCGGAAACTGGGATTTTCCACTCTGATCGAGATCCTCAACCTCGACGACCTCCTCTTCACCACCACCGGCCTATCGGCAGGAATCATCGACTACACGATCGAGGATGCGGAATCGAAGCTCTCCATGATGGTCACCGCCTACGAGCACCTCGACGACGGAGACATTCACCCCCTCACCTACAAGCTCGGAGCCCTCATCAAGAAAGCCATCAAGCTCGAATCCCGCGCCACCCGGAAACTCCAATTCTCCAATGGCTCCCGCGCTCAATGCTCCACCTCGCTGCGCGGCTCTACCCCAAACCGCCTCCATGTTTCCGAACTCGGGAAAACCGCCGTTTGGGCTCCCATCAAGGCCCGGGAAATCGTGAACGGTGCCTTCAACTCCATGACGCCGGGGAACGTCCGGAACATCGAGAGCACCCACGAAGGTGGGAAGGTGGGGGAACACTACCGCCTCCTGCAGAACTGCATGCGCCAGGACCCCGCCACCCTTTCCCAGATCGATTCCCGCTTCCACTTCTTCCCCTGGTATGAGGATCCGCGCTACGTCCTCGACTACCACGGCCAGCCGATCCGACCGGAGATTCTGAAATACGGAGAACGCCTCCACCGCGAAATCGGAGTCTCCCTCACCCTTCCGCAACTCTTCTGGTATGACCGCAAGCACATGGAACAAGGCCACGGCATGAAAAAGGAATTCCCCTCCACCCCCGGCGAAGCCTTCGAGGCGATGGCGGAGAATGCCATCTACGGAAAAGAAATGGCAGACCTCCGCGCCGCCGGTCGAATCTGCGACTTCGGCCAAGAACTCTCCGACCCGCTCTTCACCTTCTGGGACATCGGCCTCTCCGACTACTGCTCCAAGTGGCTCATCCAGCAGGTAGGCCGGCACTTCCTCGTTCTCGATTGGTTCGAGACCGACGGCGCCGGGGCTGGCGTCCACGTCGACCAAATCCGCCGATGGGAAGCCAAATGGGGCCGCCCCATCGCGGTGAACTTCCTCCCGCACGATGCCAACAAGCGCAGCCCAAACGACGGCAAGAGCTTCCTCCAGACCCTCATCGAAGCCGGACTCGCCAACTGCCGCGTGGTCCCGCGCACGCCGGACGTCTGGATCGGCATTGGCCACACCCGCGAAGTCCTCCCGCATTGCTGGTTCAACAAGACCCACTGCGACACCGCCCGCATCAAGGACGGCGAGGAATTCCCCAGCGGCATCGCCTGCCTGGAGGGATACCAGAAGCACCTCAACCCCGCCGGCACCACCATCCGCGAGATGCCCAAGCACGATCTTTTCTCACACTCCGCCGATGCCTTCCGCACCTTCGGAGAAGCCCGCCACCTCGGAATGCTGGAAGCCGCCCACAGCCCCCAGGTGAAACCAAGAACCATTGGCGGCCCCCGATCAAGACGATGACCCCCTACCTCCGCGCCTTCCAGGCCTACCACCGGGACGGGGAACCCCACATCCCCTGGACGACCGCGCTGGATTTCCACCTCCAACATGGAACGGTGATTTCCTCTCCGGACGCTTTCGCCATGTTCCGGCCGGTCGACTGGGAAGCACCGGACGCAGAGCACCTTTCGCTCATCGCCTTCCCACCCTCCCATGCCGTGCACGTCTGGGCCGCTGCCGGTCCCCTCGCCGGAATTCTCTACCTCTCCCGCATCGAGACTCACGCCAGCTTCCAGCGCCGAAACTCCCGCCTCCACCGCGTGGAACTTCGCCACCTGTTCAAACGACGGGCGCACCCGTAGCCGGTAGCCTACGGGGAAATGGGATCCTCCAAAGCACCCCCGCCTCCGCCGCCTCCGCCGCCTCCAGTCTCCGCCACCGGAGCCGATCAGGCACAGGCCGCCATCGATGCAAAGAAAAGGGAGAGAGGTCGCTATGACTTTTCCAAAACCCTCCTTGCGCCCGGAAGTCTCGCCTCCATGCCGGACGGCACCAAAACCACCCTCGGATGAAGGACTCCCGCGCCGAAAAGCTCCTCCAAATGGCTGGGAAACTGACCGCCGAGCGTGCCCCCTGGGACGCTCTTTGGCAGGAACTCGCCGACGTGGTGCACCCCCGGCGCGGCCTCATCAATACGATCAGCAACACGCCGGACCGCAGCAAGCTCGCCGAGCTCTTCGACGGAACGGCCATGCGTTCCAACCAAACGCTCGCCAATGGCCAGAGCGCCCGCGTGACGCCCATGGGTGCGCGTTGGTTTGTCCTCCGCCCACCGGCCACCCTTGCCGAGAAACCCGCCGCGGTCGCCTGGTATCATCGATGCTCCGAAATCCTCGCCGGCCAGTTTGCCTCCTCGAATTTTTACGGCATCGCCCAGCAGCACTACCTGGACCGGGGAGCCTTCGGCATCGCCGCCACGGAAGTGACCAGCGGAAAAGGCGGGCAGGGTCTCCACTTCCGTTCCTTCCCAGTCGGCACCTACTCCGTCGCCGAAAACTCCCTGGGGGAAATCGACACGATCGTCCGGGAATACTCATGGACCCCGCGCCAGATCATCGAGGCCTTCCCCGATGGCGTGCCTGAGGCCGTCACCAAACGCGCCGCCGATCCGGACACCGCCAACACCAAGGAGAAGCTCGTCCACTTCGTCATGCCCCGTCAGGACCGGGATCCGCGCAAGGACGACAGCAAAAACAAACCGATCGCCTCCTTTCACATTCTCCGGAATGAATCTGTGATCCTTCACGAATCCGGCTTCGATGAGATGCCGGTTCCTGTCTCCCGCTGGGCGCAGTGGGGAGAATCTCCCTATGGCTGGGCTCCGAGCTACGCCGCCCTCCCGGAAGCGACCCAGGCCAACGTCCTCGAGCAGATGATGGACGTGGCCACCGAGACCGCCCTCTTCCCGCGCATCCTCTACGGGTCCAACATGAAGGGAGACATCGACTTCCGGGCGATGGGCCTCACCTGCTACGATAGCACCATGGGCGACCCGCCAAGGGAGTGGATGACCCAAGGCCGGATCGACCTCGCAGAAGCCCGCGCCGAGCGAAAGCGGAAGGCCATCGAGGATTCCTACTTTGTGCCACTCTTCAACGCGGTTTCCCAACTTCGCTCCGACGCCACGGCCGAGCAAGTCCGCGCCATCCTTGGCGAAAGTAGGGAACTCTTCCACCCGATCTTTTCCCAGCTATGCCGGGAATTTCTCATTCCCATCCTCCGCCGCTCCTTCGCCCTCCTCCTCCGCCAGGGAGCTTTTCCACCCCCGCCGCCAGACGTAGTGCAGCGGGACGACCTCGGAAACTACATCGCGGATCCTGGTGTCGAATTTGTGTCCGCCATGGCCCTCGCCCTCGAGCAGAGCCACCTGGCCAACCTCAACGACATCCTCCAGACCGTCATGCCAATGGCGGCCAGTGATCCGTCCATCCTCGATCCATTCGATTGGGACCAAATCATTCCCTACCTCATGCGGACCAAGGGACAGCCCGAAAGTTTCATCCGTCCACCGGAAGCGATTAACTCCATCCGCGAAGGCCGCGCCCAAGCGCAGCAGGCCCAGCAGGCACAGGCCGCTGCCGCCACCGTGAAAGACCTTGGCGGCATCGACGCCGTCCAGAACGCAGCGGGTGCCCTTCCCGCTCAAAACTAACCCCTGACCATGCCAACCAATGCCGAGAAAGAAAATCACGCGCGTAGTGTCGCCGCCACCGAGCAACGAACTCGAATCCTCGCCGACGTTCGTGCCACCTATTCCAGCGACCACGGAAAACGCACCCTCGACGTCCTTCGCCTCCGCTGCGGATACGATCGTCCCGCCTTCCTACCGACCGCCGGCAGCCCCCTCGATCCCCTCGCCGCCGCCTTCCGAGACGGACGACGGTCCATCTATCAGGAAATCCTCGACGACCTCGCCACCGCCGAAGACAAGCCCATCAAGCTCCCCGTCGCCATCCGCCCCACCGACCCCTGACCCGGTCAACGGCACCGCCTCCCTCGAGTATTGCACCTGGGCCGCGCGGAACCTGACCGACGAGAAATTCCTGGAACTCTACCAACACCGCGCCGAGCGGATGATCGGGGAGTTTTCGGATCTCTCAGACAGCGCCAGCGCCGTCGAATGCCTCAAGGCCCTTCTCTAACCCCCTGAACCATGTCAGACACCGCCACCATCGACGCCATCGATACCACCGCCACGGTGGACACCAGCACTCCGCAGACCCCGGCCACGCCCGCCGCCGTGGTCGATACCACCCAGACCCCGCAGGCCACCGCCCCCGTCTATTTCAACGCCGACGGATCGCTTGGGAAAGACTGGCACCTCGGACTCGGAGACGAGTTTGCACCGTACGCTTCGCAGCTCGCCACGTTCAAGGACGTGAAGGGCCTCGCCAAGTCCTACGTTCACCTCCGCGCCAGCGGTCCCGCCTATCCCACCGACGCCAGCACCCCGGAGGAAGTTTCCCGCTTCCGCCAGCTCGCCCAGGTCCCGGAGTCGCCGGACGGCTACGGACTCACCCCACCGGAAAACCTTCCCGAAGGAGTCGTCTGGGATGATGCCATGTCGAAAAGCTTCGCCGAGCTCGCCCACAAGCACCATGTCCCGGCCGGAGCCGTGAAAGCCATCGCCGACCTGCAAGTCCAGATCGAAACCGATCGCGCCCAGAAGCTGCAGGACACGATGAAGAACATCCGGCAGGAAGCGGAAAACGCACTGGTCGCCGAATGGCGCGGGAACTTCGAGCAGAACAAGAGCGTCGTCCGCCACCTCGCCGGACGCCTAGCGGAAAGCGCCGGCATCCCCGCCGACGATCCGATCTTCGCGGAAATCGTCAACGTGCCGGCCTTTGCCAAGATCATGCTCCAGGTCTCTAAGCTCACCGCCGAGGATGCCGTCCGCGTACCCGGCGGATTCGGCGACCTCCGGAGCCCACAGCAACGCGCCAATGAAATCATGAACGGTGGCGATAAGGAATGGGGATCGAAGTATCAGGACGGCGACAAGCAGGCCATGGCCCTCGTTTCCGATCTACTCAAGCAAGCCGCAGGCTAACCTTTCCGGCAACGGCATTGCCGGAAAAAGGGGGACCCCTGGAACACTCGATGTTCCAGGGGTTTTCTATTTCGCCACCTGTTCAATGGATGATTTTTGCGGATTCCCGGAAAGTGGCAGCGCAGTCGAATAACGGTCAATCCCTCACCGGACCCGTTGACACGACCCGCCGCCACCGGGGCGCTTCCCGCAGGCCACGACCCTCATCCGAGGACAATCAGACGCCGGACTCTCACCAACTCCGAACTCTTATTTCCTCTCGCCATGAGCGCAGACCTCATCATTCCAAATCACTTCACGACCCAGTTCGACACGAACTGGCGCAATCTCGTTGGCCAAACCAACGAACGCCTCAAAGCCAAGGTCCAGGTTGAAACCGGTTGCACCGGCGAAGCCAAGACCTACAACCAAGTCGGAGACATCGCCTCCGAAGACGTCACCGGTGACCGCTACAAGAAAGTCGTTCTCCTCGACCTTCCCACCGCGAAACGCTGGGTCCGCCCACGCCAGCTCCAAGCTGTCACTGGCGAAAGCCGGTGGGACGAAAAGGGACTCCTCCCCACCATCGCGCCGCGCGGGAAGCACACGCTCGCCCACGCCCGTGCCTATGGTAAGGACGTGGATGACCGCATCATCGCCGCCCTTGGTGGCACCGCTTATTCCGGCACGGAAGGCACCGATGCAAACGCCCTACCCTCCACCCAGAAAGTGGCGCGTGACTGGGTGCTCTCCGGTTCCGCCACCGACTCCGGACTCACGGTCGCCAAGGTCATCCAGTCCCTCCAGATCCTCGGCAACAACGAGGCCTGGAACGAGGACCAAATGCGGGCAGGAAACATGCTTCAGGGTGTCATGACTTCCAAGCTGGAAGCCGCGCTCCGCCACGAAGCCTCCTCCACCACGGGTTCCCGTTTGTTCAGCACTGACTTCATGCCGCCCACGCTCGATGAGCAAGGCCGCATCAAGCAGTTCATGGGCATCAACTGGACGATCTCCAATCGTACGGCGCTCCTCAACAGCTCCACGGTGCACTTCGCCTACGTGTGGGTGCAGGACACCATCCAGTTCAGCGTGTGGGAAGACCTCACGACCACCATCGATCGTCGTCCGGACCTCTCCAACGCCATCCAGTTCATGAGCCAATACTCCTTCGGAGCGGTTCGCCTGGAGGAAGAAAAGGTCGTCCAGATCGCAGGAGTTGTCCCAACCACCTGATCCACCCCCACCACCAACTCCTAGAAAATTACCACCATGGCTGACTTCAATTCCACCATCATCAACAAGGCCCTCGCGGTCGACTCTGGCCGGCAAGGTGCCGGTATTGTCGACGGAGACGACGTGACCGGCGTGGTCCTCCTGGCCACCATCCGCTACACGCTGACCGGCAGTGAAGCCGCGAGCGATACCATCCAGCTCGTCGACCTCCCGCTCGGCGCAGTGGTTGT
>Ga0209499_1000318_pt1 | contig 35786 bp, 43 predicted proteins | sample C_130208_EF_Meta_FD_187306 | JGI IMG/M metagenome (GOLD analysis project Ga0209499, IMG submission 187306) | Freshwater microbial communities from Lake Croche, Canada to study carbon cycling - C_130208_EF_MetaG (SPAdes) (version 2) | ecosystem: Environmental > Aquatic > Freshwater > Lake... | reverse complement strand
ACACCTTGAGGACCAGTGTCCCCTTGTACACCTTGAGGACCAGTGTCCCCTTGTACACCTTGAGGACCAGTGTCCCCTTGTACACCTTGAGGACCAGTGTCCCCTTGAGGTCCTTGGTTACCGATGTTCCCCTGAGGACCTTGGTTTCCCTGAGGACCTTGAAATCCTTGTGTTCCGGTAGAACCTTGAAAGCCTTGTGGACCTTGAAAGCCTTGTGGACCTTGAAAGCCTTGTGGACCTTGAAAGCCTTGATCACCAGCGTAACCACGGGGGCCTTGAAAACCCTGAGGACCACGGTCTCCCTGATCTCCTTTAAGACCCGTATTACCTGTTGGACCTTGGTATCCTTGGAAACCACGAGGTCCTTGATCCCCTGTCGATCCCTGAGAACCTTGGAAGCCTTGCGGCCCTCGTACACCCTGTGCTCCTTGCGAACCTTGAGCACCGGTAGAACCTTGGGCACCGATAGGACCTTGGTACCCTCGAACACCCTGAGGGCCTTGTGATCCCTGTGCTCCTTGGGTGCCTTGATATCCTTGACTACCTTGAGGGCCTTGGTCTCCTTGAGCGCCCTGAGGCCCTTGGGGACCACGAGGACCTGCTAGAGGTGTGTTGATAACGCCTACACCAGAAACAGGTTGATTACCGGGTGTGATGATGATCTCAGTTGGGGCCTGAGGAACAATAGTTGCAGGACCGTTATTAGTTACTGGAATGATTTCCATGAAGAATTACCTCACGGTCCACTCAGTGATGATCCTTGACTTTCCTCGGAGATGAGTCTTCACGACATCATCAGCGGTACGAGTTTGGAGATCCCAGCGATACCAGTTACCGGGAAGAATCAAAGCACTATCAGTAGCGGGAAGAGTAAGTGTTAGACGAGTAGCCCATTTAACTGGGTCAGTATCAGGAAGCTGTATAAGCTCTGACGTAGTATCAAACTCAGCGACCTTACTGTTTGCACGCCACCAAGTGTACTGATACCCATACGCTGGAACCCAGTAGTCAGCGGCATAGGTAGAATAAATATAGGGGTTGCGTACCTGAGCGGACCAAGTCGTCTCAACCCATTCAGGCTGGTCTTCCATCTCAGGGTCAGTGTGAGTCCAGTTCACATCGGTAAACAAGAACTGGAACTCAGCGGTATCTCCCTGAACCCACTCAATGTTGTAGACCTGCGGAAGTTGACTGGCGGTATTAGAAGAGCTTGAAGTTAAAGTAGTCATGTCCGTAAACCCTGCTGGAGGCCAATTAGAATTGTCATTCGCCTCAGAGAATCCTGAGGGGTATGGAATTTCTTCGAGTTGCTCGGCAAATAGCTCAGCGGATGCAGTGACAGTGTTTGGTACGAAGGAGCCGACTCTATAAATGATCGGTTGGATCGTCATAAGTGTACCTTACATCTTAATAAAGAAGTTTATTGCAATAGATGGAGGAGTCACTGTGATAGGGGTATTACTTCCGACAGACGAATGGGGAATAGAGTGAGTATGACTGGACGTGGCTACCACACTTATACCAGTACTGGAATTTCCAGTGATATTTCCGGGTGCTTCAGTAACCCAAATGCTGTTGCTAGGGTCGCTGTTCTCTGGAGTTAAAAGAGGAATCTGTCCTGTACCTGAGACTCCAGACGGAGAAGTCACGATAGGGGTGCTTTGACTACTAGTCAAATGATGGTGCTGTGGGTCAGTAATGGTGTGACTGTGACCACCACCCACTCCCGTAGTAGTAGCGCCTGTGGAATGAGAATGCGAAGGAAGGTTAGTAACACCTATAGAAACCGATGTTGACCCATTATTATTAGAAGCGCCTGTTGAAGTGGATGGTGTGACTGATGCTCCTGCTCCTAGTGGAAAACGGCCACGCATATCAGGGAGTGTGATATTCGTTTGAGCAACATTCCTCCATGAGGGGAACAGGTCAAAAAGACTTCCTGAGTTTCCTTCTAACACCGTACTTCCATCCAGAAGAAGCCAGCCGTTAGCTAACATAGCGCTCTTAGATAAGAAAGAGCATATAACTGACCCTGCCGGTGTCGAAGAAGCTACGTTTGCCCAGCCCCCCGTCTTATAGACGCTAATATCGCCAGTATCTGTAGCGGTATAGACGTGTCCTACAGAAGGAGTAGTAGGTCTTGCGGAAAGTAGACCCCATTCTATGGTGTCAGCCGTTACAACCTTCTTACCATTTACAGTTGCCGCTGATGTTGCAGTAAGGGTCGTAGCCTCTAGCTCACTAGTAACCTTTACTTTTCCAGCAGAAGTACGTTCGATAGAGGTATCGACAGGAGACGTTCCCCCGCCCCACGACACTTTTCCGTTACCATCAATGTTAACTTTTATCTGTGAAGCGCTAGAATTCCAGTTAGTAACTAAAGAACTTTCATTGACACCAGTAACACTGGTTTGAAGAAAGTTTCTCTTATCTATTAAGTAAGCGGAACCTGTTGATGAAACAAACACCGCAGCAAAAACAGCCATGTTGTCTGTAACATCTGGAAAAATAGGATTGCTGGAAGGAACTCCTTGTAGCACACAAAAAGGATTGATGTTATCAGTATCAAAAACTATAAGATCAAACCTAGGAAGAGTTCCGCTAGCAGACACTGACAGAGAACTACTTCCAGTCAGATTATAGGTAACCCCTTTAATAACAAATATATTAGGGCCTGCACCTATAGAGACTGTAAATGAGCTAAGGGATATTTTGCATCCGGTTATGACGCCATACTGACTATTTCCAAGTATCAGAAAGTCACCCTGATCAGGTTGTGATGTCTGAAAAGCAGGAGCGTATGTGTTTGCATTAGGAATAAGGAACCCATCACGGATCGCCATGAGTGTGTTCTCCTAATCAGTCAACAAGAACTCGGACGGTGCCCTTAACGTCAACCTGACCATCTTTGTCAGTTGCGGTAATGGTGTAAGTGCCGGGGTTAGCGTATGTGTGGCTCAGGTCAAAGTTGGTGTCGTAACCATCGCAGTCGGACCAACCGAACACTGTCACATAAGCGTAGACACCATTCGGGGCGATAGTAATCCCGTTAGCGTTAGCACCAACATATTCGTAATCCAAAATGGCTTCCGTATTGATATTGATGTAGTACACGTCACCATTGCCATGAGTAACATATGCCGTATCACTCGCATCAACCGCAACGGCCCACGGGTAATCGTCGGTTTCAACAAAATCAACAATGGCAAACGGGTTTGTGGCAATGATAACGACACCACCCTCACCGTTAAGTGCCACGGCGAGACGAGTTCCGGCGGCGTTCTTTGCAATGCCGAACGGGTTGTCACCGGAAACAGTGGGTCCAGTCTCAACATAATTGTAGCCAACTAGTGTAGATGCGTTGCTGGCGATGGCTGCAACACGCCCGAGGCCCCAAAGGGTGACGTAGAATTTGCTTCCGTCGTTGGAGAACACACCACGCATAGGCGCTGCTCCGGCACCGGGGAAGTCAAGATGGCGGTCAACTTCGTCAGTCTCAGTATCGATGATATAGATGGAGTCATCTGAAGCGCAGGTGACCCAAAGTTCGGTACCGGCAGGGTTAATGACAACACCGGTCGGGTAATCCCCGACAGTAATTTCCTTGACGAATTCCCGCTTAGCGGTATCGATGACGAACACCCTATCGTCATTACTACCGGATGAGGTTTGGCTAGAAGCGACATATACTTTACTGCCATCGGCATTGGCAGTAATACCCCATACATAATAGTTGTTGGGTATAGCAATCTCGTCTAGGACCTTCTTGGAGTTAAGATCCACAACACTAATACGACCGACTGGGTTGTCATCGACAAAACCAGCCTGAGGCTGAGTGACGTAAGCGGTCTTGTTGTCGGGAAGGATAGCCATCTCATATGGGTTCGGGTCATCAAACAGGAACGGAACATTGACGGCCTTGTTACTGGTCTTGATACGGGAGATTGCACCGCCCACTACCACGTCCTCTGTAGGCGTACTATCGCCCCAGTTCACCGTGTAGACATTAGGAACCTGAAGGTTGTCAAACGTATAGGAACCACTCCAGTCCTCAAGAATTCCTCCTTGAGGTCCAGTTCCTGTTGGAAGAACGACCTTGCCGTCTCGGGCGTTCATGGAAAGATAGTGGATGGTTGCAATACCCATTGTGGTGGCTCCTTAGTGCCAGACTTTACCGAGGCCCTCAAGCTCTGCGGCAATGTAAACAGGGACCCGGTAACGGTTACCGGCTTCGAACGTGTAGCGCTCCTTGCGACCATCTGCGACGTAGGACATCTCTTCGATGTTCTCGTTCACACGGATAACCACAGTGGGAACACCTTGGGGCTTAGAGTTTTCCTGAATGGCGTCTACTTCAACCTCAGGCACTCCCCCATTAATAAGATCATTCATAACAGTCACTCCACCCTCAAATTCTTCATTTCGGGTTTCGTTGCTGGGATTGACACGCTTTTGTGCAGGCACGGTTTGTTCTCCTATAACGGTTTGAAACTACTATATGTAAGTATCGCACACAGGGGTGGGTCTTGGCGACCCACCCCCGTATCCGAAAGTGACTCAGTTGGAAAGATCAGCCGTTGGTGCGGATCTTGCAAACAGCCGAATCGGTGATGAGACCGAAGCCCCAGATGCTGTACCAAGCAAGAGCGTGCTCACGACCGAAGTCAAGAACACCACCGTCACGAAGCTCAACCGGAAGCGAGATGGCATGACCGAAGGCATTGTCACCAAGCATCAGGGCCTCGAACTGCTCAGTGTCCGGCGTGACCGTGAAGTCGGTCGGCCAGTACTGATCCCAGCCCGGAGTAGCAACGGCACCCGGCTCAGCGCCAGAACCCGGGGAGTCATCGATGGTCGCATCGCTAACGTCAGGGCCACTGGTCTGCGAGTCGGTACCACGCCATGCAGCGGGGGTGCCATCATCGTAGGCGGTGTTGATGAAGTCAGCAGGATTGCTGAGGGGACGACCGACCTGAGTGGTCTCAATGAAGACCACGTCGTAGAGACGGCCAATCTCACCGAGCATGAAGTTACCGGGAGCGGCATACTTCGAAACTTCGATGAACTCAGGGGTGTCACGAAGCTGACGGCTCTGCGACGGATGAATGAAGCAGACGTAGGTCTCACCGAGACGCGGGATGTTCTTGCTCGAAAGCTCAAGAACAGCATCCTTGACGGCGTGCGGGGTAAGGAAGTAGCCACCGCTGCCGATGGTGCCCGACGAACCCTGCGTACCCTTGTTGTAGATGCCGTATCCGGTGGTCAGATCGGTCGGGGCCTTATAGCCATAGACCGTCGACGTAGCCGACTGAATCGTCTCACGGGCCTGCGTGTCCATGTACAGGGCCATGTTGCGGCCCAGCAGACGGGAAGCAGAAGCCATAACGTCATCGAACGAAGCGTTGAGCAGAAGCTCAGACACTGCGATAGCGAAGCCGTGCTCGGCAACCGTGATGCGATACTGCTGAGCGGTGATGCCGTAAGTCTTCATACGGATACCTTCAACCAGCGGACCCGACGGGATCGGAAGGTTGTTGTAGCGCATGAAGTTGACGGTGAGACCCGGCATAACGCCAAGCTCAGTCTTCTTCACAGCAAACTGCTCGAACCGGAGAACCGGCATGGCCTGAAAGAGAATCTCCTTCGACCAAACAGTTTGAATGGCGGGACCCATGAGCGAGGTACCAGAAGTGATACCTGCACCATAGCCACCAGTGATATTAGCGCCAGCGAAAGAATCGCTGTAGCCGGTGGGTGAGCCGAAAGCTGCACCCTCAACGCCACCGGCGACACGGTTAGTGCCGGTGATGCCTGAACCAGAAGGGATCTGGAAAGCCATTAGAATGTCCTCCTATTGGACTTGGCTGATTAATATTGGGTTGTACTTCTACTACTAGCCTCGGTACTGACGGCCAGCAGCATTGAGAAGGCTCGCCCGATAGCGCTTATACGTTTCCATGTCCATTGTCCGAATATCATCCGGCGTAATCGATTCGTACGTCTGCATTTGTTCCAATGGCCCTACAGGAGGAGCCGTCGGAGACGCTCCCCTCATTGACTGCCGCTGAGTAGAGGCCGAAACCTCAAAGTTACCCATAATGGCGGCAGTACGAACTTTCATCTCATCGATGAAAGCGTCGATTTCAATTTCTGAGTTCCCCGTAATAAGATCACGGAGTTCAGGAATTATGTACTCGGATTCTTGAGCAATGCGCTCTTGGCGATACTGCTCCAGTTCGTTGAACCGGCGCTCACGCTCAAACACTGCTCGGTCCTGCTCGTAGCGATTTTCAAGCTCTGAGAATCGGCCCGTCCACTCTTCCTCTTTACGCTTGAGGAGGTCTCGGGTTTCCATCTTTTCTTCTTCTTCACGACGAGCGCGATCAGCTTCAGCTTGAATTTCCGCAAGGCGTGCAGCTTCCTGCTCCTCACGTTCCTTCTGAATTGCCTTAAGCTGTTCGTCCATTGTCTGAATTCGACCGTAAAGTTTGTCCTTCTCTTCACGACGAACTCGTTCCATATCCTCTTCCGTATAGAAATTGGATGTAGATGCGTTTTGTTCGACATTGTTGGTCATCTGCTGGTGGGTTCCCAAGGGGTTCCCTGACATGGTCTCAGCCTGAACCTCTGCCCAAGTTGACGCCATGCGAGGCGCTTCCTTGGCATCTGCTCCGACAATGAAACCGTCATTCGTATCAGTAACGTCCTGCGACATAGTCTTAGTTCCTTAAACAGTGGATTTTACGGTACCTATAGTTATACCACATAAAGTGTCATAACCATGTAAACCTTCACTAACTTTCGAAAGTTTCTCGCTCAGGCGGCTCTTGTTGATACGCCATCTGCATAATCTGCATAGCTAGATTGGGGTCTACACTGGGTGCCATCTGACCGTCTCCCATATCCTGACCGGGAAGCATCAGAGGCTGGCCGTCTGGCGTCATACCAGTGGCCTGAATAATGAATTGAGATGCCTGAGCCTGAATGAGGTTAAGAGCAGCCTGCTCCTTCGTGTCCTCAATCATCTCTTCGTTGATCTCAGCGATCTTCTGCTCAGCGAACATCTCTCCCAGATCCCGCAAAGCACCACGCTTGGACTCAAGGCCCATAGCCATACGAGCTTGAATCTCGTTGATCTTGATAAGCACGTCCACGGGAAGAGGCTCAGGCCAGTGAACAGTGGTCTGATAGGAGACCGGATCTTCAGGATTGATAACCTCATACTGCCCCATACGCAGGGGAACAGTCGCCACATAAGGGTTGTACTGAAGAGCCTCAGGCTCCTTGAAAACGGCGTGGAGGATGACCAGTTCGTTAATGCGTTTGAACAGACGTGTGTACTGAGACTTCTTCAGTCCATACTTCTGCATAAGCGGCTGATACTGAACAGCCAGAGCAGTACCACTGGTATTAGAGATGGGTTGCATCTGTCCGAGGGCTGAGGCAGGAACGCCGGTCATCTCGTGCATGGCCTGCTTGATGAGTTCCATATAGCCCATGATGCCAGCGAAGTTGGTATCCATAGTAAGGTTCTCAATACGAGCGTCCTTAGTACCGATAGTCCAAACCTTCTTCGGCCCCTTTTCAAGGTTCGAGGCTTTGGCACCGATGATCACTGTCACGGGGCTGCCGTGGTAGTTAATGATCTCAGAGACCTCAGTGGCCTTCTCATTGAACTCTCGGTTCAGCGAGATGATGTCCGTGATGTCCGCAAGGCCCCACGGTGAAGAAGCAACAGGTATGTTCTGCGTATAGGCGATAGGAATCTCGCCCAACGGGTTGGGACGCTGGTCAATACGCTCGTCATTGATGTACTCCTCAATGAAATCCTCGGTCAGGATCTCCGTGTAGGTGAATACCTGACGGGCGCCATCAGAGGCGGTACCCCAGAACTTGTACTTCAGCTTGAAACGTATCAGGCGAGTACGGTCGTGGGGATGCCACTCTGGGAAACAGAAAGCAGGATTCAGAGGAAGGATGCGGAACTTACCGGGACGCACACGACCAGCGGCATCTTGGAAAGGCTCCTCGTAAGCAACTTTGACGAACACATCACCTGATACGGAGCCATGTTGCCCCATTTCCCACAGAGTGGTCTGCTTGTCGTTGTCGTGTTCCCAAACCCGCTTGAGAAGGTAAGGAATGATTCCTGAGGTGGCCTCGGGAGAACCGAAGTTAACGCCCTTACCAAAGGTGAAGTTCACCATGTAGTCAGCGAAGGCTTTGACATAGTTGAACGAAAGCTGTGCTTCGCCAAGCTCACGACGGTAAGCCCAGTGGTGACCTAGGTACCTTTATAGCCAAGCCCAGTTACTTGCATAACGGTTGAGTCGGGGTCCATGGACCTCGAATTCTTCGTCAGCAAGTTCAACTAGGCCCAAGGGACTGATCGCTATTGTTAGATCTGATGCCGCCGCTCGGTAAGAGGGAGGATAGAAATTTAGAGACACTGTCCGGTCACCTCCTCTCCTACTACGGCACTATCACGCTGACGCTGTGCCTTCAAATAATCGATAGCCCGCTGTAAAACTTCCACATCATCCTTGAGGCGTGCGTGGTAAACAAATTCCCCAGCTTCAATAATCCCCTCACATTTGGGATGAGCACAGTTAACGGCATCTGAAAGGATGAGTACCTTCCTAAGCCGTCCTGTTCCATCATCTATAAGTTGAAAAGACATTAGCCACCACTATAGCAGAAAGTTTTGGAAATCTAGGATTTAGGAGTTGCACTAAATAATTGACGAAGTCAAATTATGTGCTTGTCCCATTATTGTCCAAACTCTTCTTTGCGAGAACGTACAGTATTAATTCGTTTACTAGTGTCATTTAAACGCCTGTAGTATTCTCTACTACTTTGACGCTCTTTGGTACCCGCTGCTTTAGCAGCAGCAATATCTCCTGCAACATCGGCGGCATAACTTCCCCACAAGTTTTCTTGAACATCACGAGGGGTAGGTAGAGGGTTAGCAGTAGGTTCTGCATCTGGGGAGGACTTTCGCATCCACGAACCATCGCTATTAATCATGCGTTGAGCAATTAAATGGGTGGCGGCAGTACCAATGTTAGCTATAGTTCCATAATGTGGTTGGGTTGATTTCCCCGGTTGATTGCCGGGCATTTGAAATGCACGGGTATGCATGCCCGGTCCTGTACCTAAAACGCTATCGTATGTTATTCCCATAGGTCGAACTTGGTGTGTGTCGACAGTCATAGCCTGAGCAGAAGAACGTGCTAATCCTTTATTGGGCTTAGAAACTCTTCCTTGTAGGTCGACATCTCCCGCTGCATTAGCTGCCAAACCTAATGTGAATGTAGGCTGTTTGTCACTATCTGACTCATTCCAAAAATCTACAATAGCTGAAGGGTCAAACTCCCCTGAAGGAAGTTCTCCTCGAAGAATTTTGGCAGTGTTTCTTCCATGAAGGGCGGTAAGTCCTCCTGATACACCTTTAGTACCTCTAGTAGCGTTACCTGCTGACTCTATGAAAGCTGGATCAGATCGATCAGGATAATCTCTAGCAACGTCCTGTACTTTATTAATGGAGGCTTCAGATGCATCTAAATTTGGATAGTTAGTGCGCTCGTCTTCTGTTCCTGCTCCTATCGTCTTTCTCCAAGACCGCTGAGCAGATGTGGTTCCCACAACGCTTCGAACCGACATAGGATGGACGGCTTCTTCAGAAGCAACGTCACGCATTTGTTCCTGTGATGAGCCGGGATAAAATGTCGGGTCAATATCTGGGTCGAAAGCACTAGCTAAAAGTTGACGTCCATGGGCGTGTAGAAAGATATCGTTCCTATTTACGGGACCTACTTCAGGGCCTACAAGTTCTCTAAGTTTTTGTTCATGGGTAATCTGTTGAAGTCGATGTGATTCTTTAGCAGCATCTATTTTTTTTTGAGATACTGGACGAGGATTAGGGTTTTTTTCAGTAGGTTTACTTTGTTTAGGCTCTACATACGCTGGGCCAGCGCGGAATAAATCCTGCACTGTCTTAAGGGACTTAATTTTTGCATCTCTAATAGCCCCTCCCATTCCTCTTAAATTTAATTCCTCTTGTGAAGGAGCCTCAGCTTTCTCAGCGGCCTCCAGCATCTTAGCTTCACTAGTAGCAGTTGGTTTTTTTTCGTGAGAAGCTCTTGTTTTCTCAGCTTTTGCAACACGAGCACCCTGATCCTCGGCAATACGCCCAGCAGCTTCATCTAATTCTTGATGGGCTAAAGACACAGAACCAACAGTGGGAACTATACCTCCCTTAGATGATTCACGAAGGGGAGGTGCTCCAGCAGCTTTAGTCTCTAACTCATCAATATAATCAGGATGAAATAGCATTCCTTGGTTTATATCAATACCGATAGCGGTTTCAGGGTTGGACTCAAGAATTTGATCTCGTATAGATAATCTATGAGGGATTCGAGGACTAATACGACCGGTACCGCGACCAGCGCCGGGAAAATATACCTGACCGCGTTGTGCCATACGAGCACCTAAAGACATACCAGAGCTATCTATATCATCGGTATTTATTTCGTTGTTGGTAAGACGACCTATAGAAACAGCAGCAGGAGCGGTCTGGCGAGTTTCTCCGGTTTGAGAAACGACTGGATCACCGCCACCAACTACATCTCCGGGTTTTGTAGTAGAAAAGTTAGCGAGGTTCTCACTAGGATCTACTATTTTTTTACGTTTCTTAGCCATTTTACTTACCCTTAGTCATTCCCTTAGAGATATTGGCGTTGATCTTGTTACGCTGCCAACGGGGCTTAAGACCGGAAGGAAGGCTATTACTTCCATAGGTCTTCATTAGATCGTTTGCCGTTTTCAGATACTCAGGCATCATGTCGGCGTTGCTAGTAGGAGCAAACATCGGTTTTGGGCGCGTCGTTTTACCGGCGGACGACCTGTAGCGCCGGGACCATAGGCGTTCTTCTGAACAGTCCCAGATCCCGGCGCAAAGCGACCGACGTTCATTTGTTATCAGTCGTTGACGACAGTGGCGTTGAAACGCAGGATGCGAGTTTCGCTACCGGCAACACGCTCAAACGACGGATGATCAGCCATGGCTCCTTGGACGAACTCTGAAAGCTCCATCGGAGCCTCAATCCAAGTAGCTGAACCGACGTGGGCCTTCTCACGAAGGGTTTCCATCGGGGTCTTGATCATGCCAGCCATAGTCTGACGGCCACGACCGTCACCAGCGGTATCGTTGTAGGCACCACGACCGAACTCAAAAGGAACGTCGGTATCGGTAGCGACACCTTCCTCAAAGCGGAGCGGGCCACGACGATTCATGTTCATGGCGTAAGCGACTTCGTAGCCAGTTTCAGGGGCGTAAGACATAGTGTCTCCTATAAAGAGTGGACATCATAAGTATGCCACAAGTATGGGTATTACCGAAATCAGTTAACCTGAATGTGGACTCTAGCGGAGCTTGTTGAAGAGATAAGTTTCAAAGTGGTGATAGTGCTATCCATAGGAATAGTAACTTTAAATCCTAAAGAAGACGGTATTAATACAAACTCATCGCTTGTTCCTTGAGTAGGATTAGCGACATCACTACCACCTGCTGTCACATACACAAGTCCTGAACCAGTTATGTAAGTAATAACTATGTTAGTTTTACGGGTAGTAGATAGGGTTACCACATCTACTGTTGGAGAACCCGTGAGGGACATAGTCCCTCTGGTAGTAATAGTCTTAGTAGCCATGACTATTATTGTAGCACGACTTAGATGGTTATAGTTCTAGTTCTAGGGGTAGCTGTCCTATACGGTTGGTTCCTAGTTTGCTTTGCCGTATTCTTTCTTCACGGGCCGTTTTTTCAGGATAGGTAAATCTGCCCAGAAGCCTACGTTCAGGAAGAATCATTTCACCGGTTTCTTCATCATAGAACTCATGTTGGGCCTGAGAAGAAAGACCCTCAGGACTGAAATCAATAGGAGAAGCCTTAAGTCCTCTTGGGGTAGGAACTTCCATGGATTCCCCTTGAGAATCTTTTATAGTATTTACAGGACCTCTTATATTGTTAGGAAGTCGCACATAGGCAAGTTCCGCACCCTTACGAACAGCCGCTCGTTCGGCAAAAGTGGAATCTGGATTATGGATTACACTCTGGCTCCAAGTCCGTATGTTTTTTCTTGGCGCTCTGTACGACACCGAACCAACGTCCTCACCCTCATTGAGGTAAGGGATGTTTTTACCTTGTCGAACGGCTCTGGTTGACTCAGCATTTGCTCCATTTGCAGAATCATCAGACCATAGATGAGGTATATCAAACCCGTAATCTTCGTTAACCGCCATATCCAACTCATCAGTTGGAGCGTAGTCTTCTCCCTGAAGATTCAGAGGATGGTAGACCTTGTGGGCAAATACATCTCTATCTGTAGCCGCCCAAGGGGTACCCATATGGAATCCTAAAGGATGTCCTGCGGCAGATCTCCACTCCGCACTGTCATCCCTTTTTGGTGACGACACATCTCTATCCGTTTTAGGAAATATACCTTGCTTGGAAGCATGCCACTGCTGCTGTCTAGCCCAATCCGACACATCCACAGCGGGTTCAGGATCAGGCGGCGTGAAGAGATGAAGTTGTTCGCTAAGATTATCTTTCGCAGCCATACAACTATTCTAGCATTACCTGAACCAAGGAGCCTCGAAGGTTTCCACATATGGAGTAGTATCGTTTATGCTCATAGCGCAGGCAATGGCGAGCGAGTCCACATAGTCGTCATGGGAGTCACGCTCATCCGGTGGGGCCTGAATCATCATGTAGTTGCCCTTGATGACCTTCTCGGCGTCCTCCATCTGCTGCCGGAATCGACGCCACACTCGTGTGCGCTTGGCCTTGGAGTGACCGGGGTACACGATCATGCGGCGCTGGAGAAGAGAGATCAGATGCTTCCAACGCTCACTCTGAGTCTTGATATCGGATGATACTGGTATGACCTCGCACTTATGCTCTAAAAGCCGCTTGAGGCGCTCTGCCACAGCAGACCCCATACCTTGAGCGTCCACGCCTACATAGGCGATGTTGTAGTTATCAAGGAAGTCCAGAATCTGGAAGTACTGTTCTTCCCACTCAGTGTTCTGGATCTCCAGCCAATTCAGAATTCGGTGCTCTCGGAAACCCGCAGGATCAGGGAAGTCCCAATCCACCCAGCACACGGTCACCACGGTGGAGTCCTTCACACGGGCGGGATCGATTCCCACTACGCAGGGGGTCCGGTGCCATGACTTCACCAGTGGCATAGATGGATCGGACAAGAAGTCCAGATCGTCCTCAGCCACGAGCATTCCTCGGTCAAGCATCCACTTGAGGTTGTAGGACATCTGGAACTCATCGGAATCCTCTCCAAGCCGCATTTTCTCCTGAGTAATGAACTTGGCGTAATAAGGATTGTATTTACTCACAGTCCGATAATCGTATTCAAAGTGATTCATACGACTACGACGCTGCGTACCACGACGCTTGTTCAACTGGATGGCTTTGTAGAAATCACCCTTATGGAACGAGGGGGTACCGATCTTGACCATGGTTCCTGCATAGGCTGCAAGCATGGGGTGGATCGATTTCCTAACCATCGTGTCATCGGCCTCTTGGGCCTCATCAATAACTACAAGATGGTAGGAAGCGCCTTCGATCTTGGCTCGGGGGTTAGCAGTCGAACGGCGACAGAGAGAACCTGATCGAAGCCGGATCACTTTGGACTTACCATCAACCCGCTCATCAAGCTCGGGATCATTAAGGAAATCCTGAGCGTGCTCAGAAGTCAACTTATCCACAATTCGGCCATGAAGGAAGTCTGACTGGCTATCGACAGGGGCAAACACCCCTACCCAAAGTCCTCGCTTGAAGCGCTCCAGCATTTCATAAGACATAGCAAGCTTGGGAAGGATAACCATACAACCAGCCACAATCACCGACAGGGTTTCGCTTTTACCGCTTTGACGTGACCACAGAGCCGTAACTTCCTCGCCGTCCACCATGACCAGTGATTCCACGATCCTGTACGCAAGACTACGTTGATAAGGACGAAGCTCTAAACCGGCGAATTCCTCACAGAATATGATAATTCTCTTGATCAACTCATCAACAAAGGCTTGAGACTCAGCATCAAGTCCATAATCTTCTTCTTCTTCTACTACCTCTTGGTCCTCGTCCTCAATGTAATTTCCTTCTTCGATGTCGTCTGGATTGCCTAAATCTTCGTAAGTAGCCACGATGCCACTATAAAGCATTTATTCCATATTAGAAACAAAGTAGCCCCTCGCTTTAACGAGGGGCTACTTTCACCAACCTGACCAACCCAAGGAAAGGGGACCAATCCAAGCACCCTGAGTAGTTCTGAGTATAGCGGCGCTTTACGAGGAATGCAACTACCTTGGGTTCGGAAGTACGATTATCTTATCCTTGGGATAAGTCCTCATAGCGATATATCCAGTGGGGTCTTTATCTCCACCCCAAACTGTGACAGAGTCGTCCTTCTCGTTGATCTTCATAAACCTGAAGGTGACTGTCTGCTTCTCGCCTTTCACCTTAACGGGATGACCTTTCCCGATCTCAGTGATGTCTGGAGAAGGTTCAGTACTCTGTGGTGGCTTCCGCTGCACCATTCTTTTCCCGCTTCCTCTTGGCCCGATAGTCTGCGTAGTAGTCACGGTTGATTTGAGTACATTTTTCTCCCTGACAACCCTGCTGGTAACGGTAGATGCTGGCATCTTCACAGGTTTTGGAGTCACAGTCAGGATTAATGCCACACACGCCACCCTGTGAGGTTACGTTAGGGCGCATGCGACGGCCCGGTCGCTCCTTCTCAAGGAAGGCAACTCGTTGCTCAAGGGCGTCAATTCTTTCTTCAATTGTGATGTTTTGGTCACTCATCTCGGACTCCTAAGTCTTTTTCTATTGTTAGATGGTAGATGGAAGCAGGAGAGGCAGGGCCATTGTGGAGGCTCAACCCAAACCAGCCGGTAGCCCTTGGATCTTCTTCCCAACCCACTTTTCGGTAAGGGGATCGATCCAAGAGATTTATCAGTGCTCTCCGCTTATGGGAGGCGTCAACTTGTGAGTCTGCCCTTAAAGAGACAATCTCAGCATCATTCTTGTAAAGATGTATTTTGTAGCTTGAGGGTGTTTCTTTCGCAAAGTCTAGCTGTAGTTGGTCCATGCCTGAATAGTATACGGGCTACTTAATCGAAGTCAAGTCTTCCGTAGACTAAATTCTGTTGGACATCTCATGACAGCCAAGAGTGGCTGTTTCAAGGTTTGAAATTATCCAATTCAACAGAGCGGCCTTATCAGAAGCAGGACTGGTCCGATACACCGTAAGTTGCTGTTGAGCAGACATGAGGCTGGTTTCCAGCAAGACGTAAATATCGTCATTGGACATCTTCGCCAGTCGTGTAGGACTAGGAGATTCCTCAGGCTTAGCTTTTTTCCTGCCTATCAACCCCACTGTCGGATCTCCTCAGGAGTGGCGTCGATATCCTTGACTATAGGATTCTTATTCTTCCAGTAGATACCTATGTGGAAAGCTATTTTCTTGATCCGCAGACGGACACCCCTACCGGTATAAAACGGTGGAACAGTAATGTGCATCCAAGAGCGGGAGAAGCTGGGACCTGTAGCTTCTCTCTCTTTTGACCAGTAGATAAATCCTCGTCCTTGTATTTCAGGTGTTGCCATGCTTCTCCTTATGAACTTGGGTTTTCCCAACTAAAGCCCATGTCACGTTTCGTACGGGACTGGAGTCCTCGTCGTGCAGGGTTTGAGGGCATTGTCTCTTCCTCTAATGACATGTGCCTATATTGAAAAGGGCCATAGGTAAGAGGGTTATTAATACGTTTACCTAAGGATGAGGCTCGTGCAAAAGCACGGAACTGTTCGTATGAAACATCTTCATAAACGTAACCATACCCTGTGGAGGGTCTGTTCCTCCAAAGAACCTGAAGCGAGTTATTGGTGTAGTTATACCGATAGGCCCTCACCCGTGATGACTGAGAAGTCATCGCCCACGGCGCTAGGTCGTACTGTTCGGTTGATTCTGAGTTAGCTAGGTCTTTAGGCATATCTAAACTTCCTCCCCCTACATGATACATAATAAGGGGAGGAAGTAAATAGATTGTTCTCTAACAAGGTTTCGGTGGGTAATACCATGGGGACTTCCCCATGTGTTCATAGAGAACGAGTGCCCCTGCATCCTGATCAGCCGGTGACCAATAATTAGCGCTTACGCTAATTAGGTCGGGTCGGCCCATCCATTCCGCAACAGTGTTAGAGGTGCTGGGGAGCATCTGGTACGCCCCTGCTGACCCACTAGGGTTGTACGCTCCATAATCTCCTCCTGACTCACGCTGTTTTACGCAAGCCAAGAAGTCATTAGGGGCGCTCTGAGAAACTACGACAGGTGTTTGAATTGGTACTGTAGTCGTTGGAGCTACATATGTTGTCGTAGTTGTCGGCTCTACCACGAAGGTGGTAGACGTGGTACTAGGAGGCTCCTTGGGTTCTTCCGGCAACATCAGTGCCGTTTGAACTACGGGTGCTCCTACTGCTTGTGCATTCATAACACCCAACACTCCTATCACGCTGCCGATAAGAGTAAGGGTCATTCCGGCTATAAAAAACCGGGTCTTTCCGTTTGTCATGTGTTCCTTTCCCGAAGCTCAGGGTGAGCCTCGTATTGGTGGCCGCAGACAAAGCGGTAATACAACTGTAACGTAAGTTGGGCGGATATGCAAGAAAAAAGGATTTATACTTTATTTAGAGGTATTCGTCACGGACACCCCAAAGGGTGTACAGTGAATGGCGTGAATGACTTTAATGATCTTCCTGACTTTGACGATGACATTATGATCATCGCTGTAGCCGCTAACCCCGATACATGGTTGCCACAGATCCTTTTGGGAATCCCCGCCGATGAGGAAGAAATCGTCCAAGGGATTATCCCCGTCGTTCTGACACCTCAAGAAGCCTACCAAATAGGCGCCTATCTCATTCAGTCGGCAGCTACCGTATCTACATTCCACGATGAACTCTTATCCAAGAGCATTGAGGAACGTGAAGAGATTATGTGTCTTGAGTCAAGCTTTTTAGACTCGCCGTTCTCTATCTAACTTAGTAGATCTTGACGTTAGATATAGCAACTACCGGAATACTGAGGACGATGTTGTTATCTCCAGTATCTGAGTGCTGTACCTGAATGTCTAGAGTCCGATTATCGGATTCCTTGAGCCACCCAACAGTAACAGTGGGTGTGCCGCAGTTATCCCAATCCACTCTTATTGGGTTTTTGTTCATTAGAACCTCTTTGCGGTGTACTTACTCAATGGTACACCCTCATACTTCTTACAAAGGTAATTCATACTAACAAACATTGGATCATAGCTGCCTTCAGAAACCTCATGGCAAACCACAACACCCCTCCAATGTGCATTACCTTGAAATCCCTTGTAATCCTCATCGTGCAGGTATGCAGCGCCTGCGACTAGTCCGTGCTGACTCTTAGCGCTATCACCGGCTCCTACGAACCGAACGGCGTAATCAAGGGTCTGTTGATGGCCCATGGTAAAGCTGTGTCCGATGTTCTTCAGACGTGAAAGAGCCTGACCACCCATAGCACGCCCGTTCATTGGGTTAGCCCAATAGTGTGCGTACCATACTCCGTCGATATCGACAGGCTTAAGGAATGGGTGAACCTTCCATCCCCATTCCTCAGCGTTCAGGTCCTGTAGCCCGATAGTTCCTTCAAGCTTGGCGTCACCATCAACGGCCCGAGTGATGCGGTCCTCGTGGTTTCCAAGAAGTAGGTGAAGCTCAGGCTCGTATACTCCCTTACGCCACTTCTTCTTAGGCTCGTTGTAGGTGGTCATAGCCTCGTTAAGAATACTGAAAGCTTCATTACCCGCTTCAATATCCTGTAGGTAACGTCTACCCTCAAATTGGCGCTTACCAACATCGTAGCTACTTAAACTGGGCATATCCCAGTGATCTCCAATGTGGACAACGACATCGGGCTTACGGTCGATAATGTACTCACCGATCCAGTAGAGGTGATCGGTTGGAACACCGGCCTTGGCCTGCGTATCGGGTATAACTAAATGAGTCCGAGGATTATCCATGAGTCCCATACCTTGCACGATAGAGTTCGGAAAACAGTATGATACACGAACATATGCCTAACGTACATCTTCCAGAACGTCACGAAATGAAATGGCTTGAAGCCTGCTCTCTTCTTGCCCCGCTCTTCTCTACCTGCTCCAAGCGTCAGTACTTCGCTGTAGTGCTTGCGCCCAATAAGAGGGTGGCAGGAATAGGCTATAACGGATCACCACCGGGCATGGCGCACTGTAATCAGGGGGCCTGTCTAAGGGCCGTAGAAGGCTCTGAGAGCGGCTCCAGCTATGACAACTGTATATCTCAGCATGCTGAACAAGGAGCGCTCTTGTGGAGCGACCCAGCGATGCGGCAGGGAGGAACAATAGTTGTAAACGGCCCACCGTGTATGACCTGTGCGAAGCTCATTGCTTCCTCAGGGGTTTCCAGACTCGTTCATTACTCCGATGAGTCCTACGGTCAGTGGCCTGACGTGTATGACTTCCTGTGGGCGGCAGGGTTAGAGATAGTAAGCGTCAACCGATCTGAGTGAACGTAATGTTAGAACCTTCCCTTAGTGCTGCTACCGTACCGGTTACTGCTGTTGCGTTCTGTGCAAACTTTAAGTTGAAAGTAGGAGGGCCTGTTAAAGTATTGAACGTGCCTTTTACTGTTATCACGTTGGGGACGGTAGCGGACTTTGTACCCATAGCGACTGAGGCGGTTGTTCCTGTACCCTCTCCGACTATGCCATCGCTGGTAATGAACGTCGTTCCGTCTGAAGCCAGCCCACTGGCGTACCATTTCAAGTCGTATAGGTTGTTATAGCCAACTGACAGTTTTATGTCTTCAGCGGGGTCACTTGTTACATACAGTGTACCCTCAAATGTGTACTGTGCATTTTTAAGCAACTGGGGATAAATGGCCCGAATGCCAGTAACATTCGTCGTGTTGTCGTTACTAAAAATAGCTGATGAAAGATACACGGGTAACTGATTCATAACAGTATTGAAATCGGGGGGCAAGACTTTGTTTTGGGCAAAATCCATGCCTTTTCCTATATCTAATTTTACGTCAGAAGCCGCTCGTATTAGACTATTGTCAGTAGTACCGTCAAAATCAACGTCTTGTAAATGCATACTGCCCTTTTCAAGTGACACAAAATAGCGTTGTGTAGTGAACGCACACGACCCGTTTGAACCAACCGAGATAAGACGGGATGTATCAGAGGGATTTTTTGCAGAATACTCTGCATCCAAGAATGACCCTGCTATTTTGAAAGTTGTGGGGCTAACAGCCATTTCTCCCCACTGGCCCGTGTTTGCAGTAGTTCGATTTATATCCCATGTCCCAATTCCCGGCCCATATGTTCCCGACCCCTTGCTAGCAAAAACACTTCCAACCACTTGACCAGTAGCAGAATTGTAGCTATTGACTCTAATCATCATCCAATTGTCAACATCATATACGACGGATACCATCTGGTCTGGCCCAAAAGTTCCAATGGGAACGATAGTTAGAGTGATATCTCCACTACTGACAATAGTCAGAGAGCTAGAAGAAGTAGTTGCATAGCCGCTAGCAGGATTAAGGGGCGTAGGATAAGTCTGAAAACTGCGGGTTGTGGGAACCACAGCGTAATAATCAACCTCTGTGTTAATACCTGTAGGAATCTCTGTTACATAAACATTCCAAGCCGAATAGGTACCACTCCCGTAATGAAATATTGAAGTTCCTGTCACGACACCAGTGTCACGGTTGCAAGTATCAACAACGACAGACATGATAGACGTGCTGTAATCAGCATTAGTTGTAAGGGTTAATGTCTGACCCGGGTAAATGAGTGAAGGGTTTGCAACAGTAAAAGACCGAGGGCCTTCCCCGACAACTAAAGTGCTTTGAGAAGTGGTTTGACTATTACTAAAACGTATCAAAGCTCCAGTAGTGAGGTTATGTTCACTATCTTGAAAAAGACGTGATTCATCGGCATCTACAGGACTATTTACAGACTCTGGCACAACTGTGAACGTAGGCGAACCACTAGAGGTTGTAACAGAACCAGTTAAGTACTGACTCTGCCCTACGTTTCCTTGAGCGTAGTGCAGGTAATTGCTTGCTCCAGTGTTTACATACGAAGTTATAGTCGCATTAAGATTAGATGCGCTTGTGTACGGTATTGCAACGCTATTAATAGCATTTTTGTATGTAGTAGCTAACTTTATATGGTTAGAATCTACTAATATTACAAAATAGTATTTGCTATGAGAGAATGCAGATGGAAGTATGTCACTATCTATTGGAAATTTTACCCTTGTTCCAGTGGTAAAATTAGTACCATAAGGCATTGTGAACAATGTGAGGTTGGTACCTATTTCAAAATTTATATTTTGTGAATAGGAAACTATCGGGCCAGTCTGCTTGGAATAACCGCTATCTATAGGGTAATCACATTCTCTAATGGACGGCTTACCGTAAGAACTGTTGACAAATCTAGCGCCATTGAGAAAAGCTGAGCCATTCCCTGCAATGGTAAGAGCAGTACTGCCCCTTGTGACGGGAGTGCCTATATAGCCATACCCGTCTTGAAACATCATTGATTGTCTAATTCCCCCAGTTACTCCGTGGATCATGGATTGCGAAAAATATACGTTTCTTGCAAACCTTGATCCTGTTGTAGGATCTGGTCGAAGCCACATACTGTCGCCGAACGGGAAAATGGAGAAGAAGTTTTTGAAATGCATATTGTTCGTGTCGTCAGAAGTAGTATTTTCTGACAAATCAAACTGTGGGTATGACGATCCATCGCCGCTACCAATTAAATACACATAATCAATTACTGATTCTCGCGGAGATTGATTAATTGTCAAAGCTGTCCGTGCAAAGTGAGCTATGCGAACATTGCGTAACAAGTAGCGATGTTGAAACTGGTACTCAAGCCCCCCGATGTCAATGGTACGACCTCTTCCATCTATAAAAAGGTTCTCTATCAACGAACCGGGGATGTGGTTTTCGCTAAGGTAGGGTGTGTTATTTGGTCCCTTTTTTAGGGTTATGAACTGTTCAGCAGTAGATCCGTTTACATGAACATTGTTTACAGGGGCAAGGCGAGTAAGAGTCATCCCAGAACCCGTAAGGTGCATCGGGAAATGATAAGAAAAAGGTTGACACTTGTAAAACCCTTTGGGTAGTACAAGAGTGTCTCCTCTGGTTAGCTCAGGTGTTTGACCAGAAATATAAGAATAACCATCGTTACTCAACACCCCAAAAGCCCTTATTATGGCTGGAGTGATATCCGTAACATCTCTGTAAGTAGGGTCAAACACGCCAACAGCAATGTTGTCCTGAAACTCTCGGATATCAACAGCGTTCTTATACTGTCGATCTGCCCAACTGTAGTCATAATTGGTGTTTGAAGCTTTGGAAAGAACTTGCCCTTTCAATCCTCCGGGGACCAAGGGTCCTTGAGGACCTGTATTTCCAGTGTCACCCTTAGGACCTTGGGGACCTATTGCCCCAAATAAGACTTCTTCCCACTGACCGGTGGAGTTGTTGAACTGTTTTATGACCGTCATGGTGCTATGTCTCCAACTAATAAGTAGGTGTCTATTCCTGTACAAATGATCGTTGCCGCTGAATATCTGTAAGCTAACTGCTTGGTATGGCTTGCATTAACAGTGGCAGTACCAGATATAAGAACTTTACCTGTGCCGGTCTGCGCTAAATCTATACGCTTCCCAGCAGCTATTCCTAAGCCGCTGTTTAGGGTAACGCTTATTGTCCCACCAGAACCAGCGCTAGAAAATAGAAGTAACTTACCTACATCACTACCTACTACACTGTAGGTAGTGGTGGTTATTTCCTTTATTTCTTCAGCGGAAGACCAGTCTCCCTGAGCGCCTGCGGTTCCCTGAGGACCAACAATACCCATGGTCCCCGTAGCCATAACGTCTGCCCATAGAACTGAGTGGTCAGTAGGAGCAGTAGCGCTTACATACAGAGTTACTGGCCCCTGATCACCTTGGTACCCTTGAGGCCCTCTTAGACCTGTCGAACCTTGGTCACCCTGTGGCCCTACAGCGCCTTGGTTTCCTTGGAATCCTCTAGGTCCTACAGCGCCCTGATCACCCTTAGCACCCTGATCTCCTTGGGCGCCTTGATCACCCTTAGCACCCTGATCACCCTTAGCTCCTTGATCTCCTTGAGCACCTTGGGCACCCTGATCACCTTGGGCACCCTGATCACCTTGGGCACCCTGATCACCCTGATCTCCTTGAAACCCTCGGGGACCCTGAACACCGACAGCACCGGCAAGGTTTACATTCCAATAAGTGTAAGTACCCGACCCAACTGATGCAGTAACAGTCCCAGCCAAAACACCAGTAACAGAACTATAGGAGTTGATAGTTACACTGATGTAATTAGACGAGTTATGAGCGACAATGATGCTTTGAGCAGAAGTATAGGCAAGCTTCGGAGGTATGGTTAAGGTAACAACCCCACTGGCGGGGAGTGTAATAGATGTACTAGAAGCGGCAGCGTAAATATCGCCACTATCTCCTTGAAACCCCTTAGGACCTTGAGGTCCCACGCTTCCCTGATAGCCCCTAGCCCCTTGGGAACCTTGATGACCTTGGTAGCCCTGTGGCCCTTGGTAGCCCTGATATCCCTGTGGGCCTTGATACCCACGAGGACCTTGTACCCCTTGAAGTCCAATAGCCCCTTGAGGCCCTTGGTCGCCAATAGGACCTTGAGATCCCTGACCTCCTCGGATACCTTGGGGACCGATAGGGCCTGTAGAACCTTGGTTACCTTGGGACCCTTTAGCACCAACTGCTCCTTGAGCGCCTTGGTACCCTTGGGGACCTAAAGGCCCCGTATAACCTCTATCTCCCTTAGCACCCGTACCGCCTTGGTATCCCTGAGGTCCTTGATATCCTCGTGGGCCTTGAGTTCCTTGTGGACCTTGGTATCCTTGAGATCCTTGATTTCCCTGAAAACCTTGAGGCCCCTGTGCGCCCCCACTAGGTCCTTGAGGTCCTTGAACTCCCTGAGATCCTCGGGGACCTTGTGGGCCGATAGAAGTTATTCCACTAAGAGTGTAAGAGTCACCATCAACAAGAACATCTACTCTAAGAGAATTATCGCTGACGTTCATTGAGATACTTCCTGTTGTATTGAAACCGTTCCACTAAATATGGTGTTGCTTACGTTCCCATACTCTTCTTGCAAATCCCATTTTGCACTGCCCACTCTGAGGGCGCTGGTGACGGCATTTGGAAGAGTGCAAACCAGATGCCCATTGGGTCCGTTCACCACGTTGCAAGTAAACGCAGCAAGGACGTTGGGGTCTGAATAGGTACGACGAATCTGGGCGGTGTAAGTCCTGCCGGAAATGTCAAGATAAGCACCAGACTTCAAACGAAACGTGAAGTCCAGTGTCTTATCGTCACCTATGCGTATAACGAGAGGTAACGAAGTCGCCATTATTTATCTTCTGCGGCTTCTTCTTCAGGAGTCTCGTTTTCTTCGTGGTGCCACATGCCTTCAGAATCCTCATTCTTCAGACGGTGAATAGCTCCATACTGATCGTTGAGAGGAAGTCCATCGGCAATAGCGATATTACCAACATCCTCAGGATGTCCAATTTCAAACGCCGCTTGTTTGAACTCAGCGTGCGGTTGAAAGGCATTAAGGATGTTGCCCACCATGGAATTACCAGCGTTAGCTGCCCAAGTGTAGAACTCTGCTGATCGTCCCATTACGTTCTCCTGATAGTACTATGAGAATAGTATCCCATAGTTTGAAACTTGGTTACTTTTTGTCTTTTTTAGTAGGAGGACTGTAAGGTCCCTTTTTACTGGGCATATCTGCTGGACGAGAAGGCATACTGGTGTGCTTATTAGGCTTATTAGGCTTGGGTTTATTGTCAGAACCACTAGCCTTAGGACGACTATCACTCTTCTTGTCATCCAAAAGTTTCGCCTGAGGATTATAAGGCTCCTTCTTAGGAGTAGCGGGTTTATCAATAGGAGCGTTGTGGTCGTACCGAGGTGCTGGAGGTGTATGACCTCCATACTTGCCTTCGCCCTTTTCAGGTTCAGAGTCTCCCAAACCATTGTGGAATTTATAGACAGGCGGCTTTTTACCAGATCCACCCGCATTAGGTTCATATATACCATAACGGGATTTACCCATCTGCCTAGCAGCATGGGCATCTGAAGAGACCAGATCAGGGGCAAATTGTCGGGACATAGTAGACCCATCACCGTTAGAATGACTTAATTTTTCCATGGTATTAGTATCTCACAATCTATTTATTAACGAAACAGAGCATTCCAAGTTTGCTGACCAACGATTCCATCAACCTGAAGACCTCGGTCTCCTTGGAAACGCCGAACAGCACTATCAGTAGCAGGTCCAAACACACCGTCAGCGACAAGAGGGTATCCCTTGCCGTTCAGACCGGCCTGAAGGACCTTTACAGCGCCTCCAGCAGAACTCTGCTGTAGAACCTGCGTTGTAGCCTCAGAGAGCGCCTTGAGGAACTCATTGTTAGGATTGACTTCCTGAACAATAGGAAGATTGGCAAGGAAGGCAAAGAGGTTATTCGTCGCCTCTTCAGTCGCAGGACCCCAAACACCATCAGCATCAAGTTTCAAGTTCGATTGCCACTGACGCACAGCGGCCTCAGTCTGAGGACCGAACACTCCATCAGCGGGAACTCCAACAAGAGTTTGGATGGACTTAACCTTGTCGCCAGTGGAACCGACCTGCCAGATGGCAGTAGCAGGAGGAGTCGGGGGAACGAACGGAGGCTGCGGCTCAGGAGCAACACCACCGGCATGGGCAGCTATGCGTGCAAGGAGATAGTCATCAAACTCTGCTCGCTGCGGTGATCGGCTCCATGCGTCTGAACGGTCCCAAGGCTGAGCATCTCCATGATGAGCGAGACCCTGCCCGGTTTTCACGCCCTCACCGATGAACTGAAGACCAGCCATTGGATCGAAACCACCTTGACGCCATGCGTCAACAATGGCCTGAGCCATGTAATCAATCTCAGTGGGCGTATAGCCGTTACCGAGGTCAAGATCAGCACTGATAGCGGCCAGAGCAACCATGACACAGGAGGAGTTGTAACCTGACGCAGCAACACCGAAAGCGGTGTAATCAATAGGCATAAGCCACACAGGACCGTTGAGATCCGTAATCACATGGTATGAACCCGGATCAGAACGGCGGGAGATAAATGCAGCAGTATTCTCTGCCGAATCGTATCCACCAACGCCTTCAGTGGTGTGAATAACTATTCCACCATTCCAAGGGTTGTTTCGTGACGGCCAGAATTGCTGACTAGCGGGCGGGTTGTCTAAAAGGTAGTAGCTCATGGATTAAATAGTACCATGAGATGTCTACATACTATAAAACAGGCCACTCATAGTTAGCACGGAAATTGTCCTCAGGGTTACGATCCCAATCCAGACCGTCTTCAGTCCAGATAAAGTCGTCCACACCCAGTTCCACAAAGCGCTCATGGATGGCTTCCTCATAGGCATTGGAGAGCAAGCGCACCAACCGCTGAATTTCCTTATTCCTGACCCGCTGAGTGTTACTTCCGCTCCTGTTGAGCGTCTGAATATACCCGAGCTTGTTGATATGAATCATACGAGTCATAAGGAAGGTTCTGATACAGAGTTCGTAGTCATCAGCCACATGAAGATCAGGATTATGGCCCCCAATCTCAAAATAATCCCTCCGTCGCCATGCCCTGACGTGATTGGGCATGCCGACGATGTGACGCACGGTCTTTGCGTTCACGGAGGGATAGTTACTCACGGCATAATTTTTACCCCGATAATCCTCATATCGGTACGATCCGAACCCAAAAGCGTATGTTTCGCCATAGGTAGCGTTTTCGCCATCATCAAATACTTCCGCACAGTCCGTGTAAGCGAAACCGGCATCGGGGAACTCTTTGAAGGCCGATACAAGGTCCATGAGACAATTGTCTGTCAACTCATCATCATGGTCTAGTTCTACGAGGATCTCACCCTTGGTAAGCCCCGCACATCGCCGCTTGACCTCTCCAATGATCCCAAGGGGTTTCATTGACAAGAACACCTTTACTCGTGGGTCATTCTTGGAAATGTCAAAGGCATATTCAATAGTAGCTCCCTCAGTGGAGTCATCATAGATGACCCATTCCCAGTTGTCGTACGACTGGTTTAGGAGGGATTGATATACCTTGTTTATGTCTTTTCCAGTGTTGTATGTCGGAGTAAACACCGACACCAGCGGAGTATCGGAAGGAGCGTTCCCTACTACGTTCACAAAGCAATTAATGACTGATTGAGCCAGTTCTCCAGCATTCTTGTTCTTATCCTCGAAATGCAGCCAACGGCGGCGATATTCAAGAGAAAGATCAAAAAGCTCTTTGTAATCCTCTAAGTCACCAAAAGAACAGATGACGTGAACGTGCTCTGCGGCAAGCACTCGTTCGATGTGGATATCGGTTTCTAACGATAAAACAGAGAACCCCTCTGCTTCATGCGGAGGGGCCTCTAAGACGAGATTAGTACTGATATCAGTGTCGTTATGACCGATAAGGACTACGTTGATGAGAGCAGATGTCATGGCCGCTTATACTAGCGGCATTAGACAAAATGGTCAAGGATTACATCAAGCCGCGCTGAGCAGCTTCGTAGTCTCCACGCTCGTCAGGATGAACTTGGGCTTCACGAGGATCTTCAAACTCGTCATACCCATACTCTCCCTGACCCGGATAACCCTCATTGCGCTCGCCATAGATGTTGGAGTGGACAAGGCCACTTTCAGTCATCTCATCAAGCGGCACCTCAGTAAATGCAGCTTCACGGGCTAAATGGGCTTCACGGGCTAAATGGGCATTTAGGTCAACCCTACGACCGAGATCGTTTTCTTTGCGAGCTGTGTTCATGTTTTAAACATCCTTAAGAGAGAAAAGTGTATGTGTCTATTATAGACACACATTATGGTTGACGAATAGAAGCGCTTCGGGCAGCATTGGTATGTTGCTCAAGATGATGCTGGACAAGAGGGTGGTTAAGGGGGAAACCCTTACGTTGAAGGTCAGTAAGAGCATGCTGGTGTGCTTGAGCTACTGCCAAAAAGTCATGGTGATTTTCGGGAATACCCGAGCGCTTGAATGATTCAGATGACTTTGAGTGCATGACTATATTATATCTTATTAATGTGGAAGATATAAAGCGCTTGGTCTAAACAAGTTACCACTGTTACCTAATACTAAGCGTCTTCCCAAAGAAGGTACTACTAACCCTCCGGGTGCTTTCGACTCTATATCGCTATGAAGAGGATGCTCATAGATGTCTTCCCCAGTATCAGCATCGGCTACATAACCCGGTTTTACTATCAGACTATGGTAATCCTTGGTAGAACGGGGAGTAGAAGAAATAATGCCACTGATAGCGGTATTCCTAGTCTTTGCAGCGTCCGCTCCTCTTGGTTCCCGCTGCTGTACTTCTCCCGTAGTTTTGTTTACTTTCTTAGTTCCTACGTTTTTATCTATTAGATGTGTTTTCAATTCGTCTTTGTCGACCCAAAGTCCTGCATTAGACAAAGAAAGTCCTGTAGTCCACCCGAGGTGCTCATCGATAGAAGATCCACTGGGGCTGAGACGACTTATCGTATAAATATGAGGAGCACGCCTAAATGGGCTACGAGTAAGTCGATTAGGATTATCAGGGTTATGTAGGGCAAAAGAAGCCTGAGAGGCGGGTGAGTGGATATGAGCGATAACACGCTCTCCTACGGCGTCACCCGGATTAATGTAGTTATCTGCATTTATGGTGGGTCCTATGTTGCCCCCATAAGGAGCGGTACGCTGCCCGTGCTCCTCTAAAGCCGCCCTTTTACCAAAGGCTAAGCTTTCACGCATCATGTCGGGATAGTGACGCATGAATTGCTCTAATCGCAGATTATTAATAGCGGCCATCAGATATCAAATCTCAATTGCTCAGGTTGAGGACCCGTAGGCTTTTTCTTACGAGTTCTTTTACCGAAGACGGTACCCACGTTAACAGCTACCTCATCAGAAGATACCGGCTGGAGAACATCAGCGGAACCAGTATAAATACCATGATTAGTTAGTTCATTAAGGTGGATATCTTCTTTCCAGTCTTCATTATTAGATTTCATTTCAGGATTTGAAGGATGTGGCTTTAATCCTAATGATTTAGATAGACGACGTGCAATTCTAGCACTATCTTCTGTCATACTTAAGTCAGCGTGCAGCCTTCCGGGTCCTCTAGTTCTGGCGTGCTCAACGCCCGCAGTGGCTAAAAGTCCTCTAAGAAGATGAGGATTGCGATCAGTAGTTCCTAACCATGACATAGAGTCAATGTCACTGGCCCAAGGCTTGTCAAAAGATCCTCCGGTCCAAAACCTCTGACCGTGTTCATCTTCATTTACGCCATGCTCCCAAGAACTATCTGGGTTATTTATTTCTAATTGAGAAGAAGCTTGGCTAATCCCCCCATGACCTATGTATAAGGCTGCTACTGGTGGAGTAGTAGAAGGGTCATCACCTTGTCGATGGGCAGTTACTACGGTTTTACCGGCATCACGGTTTTTAGCATCGTGAAATTTAGTCCCAGCGCTAAATTGATATTTGCTGAGTTTCTCAGGGTCCATATCAAATACCCTCTAGATCAAATCTCAATTGCTCTCCACGAGCCGCCTTGGCTTCTTCTCGCTGGCGCTTAAGATATGTACCATCAGCGGGTTCGATACTCTTGTAGTGGGCGTGAGCCTCTCTAGCGGCGTCTCCAAGAAGAGGATTTATACCATGCAAACTAGTAATAAGGCCGGGGTTTCTAGAAACGTAGTGACCCAACAAAGTCTTATTATTGGTATGTTGTGCGCCTTGGAGTGCTTCTTCAGTGGCTTTTTTATAACCGGAATCATCAAAACCATGAGGAAAATCATATGGTTCAGGCATATCAGTCAGTGTTGAGTATCTACTTCCATAAGTGTCGTTAAGTACTTCTGATCTATTGGGAAGATCTGAGCCAGCAGAGTCACCTTTACTGGCAAGAATCCTTGTTGCAGCATAAAGCGCTCTATTGGTGTCAGTATGATCGTGGTTTTTTTTCCGTTTCCAACTACGGGCATTAACCCCATACCCTCTATCTGAGAAAGGCTCAGACATGTTTCTAGCTACCACCTCAGGCATCTTGTGCTCATACACATCAGAGAATGTATGAGACCTGTCCATAAAGGCGTCAGCTTTTCCTTCCTCAACAGGATCGGCGCCTCCTGTATATTCCGAATCCCAGTCAGGAGTGGGGCCTTCGGGAAGCTTAGAAGGGGTGTCAGGATCGTCCCACATGTCAGTGTAGACAGGGTCTAAGAACCTTAGACGTCCTTCAGTAGTCTTATGAACACTACGATCTAGATGATGGCCTATTTCATGGGTAAGAGCCGCCCCTATTGTGTCTGGAGAGGACATAGCTTGATTGCTATCTAAAAGTAGCTCATTATCATCAGGGCTATATTGAGCAGCGTTGCCATACATACTAGGAATTGGGCTTACTTTGGCGCTAGTGTTTATCTTACGCATTGTTTGTATTGGAATACCAGAATCGGCCAAAGACTGACTGAGGCGATCATCTTCAGGCCAACCAAGAGCGTTAGATGCTATGGCCTGTCGCTGGATAGGATGCACGGAAGGGTCTTCCTTGTACCCCGTACCGGTGTAGGGGTCAAAAAGCATGCCTTGCGTGGGCTTTTCAACTTCGGCAGAGGAAGAGGTATATTCGGGACGATCTCCTCCCTTATCAAGGGCATACCTCGTATTGCCGTTTTCGTCTTCCCAATAGGTGTTTCGGAACTGCTTACCTAACGGCATTTTATATTCCTTCTAAAGGTAGAGGTTCGTCGTATTTAGCGGGAGGAGGAGTTTCACGGTCTTCGACAGGAACTTCACTATCAGGTTCCCTGTGACTCCAGAAGGCTTCACGGCGGCTTGCTTGAGGATCAAAGTGCTTGGCATGAACGTATCTAGCAATGTCGCCCATTCCGGCACGTTCCATAGAGTCATGGATATCAGGATTGTGCTCCCAAATGTTAGCTAGTTGATGATCGTGCACAGCACGTTCATTGGCCCATTGAACATTAGCTGGATGTGAACCTATTGAAGGGTCAGGGGGAGCAACAACATCAGCAGATTTAAAAGGAATAGAAGAACTATTACCTCTTCGGGCTGTGATAAAGCGAGAGGCGGCATATAAAGCGGATCTTACAGAAGGACCGTCGGACCAATGACTTATCCCATATCCTGTTTGATGAGCATTATCAGCTTCATGTTGATCTCGTCTTACTGACTCTAAAGCACCCGCATGCCTCTGATGTTTATCGGCATACCCGTCAGCTATTCCTTCTTGAACAGGATCTGCTGTTACACCTTTTCTATCAATTTGTTGTGCTAACGGGTCTCTTCCACGATGAATTTCAAAATCTGCGGCGTGCCCATACTCATGCATGAGGGTACTGGCTCTACTATTTGGAAAATGTTTTCCTTCTGCCCGAAGTTCGGGAGTACTATTACCAGCTACAACTATAAGTTTTCCACTCTGATTGTAATAACCTCCCCGATGTGCTTCTTCAGGGTAAGCGACAGCCAGAAAATCTTCGTCGGCTAATTTTCTAAGCTCATTCATTGGAAGGTCGCTGTTGTCCATCCAGTCTACAAACTGTCGTCCCGACCTATCATGTCTTTCTCTTGACTTGTTTGCAGCAACATCAGGGTCAAGTCCGTCGATTTCAGCGGCATAGCTAGCATTATCTGCCCAAGCTTCTTTAGACCTTTCATGTCGTGTGCCAGAAACGAGGTCGTCAGCCTCATCCTTGTCAGTAAGTTGCTGTCCTAAGGCTTGGCGGATGCGCTTCTGGCGTTCATCAGGATCTACTGTGGGATCGCCTTTCAACCCAGTACCGGTATAAGGACTGAACAGCATTCCTTGAAGGGGTGTACTCTCTATTCTTCCCATTTCGGCAAGAGCACTTAAATATTTTCCTTCGTCACCGCCGAATTTCCTATCAAGGGTGCCGGTCATGGAAGAATTTATAGGTTTGCCTTCTTTTGATTCTTTATTTACTAAAGAGAAATTCGTACGCCCGTCGTCGTCATGCCAATAAGTGTTTTCGAATTGCTTGCCTAGTGTCATTATTTACCCCGTCGTGCTTTGGAGGCTTCTATTGCCCCGATTTGAGCTTGCGCCTCGGCCTTGGTAGCGTGCGTCCCCAGCACCTTGCCGGTGCGCTCTAGGACAAGCTGGAACTGTGTACCCTTAGGCTTAATGTCATACGGCATAGATCAATTATGACACACCACAATAGATTCCGAAAAAAATTGGTGAATAGGTCCTCATACACTTTATTATGCGTTTTATAGCACAAAACCGGCCCCGTAGGACCGGCAGTGTGTAATTAGACTGTGTGATTCTCACATATCAGTATTCTATTCTGTTGACCCAGAGAATAGAGAAGGATAGAGTTTGTCGGCATTCTCATAGGCGTAATCCATATGACCCATGAAGTAACTCTCTGAGGGATTGTCCCAGTTACCTGCACCTGAGCGAGGATCTCCCTCATACAAGGGTTTACCGGCCTTAGCGTCAGCATAACCGGCCTGACGAGGAAGCATAGGTCCCGCAACACCCCGAGGAAGCAACGAGGATGTGTCACCCCTAGTGTTCGCTATCTGACCGTGATCACCGGAGTGCTTAAGCTTATGAAAGATACCCATGCCTACTAGTATATCCTATAAGAGGATCTTTGTAACTGAGAGGGCAAGGGGCTAAACGCTCCCTCCCTACGCCGCCCTTACTGCTTGCGACGAGGCAACCGTCCACCTACAGCCCTTGCCCATGCATCGCCTTCCCTCGTGCGATCACTACTATGTTTGGGCTTAGGTATCCGTGCGTTTTCTTCCGCTAAACGATGACCATGTTCCCACATAGCCGTCGCAATACCCTTCCTAGTGTTGTTAGGGTCATATACGTCGATACTTGTAATACCATCAGACGTCCAACCCATACTTCCTAAGGGTGTATCTCCATCTCCTAAAAAAGCCTTTACAACGTGTCGGGGCTTAGATCCACCCGTATCCCGTGTTAAGTACTCCATACGAAATTGATCGTTTCGAATATTGTCTGCTGCTGCCATCAGTCTTGTTTTCCAGATCTCGGGCGTCGTTGCTCAGTTGCCCATCTTTGAAACCTATCTTCTGACTGTTTTTTCTTGAATTGCATATGCTTTCCCCAGCTAGAGGGAGCTAGTTCGGAAGGATCAACAGGGGTATCGCCATACTGATTAGTCTCAGGAACAAGATCTGGCATCAAAGATCCTTGAACGTATTGCCCATTGATAACCATATCTCGTTTACGACGTTCATCTTCAAATTTAGGAGTTTTTACAGAAGGATCACGGCGGTCGATCTCATTTATTGCCATTCGATGACCTACATCGATTGGAGTGTTGCCTACATCATTACGAGTGGAAACTTCGTCACCGTAAGAATCCTTATCGTAATCAGAAGCAAGTACATGAGAAATATCTTTAATTCTCCTGAAATCGGATATATCAAGGCCCTGACCTGTGCTTTGTGTCCAACTATGTGCTCGTGAGAACAATTCAGGTCCGTGTGGAGTCTGCCACCGGGTGTTCATAGACTGAGAAAAGAATTCAGGAGTGTACATACTGCTATGGGGAGCATCAGGGGCTGTGTACCGTGCACTGTACCCCTCTGCTGAACCTTCTGATGCAGGATATTTTAGGTTCCGTAGTATTCCTGTCGGAATATTCTCTACTCTAGAGGTCGGAAGTCTTCCCGAATGCATAGCGTGCCCTATTTCATGCGCTACCGTTCTAGGACCGTATTTTGATAAATGACCTGTTGCCATTAAGGGATGTATACCAATGGAGGCCGGAGTCCCATCATCAATGATCGGTGCCTCCGAAAACCCTGATGCTTGAGGGTAATCGCGCATATCACTATCTGTCATAATATTAATAGACTTATTATGAAGAGTATGAAGGTCACTCGTGGGTATTGACGTATCCTGTGCAATGTGTTCAATCAGCGCAGGATTTTTGTTTCCATGACTGGTTAGGATTTCTCTACGGGATTGTGCTTCCTGCTCAGGAGTAAGTCTTCCTACGGAATCATCAAAAAGTTGTTCTTGAATGTTATCTATTGCAGCCATCAGAACTCCTCAGGATGGCGGCGATCAAGTTCTGTATCAGTCGAAAACAACTGTTCCTGACCATTATTACGTCGGATACGACGTTTCTCCCTTGCCGCCTGAGCGTTCGCTGAATACCCACTTGATTTGGCAAAAGCAGCAGCACGTTGAGTTCGAGCTACTAGAGCATCGGAGCGAGCCTGCCTCGCTTCAGGAGAGTTATCGTCTTTCATAACTAAACTATACCATTATTGGTATAGTTAATCGAACTATTCGTAAGACCCACGAGCGTTGAGATCATAACCTTCTTTGCTCGGCGTGTAGGTCTCGTCAACCCATTCCTTTGCCGAGTCCTTGATGTAATTTGGATCGTGACGAGCCAGCCCCGGAATGTACAAAGCATCTAGCGGGGCCTTCTGCCCACGGGCATTAGTCTTGTACATAGTGGCGTAGAAGTACTCTTTGTCCGTGTCTTCATCGGTAGGCTTAGATGACTCATGTGGAATCGGATATTCAACATGAATTGACGGTGTAACCTGATGATGTAGATAGGGATAGTCTTCCTCATCGAAGCGCACATCTTCACCCGAGAACTTGTCGTGAGCATGACCAGTGGCTGCAAGACGCAGTGATGCCTTGTAGGAACCCGGCCCACCCATCATCTCCTCCATGGAATCCCATAGATGACCACCGAAGGCTTCACCGGCAATGCGGCTCTGTTCACGCTTGGACATCATTCCTTCTAGGGAATGTTCAGGGTTCCCATGCCCAGCATCGAAATGATCTCTACGATTCGTCATGGACACAATTATAGCCCATTACGCAAAAATTAGGAAAAAGGCGGGCAGAGGCCCTAATCACATATATTCTCTGTACTCGGCTTCAGCGTTACCCATAGCAGCTTTATGGGGTCCGGTACCCTGAGGGTCTCGTTCCATCTCAGCAACATGCCTGTCAGTAATCTGTTCAGGCCGTAGACCCTCATACATGTTCCTTAAAGTATCTGAATAAGCTTTGGCTTTTGCCTGCTCTTCAGGGTCACTGGAATTTTCATCATAGGGAAGGTTTTGGTGGTGCCAATCCCTATATTCATGCAGTAGGCGCTGCTGCGCTGCAAACTCGGGGTCGTGCCCAGCGTCGAAGTGATCTCTACGGTTCGTCATGTCCCAATTGTATCTCATCACATACTATTTAGCCGAATAGTAATGGTATTGCCCACGCAGCCATTGTTCAGGCCCATTCGCCGCCTTCACCGTTCCATTTTGATTTGTATGAGTACTCTTCTTCAACATGAGGAAAATCAGCGTCTGGATTAAATTGGCGCATGGTCCAGTCCACTATAAAACCATCAATAACAGGAACAACATGCTCTATTTCTGTTGAATTAGTTTTTCGTGAATGGGAATCTCCCTTACTGACATCAAATTTAGGCCCTCTTAATCTAGCTACTTCTGTGTGTAGTCCTTCTTTGTGGGCTGCATCCTCTGCATGATCTAAAAAGTAGTTTGTTGCCATTTCACAATTTCCTCCTGCACCATCACAAGTATCCCATCCTCGTGATTTTGCATAGGGAGTAAAACTTTTTATATGTTCATTGAGGTGATCAGCGGCAGCCATTCTTCAATTATGCCACACCACTACTCGCAATGCTCCATAGATTACTTTAAATTGCTTCCCATGGGTACTTATTTATCTGCTTACGAGTATCCCGATCAATACCTTTGATAACAGTAATTTCTTTATCTGCATCAAATGAATGACCATGCGAGGAATGGACCTTGACTTGCCCGCTACCCATTGGCTTAATTTCATTATTGTAGGAATGAATACGCCCGCATGCACACAAGAAGGCATGGTCCTTTGTCAAATCACCCGCCCTGACCGATTCGGTATCGAATTCAATACCTCCACCAGTGGAGAACCTATTTCCCGATTCAGCGCTTCGATACCTAATTCCCGCAGGGGGCTGTGACACCTCGCTCAGGCCCCCTTTTCCACTCACAAGAGGATTTACAGGCTTTTCAGGCTCAGGGGGGACACCTGCCCCCGCATTGAAATGGTCTTGACGTGACATAACGCCCATTATACACGCCCCACTACTCATTGGCCTCTATAGACCCTCCGCCATATTTGTACTCTAGGCCCGCCCCCCCTTGCGAGCGCAACTAAAGGGTGGGGGGTGTGACCAAAAAGCCTTATAAAATAAGGGTTTTCTGCACGTCGGTGTCAGAAAAGCCTTTAGATTGTGCGTATTCTGCATGCGTGATGCAGAAAAGCCAATGAAAATAAGGGTTTTCTGCGTCGACATCTCGAGTTGTGGCGCTGACCGAGCGAGCGGAGCCACATACACGGTGCGTGAGCAAGTGTCAAGCCATATCGACATACGGTGCCGAGCCACATACACACCTTGAGACAAGTGTCAAGTCATATCGATATGTGACAGGCGGCTG
>Ga0209499_1000312_pt1 | contig 36169 bp, 30 predicted proteins | sample C_130208_EF_Meta_FD_187306 | JGI IMG/M metagenome (GOLD analysis project Ga0209499, IMG submission 187306) | Freshwater microbial communities from Lake Croche, Canada to study carbon cycling - C_130208_EF_MetaG (SPAdes) (version 2) | ecosystem: Environmental > Aquatic > Freshwater > Lake... | reverse complement strand
GATTTGGACTGCAACACCTCATCATTCATCGATACTCCGGGGGTAACTAATTCCGTAACACCTCGTTTCACAATTGTTTTAGTCATTTTTGGATCTTCCAATTGATCACAAATTGCCACTCGAAGTCCTGCCTTGACTAACTTTGGCAAATAGGTATTTATGGAATGATGAGGAAAACCGGCTAAAGCAGTTTCTGTTTCACTGCCTGCTCCCCTTTTGGTTAATGTAATGCCCAATATTTTGGAAGCCCTAACTGCATCTTCTCCAAAAGTCTCATAAAAATCTCCTACTCTAAACAACAAACAAGCATCTGGATACTTTCTTTTTATCTCGTTATATTGTTTCATTAAAGGCGTTTCTTTGATGCTTTTTTCTTTTGATTCCAATGGAAACTAATTTTAAATTAAGTTCACGAATTTAATTATTTCTAATCAATATAAAACGATGAAAAAAGTATTTTTAAATTTTAAGTTTTTTTTAAGTTGTTTGTTTTATTTTTTTATTTAGATTTGCTTAGAATATATTAAAATTTATAATCATGAAAAGAATATCTTTATTAGCTATGCTAGTTGTTTTTGGTGTTACATCATCAAACGCACAAACAAAATCAAAAGAGAAAAAAGTGACCAAAGCTGTTGCAACAAAAGTGGAAACTCCAAAAACACCAGCTCTTGATGGCGCAGGAATGATTTATGAAAACGAAACCATTGACTACGGAACAATTCCACACAATGCGGAAGGTACAAGAGAATTCGTTTTAACTAACAATGGTAACAAACCATTAGTAATCGAAAGCACTCAGGGTTCTTGTGGTTGTACTGTACCAACAAAACCAGAGAAACCAATCCAACCAGGAGAAAAAGGTATTATTAAAGTACACTATGCTACTGATAGAGTGGGTCAATTTACAAAAACAGTAACTGTTAAATCTAACGCTGTTGGTCAAGAAACTAAAGTTCTTACTATAAAAGGTAATGTGTTACCGGATGCTCCAGTTGCAACTCCAGCTTCAACGGAATTAAAATAAGTACTTTTTAAATTATAATTTAAGCTTCCTCTTTAGGAAGCTTTTTTTTTAAACTAAAAATGATGAGAAAACTTGAAAATAAAGAGCTAGAACGAAAATCTATAGCCGATTTTAAACAAGCTGAAAAAGCTCCGATTAGTATCATTTTGGATGATATTAGAAGTTTGCATAATATTGGTTCGGTATTTAGAACATCCGATGCATTTTTAATTGAAAAAATATATTTGTGTGGAATTACAGCAACTCCACCAAACAAAGAAATTCATAAAACGGCACTTGGTGCAACAGAAACTGTTTCTTGGGAATATAACAATAATGTCATAGAAGTTATTGAAAAATTAAAGCACGAAAACGTATTGGTTTATGCTGTAGAACAAGTAGAAAATGCAATATTTCTGAATGATTTTCAACCCTTAAAAAACCAAAAATACGCTTTAATCTTTGGCAACGAAGTATATGGCGTCTCAGAAGAAGCCGTAAAAATTAGTGATGGTTGCATAGAAATTCCTCAACTAGGAACCAAACATTCTTTAAACATCTCTGTAAGTGCTGGAATTGTAGTTTGGGATTTGTTTCAAAAACTAAAAAGCTTACCCTAATTTATTTTGAATTTGATTCAAAATGGAAATATAATCGTCTTGGTTTTTTAAAAAATCCATTTCAGAAACATCAATAATTAAAACATTCAAATCTTTTTGAGTTTTGATATAATCCAAATAGCCTTTATTTATTTTTTCTAAATATACCTCAGAGATATCTTGTTCATAATTTCTCCCTCTTTTTTTAATATTTTGAAGTAATCGCTCCGTATTTTGATACAAATAAATATACAAATCGGGTTTTGGCATTTCTTTGTAAATAATGTCAAACAACGTTTTGTACAATCTTACCTCATCATCTGAAAGCGTTACTTTTGCGAAAATTAAAGATTTAAAAATATGATAATCGGCAACAATAAAATCTTTAAATAAATCAAACTGGGCTAAATCATCTGATATTTGCTGGTATCTATCGGCTAAAAAAGACATTTCCAACGGAAAAGCGTATCGGTTTTGGTCTTTATAAAATTTGGGTAAAAAGGGATTGTCTGCAAATCGTTCTAAAACCGTTTTAGCATTAAAATCTTCCGCAATTTTGGATGCCAATGTAGTTTTTCCTGCACCAATATTTCCTTCAATAGCAATGTAATTCCAATTTTTAAAATCAATTTTTTCAAGTGGACTTAGTAACTTATAAATAGAATTACAATCACTTTTGTCTATACATTTTAATAGTAATTCAGAAATGGAAACTTTATCTATTGGATGCTCCCAGTTAGAAATCAATTCTTTTAAAGGTAACAACACAAATTTTCTATCTTTTAAAAAGGGATGCGGAATAGTAAGGTTTTCGGTTTGAATTATTTTGTCATCAAAAGTAATGATATCAATATCGATAACTCTAGGTTGATAACCTGTCGCTTTTTCACGAATTCTTCCCAATTGATTTTCTACTTTTAAAAGTTTTTTTAAAAGTCTTTTTGGCGTAAAATTTGTATGCATCAAAACAGCACAATTATAAAAGTCATCACTATCAAATCCCCACGATTTTGATTCATAAAGCGATGAAACCTTAACAATTGTTCCTACTTCATTATGCAATAAACCAATACATTTTTCAATGTTTAAAAGCTTTTTACCCTGATTGCTGCCTAACGAAAGGATTACTTGATGCTGTATCTTCATAAGAGACAAAATAACTAAAAGAAATTCATAATTAAAGTATATTTGTGCGTTCTGTTGATAACTATTTTTATTTTCAGAATAACCAAACGGTTTGTAACAAATTATCATTTTAAACTACTAATTAAAAAAATTTAAAATTGTTATGAGATTTTTAGGAAATGTATTAGCCACAATAGTGGGTTTATTTGTTTTTTGTATGATTTGCTTCTTTGGGATTTTATTAATCGGAGCCCTTTTTGGAAGTGGAGAGGAAACTGTTTATGTAAAAAGCAACTCTGTAATTGAATTGGATTTATCAAAAATCCATAACGATTATGCCGGAAAAGTTAATTTCAAAGATTTTGATTTTTTCAAAACTGAACATGATGGGTTATCCGATGTTTTAAAAGCCATTGCGTATGCTAAATCCGATTCTAAAATAAAAGGGATTTCTATTTTAAATTCTTCTTCCGATCTAGGGATCGCACAAACTAAGGCACTTCGAGATCAATTAGAAGATTTTAAAAAATCTGGGAAGTTTATTTATTCGTATGCGGATGTATATTCTCAAAAAGAGTATTATTTGAATTCGGTTGCGAACAACATTTATATCAATCCGATAGGTGAATTGGATTTTAAAGGTTTGTCTGCCGAAATCATGTTTTATAAAGATTTTGAAGAAAAATCGGGATTAAAAATGGAGGTGATTCGTCACGGAAAATACAAAAGTGCCGTAGAGCCATTTATTGAAAACAAAATGAGCGACGCCAATAGAGAGCAAACCACCCAATTATTAAATTCCATATGGAATTCTGTGTTGGTTGATATTTCTAAAAGCCGAAATGTGTCTGTATCTCGATTGAATCAAATAGCAGACGGGCTATTAGCGCGTACACCAGAAATGGCCAAAGCTGAAAAATTGATTGACAAAATAGCATATGAAGATGTCTATCATAACGATATTAGAAAAGCACTAGGAAATAAAACTAACGAAGATTATGAATCCGTTGCTATTGCTGATTATGCCGAAAAAGTAGCTACTTCAAGTATTGATTTTGATGCAAAAGATAAAATCGCAATTATTTATGCTCAAGGCGAAATTGGAAACGGTGAAGGAGATGTAAACACAATTGGCGAAGGTTCTATGCGACGTTCTTTAAAAGAAGCGCGAAAAGATAAAAATGTAAAAGCCATCGTTTTGAGAATTAATAGCCCAGGCGGAAATGCACTTACATCGGAATTGATTTGGAGGGAAATTGAATTGACCAAAAAAGCAAAACCAATTGTGGTTTCTATGGGTGATTATGCTGCTTCTGGTGGGTATTATATTGCTTGTAATGCGGATAAAATTTATGCTGAAGCGAATACAATAACAGGTTCTATTGGGGTATTCGGAATTTTACCCAACTTTTCCGAAGCCGCTAAAAAAATTGGTTTAAAAGTAGAACAAGTTAAAACCAACACCAATGCATCAGAGTATAGTCCGTTTCGACCTTTGGACGATAATTATAAAGGGTTTGCTCAAGAAGGAGTAGAAAAAATTTACGCCACCTTTGTAAACCGAGTTTCGGCAGGTAGAAAATTAACTTTTGAACAAGTTGATGCCATTGGTCAAGGAAGAGTTTGGAGCGGACAAGATGCTAAAAAAATTGGATTAGTTGATAATATTGGTGGAATGGACGACGCTATTAAAGAAGCTGCTTTATTAGGAAAAACAACCCAATACAGAATACAAGATTTTCCTGAATTTGAAAAAGATTTTAGTGATATTTTATCAAAATTCGGCTTGACACAAAGCAAAGAAAGCATGATTAAAGAAGAAATTGGAGAACAAAATTATGCGATTCTTAAACACATCAAACAAATGACTTCGCAAAAAGGGGTTCAAGCACGAATGGATTATGAGTTAAAAATAAAGTAATCATAAAACAATTCAATAAGTTACTACTTTATCCGTTTCTAAAAGAGACGGATTTTTTATTTAAGAATTCTTACTGAATATTATTTTTCAATAAAAAATTTAAAACTTATATTTTATAAACATTAAGTTTGCATATATAAAAATGATTTGCAAGAATTTAGCTCTTGAAAATTAATTCTAAACTACAATAATCATGGCAAATAAAATTATAAAAATCATTGGTGGAATCTTATTATTACTAATAATTTCTGCATTTTCAATTCCCTATTTCTTCAAAGATCAAATTAAAGCTAAGATAGAAAATTCTATTAATGAGAGTGTTGATGCCACTGTAACTTTCAATGATGCCGATTTGAGTTTATTCAATAACTTTCCGAAAGCTAATGTCTCAATAAAAAAGTTAGTAATCATTAATAAAGCACCGTTTGAAGGAGACACATTAGTTGCATTTGACGAATTGAATATAAAAATGTCGGTCATAGAGCTTTTTAACGGAGATAACGAACCCATAAATATTGAGGGCGTTTCTACTAAAAACGGATTGGTTAATATTATTTTCAACAAAGATGGAATTGGTAATTTTGATATTGCATTGAAAAATAAAGACACGAAAGATGGTGAAAAATCCAAACCAATAGCCTTAAAAATAAAAGGATATGATATTGAAAATTTTAAATTCAAATTCACGGATGAAACTTCTAAAATGAAAATGATTTTAGACAGTATTAATCATTCAGGAAAAGGTGACTTTACAAACAATATCCTAGATTTAGATACCAAAACTTCCGCCAAAGTCTCGCTTTCTATAGGAAAAATGAAATACATGAATAATATCGCTGTTTCACTTGATGCACTTTTTGGAATTGATTTAATTCAAAAAAAATATACTTTCAAAAAAAATAAAGCTAAAATTAATGATTTGGCTCTTGAATTTGACGGTTTTTTTCAAAAGGTTAAAGAAGGGCAACAATTTGATTTAAAATTTAAAACACCAACTTCATCGTTCAAAAATTTCTTGGGGTTGATTCCAACGGCATATAAAAGCAACATTGAAAATGTTAAAACCTCCGGCAATTTTTCGGTTTCTGGTTTCGCTAAAGGATTAAAATCGGATACTTCAATACCTAAATTTAATATTGGTATTGTGTCAAATAATGCCTCTTTTCAATTTCACAACTTACCAAAAGCAGTAAAAAACATCTCTGTCAAAACCAAAATTATCAATGAAACGGGTATAATAAATGATACTTATATCGATATAGACAAATTGTCTTTTTCTATAGACCAAGATGAATTTAATGGAAAAGCAAATATTAAAAATATTACTACCAATGCTCTAGTAGATGCAACAATAAAAGGAACCATCAACCTTGGAAATGTATCAAAAGCGTATCCAATTAAATTAGCAAAACCACTTTCTGGTATTTTAAAAGCCGATGTAACAACTAAATTCGACATGGCTTCAGTTGAAAAAAATGAATACCAAAACATTTGTAATTCGGGAAAAATAAGCTTATTTGGCTTTAAATACACCGACGAAAAAGGCAAAGTAATGAATGTTAATTCGGCATTGATTACTTTTAACCCTAGCCGTGTGAATTTACAAGAATTCAAAGCCACAACTGGAAAAAGTGATATTTACATAACAGGTGTATTGGATAATTTCTATGGATTTGCTTTTAAAAATCAAGAGGTGAAAGGAAATTTTAACATGACTTCTAATCAACTGGCTGTTTCCGATTTTATGATACAGAGCGAACCAAATAAAGCAGATTCCAAAGCTATACCAAAGGCAATGAAAATTCCAAGATTCTTAAATTGTTCACTCACCGCAAAAGCAAACACTGTTTTATATGACAACTTGATTTTAAAAGATTGCTCTGGAAAATTGATTGTAAATGATCAATCCGTTATTTTAGAAAATATAGAAACTAATATTTTTGGTGGCCAAATAGGAGTAAACGGAATAGTTTCTACCAAAGATAAGGTTTCAAAATTCAACATGAATTTAGGGTTGAATAAGGTAGACGTCCATCAAACCTTTACACAATTGAATATGTTGAAAAAAATTGCGCCAATTGCTGGGGTTATTAATGGAAATTTAAATTCAACCATCAAAATATCTGGAAGTTTAAAAGCAAATGAAATGACACCCGATTTAAGAACCATTTCGGGAGATTTTATAGGACAACTGCATTCTGCATCTATTTCGACAAGTAAATCTAGTTTATTGAACGCATTAGGTTCTAAAATTAAATTTTTAGATGCCACTAAACTAAATTTAGATAATATAAAAGTGGAACTATATTTTAAAGACGGTATTGTTACTGTAAAACCATTTGATTTAAAATACCGAGATATCAAAGTAACAGTTGCAGGAATACATGGATTCGACCAATCGATAAATTATAATTTAAAATTGGATGTTCCAATAAAATATATTGGACGTGAACCCAACGCTTTAATTAGTAAATTAGCTTCTTCAGATACAGCTAAATCAGAGAATATTTCGGTTAATGCAATAGTAACAGGTAGCTTTTCTAAACCAAAGGTTTCTACCGATATAAAAGAGGCTATTGCCAATTTTGTAACTAGTTTTGTCAAACAACAAAAGCAAAAATTGCTAACTAAAGGAGCTAGTTTATTAGAAGATTTAATCAATAAGAATAATAAATCAGGAGATACAACCAAAACCAAAAAGGTGGTAAATCAAGTTAAAGATTTATTGAATGGATTGTTTGGCAAGAAGAAAACGCCCTAGTAAGTAACTATTAATCAAAATAGCTACAATAAAAAAATTGTGGGTTAAATTCCCTAGCGGAATTTTCTTCTTGATTATTATTAATTTATTTTCCTATATCTCTAACAAATGGTTGAAAGACAATTCCTTTTTCGTCGAAAGCAGTTTTGCATTGTTCTAAAATATCAGAAGAAACTTGTCCGAAATCTTCATTTTTAGACCAAGGACGAATGGCTAGATGAACGGCGTTTTCGGTTAAATCTCTGACATTGACGATAGGTTCTGGAGATTTAAGAACTTTAGAGTGATTTTTCATAACTTCCATTACTACATCTTTGGCTACTTTAATATCTGTTGCATAAGAAAGGGAAAATACTAAATCCAATCTTCTCATCCCGGCAACAGAAAAATTTGTAATTATACCATTTGACAAGATTCCGTTAGGGACAAATACCGTTTGATTATTTGCCGTAATAATATTGGTTACAAAAATTTGAATTTCGGAGACGGTTCCAATAACCCCTTGCGCTTCAATGGTGTCTCCAACTCGAAAGGGCTTAAAGACAATAATCAACATTCCTCCGGCAAAATTAGATAATGATCCTTGTAAAGATAATCCAACTGCTAAGCCAGCAGCACCAAGAATGGCGACAAAAGAAGAAGTTTCAATTCCGAGTTTTGAAATAAAGGTAACAAATAATAAAACACGAAGGACCCAAATCAAAATATCAGCTATAAATTTTGATAATGTTGGATCTAAATCACGTTTTATCATGATTTTCTTCACCAATCTTTTAATCCATCTTATAAAATAGATACCAATAAATAAAATTAAAAAGGCAGAAATTAATTTAGGTGAATAATCAATTATTGTTTTAAAAAATCCATCAGTGTAATTTTCTAGTGAGAAAAAATTTTGTTTTAATTCCATAATAATATAAAAAAATCACGCTAATAGCGTGATTAAACTTTTTCAAAGATAAACTATTTTGAAATATAATTATCTTTAATTTATAATTGAAATTAATAGGGTTATTAAATTTATCCATGGTACACCCTAGAAGAGACAATTAACCCCTCTTTAATTTCCAATACTTCTGCAACCAAAATATCCTTATCATTTTCAACAGTTCTAATGTATTCCATAAAAACCCTTTCAGAATTAGCGGTTAATGAAATTACTTTATAGATTAATGTTGGTAATCGGTCAAAGGCATCTTGCCACCAAGCTCGTAAAGCGATTTTACCGGTAACAAATCCATTAGTTTCGGGGTGTCTTAATTTTAATTTTGGACTAAAATGCGCTGCATCTTCATCATACAAAGACAATAGTTTTTCTAAATTGTGTGTATTAAATGCTTCAAACCAAGCATGTGCAATTGAAAGATTTTGTTGAATCGTCATGTTTATTAAAACCTTATAAAGAGTTAAAGGTTTTTTAAATTGATTACTTCTTGTTCTGTAAGCGCTCGCCAATTTCCTCTTGGAAGATTCTTTTTAGTTAATCCAGCAAATGCAACTCTATCCACTTTAATTACAGTATATTTATAATGCTCAAAAATGGCGCGTACTACTTTTACATTTGGAGTTCTTAATTTAATTCCGATTTCATTTTTTGGTTCATTTTCAATGTAACTAATTTCATCTACAAATAATTTATGCCCCTCTAATGTTAGCCCTTTTGCTATTTTTTCTAAATCTTCAAATTTCAAATTTTTATCTAATGTAACTTGATAAATTTTTGTTGATTTTTGATTTGGCAAACTGAATTTACGAATGATATCGGTATCATTCGTGAATAATAATAATCCCGTAGTATTTTTATCCATTCTACCAACAGGTGCCATAGCAGAATTTGAAGCGCCTTTAATTAATTCGGAAACATTTCTATGTTCTACTTCTTCATTAGAAGTCGTGAAGTTTTTCGGCTTGTTTAAAACAAAATATTCCTTTTTTTCAGGCATTAATGTGGCACCGTCAAAGTTTACAACATCTCCAAGTTTTACTTTATAACCCATTTCTGTTACTGGAATTCCATTTACTTTAACATTCCCTGATTGAATATAAATATCAGCATCTCGACGAGAGCAGGCCCCTGAATTAGAAATGTATTTATTCAAACGAATTTCATCTGATTTTATAGGCTTGGGAATGTTTGGAGAATCTTTTTTAACAACTGGTTTTCTGTTTTGAGAACGTTTGTCCATTGCAGGCTTCGGATTAGAAGAAGTTTTTTTTCTATCTCCACTTGGTTTGCCAGGTCCCGATCCTTTTTTATTATTGGAATTATTCATTCAATTAATTTTTGCAAAGATACTCTTTTGAGCTGAACTATTGATACTATTAATGAACTCCGTATTTAGAAGTCTTTCTGAATTACGGTGTAGCAATTTTTTAGTATTTCTGAAAGGACTTTTGGATTTGTATTACTGTAAAAAGTATGGGTGCTTTTTTTATGAATCTCTCTAAAGCCCACTTTTTCAGTTAGTATTTTTTTGGTCTGTTTTGCAACAGCTTCTCCAGAATCAATTATTGTTATATTACTAGGAAATATTTTTTTTATCTGCGGAATTAAATAAGGGTAATGACTGCAACCAAGAACAAGATAATCAATATTAGATTCAATCATTGGCGTTAGATATTGAGTTAAAAGATTTTTCATTTCAGATGAATTTATTTTTCCCTTTTCAATTAACTCGACCAATCCAAATCCAATTTGTTCGATTATTTGAATGTTTTGAAATTGTACAACATTTTTATAAAACAATTCGCTATTTAGAGTTCCTTTGGTAGCAAGAATTCCGATTTTTTGAGTTTTAGAATATAATGCCGCAGGTTTTATAGCAGGTTCAATTCCTATGAATGGAACATCATATTTATTTCTTAATTCTTTAACGGCATTTGTAGTGGCGGTATTGCAGGCAACAACAATTATTTTGCAATTTTGATTAAGAAGGAATTCAGTGTTTTTATAACTTAATTGGGTAATATCATCTTTTGATTTTTCTCCATAAGGTGCGTTTTTGCTATCCGCAAGATAAATAGTGTTTTCATAGGGGAGCAATTGATGAATTTCTTTCCAAATGGAGGTACCACCAATTCCCGAATCAAAAAGCCCGATAGGATTGTTATTTATCATAAAACAAATGTAAAAAAAAACTGCCCAATTAAATTGAGCAGTTTTGTTATTTTTTTTGAATCAGATTAAAATCCTAAATCTTTCTTTACGTCTGCAGTTAAATCAGGACCATCTGCTAGTAAAAGATCAGTTGCATTTAAAACATATTGATAACCTTTTGCTTTCCCTACTTTTTGAATAGAAGCTTTTACTTTTTCAGTAATTGGTTTCATCAAATCACCTTCTTTTTTCTGTAAGTCTTTTTGAGCAGTTTCTTGATAATCACCAATTCTTTTAGCCATATCTTGAACTTCTTGTTGACGAGTTTGGTTTACAGCATCAGTAACAGTAGCTGCTTCAGTATCGTATTTTTTTAGTTTAGCTTGATACTCATCAACCATAGTTTTGTATTCAGCAGTATAAGTATCACTTAGTTTTTTTAATTGATTTTGAGCATCTAAAACTGCAGGCATTTTAGCCATAATATCTTGTACCTCTACATGAGCAATTTTTGCTTGAGCGTTAATAGTTTGAAAACCAAGTAAAGCTACTGCAGCTATTAAAAAAGTTTTAAATTGTTTCATTTTTTTTAGTTTTAATTTAATTATTGTTTTTATTTATTAGGGTTTATTGTTTTTTGCGTCTTCTTTTGCTTTTTTAGCTGCCTCTCTATCAGCAATGATTTTTAATTTTTTTTCTTCAGCTACTTTTTTTCTTTCTTCAAGTGCTTTTTGTCTATCTTCTAGAGTTTTTTTTCTCGCATCTTCTGCCGCGGCTTTTTTATCTACTAATGTTGAGTCTGAATTGGTGGAACCCTCTTTTGCTGCATCGTTGTATGTTTTATCAGAAACTGTGCCATTTTTTTTATTTAATTTATCTTCTAATAATTGTTTTCTTTTGGCCTCTGCTTCAGCTTTCTTTTGTTCGGCAGCAATTTTTTTATCTTCAACCATCTTCAAACGATCTGCTTTTCTTTGTTCAGCCAATTTCTGACGATCCGAAATTTCCGGATTATCATCAATCATATCTTGCTTGCGTTCTTTTTCTTCTTCTAGTTTTCTCTGTTTATTAGTCATCTGCTCTCTTTTCTCTGCACGAGTAAGCATTTGAACTACTCTATCACTAATATCGTATTTTTTTGCGGCAAAAAGCATTGTCAAATCGGATGATTTATCAAAAATAAAATCAAGTTTTTTTGCTTCAGCAATATCTTGAACAGCATTAAAAATTTGATCTTGAATTGGTTTAACCAAAACTGTTTTTTGCACAATTAATTCACCAGTAGGACCAAATTTTTTCTGGTTGTATTCCAATAATTCATTTTCTTGAAAAGCAATTTCTTCCTCTCTTTCTTCAATAAGTTCTTTGGTTAACAATACTTTCTCAATTTTTAGAGATTCCTTTAATTTTGCAATTTCACTTTTTTTAGTTTCAATTTCTTTTTTCCATTTTTCAGCTTTTTGCTCCAATTGATTTTTTGCTTCGGCATAATTTGGAACTTTTTCAAGGATATACTCCATATCAATATAGCCAATTTTTATACCTCGCGTCTGAGCTTTTGCATTATATGAAACTAATAATGTTACCATTAATAGTAGTAAAATATATTTTTTCATAGCTTTATGTTTTGAAAATATTTAGCAAATATACTAAAATTGTTGACCAATAATAAAATGTGTTTGCCAACCACTTTTTACCGTAGAACCTGGAACTGGGTCAAATCCATGTGCAAAGTCAATTCCGAGTAAACCAAATGCTGGCATAAATATTCGAATACCAAATCCGGCTGATCGTTGCAATACAAACGGATTATATTCCTGAAAATTGTTATAAGACGCTCCTGCTTCAAGAAAAGTTAGTCCATAAATTGACGCTGCAGCTTTTAATGTTAAAGGATATCTCAATTCTAGTGAGAATTTATTATAAATGGTTCCTCCAGAAGAAGCTGATAATGACTGATTTGGATAACCTCTCATCTGAATTACTTCTCTTCCATCTAAGGCGTAATTGGCCAATCCGTCACCTCCAACAAAATATCTTTCAAAAGGGACAATTCCTCTAGCCGAGTTGTAAGCACCAAGATAACCAAATTCACCCAAAGATCTTAATACTAAAGCATGTTGGTCTGTTCCAATAAGTTTTGTGTACCAATCCACTTTCAATTTTAGTTTATAATATTCTAGCCAGTTGAATCTTTTTTGATCGACTTTGGCAACATTAACATCGGCCTCCTGATAATTACTTGGATCAACTCTAACTATACCTGTTACAGTTTGTCCATAAGGATTTACAACAGTAGCAGTTTTTATTAAATCTCCATCATGAATATATACTCCATCTGCGCCAAAATTTTGGTCAACAATTGATGAAGCTTCATATGTTTTTTTGTATTCCAATTGATCTTTCAAACCCGCATAGTCGATTCCATTAAACATTGAATAAGGTAATGTAAACTTGGCATTGATGCTAAATTCAGAACCTTTTGTTGGAAAAACTGGGTTAACACCTTTGCTATTTCTCGTTAAACCAATATTAAAAGCAAAGTTTTTAGATGATCCATTTCCAAATGTAAATAAACCCGTATTGTAATTATGTAAATCGTAATGTTGAAAACTCAAAGCTGTTGACAACACAAAATAATCATCTGGCACTGTTAATCTTTTTGCAATTCCAACTGTAAGTGATGTAATATTAAAACTTTTACTTTTATCTATGCTATTGTAAGATCCTGAATATAAAAATTGTTTACTTTGAGAAATCGAAGTGGAAAAACTAATTGGTTTTTTTCCTCCAAACCAGGGCTCTGAAAAGGATAAACTGTAAGTTCTAAAGAATGTACTTGCTTGTAAACGCAAAGACAATTTTTGACCATCACCCATAGGTAGTGGATGGTATGCCTCTTTCTTGAAAATATTTTGGATTGAGAAATTATTGAACGACAAACCTAGTGTACCAATAAAACCACCACCTCCATAACCACCTTGAAGTTCTACTTGACTCGATCCTTTTTCTTTAAGATTGTATTCAATATCAACTGTTCCAGCAGTTGGGTCAACATTTTTAAATTTTGGATCGATAGCTTCTGGATCAAAGAATCCTAATTGTCCTATTTCACGAATTGTTCGAACCAAATCTTCTTTACTGTATTTTTCTCCAGGTTTAGTTCTTAATTCACGATAAATAACTTTATCATTAGTTTTATCATTTCCAACAACCGAAATTTTATTGAAATAAGCAACCGGGCCCTCCGTAACTCTGATTTCAAAATCGATAGAATCATTAGCTGTTTTTACTTCAACTGGATTGATTGTTGAAAATAAATATCCATTATTTTGATATAAATTAGTGATGTCTTCACCGTCAGGTTTTGTTTTATCTGCTACTCTTTTTTCTAAAAGAACGCCATTATAAACATCCCCTTTTTTGATGCCTAAAATAGCGTTTAACAGCTGATCCGAATAAACAGAATTTCCTAAGAATTTTATATTGCCAAAATAATATTTTCTTCCTTCTTCCACTTTAATATTAATAGCAACTTTATTTCTTTTTTTGTCCAACCAAACAGAATCAGAGACTACTCTAGCATCACGATAACCGTTTTCTTTGTATTTATCCATTATTTTAACTAAGTCTTCATCATATTTCTTTTTAATAAATTTTGAAGCTTTAAAAATTCTTATTGGATTTATTTGTTTGGTGTTTTTCATGGCAATTCGTAGTTTCTTTTCAGAAAATTTGTCATTGCCTTCAAATGTTATTTGTTGTATTTTTATTTTTTCCCCTTTATCAATATTGACAACCATATTTACATTATTCTTTATGGTGTCTGTAGGTAAGGTTCTAATAGTGACTTTAGCATTAAAAAAGCCTTCTTTTTTATATTTATTTTCTAAATAGTTTTTTGTAGTAGTTAACAAGTTTTCATTAACAATCTTGCCTTTTGTTAATGAATTTTCTTTAATCAAATCTTCAATTTTATTTTTTTTAACACCTGGAAATTTTACTTCGTTTAGTTTCGGAAGTTCTGTAATTTCTAATCCAAGATAAATACTATCACCTCTGACTTCATTAACATAAAAGTCAATATCACTAAACAAACCTAGCTTGCCTAATTTCTTTATTGCATTGCTAATTTCCTCACCTGGAACAGTTATGTTTTGCCCTTTTTCTAGACCAGCAAATGTTACAACAGTTTGTTGATTATAACTTATTTTTCCTACAACATCGACTTTTGCTAAAATGTATTTGGTTCCATTCTCAAAAGGTATTTGGTCTTGTGCATTAGACTTAAAAAAACCACCTAAAAATAAAAGTGTGAGTAATGTTTTGATTATATTCTTTGACACTTTATTTTGATTGTTTAATTTGTTCGCTTGTTTTTCCAAATCTTCGTTCTCTTTTTTGATAGCTAATAATGGCTTCATATAAATGTTGGTCTGTAAAATCGGGCCATAATACATCAGTAAAAAATAATTCCGCATAAGCTATTTGCCAAAGTAAGAAATTGCTAATTCTGTGTTCGCCACTTGTTCTAATTAATAAATCTACATCGGGTAGATTGTGTGTGTAAAGATGCTGATTTATAATTGATTCATCAATAGCGTCTATTGAAATTATATTATTTTTAACTTTATCGCTAATGTTTTTAACAACATTCAATAATTCTTCACGTGAACCGTAGCTTAAAGCTAATGTTAACGTCATGCGATTATTATTTTTTGTTTTTTCAATTACTTCATTCAATTCTGTTAAAATTGAACTTGGTAATTTAGATACGTTTCCAATAGAATTCAATCGGATGTTATTTTCTTGAAGTGTTTTAAATTCTCTCTTTAAGGAGCTGACTAATAGCTTCATTAAAGTATCAACTTCTAGTTTTGGGCGGCTCCAATTTTCAGTTGAAAAAGCATACAATGTTAAGTTATCAATTCCTAGTTTCGCACAAGTTTCAACAGTAGTTCTAACTGATTTTGTACCGTTTTCATGTCCGAGCGCTCTCAATAAACCTTTTTGTTTTGCCCAACGACCGTTACCGTCCATGATTATGGCAAGGTGCTTGGGTAAATTATCTTTATTTATTGATTCTAGTAAATTCATATTTTATTAATCAGCACAATAGCAGGGTTTTTCTCCAAAGGTATACGTTAATGTAAAACCGGTAAACACATACCAATCTCTACTATTATTATTTCCAAATTTGAGCGGCTGTAAAGTTTGATCTTTAGGATAACTTCCGTCTAAATTATCGGTTCCAGTATATCTTGCTCCAGCTTCAAAACCCAAGATCCACTCTTTGGTTACATTTGCTTTAATTCCTACAATCATAGGTATTGAAAAAACACTATTATTTTTTTTAGCTCTTGATTCACCATTTAATACAAATAACTCTTCATAATTAGTATAACACAATCCTGTAAATACATAAGGAGTAACTTTTGTTCCAAATTGATGCAGATTAAAATTAAAAAAATTAAATTCTAAACCGGCTGAAAACTCTTTTAAATTATTTACAAAATTATACCCTCTTTTATATCTTCCAGGCACTTTTGAATCCAAGTCATTTGCCGTGATTCTTGATTGCATGTACGAAAATCGCCAAGAATGTCTAGGACTTTTATTCCATTTATACAAAACTCCATATGCTAATTCGTTTGGGGCGACATAGTTCGTTTTACCAACATCTCCAATATAGTTACTACCGCCGAGGAAAACACCAACCTCATGAATTTGAGCATTTGATTTTGTTAATCCGATGATAAAAATAAATAAAAAAATTCTTTTCATTAATTGAAAAATAGCGTGCAAATATAACAATTATAGCCACTAATAAAACATGAAGTTAGTTTTTATAACAAATTATATCTAACACAATTAAACTTCTAAAGACATTAAATTTATCTTAGGAATAGCTATTAAACGGAAAACCCAATATTGTAGTATAAATAAAACTTTAATTTCTTTTGTCTTCTCCCCAAAGAAGTTTATTTCTTAGAGTATTTAAAAACGTTTCATTCGGAATTTCAACCATATTTATTTGGAATGGGTTTTTTTTAATAGTCAAAATCGAATTATTATCTAGAGTAGCTATTCTTGAATCCAGCGAAACCAAATATTGATCTTCACGCCCAGAAATTTTTAATTTTATTGTAGTATCATCTGGGATTACTAATGGACGGGCATTTAAATTATGAGGAGCAATAGGGGTAATAACCAATCCTTTTACTTCTGGAGTTAAAATTGGTCCGCCACAACTTAATGAATAACCTGTTGATCCTGTGGGTGTTGAAATTATTAAACCGTCTGCCCAATACGAATTTAAATATTCGTCATTCAAATAGGTTTCAATGGTAATCATCGAAGTAGTATCTTTTCTACTTACAGAAACTTCATTCATAGCAAAATTCAATTCTTTGATTGACTCATTTTCTGGCGAACATGTTAAATTTAATAATGTTCGTGGCGAAATAGTATACTTTTTTTGCAACACAATTTGAAGAAACTGCTCCATACTTTCTTTTTGAACTTTTGCTAAAAATCCTAATCTTCCAGCATTAATTCCTATAATCGGAACACCAGAATCTCTAACAAAGGTGGCTGCTCTCAAGATGGTTCCGTCGCCTCCAATGCTCACCAATACGTCAAAACTCGAATCCAAACATTTATAACTGTTGAATGTGTTATATTCTTTTTTTACAATTTCTTGTTCGTATAATATTTTTAAAAAATTTTCTTCAATGACCATTTCAACATTATTGGCATTAAAAAAAATAAAAATGTCACGAATAATTGGTCGTGTGTCGTTTTGATAATATTGTCCGAAGATGGCGACTTTCATTAATTAGAAAATTAGAAAAATAGAAAATTAGAAAATTAAAGTAATTATTAATTAACAAATTTACTAATTCAGTAGTTATTAAATATTCAAATATTTATCCAAATAATCCGAACGTTCTTTTAGATTATTAAGATAATTATCTTCGTGATGTTCTGAAATAATTTCATAATTATACCTTCTGAATGTTTGGATAATATCATTCATACTGCCAAGTGCAATTTTAATAGTGATTTGAATACTTTGGTTGTCAGCTTCAGAAACAAAAAGCCCTAATAATTTTCCGTTATTACTTTCCACTATTTGTGTAATCTGGCTCATTGAATAATCTAAAATACTTTTTTTTACAACAATAATTCCGCCTTGCTCTTTCAAAAATGGAGTTTCATGGAAGAATTTCACTATGTCTTCCAATTCATAATACCCTAAATACGTATTATTTTCATCTAAAACCGGAACTACATTAGTATGATTTTTAGCAAAAACTTCTAAAACATCCAACCAAATCATACTGTTTCTAGCATAAAAACCCTCAAGCGCATATTTATAATCCGCTACTTTTTTATCAGCATCAAAAGTTTCAACATCATCTGCAGCAATACTTCCAATATAAATTCCTTCGTTTAAAACTGAAAAATGAGAAAATGAAACGTCTATAAAAAAGTCTTGAACTTCTCTTATTGTTTCATCACTGCTGATGGCTTTATAATCGTTAGTTATATATTCTGTAATTTCGGTCATTATACTGATTCATTATTCGTTGCAAAATAATCAAATTTTAGAATATAAAACCTTATTTTAACTTTGTATTTTTGTTGAAAATTATTAATAGCCAAAAATTCACAGATTTTAAATTATAAAAATAATTTATGAATTTTGATGTAGAATAAAAAATATGACAAAACTAAGCGTAAATATCAATAAAATTGCCACTTTACGAAATGCTCGTGGTGGAAATGTGCCCGACTTGTTGGAAGTTGCCAAAGACATTCAAAAATTTGGGGCGCAGGGAATTACGATTCATCCGCGTCCCGACGAACGACACATACGTTATCAAGATGCTCGTGATTTGAAACCCATCGTTTACACCGAATTCAATATCGAAGGAAATCCGCAACATAACTTTATTGATTTGGTTTTAGAATGTAAACCCGAACAAGTGACTTTGGTTCCAGATGCCATTGGGGCCATAACTTCTTCTGCAGGTTGGAATACGATTAAAAATCAATCCTATTTAACTGAAGTTATTCAAGAATTTAACCGCAACGGTATTCGAACTTCTATATTTGTTGATCCGATTTTAGAAATGATAGAAGGTGCAAAAACAACTGGAACAGACAGAATTGAATTCTATACCGAAGCATTTGCACATGAATATGGATTAGGAAATCTTAATGGAATTGAACCCTATATTAAAGCCGCGATTTTAGCTAACGAATTAAATTTAGGAATCAATGCTGGTCATGATTTGAGTTTGGATAACATCAAGTTTTTTAAAGAAAATATTCCTGGGTTATTGGAAGTTTCTATCGGACATGCTTTGATTTCAGAAGCATTATATCTCGGTTTGGATAATGTCGTAAATATGTATTTGCAAAAATTGAAATAAGATGTTGCACTCAAGAATAGAAGGAAAAGGTAAGCCGTTATTAATCATTCATGGTTTTTTGGGTATGTCCGACAATTGGAAATCATTAGGTTTTCTTTATGCTACTGAAGAATTTCAAACTCATATGTTGGATATGAGAAATCATGGAAAAAGTTTTCAATCAGAAGACTTTAATTATGAAGTAATGACACAAGATGTTTTGGATTATTGTTTCGAACATCAATTAGAAAAAGTGTCAATTATTGGTCATTCAATGGGTGGGAAAGCGGCTATGTTGTTTGCAACAACTCATCCCGAAAGAGTTGAAAAATTAATAGTTGCCGACATTGGTCCCAAATATTACGCACCCCATCATCAAGAAATTCTAGCAGGTTTAAATGCGGTTGATTTCTCAACAAAACCAAGCCGAATAGAAGTTGAAGAAACCTTATACCCTTATATTCATGATTTTGGAACCCGACAGTTCTTATTGAAAAATTTGTATTGGATTGAACCAGGGCAATTGGGTTTCCGCTTCAATTTAAAGGTTTTTAATAGAACAATTGAAGTTATTGGGAAAGCATTGCCGGAAGGCGCCGTTTTTAATAAACCCACTTTATTCGTTCGCGGAGGAAATTCAAAATATATCCTAGATACTGATTTGCCAAAAATAAAAAATCACTTTCCTAATTTTGAATTAGTTACAATCCCAAACGTTGGCCATTGGCTTCATGCTGAAAACCCAAAATTATTTTTTGAACAAACGGTAAGGTTTTTGAAATAAAAGATATAATTATTAAAACAAATTTTAATATGAAACTACTTATAAGAATACTAATTACGTCGTTATTAGTAATGACAATTACTAATTTTTTTCCAAGCATAGCTTATGTTAACGGATTTAAATCGGCAATAATAGTTGCCATTGTTTTAGGATTATTGAATTTATTTGTAAAACCTATTTTAGTAATTTTTACATTACCTGTAACCGTTTTTACGCTTGGATTATTTCTGTTAGTAATCAATGCCGCAATTATTGCGTTGTGCTCAAAACTAGTAGATGGTTTTTCAATTAACGGTTTTTTTGGCGCGCTTTTCTTTAGCATTATCCTTTCTGTATTGCAATCAATTGTGTTCAAAATATCAGGCGAAAGCAAATAAAAATGAGTGCCGTAAAAACTTGGTTGGGTTGCAGAAATTTTATAATTTTGCAACCCAATTTTATTAAATAAAATATTATCAAATGGATATTAAAAGAGTTGCAATTGATGCAGTAAATGAAGTAATAGTTCTTACCGTTCCTCACATGGATTATAAAGGTCAAGTTGCTAAAAGAATTAATGAAAAAATGCCTTTGGCAACAGTAAAGGGTTTCCGTAAAGGACAAGTACCAAAAGCATTGGTGGAAAAGCAATATGGTGCAGCTATTAAAGTTGAAGAAGTGAATAAAGTGGTGAAATTGGCTCTTGAGCGCTACCTACAATCCGAAAGAATCAACCTTCTTGGAACGCCACTTCACAAAGAAAATGAAAATTTTAATTGGAACGATGAAGAATTAATTTTTGAATATGAAATTGGAATTGCTCCTGAATTTGAAATTGATTTGGATGCTAAATGCGATGTCGTGAAATACAAAATCATTGCGGATGATACTATGTTAAATACACAAATAGCTAGAATTCAAAAACAATACGGAAAAATTATTTCTCAACATGAAGTAGCTAAAGGAAATGATGTTTCAGGTATATTTGTAAATGAAGAAGCAGGAATCAACAATAGAACTACAATTGATTTAGAAGAACTTGCAGATATTAAAAAGGCTAAATCTTTCATCGGTAAAAAAGTGGGGGATGTTATCATATTAAATACCAAAGGATTGTTTCACGATGCCCACAAATTGATGGATTATTTGAATGTTTCTCATGATGTTGTTCACGATTTGGATGTTGAAGTAACTTTTACTATTGACGAAGTCGTTGCTCACGAACCTGCTGAATTAAATCAAGAATTATTTGATAAACTTTTTGGAGTAGGAATTGTAAGTTCTGTAGAAGAATTAACTGCAAAAATAAAAGAAGATGCTGAAAAACATTTTGCTACACAAGCCGAGCAAAAATTAATGGCAGACGTTCAAGATTTCTTAATCGAAAATAATAAATTTGATTTGCCAAAAGAATTTCTAATAAAATGGTTACAAACTGTAGGAGAGAAAAAATTATCTCCAGAAGAAGCGGAAGTGGAATACAGCCGTTCTGAAAAAGGACTGCGTTTTCAATTAATTGAAGGAAAAGCTTTGGCTCAAAGTAATATTCAAGTTAATTTTGAAGATTTAAAAGCATTTACAAGTAACGCAATTCGTCAACAAATGGCACAATACGGACAAAACAATCCAACAGATGAGGAAGTAGAAGGAATTGTAGCTAGAGTTTTGTCTAATCAAGAAGAAGTAAAAAAATTATCAGAGCAAGTAGTAGCCGATAAAATGTTGAAATTATTTATAGAAAAAGCAAATCCAACAACTAAAGAGGTTACTTATGAGCAATTTGTTGCAGCGATGTACAACGAATAGATAATAAATTATTACTATATTTGAGCGTCAAAATCTAAATTGATTTTGACGCTCTTTTTATAAGACAGTTTGTCACATAAAAATAAAAGGTATGGCCTTTGCTTTAAATTAAATGATCAAGTTTCGGTTTAAAAACTTTAAACTTTACACTCATAAACTCATAAACTTTTAAATATGAACTACGGAAAAGACCCGAGAGCTTCGCTTGAAATGGCAAAGCAATTTAAAAAATTTGCTACTAAACACCAAGGTGTAAATGCAATGTATTACGACAAAATTATTGGAGCAATGACTCCAACTAACATGACTCCTTATATCATCGAAGAACGTCAATTGAATATTTCGCAATTAGATGTTTTTTCAAGATTAATGATGGATAGAATTATCTTTCTTGGAACCGGAATTGACGATCAAATAGCCAATATTGTTCAAGCACAATTATTGTTTTTAGAAAGTGCCGATGCTTCAAAAGACATTCAAATTTACTTAAATTCACCAGGAGGAAGCGTTTATGCTGGTTTAGGGATTTATGATACTATGCAATACATTAAACCAGATGTGGCGACAATTTGTACCGGAATGGCCGCTTCAATGGGTGCTGTGTTATTATGTGCTGGTGCTCCAGGAAAACGTTCAGCATTACCGCATTCTCGAGTTATGATTCACCAGCCTTCAGGCGGAGCTCAAGGTGTGGCAACCGATATGGAAATCAACTTGCGTGAAATGTTGAAATTGAAGGACGAATTATATAAAATAATTTCCCATCATTCAGGACAATCATTTGAGAAAGTACACAATGACTCTGAAAGGGATTATTGGATGATTGCAGACGAAGCAAAAGAATATGGAATGATTGATGAAGTTTTAAGAAGATAAATACAAGTCGAAAGTCAAAAGTAGAAAGTCAAATGCAATGCTATGATTTTAAGACTTTTGACTATAAGACTTTTGACTATAAAATATGGCAAAAGAAAAATTAGAATGTTCCTTCTGCGGAAGAAAAAAACCCGAAACCAACATATTGATTGCTGGAATTGATGCACACATATGTGATCGTTGTATTGAACAAGCGCATGGAATAATAGTAGAAGAACTGAAAACCAATTCCGGTGTAAAAGTGGCTACTGATTTAATTTTACGCAAGCCAAAAGAAATCAGAGCTTTTTTAGACGAATATGTAATTGGGCAAGATCAAACCAAAAAAGTAATGTCAGTTGCCGTTTACAATCACTACAAAAGGTTAATGCAGCAGCAACACCATGAAGATGTGGAGATTGAAAAATCAAATATTATTATGGTGGGACAAACAGGAACAGGAAAAACATTAGTTGCCAAAACTATTGCTCGAATGTTGGACGTGCCGCTAGCAATTGTTGACGCAACTGTTTTAACAGAGGCAGGGTATGTAGGAGAAGATGTAGAAAGTATATTAACTCGTTTACTTCAAGCCGCTGATTATGATGTGACTAAAGCCGAACGCGGAATTGTTTTCATTGATGAAATAGATAAAATTGCACGTAAAAGTGATAATCCATCCATAACCCGTGATGTTTCGGGAGAAGGTGTACAACAAGCATTATTGAAGTTGTTAGAAGGGACAGTTGTAAATGTGCCGCCAAAAGGAGGAAGAAAACATCCTGACCAGAAATTTGTCGAAGTCAACACTCAAAATATATTATTCATTGCAGGAGGTGCGTTTGACGGAATTGAAAAAATCATTTCTAAACGATTAAACAGAACCGCAGTTGGTTATGCTACTTCTAGAAATGTTGACAATATTGATAAAGACAATTTACTGCAGTATATTATCCCAAAAGACATTAAAGATTTCGGATTAATTCCAGAAATTATAGGTCGTTTACCCGTATTGACACACATGGATCCATTGGATAGAGAAACCCTTCGTTCTATTTTAACTGAGCCAAAAAATGCGTTGATTAAGCAATACGAAAAGTTATTTGCAATGGATGATATTGCATTTTCTGTTACTAATGAAGCTCTAGACTATATTGTGGAGAAAGCATTGGAATACAAATTAGGAGCTCGTGGATTACGTTCTTTGTGCGAAGCAATCTTAACAGATGCCATGTATGAACTGCCTAGCTCTGATGAAAAAGTTTTAGAAATCGATAAGTATTATGCTGAACATACGTTAAATAAAAACTTATTGAAACGCTTGGAAATTGCTTCATAAATTATTAATCTTTATGCATTATTTAAATTTAAATTAATAAAAAAAAACCGTCTCAATTTTATATAGAGACGGTTTTTAAATTTTAAAAATACTAAAATTATTCAACTACAATCTTTTTTACTACTTTTTTGTCACCATCTTTTACAGTTACAATATAAATACCAGATTGAACATTATCTAATTGTAAATTTTGAGAAAACATCCCAGTGTTTGGATAATTTCTTTCAAAAATACTTCTTCCTCTAATATCATGAACAGCAATATTAATATCATTCGTAGATATTGACTCAAATTGAATTGAAAAATTACCTTTATTTGGATTTGGATATAATGCAAAATTATTCAATCCAAAAGTTTCATTAGCTAATGCAGGAGTAATAGTAAAGTTTTTAGAATTTACAGCTAAAAATACATTTCCAACAGCTTTAACCATAAATCTACAAGCCGATTTAGTTGCGGTTACATCCGGCAATGTTACAACATAAGAACCATTATTAGGTACTCCAGAAGCAATGGTTGTCCATGTTGTACTGTTCGGTGAAGTTGGTGTTGTAGCATTAAAAGTTTCTAGTGCTGTTGAAACATTTGTAGATAATAATATATCTACTGTAGGAGAGTTAAAAGGAGCTGAAGCAGTACTTCCAGGAACCCAAGTAACTGTTTGTGATGATAACCCTGGGTAAGAAATTCCAGTAACATTTTGAGAAGAAACTGAGAAGGCCCCACCAGTTGTATTTACTGTAACTATAGATGCATCTGTGGCAGTTTGACCACTACCAGCATAATTATCTCGAGCAGTAAAAGTAAAGTTTAAAGTTCTTGCCACAGAAGAAACACTTTCCCAATTAGAATTACTGGCAGTAGTAACAAGTAGTGTACCTGATAAAATTTTACCCATTTGAGGGAAGTATCTGAATTTATTTGTGCTTGGTTTAAAAGTTCTAAAATTTGGTCCAGCTGTTTTTGATTGTAATACTTGACTACTAGCATTTGCAGCGGTACCAACATCGTTTTGTTCCCATAAATAAGTCAGCACATCTGAAGAATTTGCATCTGTAGCAGTTCCTGTTAACATAAAAGCTGTACCAACTGGAATTGTATAATCAGCTCCAGCGTTTACTGTAGGTGTTGCATTAGTTCCTACTAATGAAGTAGAAACTGGACAGGTTTTACTATTTAAATTTGTTTGAATTTGATAAATTGATTTATATGAAAAAATTGGATCAGAATGCGCTTGAACGTCATAATTTGTGATACCAGCATAACCCATAACAGTAGATCCGCTTCCTGGCTCTGTTTGGGCAATAGTTCCTTCACTTGCTTGAGTAAAAGTATGATTACCACCTAACTGATGACCCATTTCATGGGCAACATAATCAATATCAAAACTATCTCCTTGAGGCAATCCAGCTCCTGGAGAAGTAATACCACTTCCTTTAGTACTAGCTACACAAACACAGCCAATACAACCTGCATTTCCACCACCACCAGAGGCACCAAACATATGCCCTATATCATAATTAGCAGCAGTAACTACAGAAGTTAAATTAGCTTGTAATTCTGCATTCCAATTATTCATATTAGCAGCATCAGAGTAAGGGTCTGTAGTTGGATCATAATAAATAATACTTGTATTATTAATCATGTTTAAGTGTACTGCTATATCTTTTTCATAAACACCATTAACTCTAGTCATTGTAGCATTCATTGCGGCAATAACAAGTCCCACATCTGCACTACTAGTTGCATTAAATGCATTAGCATATTCTGCAGTACAAGATAATGCCAAACGCATTGTTTTATAACTAGCAGCACTTGATTTTGAAAAAATTGAAGAAGTATTCAATAATTCTGTTTCTAATTGTTCATTTGGAGTCGTGCAATTAAACGCTTTTTTAATTCTGTTTTTAGAACTATAAACTACATAGGCAGTAGCTTCTTTATCGTAAGCTTCTATAAATTCAGTTTCGCCATCTGTTCTAAAAAGTACAGTTTGGAGTCCTTGAGGAGAAACACTAAAATTAATTGTTGCTCCAAGATTAGTGATTCCTTTTCCTACATAAGCTCTAATTTGTGGAAACAAAGCTTGAAAATCTGGAGTCATATTTGAATTTTCCCAAACTTGAAATTTTTCAATTTCCCCTTTCATGTTAGGAAATTCTACAATAACACCTTTTTGTTTAGAAAATTTGTCTTTTACATTAGATAATGGTTGTTTAAATGCATTAATGTCAATAGAAAAATAGTGCTCTCCTTCATTATTAATATTTTGTTGAACTCGAGCTTTTTTAGAAGTAATATTGCTTGTAACTTTATGCCAAACCGAACTTCCTTGAGCTATCATTTGACCAAAACTAAAGATAATTGTTAAAATAAGTAGTGATTTTTTCATTTTAGTTGATTTTATTTAGTCTGTAAATGTATAATTTTAATTTTAAATCAAAAAAAAAATTAACATATGCTAATTAATTCTTAAGAAAACTATTTTAATTTTAATCTTAAACGAATAATCTTAAACTTTAAATTAAATTTGCAATTAAAGAATTCCAAATTGAATACCTACAATTCCATTTCAGAATATCATTCTAGTAAAAAATCAGTGGTTACCATCGGCACCTTTGACGGTGTACATATTGGTCACCGTAAGATTTTAGAACGCATTATTCATAGCGCACAAGAAAATAATTGTGACAGCACAGTGCTTACTTTTTTTCCACATCCAAGAATGGTGTTGCAAGAAATTTCGGAAGTAAAACTTCTGAATACTATCGATGAAAAAATAACGCTTTTAGAAACTATCGGAATCGACAACCTCGTCATTCACCCATTTAATAAAGACTTTTCTAGATTAACAGCCGAAGATTTTGTAAAAACTATTTTAGTAGATCAACTTCACATTCAAAAAATAATCATTGGTTACGACCATCGATTTGGAAGAAATAGAACGGCAAACATTAACGATTTAATTGTATTTGGGAAAAAATTCAACTTTGAAGTAGAGCAAATTTCGGCCCAAGAAATCAATGAAATTGCAGTCAGTTCTACTAAAATTAGAAATGCCATTTTAGAAGGTAATATCGCTTTAGCTAATGACTATTTAGGATACAACTATTTCTTTTCGGGCACCGTAATAAAAGGTAATCAATTAGGAAGAACTATTGGTTTTCCAACAGCTAATATCCAAATTAAAGAAGACTATAAATTGATTTCAAAAAAAGGGGTTTATGTTGTAAAAAGCAATTACAATAACCAACCCGTTTTTGGAATGATGAATATCGGAACTCGCCCAACAGTTAATGGCGAAAACCTATCTGTTGAGGTACACTTTTTCGACTTTGATAAAGACATTTATTACGAATTTATTACGATTGAAATACTAGAATTTATTCGGGAGGAACATAAATTTGAATCATTAGAAACGCTCAAACATCAGATTCAAAAAGACAAATCGTTTTCAATAAACTACCTGAACAATACTTCTTTTTAATCATTGTTTGTTAATAAGGAATTAACTACTTTTGAAACATCATTAAATATACCGCAATGAGCATCACAAAACACAATTGGACTAAAGAAGAAATCATAGCAATATACAACAAACCGATGATGGATTTACTATATGAAGCAGCAAGTATTCATAGAGAGCAGCATGATCCAAACGTAGTTCAAGTATCTACCTTATTATCTATAAAAACGGGAGGTTGCCCAGAAGATTGTGGTTATTGTCCGCAAGCGGCTCGATACCATACTAAAGTTGAAGGAAACGATTTGATGAGTGTGAGCCAAGTAAAAGCACAAGCTTTACGAGCCAAATCTAGCGGTTCTTCTCGTGTATGCATGGGTGCCGCATGGCGAAATGTAAAAGACGGACCAGAATTTGATGATGTTCTAGAAATGGTTCGAACCATCAATAAGTTGGATATGGAAGTTTGCTGTACGTTGGGTATGCTAACCGAAAATCAAGCACAACGTTTGGCCGAAGCTGGATTGTATGCTTACAACCATAATTTAGACACCTCTGAAGACTATTATAAAGAAGTGATTTCTACTCGCGGATTTGAAGACCGTTTGAAAACCATAGACAACGTTCGTAAAACCAATGTTACCGTTTGTAGTGGTGGAATTATCGGAATGGGCGAATCTATTGAAGATCGTGCGGGCATGTTAGTGGCACTTTCTACATTAAACCCACAACCGGAATCAGTGCCAATAAACGCTTTAGTAGCGGTTGAAGGAACCCCTATGGAAAACGAAAAACCCGTTGAAATTTGGGAAATGATTCGTATGGTGGCGACCACTAGAATTGTAATGCCCGAAACTCAAGTGAGATTGTCTGCCGGAAGAACAGAAATGTCTCGCGAAGGACAAGCCATGTGTTTCTTTGCGGGTGCCAATTCTATTTTTGCTGGAGATAAATTATTGACTACTCCAAACCCTGATGTAAATGACGACATGAAAATGTTTGAAATTCTTGGATTACAAGCTCAAAAACCGTTTATAAAAGTAATGCAGCCCAAAACCGTGGAAGCAGTCGATTCTCAATTTCAATCGTTGGGCGAAAAACCAAAATGGACCAGACCAGAGCATAAAATTGAACGCAATTTAGAAGCAGCTACCAAAGGAAAATAATAATGTTTGAACTTTTTTTAGAACTTCATTTTTTCCAAAAGCATTACTCTTTGTTTTCTAAAAAAATTTTATACCACCAACCAGAATTTTTAATCGTTCGTTCTTGGGTAGTATAATCTATATAAACAAGTCCAAATCGTTGTTTGTAACCTTCAGCCCATTCAAAGTTGTCTGTGAGTGACCAAACAAAATAACCCGCTACTTTGGAACTTGTTTTTGTAGCGTTTAAAACTTGTTCCAAATAAGATTTAATAAAATGGCTTCGATGGGAATCATCTACAATACCATCCGTAAATTCATCAGGAAATGAAGCGCCATTCTCCGTAATCATTATTTTTTTGACTCCTTCATATCTGTCAAACTTCAATATCATTTCGTAAATGGCTTCAGGATATACCTCCCAATCCATTGCAGTATAATACACTTTTCGCTTATCCGCTGGGATGATTTTAGCATTCAAATAAGGTGTAAAAATAGAATGGGCAACTACTTCTCTAGTATAATTCTGAATTCCAATAAAATCAAATGCAACTTTCATTAATTCATCATCCTCTGGCTGTGTATACTTTACTACTTTTTTCAAAAAAGGAAGCGCATCGACCGGATAACCCAATCCAAGTGTGGGCTCTATAAAAAGTCGATTGAGCAAGGCATCCACCCTATTTGCCGCTTCTATATCTTTTATAGAATTAGAAAGTGGTGTAATATAGGAACACGAATAAGTAGTCCCAACTTGAGTTTCTGAGTCAATAGCTTTAATAGTGTTGTATCCAATTGCTTGACACAAAATTGCATGATGCATCGCTGGAATAAAATTCTTGAATCCTTTTTTGCCAGGAGCGTGAATACCCAGAAAATAACCTGCTCCCGTAAAAACCATTGGTTCGTTGAGCACCATCCAATGGCGCACTTTTCCTTTAAAAGCAGTAGCGCAGACTTGGGTATATTCTTGAAACCATCTTAGTATTTCACGATTTGTCCAACCGCCCATTAACTCCAATTCGTGCGGCAAATCCCAATGATAAAGGGTAACGAAAGGTTCTATTCCATTTTCAATACAACAATCAATTATATCATGATAAAAGTCGAGTCCTGCCTGATTAATTTCTCCTATTCCATGGGGTAATATTCGCGACCAGGATAAGGAAAACCTATAATTAGGAATTCCCATTTGCTTGATTAAAGCAATATCAGTTTTATAATTTTCATAAAAATTGGAAGCTTCAAAATGAGTATCGTGGTTTAGAATCTTATTTTTTTCTGTTACAAATACATCCCAAATAGACAATCCTTTTCCATCAACATCATAAGCGCCTTCCGTTTGAGTTGCCGAGGAAGCAACTCCCCATAAAAAATGATCGCCAAAATCTTTACTCGAGATTTTATGATTACTCATATTTATTGGAATAAATTATAATTTTCAGATTCAAAACTGGTATTCATTTTTTTATTTCCAGCATGATTTTCAATAATCGTAGTTATAATTTCTTCGGTATTATCTGGATAATCAACTTCAACAATGGCATCATCTACCAGCCATTTTCTTATTTTGGAAATATTATCCATGTTTAATTTTTTTATGACTGGAACTCCCATCTCTTTTAGCATTGCTGCGTTGCACGATTGCTCGTATTGCTTTTTCATTGGAATGACCATTAATTTCTTCTTAAGAAACAAGGCTTCGCTTACGGTTCCAAAACCTGCATTACATAATACTCCTTTGGAAGTAGCTATACTTTTTAGAAATAATTCACTGTCAATTGGATAGACCGTTATGTTTTTTATTTTTGTGCCTTTTTTATAATGTTTTGAAAAAACTTGCCAGTTTACAGTGTGTAATAGTCTTAGATATTTAAGAATTTGTTCGTCATCATAAGAAGGAAGATAGACCGTATAATGCCCTTCATTGGTCGGCGTTACTTCTCGAACCTGTTTTCTGATGATCGGAGTATATACCGTTCCATCTAATCGTTTGAAATGGAATCCATAATTGTAAGTAGTTGGCGCATAATTCTGTAAAACCAATTTACCAATTATATCCTGTTTTTTGGGTCTTGGCGCTAGCGGATGAAGCGTAGCAACTTGATTACTCAACCCAATACATTCTTTCTTAGCTTTAATAGCTGCCCAGCAAGAAATTGGCTCAAAATCACTAATGATTAAATCATACGGTTTTAAATCAAGTTTTTTTATTTCTTTTAGAAGTTTAATCGAATTCAATTTTACAAAGGTTTTCCAAAAATCGACCCCCCCTTTTTTTCCAAAAATAAAAGACAACCCTTTAAATCTATATTTTACTTCAAACGGTAACTCGATATCCGATTGAATGCCACTAACCAAAATATCTACTTCCCCTTTTTGTTGTAAGTAAGGAATAATTTCTATTGCTCTTGTAATGTGACCATTTCCTGTACCTTGGACGGCATATAATATTTTCATTATTAAAATTTGATCGGAGTAACTAGTTCATTTGTTTGAAGAAAACCTCCCAGCATCTGATGGAAAATTTCTTCGTTTTCCATTAAAACCAAATCATCTTCATTATCGTTCATTTCTTTTTTAACAAACTCTTCAGCTTTGTATTTATAGAGTGACCACTGTTTATTATGGTATTCTAATGCGGTCAAATTCTCAATCCAATCACCCGAGTTTAGATATTCTACTTGTCCAGTTTCTGTTTTTATGGTTTTCATTTCTGGATGGTGAATGTGGCCGCACACCACAAAGTCATACCCATTCGAAATAGCAATATCGGCCGCAGTTTTTTCAAAATCATTGATGAATTTAACCGCTTTTTTGACACTGTTTTTAATGTTTTTGGATAAGGATATTTTCTCTTTTCCCATTTTAACTGAAATCCAGTTGCAAAAAGCATTGATCAGAATGAGTAGATCATAACCATGAGACCCCAGCTTGGTCAACCATTTGGAATGTTGCATCGTTACATCAAAAACATCTCCATGAAAAATCCATGTTTTTTTGCCATCTAAGTCGAGTACCAATTTATTTTCAATGCTTAGTTTCCCCATTTTAAAACCCGCAAACTTCCGAAGCATTTCGTCATGATTGCCCGTAATGTAATACACTTTGGTTCCTTTACTGACCCAATTGATGATTTTATGAACCACTTGCATGTGCGATTTTGGCCAGTATCTTTTACTGAATTGCCACATATCAATAATATCTCCATTCAACACCACCATCTTGGGTTTGATGCTGCTCATGTAGTTCAAAAGTTCTTTACTCTGACAACCATACGTTCCTAAATGAATGTCTGAAATGACAACTAAATCGACATTTCGTTTTTTAATTTTTGCCATAAACAAATGAATTAAAAGCTATTAATAAAAATAAATTTGAAAATGTGTTGAAAATATTAACGCTAATTGTGGGGGTGGTGAAATCACAACAAAATGAAGAAGTGTTTTTTTGTAAATCGGAAGAAAAGGATAAACTATTTTTCAACGGTATCTTTTTGATTTATCAAAAATATTTTATCTGTGTTGCTTTTAGATTATGCTAGCATTAAATTTAGGTTAAATAAAAAAACTAGCGCCAGTTTTAGTTAGGCTGATTGCCATTCTAGACGTTTAGAATTCTTGATTTTGAAAAGGAAAGGCATAAAAAAAGTCCTACTAAACCAGTGTTGATTTAATAGGACCTTATAATTAATAAACTATAATTTTATTGTAAAATAATTTTCTTGGTATTGACAAGTGTACCTTGGGCATTATAAATTTTTACAAAATATACCCCTTGACCACTCCAAGTGTTAAGCGGAACCACATATTGTTGCGTGTTCATAGGTTGATTGAATACTTCTTGACCCAATGTGTTGGTGATTACAATGTTCCAACCGCTAACATTAGCAAGCGTGCCACAATCTATAGTAATATGGTCATTAGCAGGATTTGGATAGATAGTTACCGTATTTGTGTACGTTGGCGGATTAAAACTTAATAAGCCAGTATTGATAGCAAGTGATTGGCATTCATTTGAATTTGGGGCATTATAAAGCGCTTGAATCTCAGTTTGACTCAAATCTCGACTCCAAAAAGCAATATCATCCAAATTTTCTGTAGGTGCAGCATCTAATTGACTTCCAGCTGGAGAGGTAACAATAACGTCTGATTTTCCAAATGTTAAAGGATAGTTCGGAGAAGTAACGGTATTTAAAGCCAAAGATTGTGAAGCATTATTGTAGTCAAATATTATTTGATTAGAATTTGATATTAATACCCCGTCTTTATAAATTTTAACATCTCTAAAATTATTAGCCGCAGCTCCAACAACATATACATAATTATGCCAATTGTTATCACCAATTGATGTTGAATACATTAAATGTAAATGTTCTCCATCAATACCCGCTCCTTCATAAGTTGTTGGCCAACAGCCACATTGGTCATGCTGATAGTTTCTGTTTAATCTAATGAAAAATACATCACCATATGGATTTCCACCACCTCCATAATATAATGGATTTATTGTTCTAGTTGAATATTGATTTTTTATCCAAAATGAAATTGTTCTTGGATTATTTCCAGCAACTCCTGTATAATTTGTTTGAATAAAGTCAAATAAATTAAAGTAATAAGCACTATTACTATTTCCAAATCTATCTGAAGTTAATGTTGCCCCAGTAATTGTTCCATTATGACCATTGCCGCTTACATCATTAGCATTTCCATTAAATGGCCAATAACCTTCAAGACCATTTGTTGGAATGTAAGAAGGTACTTGTGCATCAATAGAATTTAAAAAAAGTAAAAATAAAATAGATAAAAATTTTTTCATGTTTTTAATATTTAAGATTTAGTCAAATTTATAGTCAAACAAGAATTTTGCATAAAAAATCATTCCTATAAATATATTCTAGTATTATTAAAAAAATAATTATATGATTATCAGATATTTATTAAAAATAAAAATGCCTCAATAGAGGCAATTTGAAGTAAAAATGTTTGTATATTAATTATTTTTCAAAGTAAAATACAACGGATTTAATCTAATTTCTTTTATACGTTTGTCAATTTCGTTCTTTTGTAATAATATCAATGGGCTTTCGTTTTGTGTAACTATTGCATTTAGTTTAACTAATAACGAAGAGAAAATTAGATCTCTTTTTTTAATAATATTGCCTATATTATCTGGATTTTCTTTTTCAAAGAAACTATTAAGTTGGTTTAGTTGTATGTAAGTATTATTGTTTTGAAACAAATAGACTAATATTTTTTCTTCCAATGGGTCTAAATTTGAAATAATTTTAGATTTATAGAAAATTTTATTACTGGCTTGATGAAAAACAAAACACTTACTTTTATTATGAATTATCCATTTATATATTCCAAAAAGGAGAATAAGACCGAAAAATATTGATATTATGGTAAGTGTATTTTCTTGACAAGCTGAAGAATATAATGTTTCAGTATTAATTTCGGTTTTTAATAAATCTTTCAAAGTAACTTTTTCTAAAATTAGCTTTACTTCTCCCGAAAGGTTTGCTAAATAATATAATGATGTTGTTTTTTTGTCAAAACTAATTTTATTATACGCGATTAGATCCCCAATTTTATAATTAGTAATGAGGTTTTTTAAAAAATCTATTGCTATAATTTTATCAGATGTTACTAAATATAATTTATTTTCGTCCTGAAATGTATATTCAGTATTATAATATTTTAGTTGTTTATTATAGATACCTTTTATTTCCCATTTTAAAGTAGAGAAGTCTAAATACCAAAGTTTTGGATCCTCTTGAAAAGTATTGTCAACAGAATTATTGTTATTCCATCCTCCTAATATATATAACCCTTTTTTGTTGTAATAAGAAACTGCACCAGATCTTTCTTTTGGCATATTATTATTAATGCTGTAAAGTCTATACCATTCCTTTGTTTTGTTATCAAATCGAGTAATGATATTTTTAGTTGTAAATAATCCATAACCGCCAAACAAACAAATTTGATTTTTGTATAAAAATGGCGCAGCATTTTGTTGATTTTTTTGCAAAAATGAATTATCTATTCGTACAATAGAATCATTTCTATATTCTAAAACAGGTCCGCATCCCACATGAACTAAATAAGTATGGTTTTTTATATTGAAATGATAAGTATAGTTTTTTAAAACATCTGGATATTCGGTATGTTTTAGTTTAGTTGGGGTTTTCAATTCGCCTTTGTACACCAAAGAATCATTTACGATCGTAACAGGTTTTCCCGTTTTGGCATCTTGAAAAAAGCAAATGTTGTCTGTTTTTGGTATGGTTTGCGCCGATAAAAAAGAAGCTGTTAATAAGGCCAATAAACAGAAAAACTTTTGTAGCATGTGACTATTTTTACACAAATGTAGTAGTATTCCCAGTTTTTAGTTTAAAAAAATAATAGAATATGTATCTGGTAGTATTATTTTTTTAAATTTATTTCTAGTGCATATTCTTCAACTGCTCTAAATAATCCCGTTGGTTAGATAATCTCGGGATCTTGTGTTGCCCGCCCAGTTTGTCGTTTGCGGCTAGCCAATCGTAAAATAAATTTTCACGGGCTACGTTTATTTTAAGTGGATTTAAGGTCATGTTGTTGTAGCGCTTCGCCTCATAATCAGAATTGACGGTTTGCAGCATTTCGTCTAGAATTTTTGCAAATAATGCAGTGTCTTCGGGCGCTTTTTTAAATTCAATCATCCATTCGTGAGCGCCTTTTTCTTTGCCTTTCATGAAAATGGGTGCCACCGTATAATCTTTTACATCACAATTCAATTGCGAACAGGTTTTAGCAATGGCTTGATCGGTATTTTCTACCATTAACTCTTCTCCAAAAACATTGATGTGGTGCTTGGTTCTTCCGGTAACTCGAATTCTATAAGGGTTTAATGACGTAAACCTCAAGGTATCGCCAATTAAATAACGCCATAATCCGGAATTGGTTGTAATCACCACCGCATAGTTTTTTAATAATTCTACTTCAGATAACGGAATTACTTTCTGATTATCGGTTCCAAAAGTATCCATCGGAATAAATTCGTAAAAAATACCATAATCCAACATCAACAATAAATCATTGGAATAATTCAAATCTTGAATGGCAAAAAATCCTTCGGATGCATTGTAGATTTCGTAATATTTGAAATCGGTATTGGGAATTATTTTTTGGTATTGTTCTCGATAGGGTTCAAAGTTGACGCCACCATGAAAATAGACTTCAAGATTGGGCCACAATTCCATTAAATGCGTATTTCCCGTTTCAGATAAAATTCGATTCAGTAAAACCAGCATCCACGATGGGACGCCTGCAAAACTGGTTACATTTTCGCTTTTGGTTTCGTTGATAATCGCGGTGAGTTTACTTTCCCATTCACTCATTAACGAAACTTTGTTACTTGGCGTGCTGCTAAATTCCGCCCACATCGGCATATTTTCAATCAAGATGGCCGATAAATCACCAAATGAAGTATTGTTATTTTCGTAGATTTGAGAACTGCCTCCCAATCGCAAACTTTTACCCAAAAATAGTTCCGATTTTTCATTGTTGTTCAAATACATGCACAACAAATCTTTACTACCTTTATAATGACAATCTTCGAGCGCACTTTCGCTCACCGGTATGAATTTGCTTTTGGCATTGGTCGTTCCGCTCGATTTGGCAAACCATCTAATAGGTTCGTTCCAAAAAACATTTTGTTCGCCTTGGCGGGTACGTTCGATTAATGGTTCTAATTCTTCATAGGTGGCAACCGGAATTCTTTCACAAAATGTGTTATAACTTTTAATGGATTCAAAATCATAGTGTCTCCCAAATTTAGTTTCTTCGGCCTGACGAATTAATTTCATCAATAATTCGTCTTGTA